>Ga0308309_10001358_pt1 | contig 14605 bp, 24 predicted proteins | sample HubBroMetageWFT5_FD_192491 | JGI IMG/M metagenome (GOLD analysis project Ga0308309, IMG submission 192491) | Warmed and freeze-thawed soil microbial communities from the Hubbard Brook experimental Forest, New Hampshire - Hubbard Brook CCASE Soil... | ecosystem: Environmental > Terrestrial >...
GATTTTTCGCCTGCGGTTTCAGCTGTCCACCGGCCAGGCCGAGGGATTGAAGAAGCTGCGGGAAGCCAAGCGGGATCTGGCGCGGGTGAAGACACGGCTGCGGGAAGCCGAATTGAGGAAGGCGTAATGGCAAACGAAGCGGCAGGAGTTCAGGAAGGCGCGCCGGTTCGCGGAGCGCGGCAGGAACTGGTGGGTGTGGTGACCAGCGCGAAGATGCAGAAGACGATCGTAGTGAAGGTGACGCGAGCGACGCAGCATCCGCTCTATCATCGCGTCGTGCGCACGGGAAAGAAATACTACGCGCATGATGAAACAGGCGAAGCGAAGATCGGCGACACCGTGCGGATTGTTTCCACGCGGCCGCTTTCGAAATTGAAGCGCTGGCGGCTGAAGGAAGTTGTGCAACGCTCGACGCGCATTGCCAAAGTTTGAAGCAAGGCTAAGGGAGCAAGACAATGGTTCAGATGCGGACATGGCTGACGGTGGCCGACAATTCCGGCGCCCGGCAGATTACCTGCATCCTCCCGCTGGGAGGCGATGCGGGGCTGACGGCGGGATTGGGCGACGTCATCACGGCGGCCGTGAAAGAAGCGACGCCGGACGGCCAGGTAAAAAAAGGGAAAGTGGTGAAAGCGGTGGTGGTGCGCACGCGAAAAGAGCAGCGGCGGCGGGATGGAACCTATATCCGGTTCGATGACAATGCGGCTGTATTGATCAACGATGCGAATGAGCCCATCGGGACCCGCGTGTTTGGTCCTGTGGCAAGAGAGCTGCGCGAGAAGAAGTTCACCAAGATTGTCTCGCTGGCTCCGGAAGTGTGGTAGCGATGAGAGAAACCAAGGGAATGCCGGCAGTGTTGGGGATTCGTCACGGAGACGTGGTGAAGGTGATGTCCGGCCGGGCGAAGGGCAAGTCGGGCAAAGTTTTGTCCGTGAACCGCCTGAAGCGGACGGTGACGGTCGAGCACGCCGCGATGATCAAGAAACACACGCGGCCGAATCCTTCCAAGAACGTGCGCGGTGGAATTCTGGAGAAGGAAGGCCCGATCAACGTTTCAAATGTGATGCTGGTTTGCCCGGGATGCAGCAAGCCCTCGCGGGTGGGGCACACGAAGTTGCCAGACGGCACGCGGGTGCGAACCTGCAGGCGATGCAACACGACGTTTGAGAATTAAGTTTCGGAGCGAATGAAGAAATGATCAGCCGTTTACATGAGAAGTACCGCAAAGACGCGATCCCGGCGCTGACCAAGAGGTTCGGCTACACGAACATGATGGCGGTCCCGCGCGTGAAGAAAGTGACCGTCAACATCGGCCTGGGCGAAGCGAGCCAGAATGTGAAGCTGCTGGATACGGCGGCCATCGAGCTCGGGCAGATTGCCGGGCAGAAGCCGGTGATTACGCGCGCCAAGAAATCAATTGCGAACTTCAAAATTCGCAAGGGCATGCCCATCGGCTGCATGGTTACGCTGCGCGGCGAGCAGATGTACGAATTTCTCGACCGCCTGGTTTCCGTTGTGCTGCCCCGCGTGCGCGATTTCAAGGGCCTGCCGCCGAATTCGTTCGACGGCCGCGGAAATTACACGCTGGGGCTGAAAGACCAGCTGGTGTTCCCGGAAATTGATTACACCCGGGTGGACAAAATCAAGGGCATGAACGTCACCATCACCACCACGGCCGCGAGCGACGAAGAAGGCCGCGAACTTTTGAAGCAACTCGGCGTCCCATTCCGGACGCAGGGGCAATAAGGAGAGAGAGGGAGAATGGGCCGTACTGCACAATTCGCGAAGATGAAGCGGAAGTTGAAGTTCAAGATCCGCAAGCGGAACCGTTGCCGCATCTGCGGCCGCCCGCGCGGCTACCTCCGCAAGTTCGATATGTGCCGCATCTGTTTCCGCGGCCACGCGCTCAAGGGAGAAATTCCGGGCGTGGTGAAAGCAAGCTGGTAGTGTCTGGAAAAGAAGGAACGAGAAAAAGGTAAGGACGAATGACCACTGATCCCATCGCTGATTTGTTGACGCGGATTCGCAATGCATCCCGCGCGAAGCACCCGCGCGTTGATCTGCCATCCTCGAAGCTGAAGGTGGAAGTCGCGCGGATTTTGAAGGACGAGGGCTATCTGGCGAATTTCAAAGTCGTGGAAGAAAAGGGCAAGAAGACGCTGCGCGTTTTCCTGCGCTACACGCCCGACCGCCGCAGCGTAATCACGGACCTCAAAAGGGTTTCCCGGCCCGGGTCGCGTCGCTACGTCGGGAAGGCGGACATCCGGCAAGTGGTGGGAGGAATGGGCATTTCGATTGTGTCCACGCCCCGCGGATTGATGACCGGCCAGACCGCTCGAAAAGAGGGGATTGGCGGCGAACTGTTATGCGAAGTGTGGTAACGAGGACTCGATAAAGCCATGTCGCGAATTGGAAACAAACTCATCCCGGTGCCATCCGGCGTAAAAGTTTCGATCAAGGAAGATGCGATCGAAGTGCAAGGGCCAAAGGGCAAGATGAACGTCCCTTTGCCGCGTGGAATTCATTTCGAGCAGAAAGATGGCGTGCTGATGGCAAAGCGCGCCGGCGAAGACCAACGCGCGCTGCATGGCCTTGCGCGCGCGCTGGTCGCGAACGCCGTGACGGGCGTCACGACCGGCTTCAAGAAAGATCTCGACATCGTCGGCGTAGGATACCGCGCCGAAGTGAAGGGCAAGAATGTGGTGCTGGCGCTCGGCTATTCGCACCCCATTGAGTTTCCGATTCCCGAAGGCATCACGATTACGATCGAGAAGTTGACGCACATGGTGGTTTCGGGCGCGGACAAGAACAAAGTGGGCCAGGTGGCGGCAAATCTTCGCGCCCTGCGTCCGCCCGATCCGTACAAGCAGAAGGGCATTCGCATTACCGGCGAGCGCTTGAAGAAGAAGGCGGGCAAGGCCGGGGCCAAGGCGGCAGCCGCTTAGTAGCGCCGCGAAGGGAGAGCGAACGTGGCAGCACCAGTTAGAAAACTATCCAGCGAAGCGCACCGCCGGCGAATTCACGTGCGGATCCGCCAGAGGATTGCGGGCACGCCGGACCGCCCGCGGCTTTGCGTGCACCGTTCGAGCAAGCATATTCGCGCGCAAGTGGTCGACGATCTTTCGGGACGCACGATTGCTTCGGCGAGTTCTTTGGATGTAGACGTCAAGAAGACGCTCAAGGGCGGCGGCAACATCGCTGCCTCGAAAGTCGTGGGCAAGGCCATCGCAGAACGCGCCCGCGCCAAGGGTGTTGAGAAAGTCGTATTCGATCGCGGCGGATATCAATATCACGGCCGCGTGCAAGCGCTTGCTGAAGCGGCCCGGGAGGCGGGCCTGAAGTTCTGAAAACTATGTCGAAACAAGAGCTCAAAGACACGCTATCGGTTCGACGGCTGGTGGAAACCAATCAGTCGAACTTGAAGGACCAGGTCGTATCGATCAACCGCGTCACGAAGGTAGTGAAGGGCGGCAAGAACCTCAGCTTCTCGGCGCTGGTGGTCGTGGGTGACCAGGGCGGCCATGCCGGCTTCGGAATGGGCAAGGCCCGCGAAGTTCCCATGGCGATCCGCAAGGCCATCGAGCAAGCCAAGAAGAACATGGTTCGCCTCAACCTGAAGGGCACGAGCATTCCGCACCAGGTGGTGGGGCGTTATGGCTCGGGGCAGGTGCTGCTGAAGCCCGCGCCGGAAGGGACCGGCATAATTGCCGGAGGTGCGGTTCGCGCGGTGATGGAGGTTGCGGGAATCCAGAACGTGCTGACGAAGTCGCTCGGCACGTCGAACCCGCACAACGTGATTAAGGCCACTTTCGACGCTTTGCTGCACCTGAAGGATGCGGCCAAGGTTGCGGAAGGCCGCGGCAAGGGAGCGGAAGAAGCGGCGTCTTAGTCGCTTTCCAGAAAAAATATGGCGACCACAAAGAAAAAGGGCGGGACATTGAAAATCAAGTGGGTAGTCAGCTTCATTGGCTGCCCGCGCGGCATGCGCCAGACGATTCGCGGTCTGGGTTTTCGCCGCATGCAGCAGGTGGTGGAGCATCCGGACACGCCTGCCATTCGCGGCATGATCGCGAAGGTTCATCATCTCGTAAGGATTGAGGGCTGAGCATGGCCGAGAAACCAACACTTTCGAATTTGAAGCCGCCTCGAGGTTCGCGGCACCGCAAGGTGCGCGTGGGCCGCGGCATGGGCTCGAAGATGGGCAAGACGTCGGGCGCGGGCAACAAGGGCCAGCAGTCCCGCCGCGGCTATTCGCGGCGCCCGGGATTTGAGGGCGGCCAGATGCCGCTTCACCGCCGCCTTCCGAAGCGCGGGTTTTCCAGCCCGTTTCCAAAGGAATTTTCCGTCGTCAACGTCGAGAGCCTGAACGCGTTCGCAGCAGGCGAGACGGTGACGCCGGAAGCGCTTGAGGCGCACGGGATCGTGCGCAAGTTGCGCAGCGGCGTGAAAGTTCTGGGTGATGGCGAGCTGAAAGTCGCGTTGACGGTTCGCGCGCACGCGTTCAGCAAGTCCGCGCAGGAAAAAATCACAGGGGCAGGCGGCAAGGCGGAAATTTTGCAATGAAAAAGCTCGTCGAGGCATTTCGGAATATCTTCGGCACGCCGGATCTGCGCAACCGAGTATTGTTTGCGCTGGCGTTGCTGGGGGTGTATCGCCTCGGCGCTTTCATTCCCACGCCTGGGATCAACACCGTCCTGCTCTCGCATCTGTTTGACCAGAGCCAGGGTTCGGTGCTGGGCATTTTCAACCTCTTCAGCGGCGGAAACCTTCGCCGTCTCACGATTTTCGCGCTCGGCATCATGCCGTACATTACGGCCTCGATCATCCTGCAGTTGCTGGTGGTCGTGTGGCCTTACCTGGAGCGATTGCAGAAGGAAGGCGACCTGGGGCGGCGCAAGATCACGCAGTACACGCGCTACCTGACGATCGTCCTGAGCTCGTTTCAGTCCTTCACGATTGCCCTCACGCTTGAGCGCCAAGGCTATTCCAATCAATCACTTGTGTATCACCCGGGGCCGCGGTTCGTGCTCATGACCATGCTGACGCTCACCACGGGTTCGGCGTTCATCATGTGGCTGGGCGAGCAGATCAGCGACCGCGGAATCGGAAATGGCATGTCGCTCATCATATTTGCAGGTATCGTCGTCGGCCTGCCCAATGCCATCCACGATTTAGCGGACAAGGTTAGGACGGGTTATTGGGGCGCTTTCGGGCCCATCGTAATCATTGGCCTGGCGGCGCTGATGCTCGCGGTGGTGGCGTTTATCGTCTACGTCGAAGGCGGCCAGCGGCGTATTCCCGTGCAGTACGCGAAACGCGTGATGGGCCGGCGCGTAATGGGCGGGCAGATGACCTATCTCCCGCTGCGAGTGAATTCGGGGGGCGTGATTCCTCCGATTTTCGCGAGCTCGCTGCTGACGTTTCCGCAAACACTGGCGTTGGTGTTCCCCAGCAAGACTTCGCATTTCGCCGCGTTTGCGCGAATGATGCAGTGGGGCGAGCCGCTCTATACGGTCGTCTACGTGTTCCTGATCATTTTCTTTGCTTTTTTCTACGTGGGAATTATTTTCAATCCCACGGAGCTTGCAGACAACATGCGGAAATACGGCGGCTTTGTTCCCGGAATTCGTCCGGGAAGAAATACGTCTGACCACATCAACCGGATACTCACCCGGCTGACGCTCGTCGGCGGTCTATATCTCGCGATTGTTTGCCTGCTGCCCGAGTGGATGATTTCCGGCATCCATCTGCAACACTTGCCGGGCGCGCTGGGCACTTGGTTTGACAATCATATGTGGCGCGCCGTGCTGGACGGGCTGGGCGTGACATTCTATTTCGGCGGCACTTCGCTGCTGATCGTTGTGGGCGTGGCTATGGACACGGTCCAGCAGCTGGAAGCGCAGCTGGTGATGCGAAATTATGATGGATTTGTGCGCAAGGGCCGAGTGCGGAGTCGGCGAGGATAATGCGAGCGGCCGCCGGTGAAGATGGCTCTGAATCGGGCACTGATATTCCTGGGGCCTCCCGGAGCTGGGAAAGGCACTCAGGCAAAGCGTGTCGCCCAGCAATACGGCGCGTTGCATCTTTCCACCGGCGATATGCTGCGCGAGGCCGTGAATCGGGATACGAAGATAGGTCTTCTCGCTAAGCCCATCATGGAGCGCGGCGAGCTGGCGCCCGACGATATCGTCACGGCGATGGTGGAAGAAAGGTTGGCGCAGCCGGATTGCGCTGCCGGGTTTGTGTTCGACGGGTTTCCCAGGACGCTGCCGCAGGCCGTGCGGCTGGATGAAATCCTGGAGCGGCGCGGCTTCGGCAAGCCGGTGGTGATTGATTTTGAGGTTGAGCCGGAAACTCTGGTGCGCCGGTTGTCGGGCCGCTGGACGTGCAGCGTGAGCGGCGAGATTTATAATATTTACGAGCGCCCGCCGAAAGTTCCCGGCGTTTGCGACCAGGATGGCGGAAAGCTGATTCAGCGTTCCGATGACACGGCGGAAGTGGTGAAACAGCGGCTGGCGGCATACGAGCGGCAGACGCGGCCTCTTGCCGAGTATTACCGGCGCGAGGGTGTTTTGGAAGTGGTGGATGCTTCGGCGAGCATGGAAGTGGTAAGCCGGGCGCTCGGCGAAATCCTGAGGCGGACAGAAGGGCCTGATGGTCATCTGTAAATCGCCGGTCGAAATCGAGAAGATGCACCGGGCCGGATTAGTCGTCTGGGGCGCTCTCGAAAGGATGCGCGCCATGGTTCGGCCGGGCATCTCGACCAAAGAGCTGGACGAATTCGCCGAGACGTATACGGTGGAGAATAAGGCCCACCCGGCGTTTAAGGGATATCGCGGATATCCCGGGTCGGTGTGCACTTCGATCAACCAGGAAGTGGTGCACGGGATTCCTTCGGCGAAGCGGAAAGTGCGCGAAGGCGACATTCTTTCGATGGATTTCGGTGTGGAGCTGGACGGGTATTTTGCGGACGCCGCGCTCACCGTTCCGGTGGGAAAGATAGCTCCGGAGCGCGAAAAGCTGTTGCGGGTGACGCGCGAATCGCTCGAGCGGGCGATTGAAAAAGTACGGGCGGGCAACCGCTTGGGCGACATCTCGGCCGCTGTGCAGGAGTGGGTCGAGAAGAACGGGTATTCGGTGGTGCGGGAATTCGTAGGGCACGGTATCGGAACGCGGATGCACGAAGACCCGCAGCTTCCGAATTACGGCACGCCGGGGCAGGGAGCGCGCCTGCAGGAAGGCATGGTCCTGGCCATCGAGCCGATGGTCAACACGGGCGGACCTGCCGTGAAGGTGCTCGACGACGATTGGACGGCGGTGACGGCGGACGGCAGCGACTCCGCGCATTTCGAGCACACGGTGGCCGTCACAAAAAACGGCCCGTGGATTTTGACGCGGCCGAAAGAAGCTTCCGGGCCGGTTTGGTAAAGAGTTTGGCGGCAAGCGCAAAGTTTGAGACAGGAGCAAATGAATAAAAGGCCGGAGAAGAAAGAAAAGAAGCCGGGCGAAGGCAGCGGGAAGGAAGACGCCATCGAAGTGATGGCGACGGTGATCGAACCGCTTCCCAACGCGATGTTTCGCGTGGCGCTCGAAAACAAGCATCAGGTGCTGGCCCATATTTCGGGGAAGATGAGGAAGAATTTCATCCGCATCCTTCCGGGCGACCGCGTGGCCGTGGAACTTTCACCGTACGATTTGACGCGCGGCCGCATCGTGTATCGCTACAAATAGTTTCGTTGAGCAGCAGGAGTGCTGAAGAACGGAGTGGAAAATGAAGGTCCGGGCATCGGTAAAGAAAATTTGCATGAAGTGCAAAGTGGTCCACCGGCGCGGCGTGGTGCGCGTGATCTGCGTGAACGCGAAGCACCGCCAGCGTCAGGGTTAGGGAGGAAGCAAGATGGCACGTATTGCAGGTGTGGATCTGCCGCCGAACAAGCGGCTCTGGGTTGGCCTGACGGCCATCTATGGCATCGGGCAGGAGCGCGCGCGCTCGCTGGCGGTGAAGTCCAATGTGGACCCGACGAAAAAAATCAAGGATCTGACCGAGGAAGAAGTCACGCGCCTGCGCGCCTCAATTGAAGCCGAAGGGCGGGTGGAAGGCGATCTGCGCAAAGAAGTGCAGATGAACGTTCGGCGGCTGATCGAAATCCAGTGCTACCGCGGGTTGCGCCATCGCCGGAATCTTCCCGTGCGCGGCCAGCGAACGCACACCAACGCGCGAACCCGCAAGGGTCCGCGGAAGGGCGCCGTCGCAGCCAAGAAGAAGACCATGGCGCGCAAGTAAAGTTCCAGCAGCCGCAGAGATTTGCAGAGGAGAAAGACGAGCGTGGCAAAAGAACCCAAGGACGCAGCAGTTACACAGGATCCCGGAGCGGCAGCGAAAGCTGCCAAGCGGAAGAAGGAATTCCGCAAGAAGAAGGAAAAGCGCATCGTCCCGCACGGCGTTGTGTGCATTCAGGCGACGTTCAACAACACGGTCGTGACGCTGACGGATCCCGAAGGCCGCGCGGTGAGCTGGTCGTCCGCAGGCTCGGTGGGCTTCAAGGGTTCGCGCAAAGGCACGCCCTACGCGGCGCAGCAGGCTGCCGCGACGGCAGCGGGAGTGGCGCGCGATCAATACGGAATGAAATCGGTCGAAGTGCGCGTCAAGGGACCGGGAGCGGGACGCGAATCCGCCGTCCGCGCGCTGGCGTCCTCGGGGTTGCACATCAATGCAATTAAAGACGTGACGCCGGTGCCGCACAACGGCTGCCGGCCGCCAAAGCGACGCCGCGTCTAAGAGTTTGGTTGTTGCGAAAAAGGAGAGAAGCACTTGGCAAGACATCGTGAAGCGGTTTGCCGGCTGTGCCGTCGGGAAGGCCAAAAGCTATTCCTGAAAGGCCTGCGGTGTTTTACGGAAAAATGCGCGATTGAGAAGCGCAACTTTGTTCCCGGGCAGCACGGCCAGGCCCGGCGTCCGAAGATGGTCGGCTACGGCGTGCAGTTGCGCGAAAAGCAGAAGGTGAAGCGCACCTACGGCCTGCTCGAGCGGCAGTTCCGCTCGTACTTTGAGAAGGCCGTGCGCACAAAGGGCCCCACGGGCTCAAACCTGATCGTGATGCTCGAGCGGCGTCTCGACAACGTGGTCTATCGCATGGGTCTGGCCGGATCGCGCTCGCAGGCTCGCCAGTTCGTCCTGCACGGCCACATCCGCGTGAAGGGACACAAGGTCAACATCCCCAGCTATCTGGTGGACGTGGGCGACGACGTGGAGCTCAAGGGCAAGATGCACGAGAACGCCATGGTGCTCGAAGCGCGCAATCTGGCGCAGAGCCAGGGCGTGGCGCCTTGGCTGGATATCGACCGCGCGAATTTCAAGGCGCGCGTGGTGGCCATGCCTCGCCGCGAAGACGTGCAGACGCCGCCGATGAATGAACAGCTGATCGTCGAACTCTATTCCAAGTAATTCCGATTCATCGATTTTGCAAGAAAGTTCGTTGGCCCGCCCCGCGCGGGCAGAGGAAGGGAAAAGATGTGGAAGGGCTTCCAGAAACCAAAGCGGTTGGCAGCAGAACCAGAAACACTCACCGATAAGTTTGGAAAATTCTCCGCCCAGCCGTTTGAACGCGGGTGGGGAACCACGGTGGGAAACTCGTTGCGCCGGGCTCTTCTGAGCTCCATCGAAGGCGCCGCGATCACCGCCGTGAAAATCGAGGGTGTGCTGCATGAATTCTCGCCGATTCCCGGCGTGGTCGAAGACGCCACCGATATCATTCTGAATCTCAAGCAGGTCCCGCTGAAGCTCAACACGGACCAGCCGAAGACGATCACGCTCAACGTGGACGTGCCGGGTCCGGTGACGTCGGCGAAAATCGAAGAGGACGCCGATATCGCCGTCCTCGACAAGAACGTCTACATCGCCACCGTCAGTGAAGGCGGAAAACTCGAACTCGAATTGCGCGTCAAGAATGGCCGCGGATATGTGGCCGCCGACCGCAACTTCGACGAGGATCTGCCGATCGGTTACATTCCGATTGACTCGATTCACTCCCCCGTGCGCAAGGTCAACTACGCCGTCGAAGCCGCGCGCCTGGGGCAAATGACCGACTACGAAAAGCTCACCCTCGAAGTCTGGACGAACGCCGCGATCACGCCGCAGGACGCCATCGGCCTGGCCGCGAAGCTCGTCAAGGACCACATGAGCATCTTCATCAACTTCGAAGAGCAGCCGGATCTTCCCGAAGAGGTCGTCGAAAATTACGCCGACCCCCGCCTGGAATATCTGGACCGCTCCGTTGAGGAGCTCGAGCTTTCCGTGCGCTCCTACAATTGCCTGAAGAACGCCAACATTCAGAATCTGCGCGAACTCGTGCAGAAAACCGAATCCGAAATGCTCAAGACCAAAAATTTCGGCCGCAAGTCGCTGAATGAAATCAAAGACATCCTTATCAAAATGGGCTTGAGCCTGGGAATGAAGTTCGATGAGCACGGCCGCATCATCTGGCCGCCGCTCCCCAGCCAGACGGCTCCTCCGCCCTCCGACGAAGGGGACCACGGGGCGCTCTAAGCCACGGGACTAAACCATGAGACACCTCGTTTCAGGACATAAACTCGGACGGCAACCGGCGCACCGCCGCGCGACTCTGCGAAATCTGGTGACGAACCTGATTGAAAAGGAACGCATTCAGACGACGCTGCTTCGCGCCAAGGCTACTCGCCCGCTCGCCGAACGCATGATCACCCTCGGCAAGCGCGATTCGCTCCATGCGCGGCGGCAGGCCGCGGCGTATTTGACCACTCCCGGCGCCACGGACAAACTTTTCAGCGAACTCGCTCCCCGGTTTGCCGACCGCCAGGGAGGCTACACGCGAATCATCCGCGCCGGATGGCGGATTGGCGACGGCGCCGAGCTCGCGATCCTCGAATTCATCGGCTCCGAATTGAAGAAAAAAGAAAAGAAAGCCAGGAAGAAGGTCGCCGAAGAAGCTCCCGAGGAAGAGGAGAAGGAAGCGGCGGCTACCAAGTAAGATCGCAACAGCACTTCAGGAATTGGCCCGCTCCCCGCAAAAGGGGCGGGCCTTTTTCTTTTCTGGAGTTCGAAACACTTCCGAAACGAGCTAAGCAGCGTTCTCGCGCTGGCGCGCCCGCACGTGCCCCCACAGAACGAACAGCGCGGCCGTAAGTTGGGCCGCCACTCCCCCTGTCGTATCAATCACCACATCCCAAACGGCCGGCGTGCGCCCCGGCACGAACGATTGATGAAACTCATCGAGCGACGCGTATGCGGCCACCACCAGGACGGCCAGCAGCGCCCACGCAATGTGATTTTCTTTTCTGCCGGCCCTGATCCCGCGAAGGACGAGCAGGCTGAAAATGAAGTACTCCATGAAATGCATGCATTTGCGGATGAGGTGGTGAATGAACTCGAGCGTATCCATCGGCGCGTGGGGGAATAGCCAGCGCAGGAGCGGAATAATAATTCGGCTGGTGTGCTCGGAGGTGAACGCGCCGGTTGAAAACGTCGAAATCAGGATGCCCCACGCCAGCGCCGGCCACCATTGCTTCAGCCAGCGCATTCTAGGCGAACCGCGCCGCGCAAAAGGCCACTCCTGCTTTTTGCTTTGTCCGGCGGGGCATTATTCGATCCGGTAATTCGGAGCTTCGCGCGTGATGATCACGTCGTGAACGTGGCTCTCGCGCAACCCCGCCTGCGAAATGCGGATGAATTTACCGTTTTCCTGCAATTCCTTCAAATTCGCCGCGCCGCTGTAGCCCATCCCGCTGCGCAGGCCGCCCACCAGTTGCTCCACAAGCCCGGAGAGCGGGCCTTTGTAGGCCACCTGGCCTTCGATGCCTTCCGGCACGGTTTTGTCGCGCGCGATGCCCTCCTGCGCGTAGCGATCCGCTGATCCCGCCTCCATCGCGCCAATCGATCCCATCCCGCGGTAGGATTTAAATGTCCGCCCCTGGTAGAGAATCGTTTCTCCCGGCGATTCTTCCGTGCCCGCAAAAAGTCCGCCAATCATCACGGCGGCCGCGCCCGCGGCGATCGCCTTCGTAATGTCTCCCGAAAATTTGATGCCCCCGTCGGCGATGATCGGCACTCCGGAGCCTTTCGCCGCGCGCGACGCTTCGATGATGGCGGTAATCTGCGGCACGCCCGCGCCAGTAACGATGCGCGTGGTACAAATCGAGCCCGGACCGATTCCCACTTTGAGCCCGTCAATTCCAAGCGCGATCAAATCGCGCGCCCCTTCCGCGGTTGCCACGTTTCCGGCCAGCAGTTGCATTTCGGGAAGCTTGCGTTTCACTTCGCGGATCGCTTCCATCACGCGGGACGTATGGCCGTGCGCCGTATCAATGGCCACCGCGTCCACTTTTTCTTTCGCCAGCTCCTGCGCCCGCTCCAGGAAATCTCCCGTGGCGCCGATGGCCGCGCCCACGCACAGCCGCCCGTGCTCGTCTTTCGTTGCGCCGGGGAATTCGATTTTCTTCTGGATGTCTTTGACGGTAATGAGCCCCTTAAGGTTGAAGTCCGCGTCCACCACAAGAAGTTTTTCGATGCGATGCCGCTGCAGAATCCGCTCCGCCTCCTCGAGCGTTGTTCCCACTGGGACTGTGATGAGGTTGTCCTTCGTCATCACGTCGCTCACCGGCTGGTCGAGATTGCGTTCGAATCGCAGATCGCGATTGGTCAGGATGCCCACCAGGCGGGGCCCGCGGGTGACGGGAACGCCCGAAACCCTGTATTTCGTCATGATTTCGAGCGCCTGCCGCACGGAAAGCTCCGGCGCAATCGTCACCGGATCCACGATCATTCCGCTTTCCGACCGCTTCACCTTGTCCACTTCCTCGGCCTGGCGCGCGATGCTCATATTCCGATGGATGAATCCGATGCCGCCCTGGCGCGCGATGGCAATGGCAAGGCGCGAGTCTGTCACGGTGTCCATGGCAGCGGCAACGATGGGAATATTCAGCGCGATCTTGCGCGAAAGAAATGTTCGCGTGTCCGCCTGCGCCGGCAGCACCGACGATTTGCCCGGCAGCAGCAGGACGTCGTCAAAAGTCAGCGCCTCGGGGATAGGTCCGTCAATCATCATTTCTCCTGTTCAGGATTTCACCCGAAGAAATAAAAAAGCCCAGCATGGTGCGCCGGGCGTCTGAAAAGTTCACGTGTGGGGGAATACCGTCATTAACCATTCATAATTTTATTCGCTTCGATAGATGAAATCAAGCCGATGAGCCGCGCATAGCCGCCGGTCGCTTCGCGTCGTTGACGTAGTATGGGTTGCCCAGGTGGGAGCCCCCTGCTTGGGCCGGGTGGGAGCCATCTGCTTCAGCCAGCTGGGAACATCCCGTTTCGGCCAGGTGGGAGCCTCCTGCTTGGGCCGGGTGGCAGCCAGCTGCTTCAGCCAGGTGGGATCATCCTGTTTCGGCCGGGTGGGAGTCTGCTGCATGGGCCGGGTGGCAGCCAGCCGCTTCGGCCATCTGCTTCAGCCAGCTGGGAACATCCTGTTTCGGCCAGGTGGGAGCCCCCTGCTTCAGCAGGGGGAGCCGGACTTCAGTCCGGCGAAAAGAGGCCCAGCTTTAACTCGGCTTTAGCCGCGGGAATTTTCGACTTCCCCGCTGAGAGGTAGTCATCAGCACATCCTTTACACTTTAGGAGTCAGCTCACCCAGCTGAACACCGAGGCCCCCAAGTAACAACCGTCATCGAATTTCGGAACCCCTTGAAACCGCCGCACCAATTTGCTATAAAGGTATTGAAGTTGTAGTTCCCCTCTTTTACCCTGCGTGTGAAACGCACCCCCTAAAAATTAGCCGTAGGACCACTCCGCTGCGACTTTCGCATCCCGGCAATGCCGGGAGAGGGCCTTCCGCCCAGCGGTTCCGCACTCCCGCATCGCCGGGATGCGGACGCAAACGCAAAATCTCGCCCATGCGCGAGGAAGGAACAACACACATGCTTCGACCCAAATCTGAAATGCTTTATACACACGTCGGTGGACTCCCCAAGCCTGCCAAGGTTCCTCAGAGCTCCCCAATCCGAAATAGATCAGCCGCCGCCTCACCCCCTTGTCCAGCAGAAAATTTCGCAGCTCCACAATTTACAAATCAATTCGCGCCGCCCAATGCACTCCCGCCCGCTCAATTCGATAATCCCCCCGCCCCCGGCGACCACAACCGTCCTCCGGATTTCTATCGTCACGCACGCCTTTGCGTCGTCTGCAAACACCCGGAGCGCGATGCCATCGAGGGCGATTTCGTTCGCTGGCAAAGCCCTGAGAAAATCGCCGCGGAGTACCAAATTGCGGACCGCTCCTCGATTTATCGCCACGCTCACGCCACTGGCCTCTTTTCCATCCGGAAACGTGAGCTTCCTCGCGTCCTCGAAACCATCCTGGAATGCGTCGGCAATGCCACCCTCGATTCCATGGACACAATCACCCGCGCCGCCCGCGTTTACGCCCATATAGACGACAACGGAAAATGGTTCGAGCCCCCCAAAACTATGTACATCCTCACCGGTTCCGCCCCCGCGCCGCCCGCGCCGGAAAACGTCCCAATCTGGAGTTTGCGGTGAACCCCACACCGGCCCGGCGGCGCAGTTCGCCAATTCTAATAGC
>Ga0308309_10001360_pt1 | contig 14598 bp, 11 predicted proteins | sample HubBroMetageWFT5_FD_192491 | JGI IMG/M metagenome (GOLD analysis project Ga0308309, IMG submission 192491) | Warmed and freeze-thawed soil microbial communities from the Hubbard Brook experimental Forest, New Hampshire - Hubbard Brook CCASE Soil... | ecosystem: Environmental > Terrestrial >...
CGCTGGCGCTCTCGGTGCCGCAGATCCTGAAATACAAGTGGCTCGAGGACCTGACCGGCGGCGTGCAGGGCATCGTGCTGTCAAAGCCTGAGGTGCCTTTCGGCCTGCCGTTGAACGAGGACCAGTGGCTCTATTACTACTGCCTGGTCGTCATGGTGCTGCTGTATTGGGCCGCCGCCAACATCCTGAACAGCCGCAGCGGGCGCGCCATGATGGCGATCCGCGACCACTACATGGCGGCCGACACGATGGGCATCGACACCGCCCTCTACAAGACGGTTACGTTCGGCATCAGCGCGGCCTACACCGGCGTCGCCGGCGCGCTCTCGGCCTCGGCCATCGCCTTCGTGGCGCCCGACAGCTTCAACTTCTTCCTGTCGATCAAGTTCCTGATCGGCCTGGTCGTGGGCGGCGTCGGCTCGATGGCCGGATCGGTCGTCGGGGGTATCTTCTACGTGCTGGTCGACAACTCCGCCCAGGCACTGTCGACCTTCATCAAGAACGACCTCGGCCTGCAGTTCGACCTGTCGGCCTACACCGTGTTCGGCGTCATACTGATCGTGCTCATGTATCTGATGCCGATGGGCATCGTGGGCGGCGTCTACTACCTGGTGCGCAGCATGCGCAGCCCGAGCACGAAGGCGAGAGAGCAGGCGGCCCTCAAGCAACGAGTGAGCAGCTGACGACTGCGTGACGCAGCTGCAACATATCAACCGTTTCAACAGCGAGTGAGGAGAGTCGATGGCGTAAACCCAACAGGGAGAACCATCATGAAGACGAACAGGCGTACCTTCGTCGGCGGCCTTTCCGCCGCCGCAATTCTTTCAGGTTCCCGGGCAGCGTTCGCGCAAAAGAAATACGACGACGGCGCGACCGACAATGAGATTAAGATCGGTCACACCAATCCCTATAGCGGGCCGGCGTCTTCCTACGGAGTCATTGGCAAGGCCATCGAGGCCTACTGGAAGAGCGTCAACGACAAGGGCGGTATCAACGGCCGCAAGATCAACTTCATCACCCTGGACGATGGCTATTCGCCGCCCAAGACGGTGGAATGCATCCGCCAGCTCGTCGAGCAGGACAAGGTGCTGTGCACCTTCAATACGCTGGGCACGCCGACCAACACGGCGATCCACAAATACATGAACCAGAAGAAGGTGCCGCAGCTCTTCGTCGCCACCGGCGCCTCGAAGTGGGGTAATCCCAAGGAGTTCCCGTGGACCATGGGTTACCAGCCCGATTACCACACCGAAGCAGTCATCTACGCCAAGTACATCCTGGCCAACATCAAGGATCCCAAGATCGGCGTGCTGATGCAGAACGACGACTATGGCAAGGACTACTTCGAAGGCTTCAAGGAAGGACTCGGCAAGGAAGTCGGTCGCATCGCCAAGCACGTCACCTACGAGGTGACCGACCCCACGGTCGACAGCCAGGTCATCCAGCTCAAGGATTCCGGAGCCAACGTGTTCTTCAACATCTCGATCCCGAAGTTTGCCGCGCAGGCGATGCGCAAGGCGGCGGACATCGGCTGGCGCCCGGCGCAGTACCTGAACAACGTCGCGGGGCAGGTGACGACCACCATGAAGCCGGCGGGCTTGGAGAACGTGCAGGGCGTTATCACCGCGGCCTGGCTCAAGGACCCGACCGACCATCAGTGGGACGACGATGCCGAGATGAAGACCTGGCGGGAGTGGATGGCCAAGTACATTCCCAATGGCAATCTTGGCGACGTGAACTACGTCTATGCCTATTCGGTGTCGTTCCTGATGGAGCTGACCTTGAAGAAGTGCGGAGACGAGCTGACGCGCGAGAACCTGATGAGGCAGGCGGCCAATCACCAGAAGCTGCGCGTGCCCGGCTTGTTGCCCGGCATCACGGTCAGCACCAGTCCGACCGATTTCTACCCGGTCCAAGCCTTGCAATTGCAGCGCTTCAAGGGCGAGACCTGGGAGCTGTTCGGCGACATCATGCACGCCGAAAGCAGCTAAAGGGCGAACAGCCGTGGTGCGGAAGGCCGCCGGCCGGAGGCCTTCTTTTTTGCCGAATTTCAGAAGAAACTCCCGCGCCATTTTCAAAAGGGAGGCGTTTGGTGGTTACGAGTAGGCGTGGTTTTGTCGGAGGCGCGTCGGCGCTGGCGCTACTCTGCGGTTCGCGAGCGGCATTCGCGCAGAAGAAGTACGACAACGGTGCAAGCGATACCGAGATCAAGCTCGGCCATTGCGGCCCGTACAGCGGTCCGGCATCCGCCTACGGCGTGATCGGCAAGGGCATCGAAGCCTACTGGAAGAGTGTCAACGACGCGGGCGGCGTCAATGGCCGCAAGATCAACTTCATCACTCTCGACGACGGCTACAGCCCGGCCAAGACCGTCGAAGTGGTGCGCCAGCTCGTCGAGCAGGACAAGGTGCTCTGCCTGTTTAACACGCTGGGAACGCCCTCCAACACGGCGATCCAGAAGTACATGAACCAGAAGAAGGTGCCGCAGCTCTATGTCGCGACCGGTGCCTCCAAATGGGGCCGGCCCAAGGAGTTCCCGTGGACGATGGGCTATCAGCCCGACTACCACACCGAGGCCGTTATCTACGCCAAGCACGTCCAGGCGAACATCAGGGACGCCAAAGTCGGCGTGCTGATGCAGAACGACGATTTCGGCAAGGACTACGTTGACGGCTTCAAGGAAGGTCTCGGCAAGGACGCCGGCAATGTTATCGCCAAGCTCGTGACCTATGAGGTGACCGATCCGACCGTCGAGTCGCAGATCATTCAGCTCAAGGATTCCGGGGCCAACGTGTTCTTCAATGTGGCGACGCCGAAGTTCGCGGCGCAGGCGATCCGCAAGGCAGCCGACATCGGCTGGAAGCCCGCGCAGTACATGACCAACGTCTCGGCCTCGGTGACGTCGGTGATGAAGCCGGCCGGCTTCGACAATGGCCAGGGCATCATCACGGCGGCCTACCTCAAGGATCCGACCGACAAGAGGTGGGCCGACGACGCCGAGATGAAGACGTGGCGCGCCTGGATGGACAAGTACATGCCCGGCGCCAACCAGGGCGATGCCAATTACGTCTATGCCTACTCGGTGTCGTTCCTGATGCAGCAGACGCTTGCCAAGTGTGGCGACGCGCTCACCCACGAGAACGTCATGAAGCAGGCGGCAAACTTCCAGAAACTGCGCGTGCCGATGTTGCTGCCGGGCATCACCGTCAGCACCAGCCCGACCGACTACTATCCGATCCAGGCGGTCCAGCTGCAGCGCTTCAAGGGCGAGACCTGGGACCTGTTCGGCGAGGTCATGGCGGCCGAAGGCAGCTGAGGCTGCCGCGGGCAGCCGAACTGCGACACTGTGGTATGGAAGGCCGCCGAAAGGCGGCCTTCTTTTTTGGCCGATTCCAGAAGAAACTCACGCGGCATCAACAACAGGCCTGTCGCAACAGGCCATTTGCAACAGGGAGGTGTCCAATGGGCACGACAAGGCGTGGTTTCGTGGGCGGCGCGTCAGCGCTCGCCCTGCTTTCCGGTTCGTCTGCGGCGTTCGCGCAGAAGAAATACGATGAGGGTGCCAGCGACACCGAGATCAAGATCGGCAACACCAACCCCTATAGCGGCCCGGCCTCGTCCTACGCCGCGATCGCCAAGACCATCGATGCCTATTTCAAGAGCATCAACGATTCAGGAGGCATCAATGGCCGCAAGATCAAGTTCATCTCGCTCGACGACGGCTACAGCCCGCCCAAGACGGTGGAAATGGTCCGCCAGCTGGTGGAGCAGGACAAGATATTCGCGCTCTTCCAGTCGCTCGGCACGCCGTGCAACACGGCGATTCACAAGTACATGAACCAGAAGAAAGTGCCTCAGCTCTACGTCGCCACCGGCGCGTCGAAGTGGGGCGATCCCAAGAACTTCCCGTGGACCATGGGCTTTCAGCCCGACTATCACACCGAAGGCATGATCTACGCCAAGCACATCCTGGCCAACGTCAAGGATGCGAAGATCGGCGTGCTGCACCAGAACGACGACTACGGCCGCGACTACCTCGACGGCTTCAAGGAAGGCCTGGGCAAGGAGACGGACCGCATCGCCAAGGTGGTGACCTTCGAGGCCACCGATCCGACGGTCGACAGCCAGATCATCCAGCTCAAGGACTCGGGCGCCAACGTCTTCTTCAACGTGTCGGGCCCCAAGGCCGCCGCTCAGGGCATCCGCAAGGCAGCCGACATCGACTGGAAGCCCGCGCACTACCTCAACAACGTGTCGGCCTCAGTCGCCGCGGTGATGAAGCCGGCGGGCTTCGACAACGCCCAGGGCATCATCACGGCGGCCTACATCATGGACGCCACCGACAAGCAGTGGGACAACAATGCCGAGATGAAGGCGTGGCGCGCCTGGATGGACAAGAACATGCCGTCGGCCAACAAGGCCGACGCCAACCATATCTACGGCTACGCGGTCGCCGCCTTGATGACCGAGACCTTGAAGCGCTGCGGCGACGATCTCACGCGTGCCAATCTCATGAAGCAGGCCGCGAGCTTCCAGAAGTTCCGCGTGCCGCTGTTGCTGCCCGGCATTACCGTCAGCACGAGCCCGACGGATTACTATCCGATCCAGGCGGTCCAGCTTCAGCGCTTCAAGGGCGAGACCTGGGAGCTGTTTGGCGACGTCATGCACGCCGAGAGCAGCTGACGCAGGGGATTGGAAGACGCAAAGGGCCGCCGAACCCGGCGGCCTTTTTCTTTGGCCGATTTCGCGCCGCAACATTGAAATCTTGTATACCGCCAGGCGGCTTTTTCTCTTTTCACGGATCGTGATTCAGGCGACCCTCTTTCGCACATCAAAAAACCACTGGAGGGCACGTTGAAGACCAATAGGCGTACTTTTCTCGCAGGCGTTTCGACCGCTGCCGTGTTGTCCGCATCGGGCACCGCGTTCGCGCAGAAGAAGTATTCGGAAGGCGCGACCGATACCGAGATCAAGATCGGCAACACCAATCCGTACAGTGGGCCGGCATCGGCCTATGGCGTGATCGGCAAGACGATCCAAGCATATTGGAAGAGCGTGAACGACGCGGGCGGCATCAACGGCCGCAAGGTCAACTTCATCACCCTGGACGACGGCTACAACCCGGCTAAGACCGTCGAGTGCATCCGCCAGCTCGTCGAGCAGGACAAGGTGCTGTGTACCTTCAACACGCTCGGCACGCCGTGCAACACGGCGATCCACAAGTACATGAACCAGAAGAAGGTGCCGATGCTGTTCGTCGCCACCGGCGCGTCGAAATGGGGCAACCCCAAGGAATTCCCGTGGACCATGGGCTTCCAACCCGACTACCACACCGAGGCCATCATCTACGCCAAGCACATCCTGGCCAACGTGAAGGACGCCAAAATCGGCGTGCTGATGCAGAATGACGACTACGGCAAGGACTACTACGAGGGCATGCGCGAGGGTCTCGGCAAGGAAGTCGGCCGGATCGTCAAGCACGTGACCTACGAGGTGACTGACCCGACGGTCGACAGCCAGGTGATCCAGCTCAAGGATTCCGGCGCTAACGTGTTCTTCAACATCTCGACGCCGAAATTCGCCGCCCAGGCCATGCGCAAGGCGGGCGATATCGGCTGGAAGCCGGCCCAGTACCTCAACAACGTGTCGAGCAGCGTGGCCACGGTCATGAAGCCGGCGGGTTTCGACAACGTGCAGGGCGTGCTGACGGCAGCCTATCTGATGGATCCGACCGACCATCAATGGGACGACAACGCCGACATGAAGGCCTGGAAGGAGTGGATGGGCAAGCACAATGCGGGCGCCAGCCTCGCGGACGCGTCAAACGTCTTTGCCTATTCGGTTTCCACGCTGATGCACGAGACGCTGAAGAAGTGCGGCGACGACCTCACCCGCGAGAACCTGATGAAGCAGGCCGCCAACTTCCAGAAGTTCCCACTGAAGATGGCGCTACCGGGCATCACCGTCAGCACCAGCCCGACCGACTTCTATCCGGTGCAGGCGGTCCAGCTTCAGCGCTTCAAGGGCGACACGTGGGACCTGTTCGGCGACGTCATGCACGCCGAAAGTACCTGATTTCACTTGCACACGATGGGAAAGGCCGCCGGTTGGCGGCCTTTTTCTTGGCCGGTTCCCCTTTTCAAACCGCGTTTTTCGAGTGAACCTCACGGCATGAATCCCAGCGAAGGAGGGGGCGTTGATTACCAGTAGGCGTGGTTTCGTAGGCGGTGCGTCGGTTGCCGCATTGCTCGTGGCGTCGCGTTCGGCATTCGCCCAAAAGAAGTACGACGACGGGGCGACCGACAAGGAGATCAAGATCGGTCACTTCTGCCCCTACAGCGGCCCGGCCTCGGCCTACGGCGTGATCGGCCAGGCGCACCAGGTTTTCTGGAAGATGATCAACGAGACCGGCGGCATCAACGGCCGCAAGATCAACTTCATCACGCTCGACGACGGATACTCGCCGCCCAAGTCCGTCGAGGTGACACGCCAGCTCGTCGAACAGGACAAGGTGTTGTGCCTGTTCAACACGCTGGGCACGCCGACCAACACCGCGATCCACAAGTACGTCAACCAGAAGAAGGTGCCGCACCTCCTTGTGTCGACCGGCGCGTCGAAGTGGGGCAAGCCCAAGGAGTTCCCGTGGACGATGGGCTTCCAGCCCGACTATCACACCGAAGGCGTCATCTACGCCAAGCATGCGCTGGCCAACGTCAAAGACCCCAAGGTCGCGGTGCTGATGCAGAATGACGATTACGGCAAGGACTACTTCGAGGGCTTCAAGGACGGCCTCGGCAACGACGCCGGCCGGATCGTCAAGCACGTCACCTACGAAGTGACCGATCCCACGGTCGATTCGCAGGTCATCCAGATGAAGGACTCCGGCGCCAACGTATTCTTCAACATCTCGACGCCGAAATTCGCTGCCCAATCGATCCGCAAGGCGGCCGACATCGGCTGGAAGCCCGCCCAGTACCTGAACAATGTGTCGGCTTCGGTCACCTCAGTCATGAAGCCGGCGGGTTACGAAAACAGCCAGGGCATCATCACGGCGGCCTATCTCAAGGATCCCACGGACCATCAGTGGGACAATGACGAAGAGATGAAGAAGTGGCGCGAGTACATGACCAAGTACATGCCGCAAGCCAACCAGGGCGACGCCAACTACATCTTCGCCTATGCCGTCGCGACCATGATGCGCGAGATCCTGGAGAAGTGCGGCGACAACCTCACACGCGACAACGTGATGAAGCAGGCCGCCAACTTCCAGAAGGTCCGCATCCCGTTGCTGCTGCCGGGCATCAACGTCAGCACCAGCCCGACCGACTTCTATCCGATCCAGGCGGTCCAGCTCTCGCGCTTCAAGGACGAGTCCTGGGAGCTGTTCGGCGACATCATGGCGGCTGAAAGCACCTGAGGTCTTGCGCTTCTTCATGCTCCTCTCCCCCGCTAGGGGGAGAGGATGGGTTAGGGGGCATCGAAAGCTCGTGCAACCCCCTCACCTAGCCTCTCCCCCTAGCGGGGGAGAGGAATATGAAGGGGAAGAAAGAAGAAAAGAAATCGTCAGCGTTGCGCCCGCGGGCGCTGCAGCGCCTGGCGGCATTCGGCGGTGTCGATGCGGCCGTCCTTGTTGAGGTCGCAACGCTCGAAGTTGCGATCGGCCTGGGCCATGAACTCGGCGAGCGTCACCACGCCGTCCTTGTCGGCGTCGAGCAGCTGGAAATAGGCCGATTGCCGCTGCGCCTGGCGGTCGGTCGGCAGCACGCTGTTGCCACTAGCGGGCGTGCGGGCGAACAGTTCGTCCTGGGTGAGTTTGCCATCGCCATTGGCGTCGAGTTGCTTGAAGCGAGCTTCCTGGGCGGCCTTCCATTCGGCGCGGTCGACGACGCCGTCCTTGTTGGTGTCGTAGCGCATGAGACCGCGCGGAACGGCATTCGAGGCCCGGGCAGGCTTTTCGGGTGTCGCCACCGGGTCGTCGGGTGCGGCCAGCGCGGGGCCGGCGATGAGGAGCAGGGCGGTGGATAGCGAAAGGAACTTCAGCATGGGAACATATCCTCAAAGTTGTATCAGGAAATGGAAATACACGTCCCATTTCCCTTACCCGGCCGTCTAAGCGCCGATATAGTCTGCCCCGCGACCGGAATATGGCCGTGTTGTGGTTTTGTTCTCAGGTTATCCACATGTCCTATGATTACGATCTTTTTGTCATCGGCGCCGGCTCGGGCGGCGTGCGCGCCTCGCGCATCGCGGCCGGCCATGGCGCGCGCGTCGGTATCTGCGAGGACTACAGGGTCGGCGGCACCTGCGTGATCAGGGGCTGCGTGCCGAAGAAGCTCCTGGTCTATGGCTCCAAGTTTGCCCACGAGTTCGAGGACGCCGCGGCCTACGGGTGGACCGTGCCCGCGCCCATGCATTCGTGGGCGACCCTGCGCGACAACGTCCAGGCGGAAGTCGATCGCCTGAACGGCGTCTATCTGCGGTTGCTCGAAGGCGCAGGCGTCAAGCTGCACATGGGCCGTGGCCGGCTGATGGACCGCCACACCATCCAGGTCGGCGGGGAGACGGTCACGGCCGAGAAGATCCTGGTCGCGACCGGCGGTCACCCCGTGGTGCCGGAGCTTCCCGGCAAGGAATTCGCCATCACCTCCAACGAAGCGTTCCATCTCCCCGATCCGCTGCCCAAGCGCATCACGATCGTGGGCGCCGGTTACATCGCCGTCGAGTTCGCCGGCATCTTCAACGGACTCGGCAGCCACGTCGACCTGGTGCTGCGCCGCGACCGCGTGCTGCGCGGCTTCGACGAGGAGTGCCGCACGGCCGTGCATGACGCGCTGAGGGACAGCGGCATCAAGCTGCGCACCGAGATGCAGATCGACCGTATCGCGGCGACCCCCAGCGATTCGAAGAGCGGCAAGGCGCCCTATCAAGTGAACACACAGCTCGGCGGGATGTTCGAGACCGATGTCGTGATGTACGCCACGGGCCGCACGCCCAACACCGCGGGCATCGGGCTCGAAAAGGCGGGCGTCCAGCTCGACAAGGCCGGCGCCATCGCCGTCGATGAATGGTCCAGGACGACGGCGCCCAACATCTGGGCGGTGGGCGACGTCACCGACCGCATCAACCTCACGCCAGTGGCCATCATGGAAGGCCACTGCTTCGCCGATACCGAGTTCGGCAACAAGCCGCGCAAGCCCGATCACCACGACGTGCCGTCGGCCGTGTTCTGCCAGCCCGAGCTCGCCAATGTCGGGCTGACGGAGGAGGAGGCCAAGCTCACCCTGGGCGAGATCCGCGTCTTCACCTCGGCGTTCCGGCCGATGAAGTACACCGTGTCGGGCCGTCACCAGCGCACCTTCATGAAGCTGATCGTCGAGGCCGCGACCGACAAGGTGGTCGGCGTGCACATGGTGGGCGACGATGCCGCCGAGCTGATCCAGGGCCTGGCGGTCGCCGTGAAGGCGGGGGCCACCAAGGCCCAGTTCGATGCCACCGTGGGCATTCACCCCACGGCCGGCGAGGAGTTCGTCACCATGCGCACGGCGCGCGTCGAACCCGCGCCGTCGCGCAAGGCTGCCGAGTGAGGCGGGGCGCCCGCCCACTGGCGTTTTATCCACAGCACGTATAGTTTCACCCACCCCGGCGGCCGGACGGCCGGCGGGAGTAGGAGGAGAAGATGACCGCGATTCAGGGCCCGTCCCGGACGGCCGCGAAAGCGCAGTCCCGCAGTTCGAGCGCCGCCGACTGGACACCGACCAGCTGGCGCGGCCGGCCGGTCCAGCAGATGCCGGTCTATCCCGACGCCGCCGCCCTGGCGGGCGCCGAGACGCGGCTGCGCCGCTATCCGCCGCTGGTCTTTGCCGGCGAGGCGCGCAAGCTCAAGGCCGCGCTGGCCAAGGTGGCCGCAGGCGACGCCTTCCTGCTGCAGGGCGGCGATTGCGCCGAGAGCTTCATCGATTTCACCGCCAACAACATTCGCGACACCTTCCGCGTGCTCCTGCAAATGGCGGTCGTGCTGACTTACGGCGCCGGCGTGCCGGTGGTGAAGGTCGGCCGCATGGCCGGCCAGTTCGCCAAGCCGCGCTCGTCCAACGTCGAGAAGATCGACGGCGTCGAGCTGCCGTCCTATCGCGGCGACAACGTCAACGGCTTCGAGTTCACTGCCGAGGCACGCCAGCCCGATCCGGAGCGCATGGTGCAAGCCTACAACCAGGCGGCCGCGACGCTCAACCTGCTGCGCGCCTTTGCCCAGGGCGGCTATGCCGACCTGCACGAGGTCAACCGCTGGAATCTCGACTTCGTGCGCAACTCGCCGGCGTCGGAACGCTATCACGACCTCGCCGCGCGGCTCGACGAGACGCTGAACTTCATGGCCGCCTGCGGCCTCAACTCGGCGACCACGCCGCAGATTGCCGAAACCGACTTCTTCACCAGCCACGAGGCGCTGCTGCTGCCGTACGAGGAGGCGCTGACGCGCGTCGATTCGACCTCGGGCGACTGGTACGACTGCTCGGCCCATCTGGTGTGGATCGGCGATCGCACACGCCAGCCCGACGGCGCGCATGTCGAATTCATGCGTGGCGTGCGCAATCCGTTGGGCATCAAGGCCGGGCCGACGCTCTCGACCGACGACCTGTTGCGCCTGATCGACACGCTGAACCCGGCCAACGAGGCCGGCCGCATCGTCTTGATCTGCCGCATGGGCGCCGACAAGGTGGCCGACAAGCTGCCGGCACTGGTGCGTGCGGTGAAGCGCGCCGGCCGCTCGGTCGTGTGGTCGTGCGATCCCATGCACGGCAACACCGTGACCACGGCCAACGGCAAGAAGACCCGCTACTTCGACGCCATCCTGAGCGAGGTGAAGGACTTCTTTGCCGTCCACCGCGCCGAGGGCACCCATCCCGGCGGTGTGCATTTCGAGATGACGGGGCAGGAAGTGACCGAGTGCGTCGGCGGCGCCGTCGACATCACCGTCGCCAATCTCGTCGAACGCTACGAGACGCAGTGCGATCCCAGGCTCAACGCCAGCCAGGCGCTCGAACTCGCCTTCCTGCTTGCCGAGCAGCTCAAGGCCGAGCGCCTGTCGGTCGTCAGGGCGCGGCCGACGGTCTAGGCGACGCGGACCAGCCGCAAGCACCTTGGGCGGGCCGGGAGGGCCGATGACGCATCCGAACGACGCCGAGATCGAGCGCTACACCGATCACTATTTCAATCGAACGAAGCAGGTGATCGGTCGGTTCGGCGACAGCCGCGTGACCTACGCCATCTTCATGCGCCGTCCCGTGGTGTTCGCACCGCGGCTGGCGCTCGAGTGGCTGGAAGAGCTCGGCCGCTCGCGCAACACCTCGGTCGAGCTCGACCTGCGCTACGGCGAGGGCAAGTGGGTCGGCGCCGGCGAGCCGATGATGTATATCACCGGCTCGTTCTTCCATCTCGTCGACCTCGAGACGATCTTCCTGCAGAAACTGGGGCCGGCCTGCGTGGCAGCCTACAACGCCTGGACGATGTGCGCCGACATGCCCAAGTCGGCCTTCCTCGCCATGGATGCGCGCCATTGCGCGGGGCAGGAGATGGCCGAGATGATGGCCTATGCCGCCTCGGTCGGCTCGGCGCGGGCCAAGCGCAAGGTGGGCGCGTTGGGCTTCATCGGCAATGCCACGCACGCCACCGCGCATTTCTTCGGCCGCGATCAGGGGCTCGGCACCATGCCGCACGCCCTGATCGGCTATGCCGGCTCCACGCTGCGCGCCGCGGAAATGTACCACGAGACTTTTGCCGGCGAGGCGATGACCGTGCTGGTCGATTATTTCGCCCGGGAGATTTCAGATTCGCTCGAGGTCTGCCGGCGTTTTCCCGACCTCGCGACCAAGGGAATGCTGTCGTTGCGCCTCGATACCACCGGCGGCCGCTACATCGAAGGGCTGGATCCGGCGTCGTCCTACGCCGTGCTGGAGCGCTTCTCGCCCGAATCTATCCGCGGCTATCGCAGCGAAGAAGAATTGCGCTTTCTTGTCGGCACCGGCGTGTCGGCGGCGGCGATCTTCCATCTGCGCGCCGAACTCGACCGCGCGGGCTTTGACAAGGTCAAGATCGTGGCATCGTCGGGCTTCGGCCCGGCCAAATGCCGGATCATGGCCGAGGCCAAGGCGCCGATCGACGTCGTCGGTTCGGGCTCGTTCCTGCCCTCGAACTGGACGGAGACCTATGCCACCGCCGACATCGTCGAATACGACGGCCAGAAGCAGGTCAAGATCGGCCGCGAGTTCCTGCACCGTGGCCGCCCCAACGGTAGCGGCCGGCCGCTTTAGGTTTCCGTCGTCTCGCGCGGGGTCACCCCTGCGCTGGAGCGTAGCGAAGGACCTCATCGCCGCTTGCTACGGGCATGAGATCCTTCGCTTCGCTCAGGATGACATATGGAGGAGAACACAATGCTGAAGCTCTATTACGCCCCCGGTGCCTGTTCGACGGCCTCGCATATCGGTCTGGAGGAGAGCGGCGCCAAGTTCGACTCCCAGGCTCTGTCGTTCGCCAAGAACGAGCAGAAGACGTCCGACTATCTCAAGATAAACCCGCGCGGCCGCGTGCCGGCACTGGTGATCGACGAGGGCACGATCGTGGAGAACACGGCGATCCTCGACTATGTCGCGGCCAAGTACGCGCCGCAGCTCATGCCCAAGGATCCGACGCAGCGCGCGCAGGCCATCTCGCTGATGGCGTGGTTCTCCAACAACGTCCATCCGTCCTTCACCCACATCAATCGGCCGGAACGCTTCGCCACCGACACCTCGGTGCACGAGCATCTCAAGGCGGTAGGCCGCGAGAACTTCCATGCCGCGCTGAAGGAGATCGACGGAATCCTGGCCGGCAAGCAATGGATCCTGGGCGACCAGTTCAGCGTCGTCGACGGCTATGCCCTGGTCTTCTACGGTTGGGGCAAGCGCATTGGCCTGCCGGTGGGCGAGCTCAAGAACTACACGGCGTGGAAGGACCGCATGCTGGCGCGGCCGGCCGTGAAGCGCGTGCTGGAGCGCGAGCAGAACATCCTGCTCGCGGCGTAGCTAGCCGACGACGAAGCTCTGGTACATGAAGCGCAGGTCCTGGGATTCCTGCGGCGTGATCTCGCCGTCAAGCACGCGTGCTTCCCAGCTGCGCAGCTTGCGCTTGATCTCGGACGGCGTGCGCGGGCTCAGCAGCACCATGAAGAACTGCTCGTGCGGCGAGAGCTCGCGATCGCGCCGGTAGCCGAATGGCCCGGCGCTCGTGGCGTGGGTCGCGACCGCCGGCAGAGCGCCGCCGCGGCCCTCGATCGCGGCGGCCAGCACGTCGTCCCAGGTGAGGCCGGCCTCGCGCACCATCGTCGAGGCGAGCTTGGCTGCCGCCAGCGCCTCGCCGGCGTGGCTGCTATCGAGAATTTCCAGAACCTTCACCAACGTGGTGCGGTTGAATGTCGACATCGTCTTCCGCTCCGCCACCGCCAAGCATCCGAGGGGTCGGACAACAGGGCCTGTGTGTCTTTGACTATTAGATGAGCAAGCGGCACTAAGTCTTTACAAGATATAGATCCTCCCAGTGCCGATCAAGACCAGCCCGTGACCGCTTCCCGCAACGCCTTCGCGGCCTATCTGTTGGGCCTCGGCACCTGGTTCGTGCCGCTCGGCATCCAGATGGTGCTGTTCCCATGGTTGGTCGCGGTCGTGCTGCACATGGATGCCTTTGCCGTGGGCGTCGCCCAGGCGGCCCTGCTGGCGCCGGGGCTGCTCTTCCTGCCGTTGGGCGGCCTGGTGGCCGACCGCGGCAACCCGCGCCGCCTTCTCCTGCGCTACCACATGCTCTACGCCGCGCCGCCCCTGGCGCTCGCCGCCGTGCTGATGGCAAGCGGCCTCAGTTATCCGCTGCTGATCGCCTACGGCATCGCGGCCGGCGCCATCGGCGCCTTCGCCATTCCCACCCGCGATGCCTTGTTGCCGGTGGTCTCCAAGGGCGTCGGTCTGCCGCGCGCGGTGGCGCTCGCCACCGCCTTGCAGTTCAGCGGGCAGATTCTGGGCATTGCCTGCGCTTCGACCGCCGACCGCTTCGGCGCCGTGCCGCTGCTGTTCCTGCATGCCGGCCTGATGCTGTCGGGGTGTCTTGCTGTGCGCCGGCTGCCCGATCCGCCGCCGCATCCGCCGGTCGAGCATCCCGGCTTTTGGCGCAGCATCGGCGACGGCATCTCGGTGGCCGCGAAGTCCGACCAGATCTGGCCGGTGCTGCTGATCAATTTCGGCGTCGGCATCTTCTATGTCGGGCCGTTCATGGCGGTGCTGCCGCTGGCCGTGCGCGACAACTATGCCGGCGGCGCGCTCGAGCTTTCCTACGTCAATCTCGCCTTCTGGGCCGCCACTATCATCGCCAGCATCGCCTTGGTCGGCCTGGCGCGACGGCTCACCTTGCGCGGGCGCCTGATCGGCGTCGCCGTCTCGGTCGGCGCGCTGATCCTGATGGCGCTGTCGACCCTGCCGCCGTTTCCCGTGTTCGTGGCGCTGAACTTCGTGTGGGGCCTCGGCGCCGGCATCACCATGACGCAGAGCCGCACAGTGGTGCAGATCGTGGCGCCGCCGA
>Ga0308309_10001362_pt1 | contig 14592 bp, 11 predicted proteins | sample HubBroMetageWFT5_FD_192491 | JGI IMG/M metagenome (GOLD analysis project Ga0308309, IMG submission 192491) | Warmed and freeze-thawed soil microbial communities from the Hubbard Brook experimental Forest, New Hampshire - Hubbard Brook CCASE Soil... | ecosystem: Environmental > Terrestrial >...
AGGCCAAGGCAATCGAAGCCCGCTCCGAGATTCGCGGTCGAGGCAGGTACTCGAACTTCGATAGATATGGCGGTTGGCTGGCTCATGTGATGCCTGATGCTTCCTTGGTTTGAAAAAAGTCGCCGGTGGCCGCCGGTCGCTCCTTATTTTCCGTGATGCAAACGCTCTAGTATGGCGGACTTTGTTGCCGCCACGCGTTCCGGTGCGTTCCGGAACACGCCCTCAATCGGCCGCGCGGGCACGAATTCGCCTCCAGTTTCCGAACCCAACGAAAGAGTCCCGCGATGGTAGTGGCTCACGTAGTCGGGATCTTTCAGCACATGGCCGGTAAGGACGGCGACTACATTTTCTTCCGGGCGAATGTGGCCGGCGGCAACGAGTTTTCGAATTCCAGCAACCGTGGTGGCCGAAGCAGGCTCGCAACCGATGCCATCGCGACCGATGACCGCTTTCGCGTCCGCAATCTCCTGCTCGCTCACAGTGATAATTTGCCCACCGGATTCGAGAACTGCGCGGAGAGCCTTTTTCCACGAAACGGGCGCGCCAATTTTAATTGCCGTGGCGAGAGTCCTTGGATGTGACACAGGCTTGAGCGTTTCCGGAATACTGGACTCGCGCGCGGTTTTATTTGCTCCGAGCGTGGCAAACATGTGGGCAAGCGGGGCGGAACCCTCCGCCTGCATGATGCTGAGTTTCGGCAGGCGGTCGATGAGGCCGAGGCGCAACATTTCGGCGAAGCCCTTGCCCAGCGCGGAGCTATTGCCCATGTTTCCGCCGGGAACCACAACGTGGTCCGGCACTTCCCACGCGCATTGCTGAATCAGCTCGAAAGCAACTGTCTTCTGGCCCTCGATGCGAAATGGATTGATCGAGTTCGCCACGTAAATGGACGGGTCGTCACCCAGCTCCTGAATCAATCGCATGCACTCATCGAAATTTCCATCCAGCTCGAAAATGGCGGCTCCGTAGTCCATGCTCTGCGCAAGTTTCGAAGCGGTGATCTGCCCTCGGGGAAGCAAGATCGCGCATTGCAAATCGGCACGCGCGCAATAGGCGGCCAGGCTGGCGGCCGTGTTTCCCGTGCTTGCGCAAATGGCCGTGCGAGCGCCGAGAACCACGGCCTGAGTAACGGCTGCCGTCATGCCGGTATCCTTGAACGAACCAGTGGGGTTGCATCCCTGATGTTTGAGGCGAAGGCCGCGCAAGCCGGAATAGCGCGCGGAGCGGGGAGCGTCGTAGAGCGGCGTATTGCCCTCAAACAGCGTTACGACGGGCGCGGCATCCTCAAATGGGAGGAGTTCGCGGTAGCGCCAGACACCGCTGCGATCGCGTGCCTCTGAAGAAGCGGCTCGGGCGTGCCAGCGCTTGCGAAGCGTTTCCGCATCGCCCGCCTGTTCAAGGCGGCACTCAATCTCGAGCGGGCCGCCGCAGCGGGGGCAGACGTAAATTCGTTCGCGAAGCCCAAACGCGGCTCCGCATGCCGGCAGGATGCACCGCTGAACAGCCTTCTCCGCGCCCTTCTCGGGAGCTCGGGCGACCTTTTCAATCATTCTTCGCGCTCGACGCCAGGATTTCTGCCGGCACTTGCGCGCCGAGACCAAATTCACGGTGCGTGGCCGTCAACGCCGCCTTCACATCTTTCTCGGAAACCACAAACGAAATGTTGCACTCTGAGGAACCCTGCGCAATGGCAATGATGTTGACGCCCTCGCGCCCCAATGCGCTGAATGTGCGCCCGGCAACGCCCGGCGTCCCGTGCATATTTTCCCCGACGACCGCCACGATTGCGATGCTGGGATCCACGGTGACGTGTTCGACCTTTTCGTCCGCCAAATCGCGCGCAAAGCGGTTGCGCAGCGCCTCCACGGTGCGCTTCGCGTCGGTGGAAGCGACGATGAAGCAAATATCATTCTGCGAGGAAGATTGCGAAATCAGCAGCACGTTGGCGCGCACCTCCGCCGTGGCCGAAAATGTCCGGCCGACCACGTCCGGCACGCCGACGATTCCCGGGCCTCCGATGGCGATTAATGAAACGTCGCGAATGGCGGTCAGAGCCTTCACGCCGCCGCCATTGCTGCGGCCCTGGGGCGTGATTTTCGTGCCAATTTGCCCTGGCTCGAAGCTGTTTCGAATCCAAACCGGAATTCCCGCGGGCACCACGGCGCGCAAAGTTTTCGGGTGAAGGACTTTCGCGCCAAAATAGGCGAGCTCTGCCGCTTCGCGATAGGAAATTTCCGGGATCGTGCGCGCGTCCGGCACAAGTCGCGGATCGGCGGTCAACACGCCGTCCACATCCGTCCAGATAATAATCTCGTCGGCGTTGAGCGCGGCGCCGAGAATCGTTGCGGAATAATCGGAGCCGCCACGCCCGAGCGTGGTCAACACGCCATCCAGGGTCGCGCCGATGAATCCGGTCACAACAGGAACTACGCCTCGATCGAGCAGCGGACGAAGATGCGCTTCGCAGCGCTCGCGCGTTCGGTCCATCAAGGGATCGGCGCCGCCATGAAAAGTGTCGGTGACGATCAATTCCGTAGCCTCGATGGCTTCGCTGGGCACACCGAGATCGACCAGCGCGCCGGAAACCATGGGTGCGGAAAGGCGCTCGCCGAGGCTCGAAATAGTGTCCAGCGTTCGGGGCGTCAACTCGCGCAACAGTACCGTGCCTTCGCACAGGCGCTCGCCCTCGCGAAAAATGCCCTCCATGGCCGCGGCCAGCCGCGCGCGTTTATCCGCTTGCGCGATCAGCGTACCGAGCGCAATTTCATGCTGTTTGCGAAGCTCTGCGAAAAGCTCCGCCACTTGTTCGCGATTGCCGGCTTCCGCGCGTGACGCGGCGGAAACCAGCCGGTTCGTCACGCCGCTCATCGCTGAAACCACCGCCACAACAGGGCCCTGCCGTGAAGCGTCTCGAACAATCTGCGCGACCCGCGCGATGCAGGCGGCATCGCCTACAGAGGTACCCCCGAACTTCATCACTCTCAATGGCTTTTTCATTTTCGATAAAAGGTCGGACCTTCGACTGCGAATCGCTGAAATAACTATACACCAGGAAAAAGGGTTTTCGCGGCGGCAGGGATGGCTGAATTGCCAAACTTTAACCCAGTGAATCAGTCGAATCGAAACCGCATCGGGGAGGTTTGCGCCAGGGAAGCGCGGAAAATTACTCGACGACTGTATGGTGCGCGGGGGCCTGCTTTAAAATCCAGCTCGCAATCTTATCAAGCGCAATGGGAGACATGGTCTCTTCAATCTGCCCGTATTCGTTCGGAGAACCCGTCTTGGCGGTTTGGAAGAGATGGTTCAGACCCGGAAGTTCGTCTACTTCGGCGTTCTTATTGCCGCCGGCTTCGAGCGCCTTTCGAATGGCCGGCAAATTCTGTTCCGCGGGCACCTGCAGATCTTTGCTGCCAATCAGCGCGAGGACGGGACAAGTAACTTTCTTCAATGCCGTCGATGGATCGTATCGAATGAAATAGCGAAACCAGGGAGAGGTGAGCGCCTTGATCTGGGCATTGAGCATCGCTTCAGAGACTTTGTCGCCCGCATCCTCGCGCAACTTCTTCGCAAGTTCCGTGTCATCTTTTTCCTGCTCTACCAGAACGAGCAACTGCCGCTCATCGGATGCGCTCTTTTCGGCTTCTTCGTGGCTCGCGCCATTCGCTTCGGCAATCAACATTGTCTGCTCCACGATAATCTCATCACCCGGAACTCCGGACCCGGCCATCATCACGATGAACGCGACGTCGTGATTCTCCGCAGCTACGATGGGCCCAATCACTCCCCCTTCGCTGTTCCCAATCAGCCCGATTTGGTGGTTGTTTACCTCAGATCGGGTCTTGAGAAACGCGATACCCGCTTCGGCGTCGCTCGCAAAATCGGCGGTGGTGGCGGCGGCGTATTTTCCGCCGGACTTGCCCACGCCTCGCTTGTCCGCTCGCAAAACGACGATTCCTTTCCGCGTCAGATAATCAGATAGGACCAGAAACGGGCTGTGTCCCATCAAGGCCTCGTCTCTATCATGCTGCCCTGACCCGGCAATTAAGAGCACCCCGGGACACGGGCAATTGTTCGCCGGAATGGTCAGCGTCCCCGCCAGCGTGATGTCCGCCGACTTGTTCGCGTAAGACACATCCTCGTCAGCGTACGGATACGGCCTAATAGGATTTTGCGGCCGCCGGATTTCCAGCTCCGAAACTTCCTTCACGCGCTTCACCACCAGGGGAAGCGACCCGCCCCCTTGCGTCCATGTGCCGTCAATCGTGGAGAGCTTGTCGTCGAGCTTCCCTTCGAAGACGCCGTCAGCCTGCTTGAGTTCTATCTTTACAGTCGAGCCATCGCGCGTGATGCCTGTGACTGGAATTCCTTTCGCGCCCTGATCGGGACTATCCATCGTGGCCGTGAGACCGTCTTCCGTGTTCAATATATGGAACACAATTCGAAGTTTGATCGAACCCGTGTCGAGTGTGCCGGCCCATGTGCCATCAATATCGGATGGTTTTGCCGGCTTGCGCTCCGTCTTCGCGCCAGCCTTGGGCAAGCGAGCGAGATCAAGCGGGTGAGGAGTCCCCTGTGTAAATGTGCCCTTGATTTCGGTGGCCTCTTTATTCACTTCCCCTTCGTAGCTCCCGTGGATGGCTTCAGAGGTAAATGTTAGTTTTGAATCCTTCGCCGAGATGGAAGAGATGGGAATGCCTTTGGCGCCTTGATCGATGCTATCCATTGTGGCTTTCAGGGTGCCGTCGTCGCCCTTCGTAATATGCACGATCAGACGCAACTCGATGGCACCGACCTTAAGCGTTCCCTGCCAGTCACCGGTAACATCCTGCGCGAGGGCTGGAAAACTCGCAGCGAGAGCGAACAACAAGATCGCGAAGATTTTCTTCATGCGTGTATGTCTCCTGGCATCCAGGCGGGGGTTATGGGACAAGGCCTCTGCAGACAGACCTCGCGGCACCCGCCATTTCCGTCCAGTAGATGATACGTCCGAAGGTAAGATTTGGACCCGGCGGGTGGGAGAAATTCCTGAGGCAAAACCCGTGGCAAAACAGGATTAGTAATACTTCGCGGGCTTCAGGAGCTTCCACCGAAATGCCGCGAAAGCTCCTATGCTGCCCTGGCGGGGAAACTAAGGCCGCGCGACGAGCGCGGCAACAAGGACTTTAGCCTGCGGAGTTCCGAGTCCGGTGACGAAGTCGTAGCCGGTTGATGCCGTGCACAAAGTGCCGCAAGTCCCGTTGCTGCCTTTCGTGACCGCGTGGAAATCCGTCGCCAGATTGGCCTTCGCAAGAGTGTAAAGAACGCTCCCCGCGCTGCCGAGATTCGCCTTGCGTGCGGCCACTCGCGAAGAGTTCGCAACTGCGACTAGAGCAGCCCATTGCGGTGACGCTGCGCTGGTTCCGCCCACTTGAAACCAGCCGGCTACACCACTGATCCCGACGGAATCGTACACTGCATATCCCGTGCCCGGGTCGGCGTTGAAAGAAACATCGGGAACGCCGCGAGTGCCGCGCGAATCGTTCGGAATCGCAAACTGTTCCTGAAAGAGAGGCTCATTTTCCACTGCGCTCTCGCCGCCGCCGCTGCCGGACCACGCGGTCTCGCTCACATAGTTTCCATTGGAATCCAGCGTCAGCGACGTGCCTCCCACACCGATTACGAATGGCGAAGCGGCCGGGTAGGCCACGCCCGTTCCGGTGTCGCCCGAAGCCGCGAAAAACGTCGTGCCGTTCGACACAAAATGATTGTCCAGATTTTTCTCGCCCTTAAATTCCGCTGTGGTCCAGCTCATGGAAACTTCCGAGGCGCCGTTGCGAACAGCAACGTCCACACCGGAGATCAAATCACTCAGGTTATTGGACGGGGTTTCGACCAGGACAATCTTCGCCTGGGGAGCAACCGCATGGGCCCACTGGATATCAAGCGAAATTTCAACAGCCCAGTTGGCATTTGCCGCGGGCTGCTTGCCGTTTGAAATACCTTATGAAAACAGCCGTTCGCCGTCGTGCAGGCAACCAGGCCGAACTCCTTCGAGAACACGCCAAGATCGGCTTCCGCTTTCGCGTCGTCGTACGCGTCCACAATCCCGATCACCTGGCCCGCGCCCTGATTCGCGATCTGGTCGAAACCGTACGCGTGGCGGATTTTGGCAGGGACGAGTGCGGTTGTCGGAGGCGCTGCTAGATTGTCTCCTGAAGCGCGCGTATGAAGGATGTAATGGGGACGCACGAAGGCGATCGGATCCCCGCCTTCCGTGCTCGATGGCGGCAGCACCGTAAAGGCGCGCTGGCCGTAAGTTGCCTGGCAGAAGATCATGGCTGCGGCCACAATCGCGAAGCTCGAAGCGAAACCCTTGAATCCCCTCAGTCTCATTTCGTTTTCCCTCAGTTTGGTGGGCGGCTCTTTGCGGATGCCCTTTGTCTGTTTCCTGCAACGAAGTGAATGCTACGGTACCGGCCACACTTGCGGCTATAGACCCGGAGCTTCAATCGAATGGTACGAAAGTCAGAAGTGAGGGGGTGTTTCAGTCCGGTGCATAGAGAAAACCGCCTGTTTATTGGCGTTTTCGGGCCTTTTCGTCAGGGCTTCTGAGGCGATCTTCCCACCCCATGGCAAGCGTGGATACAAGCGATTCGACAAGAAGCATTTCATCTGGCTAGTGGTTCCGATACTATACGGTGCTTATATCCAGCGCCTGTGCCGGAATCCATGCCGAACATTCGAACAATCAAAAAGGTGATGGCGGCCAATCGCAGCGAGATTGCCATCCGCATTCTCCGTGCGGCGAATGAGCTTGGCCTGCGCACGGTCGGTATCTATTCCAATGAAGACCGCCTGAGTTTACACCGCTTCAAAGCGGACGAAGCCTACCAGGTGGGCGCGGGCAAGGGGCCCGTCGAAGCGTACCTGGATATCGCGGGAATCGTTGACCTCGCGCTCGAAAAAAACGTGGACGCGATTCATCCCGGCTACGGGTTTCTCTCGGAAAATCCCGCATTTGCGCGCGCTTGCAATGATGCGGGCATCATCTTTATTGGACCCACGCCGGAACTGCTTGTGATGCTGGGGGATAAGACCGCGGCGCGAAGGCTTGCTGCCTCCGCGGGAGTCCCCATCCTTCCGGGAACTGAAAATCCCGTGAAATCCTCAAAGGAAGCGGCGCAAATCGCGCGAAAGATTGGCTTTCCTCTGATCATCAAGGCGGCGATGGGGGGCGGCGGGCGCGGGATGCGCGTGGTTCGCGAGGAATCGCGGCTTGAGGCGTTGCTCGAGGAAGCGCAGGGCGAGGCGCTTTCGTCGTTTGGCGACGCTTCCGTCTTTCTCGAAAAATTCGTGCCTCATGCGCGGCACCTGGAAGTCCAGATTCTGGCGGACCAGCACGGGAATACGCTGCATCTTTGGGAACGCGATTGCTCCGTGCAACGCCGGCATCAGAAAGTGGTCGAAGTGGCGCCGGCGGCGAATTTGGCGCCCCAGCTGCGTGCGGAGCTGTGCGAAGCGGCGGTCCGACTCGCCAAAGCCGCGCAATACAGCAATGCCGGAACCGTGGAATTCGTGTTCGATACCGACGCGGAGAAACTCTACTTCATCGAGGTGAATCCGCGCATCCAGGTGGAACATACCGTCACCGAAATGGTGACCGGCATTGACCTGGTCCGCTCGCAGATTCTTGTAGCGCAGGGCCACGAGCTCCATGCCCCCCCGCTCTCGCTCCCGAAACAAGATGCGGTGCCTATTTACGGCTCCGCGCTGCAATGCCGCGTGACCACCGAGGATCCTGAGAATAATTTCGCGCCCGATTACGGCAAGCTCACCACCTACCGATCGCCCGCCGGGTTTGGCATTCGCCTGGATGGCGGAACGGCCTACGCGGGCGCTTCATTCACGGCCTACTACGACTCCCTGCTCGTGAAAGTGACCGCATGGGACAACAATCTGCCCGGCGCTTGCCGTCGAATGGATCGTGCGCTTCGCGAATTTCGCATTCGCGGCGTGAAAACGAACATTGCGTTTCTCGAAAACGTTGTGCGGCATCCGCGATTCCAGGCTGGGCAGGTAACCACGTCGTTTCTCGAAGACTTTCCTGAGTTGTTCCATCTGCAGCGGCGCGCCGACCGCGCCACGAAGCTGCTTTCCTATCTCGGCGACGTGATTCTCCACGGCAACCCTGAGGTCAAAGACAAAGCGATTCCTGAAGTATTCGAGCCGCCCGTGATACCACACGCCGCGGCAACACCGCCTCCCGCCGGCTCCCGCGACCTGCTGAAGAAACTGGGTCCCAAAGGCTTCGCCCAATGGGCGCGCAAGGAAAAGCGCCTGCTGATTACGGATACGACGTTTCGTGATGCTCACCAATCTTTGCTCGCCACGCGCGTCCGCACCCACGATCTGCTGGCAACGGCCAACGCCGTCGCGCGGCGGCTTTCCACTCTTTTCAGCCTGGAAGTCTGGGGTGGCGCCACTTTCGATACTTCGATGCGCTTCCTCCATGAAGATCCGTGGCAGCGCCTGCGGCAAATGCGCGAGCGCATCCCGAATGTCTGTTTTCAGATGCTGCTGCGGGGTTCGAACGCCGTCGGATACACATCCTATCCGGACAACGTGGTCGTCGAATTCGTTCGGGAGGCGCACAAGCAAGGTATTGATATCTTCCGCATCTTCGATTCGCTGAATTCGATCGACAACATGCGCGTCTCGATTGACGCCGCGCTCGAAACGGGCGCCGTCTGCGAGCCGGCCATTTGCTATACAGGCGACATCCTCGATCCCGGGCGCCCAAAATATTCCCTGAAATATTACGTGGACATGGCGAAGAAGCTCGAGAAACTGGGCGCGCATTTTCTCGCGATTAAAGATATGGCCGGGCTCTGCAGGCCTTACGCTGCATTTCAGCTGGTGAAGGCTCTCCGCGAAGAGGTGGGAATTCCCATCCATTTCCACACGCACGACACGAGCGGATTGAACGCAGCCTCGATCCTGAAAGCCGCGGACGCGGGCGTGGATATCGCAGACGCCGCGCTCGCGGCCTTGAGCGGAGGCTCCAGCCAGCCAAATCTGAATTCCGTTGTGGCCGCTTTGAAGAACACGCCGCGCGACACGGGCCTCGACATGGATATCCTCAACGAGTGCTCTGATTATTGGGAAGTCGTCCGCACATACTACACGCCGTTTGATTCGGGCCCGCGGGCGGGTTCGGCTCGGCTTTACCAGCACGAAATTCCCGGCGGACAATTTACGAATCTCCGCGAACAGGCGGCGGCGCTCGGCTTGATTCACCGCTGGCGCGAAGTGGAACGCACGTATGCGGAGGTGAATCAGCTCTTCGGCGACGTTGTCAAGGTCACGCCCTCCAGCAAAGTGGTGGGCGACATGACGCTTTTTCTAATGTCGCGCGAAATGAATCCCGCGGATATTCTGAAGCTGCCCGAAAATCACGATCTTTCGCTCCCGAATTCGGTGGTCGAGATGTTTCAAGGCGCGTTGGGCACACCTCCGGGAGGTTGGCCGAAGAAGCTCCAAAACATTATTCTGCGTGGCAAGAAACCTGATCACGGCCGCCCCGGAGCCATTCTTGAAGAAGTGGATTTTCCTGCTGCGCAGCAGGCTCTCGAAAAAAAGCTGGGCCGCGCTGCTGGCCACGACGAATTGCTCAGCAGCTTGCTCTATCCCGACGTCTTCCAAAAGTTTGAGACCTTTCGCAAGACCTATTCCGACGTGAGCGTGCTACCGACTCCCGCGATGTTCTACGGCCTGCGCCCGGGACAAGAAATCACAGTCGAGATCGAGCCGGGCAAGACGCTGATTATCAATTTTCTTACGGTGGGCGAGCCGCATCCCGATGGCACACGAACTCTTTTCTTTGAATTGAACGGCCAGCCCCGCGAAATCCGCGTCCGCGACCGTTCACTGCGCGTTGCCGCGCCATCGCATCCGAAAGCCGATCCTGCCGATCCCGGCCAGATCGGCGCGCCTACATCCGGCGTGATCACGGGAATCACAATTCAGGCGAACCAAGTCGTCGAACGCGGCGCAAAGCTGCTGACGCTGGAAGCCATGAAGATGCAGTCGAATATTTACGCGCCAATTGCCGGGCGAATCACCAAAATTCTCGTTGCGGGCAACCAGCATGTGGATGCCAAGGACCTTTTACTTACGATTGTCCCTTGATCGGCCGCGGCCAAGGCCCGTGACCTCTCCCGCAAGCTTTCCTTTATATATGGCCATCCCCACTGCGGCGTTCATGCCGATTTTTTCGAGCGCGCGAACCTCTCGCATGCTTCGAATTCCGCCGGCGGCCGTGATGGGGAGTTGCGTCACACGACGCAGGCTGCGAAACCAGGCGAGATTTGTTCCCTGCATCGTTCCTTCGTTATCCACATAGGTACAAAGAAAACCGGAGCAGAAGGGCTCCAGCTGCGGAATCACATCTTTCGGCGAAAGCGCGAGCCGCCGTTGCCAGCCGTGTAACACGATTTTTCCGCCCTCCGTATCGAGTGCGATGATGATTCTCTTTTTTCCGACTTGAGCTGCCAGCTTGAGCAGGAATTCTGCGGCGACTGTGCCATCCCGAAACGCCGCGCTTCCCACGATAATTTTCTCCGCGCCCCACCTGAGAATCTTCTCCGCGTGCGCCACGCTCCGGATGCCCCCGCCAACGCGCAATTTCGCGCCAGCCTGCTCGCACAGAAGTTTAATCCAGCGAGTGTTGGAGCCTTTTCGTTTGGCCGCGTCGAGATCGATGACATGCAAAATGGGGTATTCGCGAAACTTTTCCAGCAAACCGAGCACATCGTCCACCGCAAGTTCGAGCCGCCGCCCGCGAACCAACTGCACCGCTTTTCCTCCTTGCAAATCAATGCACGGGATAATCATCGGCTCAACCGCATGGGAACGCCTCGCCCGGCCAGGAATTTTTTGAGCGCTCCAATGGATTCCGTTTCGCTGTGAAAAATGGAAGCGGCAAGCGCCGCGTCCGCGCGCCCATCCGTGAAGACGGCGAGGAAATCATCAAACGTCTTCGCGCCGCCTGAAGCAATCACCGGCACGCGCACCGCCTCGGCAATCGCCGCCGTGAGTTCGCAATCGAACCCGCTGCATGTCCCATCGCGGTCAATCGACGTCAGGAGAATTTCACCCGCGCCTCGCGCCGCTCCTTCGCGAGCCCACGCCACCGCGCCGATCCCAGTGGCATCCCGCCCCCCGCGAATAAATATCTCCCAATTTCCATCCACTCGTTTCACATCCATCGAAAGAACCACCGCTTGCGACCCAAATTGCTGTGCAAGCTCGGAAATTAAGTCCGGCCGCTCCACAGTGGCTGTGTTGACGGTGATCTTATCCGCGCCCGCGCGCGTCACGGCCACACCGTCTTCCATCTTGCGGATGCCTCCGCCGGCAGTCAGCGGAATATTCAATTGTCGCGCCACGCGTTCGATCGTCTCCAGAAACGTCGCGCGGCCATCGCGCGATGCGCTGATGTCCAGCACCACCAGCTCGTCGGCGCCTTCGCGATTGTAACGGGCAGCGTGCTCCTCGGGATCGCCCATGTCGCGCAAGCTTTCAAATTCGATGCCCTTCACCACGCGCCCGCCGTCCACATCGAGGCAGGGAATAATTCGCCGCGCGAGCGTCATTGCACCAGCTCCATAAAGTTGCGCAGCACTCGCGCGCCCGCCTCTCCCGATTTTTCCGGATGAAATTGCACGGCAAACAGCTGGCGTTGCTCAATGACCGCAGCGAATGGAATTCCGTGCTCGCAAATGGCCACGGTGTGGCCCTCCGCGCCGGGCGCCGCGAACGAATGCGCAAAATAAAAATAGGCATCGTCCGCAATTCCGCGAAGCAAAGCGCTCTCCTGAACTCGCCGCAATTGATTCCACCCGATGTGAGGTAATTTCACCGTCACAGGCAATTGGCAAACCGCGCCACTCAGAAATCCGAGCCCCTGCTTTCCCGGGGCTTCTTCGCTTGAGGTGAAAAGCGCCTGCAGCCCAAGGCAAATCCCGAGTATCGGAATGCCCCCTTCGTAAGCTGTTCGCAGCGCCGGCGAGAGATTTCTCGCCTCCAGCCCTTCCACGAATGCGCCAAAGTGCCCCACGCCGGGCAGAACGATCGCCCGTGCCGAAGCGATTTGCGCCGGGTTCGCGGCGCGCTCCGTCTCAACACCGAAGGCTTGAAAACCGCGCTCCACGGAAGGCAGATTGCCCGCGCCATAATCCACAATCGAAATTTTCACAGCAGCCCCTTCGTCGAAGGAAGCACCCGCCGGAGTTGGCGGTCGCGTGTGACCGCAAACCGCAACGCGCGCGCGAATGCCTTGAAAATAGACTCCACCTGATGATGCGACGAGCGCCCGTAGACGATCCGCAAATGCACATTGGCCGCCGCGGCCTGCGAAAATGCGCCGAAGAAATCCTCCAGCAGCTCCGTCTGAAAATCGCCGACGCGCCGCGACGAAATCTTCCAGCGGCACACGCAATGTGCCCGCCCTGAGAAATCAATCGCTGCCGCAGCCAGGCAATCATCCATCGGCATCAGGAAATATCCCGCGCGCAGAATTCCGCGCTTTGATCCGAGCGCCTGTTTTACTGCCTCGCCCAGCGCGATGCCCACATCCTCCACGGTGTGATGCTGATCCACATCCAGATCGCCGCGCGCCTGCAGGTTCATGTCAATCGCGCCATGGCGCGCGATCTGTTCGAGCATGTGGTCGAAAAATCGCACGCCAGTGCTGACGTGCGCCTTTCCGCGGCCATCGAGATTAATTTTCAGGCGAATGTCCGTCTCTTTTGTTGTTCTGCGCAGGCTTGCTTTTCTCATAGGAGTTTTCCCAATTGGCGCAGCAGGCGCCGCGTCTGTTTGATCGTGCCGAATGTGATGCGCACATACCCCTCGCCGCCGAAATCGCTCGACCGGTCGCGGACCAGAATTCCTTTTCGTGCTAGCGCGGCAACGATTTTCTTCGCGCGATCTCCCAGATAAACGAGTAGAAAATTGCCCGCGCTCGGGAAAAATTGCACTTTCAACCGTTGAAGCCCTCGTTCCAGTTCGCGGCGGCCTCGCCGCAACTCGCCGAGCGTGCGCCGAAGGAATTCGCGATCCCGCATCGCCGCCTCTGCTGCCGCAAGCGCTGCCACATTTACCGGATACGGCGACTGCGCCTTCCGCATCGCCGCCGCAGTGCCGCGTTGCGTGAAAACGCAGCCCAGTCGAAGTCCGGCAAGCCCCGCCGCCTTCGAAAACGTGCGCGTCACGATCAAATTCTTGCAGCGTCGGATCCACGGCACCACCGTCACGCCTGAAAACTCGAAGTACGCTTCGTCCACCACGACCATCGTGCGCCGCGCTGCCTTCAATATCCCCCGCAATTCGCGAAGCGAAAGCAGATGGCCCGTCGGGCTGTTCGGATTGGCAAGGAACAACACTCGCGGCGGCGCCGAGCGCAGATCAGAAAGCAGTTCGCGCATCGGAAACCGCATGGCCGCGTCATATCGCAAAGCGCGCACGCGCGCCCCGGCCAGCTCCGAATAGAAGCGGTACATCGCAAACGTCGGCTCAACAATTAATACGCTGCTTCCCGCTTCAACAAACGTGTTCACCACCAAATTCAGCGCTTCATCCGTTCCGTTCGTCAGCAGCAGTTCATCCGCGCGAACGGAAAAATGTTTTGCCATCTTTCGCCGCACTGTTTCCTGCTCCGGATACATCGAAATCGGCGCGGCGGCGAGTCTCGCAAGCGCGCGGCGCACCGCGGGCGAACACCCAAGCGGGTTCTCGTTGAAATCGAACCGCACCTTGCGGGTGCGCCCTTCCAGCGGCGGTTTATAGGGACGCATGCGCGCAAGCGCGCGCCGAATAGGAACAGGAGCCTTCATTTCCGCACCTCAACAGCGCGTCCATGCGCGACCAGCCCCTCAGCCTTCGCGAATTCCTCAACCACCGGCGCGAGCCGCCGCAGTCCGCCTCTCGAAATTTCCTGCACGCTGATGCATTTCACGAAGTCCGCGACGGACAATCCTCCGCGCGTCCGCGCAACCCCGCCAGTTGGCAACACGTGATTCGTCCCGCTCGCGTAATCGCCCACCGGTTGCGCGCTCCAGTCACCCAGAAAAATGCTGCCCGCCGAATCGAATTGATCCACCAGGCCGTCCGCGGCGTCCGCCAAACTCAAATGTTCGGGAGCATAACGATTGATAAACCGGGCCGCGCAAGCCACATCCCGGGCGATCAATACCGCGCCATTCTTCTCAAGCGATCGCCACGCAGGATTGGATCGCGGGAACACCCGCAATTGCCGTTCGACCTCTGCCGCCACGCGGCGTGCAAGCGGCGAAGACGTCGTCACAAAAAGCGAAACAGCATCAGGGTCGTGCTCTGCCTGCGCAACCAAATCGCTCGCAATAAACGCCGCGTTGCCGCGAGCGGCAAACACAATCGCTTCCGTCGGCCCCGCGAGCAGATCGATCGCGCAATCCGCGCTCACCAACCGCTTCGCGGCGGTGACGTAGCGATTCCCAGGCCCGAAGATTTTGTCCACACGCGGAATAGATCGCGTCCCGTACGCCAGCGCCGCAACTGCCTGCGCGCCGCCAA
>Ga0308309_10001363_pt1 | contig 14590 bp, 8 predicted proteins | sample HubBroMetageWFT5_FD_192491 | JGI IMG/M metagenome (GOLD analysis project Ga0308309, IMG submission 192491) | Warmed and freeze-thawed soil microbial communities from the Hubbard Brook experimental Forest, New Hampshire - Hubbard Brook CCASE Soil... | ecosystem: Environmental > Terrestrial > Soil...
TGGCGAGTCCGAGAATTTTTCTCGCATCCTCGCCAATCTTCATGTTTCTTCCCGCCACTTCCGCTCCATGAAGCCCGACGTAACGCAGGGCTTCAACCCCGATTCGAGTTTGAATGTCTTGGCGTCGCCGTCCGCTCACGATCGCGACAAACAATTTCGGATTTCGCGCCAGTCGATCGAGCAGGTGCTTCGTTCGTCGCGGCAGGCGCACCTCCCATGGCCGCGGCCGTATCTTCACCAAAGTCCCATCAAAATCCAAAAGCAACGCGCAGCTCTTCGCGTTACGAATCCGGTCCATCGCTTCGCCCCATGCGCGAAATAAATAGCGTGGCGAGCGCAGGAGAAGTTTGGTTTTCGCCGGGCGGGAAATTGAACCGCCGCGCGGATTTCCGTCCGGGCTTTCATCCACTTGCTTGCTCTTCAATTTTTGCTTCGCCACCCCTCGGGTTCCATTCATAGCGAATGACCGGGCTTGAGCTCCGCTTCCTCAATCCGGATTTCAGAAAGTTCTGCGATCAGTTTGCCCGCCCATTCATATACGTTGTGGTGCTTCACATTGCTTCGCAGCAACCTCATTCGCGATTGCCGTTCTTCGGTGTCCATTTCCAGCGCCAGGCGTATCGCTTCCGCTAGTTCTTCCACGTCGTACGGATTCACGATGATCGCGTCGCGCAATTCACGGGCCGCCCCAGTAAACTGGCTCAGGATCAGCGCTCCTCCTTCATCCTCGCGCGCCGCAACGTATTCTTTCGCCACCAGGTTCATTCCATCATGAAGCGACGTCACCATGCAGAGATCAGACGCCCTGTAATAAGGAAGAATTTCTTCGTGGCTGTGATGGCGCGTCAACAACACAATCGGCTTCCAATCCGCAGTTTGCCAGCGGGCATTGATCCGCGTCGCCTCCGCCTCCAATTCCTGCAGGAAATCGTGGTACCGCTGGATTTCGGTGCGGCTCGGCGCGCCGATTTGTACGAATGTGAATCTTTCGCGATACGCCGGCCATTTTTCAAGAAACCGCTCCACGCCTCGAAGCCTTTCGAGCAAACCCTTCGTGTAGTCCACGCGGTCCACGCCCACTCCCAGGAAATTTGCCTTTATCCCCAGCTTCTCCAGTAGTTCACTCCGCAACACGTAGGGCGACACTTGCGAGTCAACTCCTCGTTGTGATTCGCGAAAATCGACGCTAATCGGAAACGGACGCACAAATGTTGTATGTCCACTCCGCTTCACCGCGAATCGTTCCCATTCGATCCGGGATTCCAATGCGGCATCAACCGTCTCGAGAAAATTATCGCAGTGCGCTTGGATCTGGAATCCGATCAAGTCCGCGCCCAGCAGGCCGCTAACGAGCTCCCGTTGCCATGGACAGATGCCGAACGCTTCCGGGTTTGGCCATGGGATGTGCCAGAAAATTGCCACCCGCGCATCCGGGCGTCCCTCTTTGATCATCAGCGGAAGCAACGCAAAATGGTAATCTTGCACTAGCACGAGCGGCCGATCGACCCCCTCCATCTCCTGAAGTACCGCTTCCGCGAATTGCCGATTCGCAGTCTGATAACTCTGCCAATCCGTAGCGCGAAAAATCGGCCGGGTGTGCGCGATATGGCAAAGCGCCCATAGCCCTTCATTCGAAAACCCGTAATAATGGCCCTGTTCCACTTCTTTCGAGAGCCACACGCGACGCAGCGTGTACTCCGGCTTGTCCGGAGGCACTCGAATGTGATCCTGTTTGTCTACCGATTCCCGGTCGGCGTCGCCGGATCCAGAGGCAATCCAGATTCCGTCGCAGGCACGTAGAATGGGTTCGAGTGCGGTCACAAGTCCGCTTGCGGGAACCAGGGTCTCGATTGCCTTTCCTTTGTACACTTGCATGTATGGCTCGCGATTCGACACCACAAAAAGTGAGCCCTGGTGAGCCTTACCCCGAATGCTCACTCGCAGCCGATCCGCCGTCCACACGGACTCGCCGGACTCGCGTAGCCGAGCCTCTTCTTCCGCTGCGGATCGAGCGTCGACCAGGCTCTGCGTCAGATTCATCACCTCGCCCGTGAAAGGAGCGAGAAACTTTTCGCTTGGCCCTGGTGAACCTGGGGTAACGCGGCCCCCTCTTATATCTTTCATCCACTGAGCCATTCGCGAAATCGGCAGAAGGATCGTCCAGCGGATTATGAGAACGGTGATCAAAACGATCAGCAGGACTTCGGCGATCACGTGCCACAGAGTCGTCCGCCAAATGCGCGCGCTCTGGGTTTCGATGTAGCCTGCATCCTGAAAAATCGCCAGGATGCCGGTCGCAGACGTCTCGTCGTGCATGGGCATGTAATACACATGCATGGGCTCGGGGCCAAAGTGAATGAATTCGCTCAGCCCGGTATTGCTCGCAGACACCTGATCAATGGGAACACGGGGAGGATCGAATTGACCTGGGAGATTCGAAGCCTCTGCAAGAACTTCGCCGCGCTTGTCGTAGACGACCACCCCCGCAAGCTGCTCCCGATTTCCAAACTGCTCTACGATATGGTGCAGTTGATCGCGTGAACCCTTCTCCAGAGCCGGTTCCACAATTTCCTGCAGGCCCTGTGAAAGAATTTCTGCTCGCCGCACGAGGTCCGCTCGCATCCCGCTTTTCTCCGAGCGAACTTCGAACTCAAACCTGATGAATGCAACCAGGGTGATGCCGGCAACCAGAAACACAATCAATCGTAAACTTAATCTCACGTCAGTTTCTGCCTCAACGCAGCAATCTGAAAATTTCGGCCTGCTGCGATTTACGTCTCAACCGCCAGCCGGGCACGCCTATTGCCTCAGCAAGCGGCAAGAAAATCGCTGTTGGCTTTCAAACTAAACATTCACCATACCGTACTTGAACCGAAAACGGTTACACGCTAAATAGAGTCATCGGAATGGCCCGGCGCTTTCTCCTGCGGGAGCGGCATCAATAACTGTGGCGGCAGATGCCTAAACCAAATCCAGCGTGGCCTGGATTTTCTTCGAGGGCGGCTCGTCGTGCCCTCACCTACGCGGGCTGGGGATCGTTTGGCGGGCGCTCGCAATCCTTCTCGTCTCCGCGCCATCACCCGGAGCATCGTATACTGATTCTGTCTTACGCACCGTGACCATGAAAAATCGTTCCGAACATCTCGAGGACGTCCTCCAGTACATTTCGGCTGGCTGGGATGATCTCACCCGCTCTCTTGACCAGTGCAAGACTTACGAGGACCAGAAGACCGACGATGAACCTGTCCTGTATTTCCCGGCGGACTTCAAGGACTTGTCGAAATGTCAGCATCTTGGGGAGAACTGCGGGGTCCGCCTCGAGCGCCTCCCCGAAATCATAAAGGCCCCCCAGGACGTGCACCTAAGCAAAATTCATGCGGGAGGATTGTTATATCTTCCTCATCCGTACGTCGTGCCGGGCGGGCAATTCAACGAGATGTACGGTTGGGACAGCTATTTCATTATTCTCGGCCTTCTCCGGGCGAATCGTTTGGAACTTGCGAAAGGAATGGTCGAAAACTTTTTTTTCGAGATTCAACATTACGGCTCGATTCTCAACGCGAACCGCACCTACTATCTCACGCGCTCACAGCCCCCGTTCCTTACTTCCATGATTCTTGCAGTGTACGATGCGGAAGCTCTCTCGCGCGCGAAGGATGACGCGTGGCTCGAACGCGCTTACGAATTCGCAGTGATCGACTACGAACAGTGGACTCACCCGCCACATCTGGCCGGTGACACCGGGCTCTCTCGTTATTTCGATCATGGGGAGGGCCCTGTTCCCGAAATTATCGGCGAACCGAGCGACTACTACCGCGGCGCCGCACAATTCTTCTTACTTCTTGACGGAACCAAAGAGCCACATCTGGTTCTTGTGGACAAAGACCATCCGGTCGAATCACTTGTAGGGCCGCTTTTCCCAGTCTCCGCTCCCGATCCGCCATCCAAGAATCCTCAAGAGAGTTCTGGTTCGCCTGGAGACCAGGTCACATTGTCTACCGACTTCTACAAGGGCGATCGTAGTATGCGCGAATCCGGATTTGATGTTTCCTTTCGTTTCGGCTCCTTCAGCGCAGAAACCCATCATTTCGCTCCCGTCTGCTTGAACAGCCTGCTCTATAAAACTGAAAAGGACCTGGAACGCATGAGCTCGCTCCTCGGCCGGCAGAAGGACGCCGCGCAATGGAAAGACAGAGCGATCGATAGACAGCAGCGGATTCAGAAATATCTTTGGGACGCGGAACGTGGCATCTACTTCGATTTCAACTACAAAACCCACACTCTTTCTTCGTACGAATACGCCACAACCTTCTACCCGCTTTGGGCGGGACTCGCGTCAAAGGAGCAAGCGCGCGCGGTCGTCGAGAATCTCCCGATGTTCGAACAGCCTGGAGGGCTCGCCATGAGCCGCGTGGAATCGCAAGCGCAATGGGATTACCCGTATGGCTGGGCCCCGATTCAGCTGCTTGCGGTCGAAGGAATGCGGCGTTATGGTTTTGCCGCGGACGCCGACCGCGTCGCCTATAATTTCCTGAGCATGGTGATCGCGGACTTTGTGACCGATCGATACATTCGAGAAAAATATGACGTCGTCAAACGAACTTCAGAAACCCGAATTGTGAAGGGTTACAGTCAGAATGTGATTGGATTTGGTTGGACGAACGGAGTCTTCCTCGAATTGCTCCATGAATTGTCACCCGCGCTTCTCGAGCGCATAAAAAGTGAGTAATGGTGAAGGAGCTGGGCAGAAAATCGCTTGCCATTATGCGTGCGGGGCGATCTGAGCGCGGAGGTCCAGGGCTTGTTTGAGCAGAGGCAGATTCGGGTCGGCGTCCTTCCACAATGCGAGCAATTTCGATAGCGTCTGATTCGCCTTATCACGTTCATCGCGCGCCAGGTAATCCTCCGCCAGAGTGTAATGCGCGGCGACCCAACGCTGTTGAGGTTCCCAGGAAAGCGATCGGGTTGGTCCGCTCGTCAATTTCTCGTACCAGAAGATTGCCTGGTCCGTGGCGCCTGATTGTTGGTACGCATGTGCCAAAGCTTCGAGTGAAAAGGGAGTGCTGTTGTCGTGGTCCGCTAGCGTGAGCAGGTCGATCGCTTCAGCAGGGCGGCCGTGTGCCAGGGCAATCTCCCCTTGCAGGAGATGCAGATAAGCAGTCTGCTCATTGTTTTTTGCGTCGGCCAATGGAGCGATTATTTTTTCTATTGCTTCCGCTTGTGTAGTTGCATTCGCACGTGCGTATTCAAGGCCGACGAAAGCACCGAACACGACCTTGGGTCCAAGATTCTTGATTTGGGCAGCGGCCGCGTCCAATTGGCGCAATTCCTCGCGCTTGTCATTTTGGCCTTCGGCTACGATGCCCAGCCACAAATGGACACGCGCCGTGCTGAGCGGCTCGTTGGCGACTAGCAAAAGCGCGTCTTGGAATCTGCTTCGTGCGATTTCATAGCGTCCATGGTAGAGGTCGAGCAGAGCCAGCGAGCGCAAGCCGTTCTCTCGCGTTTTCGGATCCGCAAGCAGGGCGGAGAAGACTTGTGTGGCCTTTTCATCTTCCCCATTTTCAACCAGCGTGAAGCCATACTCCCGATTGATGTTGCCCGTGACCAGAAGTTGCGGATGGAGCTTGAACGACTCCGAATAGGCGCTGAGGGCTTCTGGTAATTTGCCCATGGTGTGATAGGCGGTGGCCATTTGTACGAGGGTTGTGGCGTCGTCGGGGGCGATGCGCAGGATTTCCTTATATTGCGCGATTGCTTCTAACCCTTTGCCATTCGTCCGCAACAAGTGTGCGTAGTTGGAAAGCACTTCCCAGTCGCCGGGGTAGCGTTCAAGGTAAAGTCGGAAGAGAGAGTCGGCGGCATCAACGTGATTTAAGTCATCGGCGTAGTTCGCCTGAATGAGAAGATGTTCGCGCTCGGTGGTGCGGCCGGAAAGCGCCAGTGCCATGTCGTATTCACGTTTGCCGGCGGGCTGGTTGTTTCTCACAAAGCTGAAGTAGGCGCCGCCCAGCGCGGCATGGGCCATTGCAAAGTTGGGATCGGCATCAACGGCGGCATGCAAGAGAGCCATGGCATCGGCATATTTGCCTTCGTGCCAGAGCGATCCCGCCTCCGCGAAATCCTTCAACGCGGCAAGCGAGGACGTGGTGACTTCGGGCAGAGGGCGGTTCGCCTGATGAATCTGATAGAGCGATTCGCCGAGATCCACGCGCGCCCTGGCCGAAATGCGGTCGAGTGCCTCGAGAATGCGATCTTCGCCGTGAATCCGCTCGCTGTAGGATCGAACGGTGACGCCGGATTGCGGATCAATCAATTCCGCCGAGAGAGCGTATTCGTTTCCCGTGCGAGCCAAACTGCCGGCGATCAAACCGCGGATATTTTCGCGTTGGCAAATTTCACGAGCCAACGCCGGAGTGATCCGCGCGTCCGTCGGTTTACCCATGAGCTGGAGGACGGAAGCGAGCCGTGCGCGCGGAAATACGTTGAAGTGGCGCGACTGCTCGAGGCTGACTATGAAAGCGGTGCGCAAAGCGTCATCGAGTTGCGGTTCACCGGTTTCATTTTCGAAATCGGAGACAAGCACCGAATCGTGAGAGGCAAAAGAAAAAGCCGGCCGGCCATAGGTGAGCCAGAGGACGAGCCCGACGGCGATTGAGAGCGCCACGCCCAGAAGTATCCACAACCAGGGACGGCTTCGAGGTTTCGAGAAAACCTGAGGGGCGCCGGTGTATTCCGCGGCGGGGCCGATTGCGGTTGCTTGATGACCGTTGCCATGCGCCCCATTTACGACCTCGACTTCGCTGATGAAGCGGTAGCCGTAGCGAGGAACCGTCTCGATGAATTGAGGGTGTTCCTTTTCGTCGCCCAAAGCCTCGCGGAGCTTCTTGACGGCGGTGTTCAAGCCGTCTTCGAAATCCACAAATGTGTCGCTGGGCCAGAGACGCCTTTGCAATTCCTGCCGGGTCACTACTTGCCCAGGATGTTCCAGCAGAACCGTCAATAATTGAAGCGGTTGTTTCTGGATACGAATACGCACTCCTGCGCGGCGCAACTCGACTGCATCAGGGTCAACCTCGAATGGTCCGAAGACCATGGCCGGGCGGGTTGGTGGCTGGGTACTCATCAAAAAGCTGACTTTATTTCAAATGGGGGCCGAAGACACTGATTATACCACTCAAGTTATGGCGGTCTATCGCCATCCATCCGCTCTGTACCATAATGATTCATTGTAATTTACGAGTTCGAAATAGTTCAGCTTCCGTCCAATGACCTCCGAAGTGGTTTCCCGCAAAGTCGCGCGGAGCTGCGCGCACGTCCCCGCATCCAATCATCTGGGGTGATCGAAAAAGGTTTGTTGTGAGTCAAACCAGCACGAATTGGGGTTTTGGCAGGGACAATCGCAGAGGACATCGGGACATAATCTAGAGCTGCGCGCGTTGGGTCAGGTAGCGGTCCAAATGCGCGGCGAGCCCTTTGAAATCGATCGGCTTCGAGACGCAAGCATTGCAACCCGCATCCTGGATGCGGGCCTGATCCGTGACCATCGCATGGGCCGTAACGGCAATCACTGGTATTGCGCTGAATTGCGGCCGCTCGCGAATCCAACCTGCCAGGAAAAGGCCGTCTTCCGATCCAAGTTGCACATCGAGCAAGACAATCTGCGGTAGAGGATCCACAAAAGCAGCAAACGCCTCATTCAGAGTCGACGCAACGCGCACATCATAGCCTTCCGATTCCAACCAGTCGCGCAATAGCTCCTGGTTCGGCAGGTTGTCCTCGACGATGAGAACGTGCCCTTTCATGATTTCCCCACAAGCGGGGGAGGAACGGCGCGGCTCAATTGCCGGAGCAAGGCGTCCTGCCACGATTCTTGTTTCCGGTAGAGCGCTCCTGCGTGCGTCTGCAGATATTCCTTTTCAGGCGACGTCAAGTCTTTGCTCGTCAGCACAAACACGGGCAATTCCGCCGTCTGCGCATTCTGCCGCCATTCACTGAGCAATTGGAATCCACTCGAGTCCGGCAAGATCAAATCCAGAATTACCAAATCTGGCAACGACACTTGCACACGGGCACGCGCTTCCGCCGCATTCCCTGCTGTGCCCACTACGTAGCCGTGCTTCACAAGGAGTTCCGCGATGAATTCCCGCGTCGGCGCGTCATCATCCACCACCAAAATCGGTCTCTTCTGCCGCGATCGCCCGTGCCGCTCCACGCAACGGTCGATCGCTAAAAGCAGTGTTGCCTTCTCAACCGGTTTCACAATGTATTCATCCGCTCCGAGCAGCGCTCCCGTCGTCGGCTGATCAACGATCGACACGACGATGACCGGAATCCTTTCCGTGCGGGGATCCGTTTTAAGCGTTGAAAGCAGCTCCCATCCGTTGATCGGCTTCATGATGATGTCCATCGTGATGGCATGTGGCTGGAGTTTCGCCGCCATTTCGACGGCTCGCGCAGAATCCATACATAGCGCGACTTCATAGCCCACCGAGACGAGATGTGTCTCTAAAAGGTGAGCGGCCACCGGATCATCTTCCAGAACGAGAATTCGAGTCGGCCCGGCCGGGAGAACCTGTATGCAGGTACTTTTGCTTTCGCGTTCCTCCACGGAAGAAACTGCCGGCAAAGTGAAGAAAAAACAACTTCCTTTCCCTAACTCGCTCTCAAGACCAAGCTTGCCTCCCTGCAATTCCACCAAGCGCTGGGTAATCGCCAAACCCAATCCCGTCCCTTCAATTGCCTTGCCAGTTTGCCGCAAGCGGTAGAAGGCTTCAAAGATGCGCTCCTGCTCTTCTGGTGGAATCCCCGCACCGGAGTCGCGAACTTCCAGCCTGACAACGTCCCCGATCTTTCGTGCCGCCAATTCGATCCTTCCCCCTTCCGGCGTGAACTTGATGGCGTTGCCGATCAGGTTCATCAGCACCTGTTTCAACCGAGTGGAGTCGGCCAAAACACTGAGTTCCGGGGCTGCGTTCGATACCAAAGCGTGTGACTTCTTATCAGCAAGTGGGCGCATGGTATCGAGAACTTCAGCAAACGATGACTTGAGCGATACATTTTCAATTGCCAATTGAAGGCGGCCCGCTTCAATTTTCGAGAGGTCGAGGATGTCGTTGATCAACGTCAACAGGTGCCTGCCGCCCGTGTGAATGTGGGCCACGTAACGCTGCTGACGCTCGTTGAGTGGACCATAGCGCTCCTCGTTCAACAGGTCCGAAAAACCGAGGACGGCGTTGAGTGGAGTTCGGAGCTCGTGACTCATGGTCGAGAGGAATTGGTCTTTGAATTTGCTGGCGCGCTCTATCTCTTCTTTCGCTCGAACGACTGAGCTGGAAAACTCCTCCACCTCCTTCTTGGCGGCTTCCAGCTCTGCGGTTCGCTCCTTGACGCGCTTTTCGAGTTGATCGTGAGCCTGGCGTAGTGCTCCCTCGCTTTTCTGAGTTTGGGCCAGCATTTCGTTGAACGCATCGATCAAGACCGCCAATTCGCCGCTGCCGCCGCGAGTGGGAGACGCACGAAGCGAATAATTCCTGTCTCGCGAAACGATCTTGGCAATCTCCGCCAATCGGACAATCGGTTCGGCAACCGATCTGCGAAAAACGGATGAAATGAGTAACGCTGCGAGCATGGATGCCAATAGGACGATCGTGGCGATCCCCGCGTATCGCTCCAATCTCTGGTTCATCTCCTGCACACCTGAACGAATATATACAACCGCGGTCGGCTTACCCTGGAACACGATCAAGCGCACCATCGCGATCTCGTTGTTCTTGTGCCAATGTATTTCTGCTTGTCCCTGCGGCATCGCGGGAAGAGCCTGGGCCTTTTGATTTTCATCGCGGGAATATGTGGCGAAAGGCTTGCCATCCGGAGTGTAAATGGACGCAGACAATATTTCGGGGGAAGCCTTCAGCGCCGAAAGAGTATTTTCCGCGGACTGCGGGTCGTTGAAGAGCAGCGCTGAGGCCGTGTTGGCGCCAATAATCTGGGCCTGCGTGGAGAGATTCCGAAACATGTTCGCTCGGAATGTCACCATGTCATATGCGATGAACGCGGTGCATGCCAGGAGCAAAGCTGCCCCGCTGACCAACATGTTCATCCATGTCAGCCTCCGCGAGATCGTATGGTCCTGGCGCATTCGCATTCTGATTAACTCCCAGCCCGGGCGTCTCTTCGCACACTGGTCGCTACTTTCAGTAATTCGGAACTTACGGTCAACTTGGCAGTTTCAACCTTCGTTAAGTTAATCTCGAACCGAACCCTGTCGCCCTCCAGGACGAACTGAATCATTCCCCCCCGGCGTGAAAAAGTTGGGATGTCACTCACGGTCAGCACTCCCGATTCATCCAGTGCCAGGAGAATTTCTTTCAAATGGCCCTCTTCGGTGGAACTGATGAACAGAATTCGGCACGTTCCAGCGTCTTGCGGAGTTGCAATGCGCCGGGCCACTAGCGGCTTGCCGTCCAGCTTTTCGCCAGACAGGATCGAATCGAGGGTTGGGCCGAACGGATCCTGCCCAAGCACGCACACGGCAAAGGAATCTGTTTTATCGAGGGTGCCGGGTGGCCATTTCACGAACCTCCCAAAGTTGAAGAGGTATGCGGCCTTCACCTGGAATTCGCTTGCGCGCGGTTGCTGGGCTTGAAGCAGGGGAAAGTGTAGAAGGGTGAGGATCGCGATGAGCAGGGTGGGGTGTCGCCATGCAAGCAAGTCACGGCCAAAGAAACCTTTGCGTTGAATGTGATGACGCGAAGAGGAGTTACCGGAGCTCGTCATATCTATTGGCACCGGTTACCTTTTCCACGTGATCTTTCCGTAGATCCCTCTTTTTATTCCCACCAGCGGCCCGGGATCGCCTCCAAACTCCGTGTGCGAGGGGCGCAGAAGATTCTGCCCGATCAACGAAAAATCCACATGCTCTCGAAAATGCCATCCGCCCCGTACGTCAACGGTGCTGTAGGCGCCCACGAGTTGTGCAGGAAGCGCGTCCGTATAGCGAAAAGTTTCATCGAGCTCGAAATGTTTGGGCAAGTTGAAGAGCGATTGGAAACTCGCCATGTGGCCTGGGCTCGATCCCAGATAAGAACTGAGGAGGTTCCCTACATCGGTGAATCCGGGCTTGTCCCTGAGACTCATGTGCAGAAATGAGTAGGACCCGCGCACTTGCCACCAATTCGTAATTTTCCAATTCGGAGCGATTTCGACTCCAACTGTGTGGCCCTCGATTACATTGTCATAAGGCAGGACGAAGAACAGGTTCGCCGTGGATGAAGAACCCGTCTCGACAGCATAGGGCGCGCCGTAGCCCTGCAGGTCGTTATAGCTATTATAGAATCCGGTGACGTCCACGTATAACTTAGAGCTAATTTCCGAGCGGTACCCCACCTCGGTGCCAATCAACTGCTCCGCTTTCAGGTTAGGATTTCCCTGGATCTGGAAATAGACCGGCGGCGGCATATTCTCCACAAAAATATCGAATTGAGCGTCCTGGTCGAGGCGCGAAGGCGTTCGCACTGCCCGCGTCACTGCGGCCCAATAGGACTGTCGTGGCGTCGGCGTCCAAATGAGCCGCACGCTCGGCTGATAGTCAAACCCGCTGAAGTTATTGTGTTCAAGCTTGGTGCCCGCAGTTAGCGTGAGCCGGTCCTTTACGATGGGAATCTCGTATTGGACAAATCCGCTATAAATACTGTCAACCTGCTTGTTGGGGAGAAAATTCACGCCTGGCGAGGTTTGAATAAAGTTGCTGGGGCTCACCCTGGCCCCGAGGCCCCAGGTCAATTCCTGATCGCTGTGCACGCGCACATGCTGAACGAAATCAATATCAAACGTATCGCGAGTCTCACCAAGTTCGAGATCTTGCCGGTTGGTCCTATCGAAATAGCCCTGAATCTGTATGTCGGAGCCTTCCCCCGTGGTGTGCTGCCAACGCGCCAGCAGATTGCCGCCAGAGACGTATCCCGTTTCGTCTTGCGCTACTTCTGCGGGCGGGGAGAAAGTGGCCAGCAGGGCGCTCTCCCCGCTCACCCCACGGTAAATATCGCCTTGCACGGTAAACATATCTTTCTGGCCGCTCTTCCAATCCGTGCGAAAACCCATCTGCCCCATCCGCCATGGGTCAAATTCGTTGTCATCGGGATGAAATTCCGTTCCGCGAATGCCACCCGTTCCATAGACGCGATAATTGAAATCTTTTCCCACCGAGCCGCCGTAACGGAAGGCGCCGGTCCCCTCATCCACGGTTCCGCTCCCGGTGGTGGCCAATATACCTTTGGTGTCGTTGGCGCTACGCGTGATGATATTGATCACACCATTCACCGCGTTGGATCCCCAGATCGTGCCGCCCGGGCCGCGAATTACTTCGATGCGGTCCACATCTTCGAGCATCACCTGCGGCAAATCCCAATAGACTCCCTCAAAGAGCGGCGTGTAAATGCTCCGCCCATCAATCAATACGAGAAGGGATTTTGAGAACTGGCCGGCAAACCCACGAATCGCGACCGACCAATGGTTCCCGTCAATCTGCGCTACCTCCACGCCAGGCGCCATTCGCAGCGCTTCCGGAATGCTCGTGGCTCCGGATCTGCGGATGTCTTCCTGTGTGATTACAAAAATCGCTGCGGGTGTTTGCAGAACCTTTTGTGGATCTTTCGAAACGGTGGTGACCTGGACGTTGCCGAGTTCTTCCAGGCTCAATTGCTTCAGGGTGTCGGGATGGTTCTGGTCGGTTTGCGGGTCCTGTGCTCGAGTCGTCCGACACGCCAGAGAGAAACAAAGAAAAATGGCGAAACTACCTAGGCCCACGATCCGCCGGGTGGTGGTTCGGCGCCCCAGGAGCGAAGACATTGGATTGCATGCAGGATTTTGGAGGCCGCTACCGCTCATTTCTGGACCCCGCTTCTGCCAATTGAGATCCCAATTCGGCTACAAGCATTTCCAGTTGATCGACAAGGGAACCATCCCACCAGCCGCGCTTCACCTCCTCCTTCATGATAGAGAAAGCCTTTTCGGATGAAAGCGCCTTCCGGTAAGGCCTGTCTGTGGTCAGAGCATCATAGATGTCCACCACTTGAAGGATCCGCGCAATGAGCGGAATTTCATCGCCTTTGAGACCGTCGGGGTACCCCGAACCGTCACGTTTTTCGTGGTGGTGGCGAATCGCCGGCAACACCTGGCGGAAGGATTTCAAAGGGGAACAGATCCGTTCCCCTACCACCGGGTGCCGCCGCATGATGATCCACTCACCCTCTGTTAGGGCTCCGGGCTTGAGCAAGATATGCTCCGGCACCATGATTTTTCCGATGTCGTGGACAATTCCCGCGCGCCGAAGGGCTATCCGCATTTCATCTCCCAACTTGAGCCGCTCGGCTAGCGCGACCGAGTATTTGGAAAGGCGGTCACAATGCCCTTCCGTGTAGGGATCTTTCGCCTCTATGCCCAACGCAAGACTGTAAAGCACACTTTCAGAGCTTTCGAGTTCGTCGGTAAACTCCTTGATGCGCAGGAGCGATTGCACGCGGGCCAATAGCTCATGCTTGTTCACGGGCTTGTTGAGGAAATCGTCCGCTCCGCACATGGCGCCGTGAATGCGGTCGTCAGAGCTTGTAAGCCCTGTGACCAGGACAACAGGTATCAAGCGCGTTTCGGGCTGAGACTTGAGGGTGACGCAGGCAGAAAAACCCGTCTTCCCGGGCATCATCACGTCCAGTAGGACTAAATCTACGGGAGACTCACGGATAGCGCGAAGGGCGCTGAGCCCATCTGGAACACACACGACGTTATAGCCCGCGCCCTCCAAAAGCCCTAACAGGAGATCGCGATTTGCTTCCTCGTCGTCCGCCACCAGGATGGTGCGCTTGGAATCTATTAGCTCACCCATGTATTTCTCCGCAGGGGGCCTGGTGGGAATTCCGGACAAGCGGACCGAACCACAGTGACCCCATTTGAAACTACATAAGCTGCCTTCACTCAATTTTAGGCTAGTCACCTATGCGACAAGGTAATAACGGCGGGGCGATTCCCGAAGAGTTAATACATTGAAAGAACAGGGGGTGCAGTGCTTACGGACCCAGCGACACGACTGGGGCCTCTTATGCAAGTGTTTCCACCAAAAACCCGGTTAACGCTGATTCAAAAGGACTTAAGTTGCCGCCGCGAGAGGTTCACGGCACCATGTTCAAAGCCGTTTTACCGTTCTTTTCCTTGATCCAAGAAGTGTTCCAAACGCGAACAGCCATAGAAGCCGAGATTCTCGCCTTGCGCCACCAGCTCTTAGCTCCTCAGCTATCGGATCGGGGTCATCGTTTTCGTTTGGAGCGCCTCGATCGGTTTCTATGGCTTTGGCCCTCGGGATTCTGGAGCGGTTGGCGATCCGCGCTGCCGATCGGAGTCGTGATGACCTTATTATATGTTGCCAGGCGTGTGCCGGGTCTCCGCGAAATGGGACCCTCGATGGTTCTAGAGGCAATCCTAGAAGGCCGGAAGACCCCTTGTTCATGCACTGGCGAGAAGCAGCGTGCCAATTTCGGCTCCGCCAACATTTGTGGCGAAGGACAGGAAATCCCTCACCACACGATCATTTTCCCGT
>Ga0308309_10001364_pt1 | contig 14579 bp, 13 predicted proteins | sample HubBroMetageWFT5_FD_192491 | JGI IMG/M metagenome (GOLD analysis project Ga0308309, IMG submission 192491) | Warmed and freeze-thawed soil microbial communities from the Hubbard Brook experimental Forest, New Hampshire - Hubbard Brook CCASE Soil... | ecosystem: Environmental > Terrestrial >...
GTCGGCCAGAAAGTTCTCGCCATCGGCAATCCCTTCGGTTTTCAGTCCACGCTCACCACGGGCGTCGTCAGCGCTCTTGGCCGCACCGTGCAGACCAGCCAGAGCACCTTCATTGACGATGCGATTCAAACCGACGCTTCCATCAACCGCGGCAATTCCGGCGGGCCACTCATCAACACCCACGGTGATGTGATCGGTATCAACTCCGCGATCTACACGCCCTCCGGCACCGCGGCAGGCATCGGATTCGCCATTCCGATCAACACCGCAAAGCTCATCGCCAACGACCTCATTACCGAAGGCCGCGTCCGCCGCGCGTATCTCGGCGTGAGCACTTTGGAGTTGACCACATGGCTCTCCGAAGCACTTGATTTGCCCGTGCAGGAAGGTTTGCTGGTGGAGCAAGCCACCAAGGGCGGCCCCGCCGCTGCCGCCGGAATTCACGGTGGCGACCGCACCGTGCAATCTGGAATGCGCCGCCTGACCATCGGAGGCGACGTGATCGTCGGCATCGACGGCCAGAAAGTCGCCAATCAGTTCGATATGAACGTTTTGCTGAACCGCAAGCGTCCCGGCGATACAGTCACCGTTACCGTGTATCGCGGTGCCAAAAAAGTAGACGTTCCCGTCAAGCTCGGCGAACGCGACGGCAACTAGTTACTTTCAGTGTGGATTTTTCAGCGTACGGAGCAGTGAACGTCGTTTCACCACCCGAACTCCGCCCGATACCTTTCCCTCTCCTCCGCCGTGAACGAAAACCACCCCTCCGCAATGTCCCGCACGCGCTCCAATTCCTTCTGCATCTCCTGGTGTTTCGCCTCGATCATCGCCGCATCGGCATCCTGCGGCACATAAATCGGATTCCCGCCAATCAGCACCGCCCTAGCGAACAGTCCCGGCAACAGAAAATGGTCCCAAGTCTTCTCAATCGTCTTCCCGCGATCCACGCCAATATGGAAAACCATAATCGGCGCGCCCGTCATACGTGCCAGCAGCACCGGACCAACCTTGGCCACATACCGCGGTCCGCGCGGCCCATCAATCGTAAACGCGCAGTCGTAGCCCTCGGCGATTCGCTGCGCCATCACCTGCAAGCCGCGCAACCCGCCGCGCGAGGAACTCCCCTGCGCCGTCCCGAATCCCAACCGCTCGATAACCTTGCGCGTCCACTGCCCGTCGAATGCCGTCGTGTTCATCACCACGATTTCCCGGTTCCGCGCATACCAGGAAATCGGCAGGATCACCCGGTGCCAGAACGCCCAGATGCAGGGCTCCTCCTTCGCCAGGAACTCATCCACTCTGGCGCGTCCAGCGGTTTCAAAGCGCAGCGTAGGTCCCAGCACGCGAATCACGCTATACACGATCGCCGCGATGACCGGTACCTGGATGCGCCGGCTCCACGGCAGATTCGGCAGCCGCGTATCGTAGTGCGCGCTGACCGCTGCCTCGGATTCCTGCCCTCGTATGTCGCGGTTTTCCATCTTCCTATAGTATATAGAGTGTCCCCGTTCCCCAGCCCCGATGGAGAGCGAAGCAATTTGACCAGCACGGCCAATAACGGAACATCGCGCGGCATCGCCAGCTTTCTGGTGTGCGCCGCCGTGTTCGCTGCTTCCTTCGCCGGAGCCGCGGCGCGCGCGGACAATCCTCCTGCGGATGCGATTGGCGTCATCGAAGGCGAGGCCATCTCGGTGGATGGACCGATGAGCGTGGAAGTGGTGCGCGGCCAGGTGAAGACGCTTTTGCGCAGCGGCAGCGATGTCCACGTGAAGGCGGGCCAGGCGCGCATTGATCTGGTGGAAGGCGGGCAGATCATAATCTGCGGCCCCGCTCATTTCTCAATGCTCAAAACTGGCGGAGCCATCACCTTGGCGCTTGATACAGGCACGATTCATGCGGCAATCGGCAGCGAGGTATCGCTAAATATTTACACCCCGCAAATCCAGGCCCATCCGATTTCCATCGGCAGCGGCGCCGAAGATGTGCTGGTTGGCCTCGATAGCGCGGGTGCCATGTGCATTCGGGCAAATAAGGGGGCGGTGCGCGTCGAGCAGCAATTGACGGGACAAAGCGTGCTGGTACCGCAGAGCGGCGACGTCTCCCTGACCAACGGCCAGATCGAGAGTTTGCGCGCCGCAGCAGGCCACTGCGTCTGCAACATGCAGACCGTGATAAAGCCCATGACTCCTGGAATCGAGATAGGCCAACTGGCCACCGCAGACGAAATGAAGAAAAAAGGTTCGGAACCAAAAGCCCCCGCGACCCAGGAAAACGCGGCGCAGGCGGCGCAACCCGAGGAGCCGGTGTATCAGGTGTTCATGCCGCCGCTGCAATACGACGCCAAAACGAAAGTCCAGGCCGAATTCGATCCGAATCTGATCATTCTCGTGCGTCGCGTGCACGTGCGGCCTACGCTGATCTTCCAAGGACGCGTGGAAGGTAATCCGGTTGTCGCACAGGCCGTCAGCCCTGCTGCCCCGCCGAATTCACTTTCGAAGCCGGAAAAAGCGGCGGAAGAGTCTACTTGGAGCCGCGTAAAAACCTACTTCCGCAAGCTCTGGTCGCCCTCGACGTGAGCTTCTACATACCTTCGTAGTTGGGGCCGCCTCCGCCTTCGGGAACGACCCAGTCAATGATCTGGTAGGGATCGGCAATGTCGCAGGTTTTGCAGTGTACGCAGTTCGCCGCATTGATTTTCAGCTTCTGCCCGTTTCCTTCTTTCACCATCTCATACACCGCGGCCGGGCAAAAATACTGGCAGGGATTCCCAAATTCCTCCACACAGCGCGTCGAGCAGATGTTCAGGTCCTGCACCTTAAGGTGGCACGGCTGATCTTCGTCGTGGCGCGTCCCGGAATGATAGACGTCCGTCAGCCGATCGAACGTGAGCTTTCCGTCTCCCTTGAATCGTTCCCGCGCAGGGCGACCGAAAATCGGGCGATAGGCTTCTTGGCCCGCGTGTGCGCGCATGGGATCGATTATTCCAGCCCCGCCGGTAATCTGCTGCAAGCCGGAGTAGAAGAATCCGTCCAGCAAGCCGTTGCGGAACGACTGGTGGAAATTCCGAACCTTCCAAAGTTCTTCCTTGATGTAACTTTTATCGATTTTTTCCTTATAAAGTTTCAGCGTGTTGGCAGAGTAGTCGCCCTTCTTCAGCGCTTCGAAAATCGTTTCCGCGGCCAGCATGCCGCTCTTCATCGCCAGATGCACGCCTTTCAGGCGCTGCGAATCCAGAAAGCTGCCGGAGTCGCCAACGATCAGCCCGCCGTCGAGATAGTTGCGCGGCATCGCGTACCACCCGCCGTAGGGAAGGGACTTTGCGCCGTAGCGAACCAGCTTCCCTCCCTCGAGAATGTTGCGCACAAACGGATGCGTCTTCCACGTTTGGAACGCCGCGTGGGGATCGAAGCGCGGATCTTCATACTCAAGCGCGATCACCAGTCCGATCGAAACGCGGTTGTTGCTGAGGCCATAGATCCAACCACCGCCGTACATCTTGGTCGAAATCGGCCAGCCCAGCGTGTGCGCCACGTAGCCAGGTTGAATCTTGCCCGGCTGAATGTCCCAAAGTTCCTTGATCCCGATGCCGTAGCTTTGCGGATTGATGTTATCGAGATTCTTTTTTGCAACGAGTTGCTTGGTGAGCGAGCCGCGCGTTCCTTCGGCCAGCACTGTCACCTTGGCGCGGAGTTCGTATCCGGGGGTGAAGTTGTCCTTCGGCTTGCCGTTCTTGTCGAGGCCTTTGTCTTCAGTAATGACGCCCGCAACGCCGTCCCCTTCATAAATTAATTCCGCCCCGCCGAATTCCTTGAACACGTTTACGCCTGCGGATTCGACCAGCCCACCCATCCACTTCACCAGCTTACTGAGCGAAATGACGTAATTGCCCGAGTTATTGAATGGCGATGGGGTGATGGGCATACGGTACGATGATTTTTCCGTGAAGATGAGCGCGGCGGAGTCGGTGACGGGCGTATCCAGCGGCGCGGTTTTCTGAAAATCGGGTACAAGCTCCGCCAGCGCCTTGGGATTCATAATCGCGCCGGAAAGTTGATGCGCGCCGATCTCCCTGCCCTTTTCAAGGACGTAAATGTTCTCGGCAGAAAGCTCGGGCTTCGCTCCGCTGGCGTTGTGCTGCTTGATCAGGTTCGCCAGATGCAGCGCGCAGGCAAGTCCCGCCGGCCCGGCGCCGACGATCAGAACGTCTGCTTCCAATTGTTCGCGTTGAATGGCCATTCCAATATTTTATCAAACAACTGTTTGGTGAAAAGCCGGAATCCGGCCGGGCCTGTGTAGCGGCCGACCTTAAGGTCGGCCACTACATAATAACGAACGCGGCTAGAATCCTGGCGCGCCAGACGAGGCCGGACGCATCTCCGGCGCATTGACGCCGAAGCGAAGATGCGCGAACCACGACTGGCTTAGCGACATGAATCCCGTATAGAGGTAGCCCCACACAAAGAGAAGCAGGAACGGCACGGTAGCATAATTCTCGTTGACGATCGCGTAGACGACCGTAAGCCCGAAATAGAGGCCAAGCGCCACTTCGAAATAGGGCATCCACCCGGCTTTGTTCTTGTATTTCTTGGCGGCGAACGTACCCGACTTGCCTTCAATCTTGAATTTCGGTGTGCGCGCGAAGTCGGATTTCTTCCCCACAATGGCTTCGATCACGGCCTGCGCGTTGCGCACGCTGATCCCGATTCCCGTGGCCATCACGAACGGCATATACAGAAACGTAGTCAGCCAGGTTTTCGGTCGCAACTCCTTCTGCGCAGCCAGATAAAAGCTGGAGATCGAACATGTGGATGCAAGGAACAGGGGCAAGTCAATCACCAGCATTTGAAACCAGCCCTGATAGAAACGCACAATCATCGCTGGCAACAGCATCGTGGAAAGCAGCACCATCAGCGGATAGGAAATATTCGCGGTGAGGTGGAAGAAGGCTTCGGACTTCACGAAAAACGGAACATCCGATCTGAAAACCTTGGGCAGGATTTTCTTTGCCGTCTGCATCAGGCCCTTGGCCCATCGCGCCTGCTGCGCCTTGAAGCCGTTCATATCCACCGGCAGTTCGGAAGCGCACTCAATCTCCGGCAAGTATAGAAATTTCCAGCCCTTCAACTGCGCGCGGTACGAAAGATCCGTGTCTTCGGTGAGCGTGTCGTGCTCCCAGCCGCCGGCGGCATCAATCGCCGCGCGGCGCCAAACGCCGGCAGTCCCGTTAAAATTGAAAAATGTTCCCCTGCGCGAGCGGCCGCCATGCTCAATCACGAAATGCCCATCGAGCAGAATCGTCTCCACGCGCGTCAGAAGGGAATAGTCGCTGTTCAGATACGTCCACCGCGTTTGCACCATCCCGATCTTGCCTTCGCTCGCGGGATCAAGAAAATACGGGATCGTGCGTCGAAGAAAATCAGCCTGTGGGATAAAATCCGCGTCGAAAATTGCCACGAACTCGCCTTGCGCCGTCTTCAACCCATTCTCCAGCGCGCCCGCCTTGAATCCTTCGCGATTCATCCGGTGGATGTAGCTGATGGGCAGTCCCTGAATGGCGTGGCGCTCCACGCACGCGCGAGCTACCTCCCGCGTCTCGTCGGTCGAATCGTCGAGCACCTGAATGTCCAGCAACTCGCGTGGATAATCAAACTGCGCGACCGCATCCACCAGCCGTTCGATAACGTAGCGTTCGTTAAAGATGGGAAGCTGTATGGTAACCTTGGGCCAGTTTTCAACGGGCGGCGGCGCCGGAGGAACGTTTTTGCGGTAAACAAAGTAGTCGTAAAGCAGCACGTAGCGGTGCAGCCCGTAAAGGGCCAGCATGAACAGCACGATGAAGTAGGGAATCATCATCGCCAGGTCAAACGTATTGACGTTGTAAACCCCGGTGAACGTCTTGTCCGTGATTTTGTGCCAGTAGTGGCTCAAGCCACCCTGGGTAACCGCCGCGAAAAGAAGTGGAGCGAAGTTCATCAAGATGCGCGTCTCTCCGAATGACTTCTGAAACTCAATCAGAAAATCTGAAGCTTGCCGGGCTGCTGGCGGCAGGAGCGGTGCTGGAGGCGCTCTACCTGCGGATGCACAGCCTGTATTACCTGAAAAACCACGCGATTGGGTTTATGGTGCTGGCGCTCGCCGCCGGCATAGTTTACCTGATTGCCTTGTATGGTTTCGACCAGACACGGGCGTCGCGCGCGTCCTTCATTTTACTCATTTTTCCCGCGCTTGTGTTCCGCGCCACCCTTTGGCCGATGCAACCCACGCTTTCCGACGATTTGCAGCGCTATCGCTGGGACGCCAAAGTCCAGGCGAACGGCTGGAATCCGTACGCCATAGCGCCGCAGGATCCACGGCTTGCCTACCTGCGCGACCATTACTACGAAATCATGCCCGGACGTGAAACGCCGACGATCTATCCGCCCGTAACGGAGCTGATTTACCTTGCGACCTGGAAAGTCTTTCCCGGGCCGACGGAGTTCAAAGTGCCGTTTGCAGCGGCCGATGTTTTCGTGATGTTGCTGTTGGCGTGGATGTTCCGCGAAGAGAAAGATCGCGCATTTCGTGTCGCGGTCTACGCCTGGAATCCGCTGGTGATCGTGGAATTTGCCGGCAGCGGCCACAACGATGTGTTGGCGATCCTCGGAATTGTCGGTGGCCTGGCGTTGCTGAAGAAACGCCCCGCACTCGCCAGCGTTTCGATCGCGCTGGGAACGATGGCCAAGGTTTTTCCCGCTGTGCTGCTCCCGGTCTGGATTCGTCGAGCCGGATGGCCGGAGAAGCGTTCCGGTTGGTGGGCCGCGGCGCTGGCGGTCGCGGTTTCCGTGCTTGTGATTTTGCCCTACCGGCATGGATTGGGGGCGCTTCGTGCGGACCTGGCACATTACGAAGCAAACTGGAAAAATTATCACGCCAGCTTGTACACCGTGATCGACTGGCTGACCGGCGGTGGAACCCGCGCCCCTGCACTTGTTAGCGCTGCGGTGATCTGGGGGCTGGCGCTCTGGCTCGCGTGGAAACGCGCGGAGCCCGCTCGCGCGGCGTACCTGCTCATCGGAACCAGCCTGGCTTTCTGGCCCAATGGTTATCCCTGGTATTTCACCTGGATTGTGCCGCTGTTGTGTTTTTTTCCGAATCGCGCCTGGCTGCTGCTCACTGTGTTGCAATTCCTGTCCTACAACGTCCTCATCGGCTACGGCATCCTCGGCCAATTCAAATTTGATCCGTTCCTGCAGTGGCTGGTCTACGCGCCATTCTACGTTTTGCTTTTTGGCGGATGGCTCCTGCGCCGAAATCGCATCGATGCACGAGAGAATAAATCGTGAGCATCGGCGGGACGATGGGAAATGAAAACAACCCGGCTGGACAAAAGCCCGAAAGTCCCGCCGAAGTCGCGCAAAGCCTGCGCAAAAAATCAGGGAACCAGAACGATCTTGCCGTGGGCGCCGGGCGTAAGGACATCCACATGCGCCTTGGCTGCATCTTTCAACGCGAGTTCTTTCCCCACAATCGGCCGCAGAGTGCCGTCTTCCAGCCCCGCGCCGATGGCAGCGTGAATTTCCACTAGTTCAGGTTCCGGCACCCCCCAAAGGGTGAATCCTTTGGCCGTGCCGCGCCGCGCCATCAGGTCACGCGGGTTGATGTTGATTTCTCCGCGGTTGCCGATGATGATCACGCGCCCGTTCATCGCCAGCAATTTCAGATCGGTGGAAAGATTCACGTTGGCGAGCATCTCGAGAATCACATCCACACCGCGTCCGCTGGTAGCCTTCATAATCTCGTCGGTGTAACCCAGCTTGCTGTGATCGAACGTCTGGTGCGCGCCCTCTTTTTTCGCCAGGTCCATGCCCTTTTGCGTGCCCGCGGTCCCGAAGACAGTCATGCCCATCGCACGGGAAAACTGCGCCGCTGCCGTTCCCACTCCACCGCTCGCACCGTGAATCAGCACGGATTCCCCTGGCCGCGCATGCGCATGATGAATCAGCGCGGTAATGGCCGTTCCATACGGAACCCAAACTCCCGCTCCCTGCGGGAAGGAGATTTTTTCTGGCAGCGCATGCACCTGGGATTCAAGCGCCAGCGCATATTCCGCGTAGGCCCCGCTCACGGTTCTTGCAGTGTAAACGCGAGAGCCGGGCGTGAATTTGGTGACTCCCTCGCCTACAGCTTCCACAACTCCGGCAGCGTCAGAGCCCGGCGTATATGGCAACGACGGCTTGATCGCGTAAGTTCCATTGCGCATGTACGTGTCGTAGGGATTCACGCCCGCGGCATGCACACGCACAAGCACTTGCCCCGGCCCCGGCTTGGGCGTGGGGATTTCCTCCAACTGCAAAACTTCCGGCCCGCCGAACTGACGCACTTGTATCGCTTTCATAGGCTATCTCCCCGGGGCGCGAAATATCGTGAATCGTTGGATGAATTCGTCATCGTCCGAGCGAACAACAAGATACCTGGAAACGCTTCGGCCGCCAAAACGGAAAAACCAGCAATCAGTTCAGAAATGATCGTCGTGAACCAGCGCCGCCGCGGCTGTGCCGTTCGTAGTCTTCGTCCACGCCGTGGTCTGCCAGTTATCCTTCGATTTCTTCGCTGGGATAAAACCCGGCATCGACTGGCTGAACCGTTCCGCAAGGCCGAAAACATAGGGCTCATAAAGATTGCGAAGCTCCGCAAGCTTTTGATCCGCTTCCGGCGTCGCCGAGAGTTTAGTCCCGTGCTTTGCGAGGGTTTCGCGGATCAGGCGCAATACTTCGGGAGGGAGGCGATCCTTGTCCGGCGGGAGAGGTACGACCGAAAAGACCTGGCAAAGGTCGGCCACCGCGTGCCGCGCGATCGCGAAAGTAAGCTGCGCCTGCCTGGCGCAAACATCTTCCATGCCCGAAATCGTGAGCGCGCATGCGTCCAGTATTGCCGTCAACGAACCGATCCACGACTGATTGTCGTGTTGCGACCGGAAGTACGCGAGCACCGGGTAGGAAAGGTGGCTTTCCAGCAATTGTGCGGCCCATCGCTCCCAATCCTTGAACAGCTTGCGCAACTCTTCATGGCCTCCCGGAAACGTGTGGCGCAGCAGAAGTTCACCGGAGGTGGGAGGCGTGCCCGCCCTGGCATCCAGAAGCACAATCTCCGTCTCCCGCTCGCCAAACGAACCGTAAATAAATGGCAAATACCCAATGAGCGCGGCCAGAAAGCCGAAGCCAAATCCGGATTCCACGACTACCAGGAATCGCGAAACACCGGAGCGAGGGACAACGTCGCCCAAGCCCAGCGTGAAGAATGTGGTGCCGCTGAGATACAGGTCGGTGTAAAAGCTGGGCGTGCCTCCCGAAAGATTCACAGCCGAGCCGGCCCCGTATTGCATCATGGCGAAACTAATAATCAGTCCTACCGCCCATAACGCAATCAGAAACAGCAAGGAGATCGGCCCGTAGAATCCAAGAAAAGACTCGCGGCGCTTTTTTGACGGGATGAGGCGCGCATAGAACTTCCATGTTATCCAGCTGAACTGGTAGTAGACGCGCGCCAGGCGGATTTTGCGGGTGACCCGGCGAGGCAGGATGATGGCCTCGAAGGCGTCCCAGGTCACAATCAGAAAAATGAGGATGCCTGCGATGAACACACCCGGGGCTGGAATCATGCGTAACCTGCCTCCTTCATCGCGGCCGTGGCGGCGCTCAAGCGGAGATCGAGGTGACCAGTCGCGCGTTCACGGAAATTTCCGCCTTGAATAACCTGGAAACGGGGCACCCAGTCTCCGCACCTTTGACGGCGGCGTCAAACTTGGCCTTGTCTGCGTTTGGAATCGTGGCAACCAGGTCGAGATGGCTCTTGGTAATCGAAAAGCCTTCACCCACCTTTTCGAGCGAAATCGTGCAGGTCGTCTCTAGCTTCGAAGCGATCATGCCCGCGTCACCGAGTTGCTTGGAAAGCGCCATGGTGAAGCAGCCAGCATGCGCCGCAGCCAAAAGTTCTTCGGGGTTGGTGCCGACGCCATTTTCAAACCGGGTCGAAAATGAATACTGCGTCTCTTTCAGGGTGCCGCTTTCGCTTGAGATGGAACCTTTTCCAGATCTCAGATCGCCTTGCCAGACTGCGGATGCTTTGCGTTGCATGGGTGGTTTCTCCTTCGTGCTGACTTGTGGCTGCGGGTCAGGCAACTTTGATTCACCAGAGCAGGGGGTGGTTACGCAGCCAAGCCAGAATTCTACCACTTGTGGAAGATGAAAAATGCCGCCAGGGTAATGAACGCGAAACCCACCAGGTAGTTCCACTTCATCGGCTCGCCAAGGTAGGTAATCGAGAAAACTGAGAAGACAGAGAGCGTGATGACCTCTTGAATCGTTTTGAGCTGCGCCGTATTGAACTCATAGGAGCCGATCCGGTTCGCCGGCACCTGGAAGCAGTATTCAAAAAAAGCAATCCCCCAACTGATGACGATCACCTTCCACAACACCACGTTGCGGAACTTCAAGTGCCCATACCACGCAAACGTCATGAAAATATTCGAGATGGTGAGAAGCAGAATTGTGCGCATGCGCCTGGTGGCTCCTTATTCATAAAAAACTGGAGATTGGACGTGCGCTATCTTAGCCAAGTTCCGCAACAACCAAAATTACAAATAATTCTTTAAACGTTGAGGCTGAGAGAGACTAGGCCCGGCGGCGTGACGGGGACGATGGGAGGCAGTTTCGACCGGTCGACCGGATTGTAGAGCGTGTCGCGCTCGACTGGCACGCGGCCGGCGGCGCGGATCAGGCGCTCGAGTTCGCTGAGCGGCGTGAATTCCGACGTCTTCGCGCCCGCGTCGTGATAAATCTTTTCTTCGACCACCGTGCCGTCAAGGTCGTTGGCGCCGAATCGCAGCGCGATCTGCGCGATACTCGGCGTCAGCATGATCCAGTACGCCTTGATGTGATCGAAATTATCCAGCATCAGGCGGGACACCGCGATGCAACGAAGATCGTCGTATCCCGTCGGCTTTGGGATGTGCGCCAGCGCCGTGTTGTCCGGGTGAAACGCCAGCGGGATGAACGCGACGAAGCCGTGCGTCTCGTCCTGCGCCTCGCGCAAAAGCACCAGGTGATCCACGCGCTCTTCCACCGTTTCCACGTGGCCATAGAGCATCGTGGCGTTTGAACGCAGCCCGATGCGATGCGCCTTCTTCGCGATGCTCAACCACATCCGCCCGCTCACCTTGTGGTCGCAGATGATTTTGCGGACGCGAGGATGGAAAATCTCCGCGCCGCCGCCGGGGCAGGAGTCCACGCCGGCCTCTTTCATCTTCTTCAGCGTTTCCTCGATGGTCAGCTTCGCGATGCGCGCGAAATAGTGCACTTCCACCATCGTGAACGCTTTCAGATGCACGTGCGGGTGCCGTTGCTTCAGCCCACTGATCATCTCCAGAAAATGGTCGAATGAAAGATCGGGGTGCAGCCCGCCAACAATGTGAAACTCTGTCGCGCCCTCGCGGACGCCTTGCGCCGCGCGCTGGTATACCTCTTCGAGCGCGTAGGTGTACGCGCCGGGAGCGTTGGGATCGCGCCCAAATGCACAAAGCTTGCAGTGCGCCACGCATACGTTGGTCGGATTGATGTGGCGATTCACGTTGTAATAGGTCACGTTACCGTGGCGCTTTTCGCGGACATGATTCGCCAGCCAACCAACGGTAAGCAAATCCGGTGAACGGAACAATGCGACTCCATCCTCAAACGAGAGCCGCTCGCCCGCCAGCACCTTGTCGGCGATGGGTTTTAATGTTAGGTCGTTAATCGTCAGTTCAGCCACGGTCATCCCAATCTATTAGAGGGCGATTTGCTCTTCGCCGCTACTCAAATTCGCTTTTCGAAACAATCGAACAATTCAAACGCGCCATATTGCCGCTGCTGCGCCCCAGAACAACAGGAACAACATACTAATATAGCCGTTCACGGTGAAAAACGCAGCGTTCAGCTTGCTCAGGTCGTCAGCCTTGACCAGCGAGTGCTCGTACGCCAGCAGCGCGGCCACAACCGCAATTCCTGCCCAGGCCGGCCAGGGCAGCCCAAATCCGTACGCCAGCCAGCTCAGCAGCGCCACCACGCCAACATGCATCACTCGCGCGGTCTGTAGTGCGCTGGCGATTCCGAACCGTTTCGGGATCGAATAGAGTCCCGCGTTCTTGTCGAACTCCACGTCCTGGCAAGCGTAGAGCACATCAAAACCGCCAACCCACAGGGTAACCGCCCCGCACAGAATCAGCATCCGCCAATCGAGCCCACCGGTAATCGCAATCCACGCCGCCGCCGGAGAAATGCCCAGCGCAAAGCCCAGGAATAAATGCGACCAGTTCGTGAACCGCTTCGTGTAGGAATAGAAAAAGAGAATCGCGATGGCTACCGGCGCGAGCTTCAGCGCCAGCGGATTCAATTGCCAAGCGGCCACGAAAAACACTCCGACAGCGATCAGCGTGAAGGTCCAGGCAAACGAGATAGAAAGAGCGCCAGTTGCCAGCGCTCGCGTCTTCGTGCGCGGATTTTCCTTGTCGTAGCGCACATCCGCGATGCGGTTCAAGGTCATCGCCGCAGACCTTGCCGCAACCATCGCCACCACAATCCACAAAATCTGCCGCACCGTAGGCCATCCGTGCAGCGTCGCGCGCGCCGCCAGTAACGCACCTGTCAGCGCAAATGGCAGCGCAAACACCGAGTGCTCAAACTTGATCATTTCCAATACGGTGCGGATACGCCCGGCCATGCGATCAACTCTCCGCTTTCTTCGCTGCCGCGCTGCCCGTCCAGCGAAACATTTTTTCCTGCGGCAGCCCGGCTTGCGCCAGCACGCGGCAAACGTACTGTGTCACCAGGTCATCAATGGTTTTCGGCATGTGATAAAACGAAGGCATCACCGGCATGATCACAGCTCCCGCTGCTTGCGCCCGCAGCATGTTTTCCAGATGAATCCTGTTCAGCGGCGTGTCGCGAACGCAAAGAATCAGCTTCCGCCCCTCTTTCAACATCACATCCGCCGAGCGGGCCATCAGGTCGTCGCAAGTCCCGCAAGCAATCGAGGCCAGTGCCCCGACAGTGCAGGGAATCACGATCATGGCGTCCACGCTGTAACTCCCCGAGGCGATGGAAGCGCCCACGTCTTTATTCGAGATAACCTCAATCTTTTTTGGAGTGCGGCCAAGCACGCGCCCCGGCAACTTCTTCAAATCGCCCGACGTGATGCGGAGTTCCTCGGCAAAAAGCCGCTGCCCGGTTTCTGTGACCACCAGGTGAACGCGGCCAACGCGCGGATCGTCCTCCAGCATCGCGAGAGTTTTTTGCGCGAAAATGGCGCCGCTCGCTCCGGTCACACCCACGGTAATCGTTTGTCCCTTGATCGAAGGCATGGAATTGTCTGCGGTTCTTTCAGTCTCGCAGCGGCTCGCAGCCAAGTCAAGCTTAGCCCTTGCGTCGCGGCGATGTTAAGATGCGTAGCGGTCAAACACGATGAAATCCGACGAACTATTGAAACTTTTGCAGGCGGTGGAGTCCGGGAAACTCATCTCCGAAGCAGCCCTGGCCAAGCTGAAGCACCTACCGTTTGAAGATATCGGTTTCGCCAAAGTAGATCATCACCGCGCGTTGCGGCAAGGCTACGCCGAAGTAATTTTCGGAAAGGGCAAGACGCCCGCACAGGTGGCCGAGATCGTTAGGGCCATGGTCTCGAAAAAAGCATCGAGCCACAACGTGCTCATAACCCGCGCCGACGCCAAAGCATTTGCCGCCGTGAAGCGCGTCAGCCGCGCCGCGAAATTTCATCCGCTCTCCGGTGTGATCACCATCGAGCGAAGCAGCGAAATCTCTGGGAAGGGAACCATCCTCGTCGTTTCAGCCGGCACCAGCGACATTCCCGTGGCCGAAGAAGCCGTCCTCACCGCTCGCCTGATGGGCAATCGGGTGGAACAGCTCTTTGACGTCGGCGTCGCCGGCATTCATCGCTTGCTGGAGCACCGCACGAATCTCGCCGAAGCTCGCGTCATCATCTGCGTCGCCGGAATGGAAGGCGCCCTGCCAAGTGTGGTGGGCGGCCTCGTCGGCATTCCCGTGATCGCCGTGCCAACCAGCACCGGCTACGGTGCAAGCTTCGGCGGGGTAGCAGCGCTTTTGGGCATGTTGAATTCCTGCGCCTCCAACGTCACCGTGGTAAACATTGACAACGGCTTCGGCGCCGCCTGCGTCGCTTCCTGCATCAATCGGCTGTAATCAAGTGTTTCTCAACAGAACTTTCATCACGCCCCGTTTTTGGGCATGTGCGATGGCTGCGGGCGCGTTTTTCAACTCGAATGTGCGCGAGATTAGTGGCGTGGGATCGACCTTGCCAGACTGAAGTATTGCGATGGCTTTGGCGAATGGCCCACAGCGCGAACCGACCACGGTAATCTCCTTCACCACTATGGGCCATGTTTCCACCGGTGCCGCCCCGTGGAATGTCGACTTGAGTAGAAGCGTTCCCCGCGGCTCGGTCATTCGCTGCGCGAGAGCCAAGCCCGTCGGCGAGCCGGTCGCTTCCACCACCAGCCGAAAATTTTCCTTTACGCGCGTTAAATCCCTAGC
>Ga0308309_10001365_pt1 | contig 14577 bp, 12 predicted proteins | sample HubBroMetageWFT5_FD_192491 | JGI IMG/M metagenome (GOLD analysis project Ga0308309, IMG submission 192491) | Warmed and freeze-thawed soil microbial communities from the Hubbard Brook experimental Forest, New Hampshire - Hubbard Brook CCASE Soil... | ecosystem: Environmental > Terrestrial >...
CGGACCAGAGGCTCATGTCGACCAATCGCCCTCAAGACGGTATCGCCAGCCGCAATTGCGGACCTGGCCGCGGCGCAGCCAGGCCGCCCTCGAGGAGCTTCCCTGGCGCCAGCGCCGTCGCCGTCTCACCCCAGGCGATCGCCTTGCGCGCAAGCAAAAGGGTCTCCGGAAAGATCGCGAGGACTTGCTCGAGATCGTGCAGGGCAACCATCACCGTGCGGCCCTCGCCATGCCAGCGTTGCAAGAGCCTCAGCAGGTCGCCGCTCGTGGCAGCGTCGACGCCAGCGAACGGCTCATCGAGAAGGACAATCGCCGCGTCTTGCACGATGACGCGAGCAAACAGGGCGCGGCGGAACTGACCGACCGAGAGCTCGCCGAGCATGCAGCCGGCAAGCTCGTCGAGGCCGACGGCTTGCAAGGCGTTCATGACGCGTGGCCGCAGGTCCGGCGGTACGCGCCCGAGGGCGCCGATCCTTGCCCAGCTGCCGAGCGCGGCGAATTCAAGGACCGAGATCGGGAAGTCCCGGTCGATGGAGTCGCTTTGCGGCAGGTAGGCAAGGTCTGCGGGGGTTTCTGCACCCGCAATCTCGATCGAGCCCCGACGTGGCGCGACAAGCCCGGCGATGGCGTGCAGGAGCGTGGTCTTGCCGGCGCCGTTCGCCCCGACGATCGCCGTCAGCGAGCCCCCTGCGAAGACGCCGGACACAGCCTCGACGGCGACACGTTCGCGGTATCCCACCGTGAGTTCCCGCAGTGTTACGCACCCGCGCCTGACGTCGCGCAGCCGGGGCCCGGCTGCATCCCGGTTGCTGGGTTCGCTCATCCGCTCCGCCGGTCCATGGCACCTGTCTTTCCGGTAGCTCTCCGTCAGGCGCCACCGATCGAACCGACCCGAGGAACGGACCCGGGGGTCGTGGCGACGGTCAGCCAGGTCCGACGCCCTGGAGAAGCGCCGGACTCGGCCGCCATCCTGCCATGCACGTGTCAGCGGATGGCGTCGATCGCGACGAATGTGCCGGTCAGGCCGACCGCCTTGGGCACGGTCATCGAGAAGAAGAACGTGCCGCGATTGGTGCTTGCGACCTCCGCGGCCATCAGATCGGTCCGCACGTTCTCGATGATGTGGATGCCGTTGTCGGTGATCAGCATCTGATGGACCATAAACGCTTCGTCCGGGCTCTCGCCAGGGATCACCTCGACGGCCCAGTTGTCGGCGCCGACGGCCACGACCTTCTGATCGACCAGCCATTTCGCGGCAGCCTTGCCGAGGCCCGGCTCGCCGCTGTTGTACTCGGTGTTCTTGGCAGGATACTGCGCGAAGATGTCACCCCAACCGGTATGAAGGATCACGACGTCGCCCTCGCGCAGCGTCGTGTTCGTCAATTTTAAGCCGGCTTGCAAATCCTCCGCGGTAATCACCGTTCCCTTGTCAAGGCACGGCGTGCGGCAGTTGGGATTGGTCTTGAGCTTGTTCCCCTGCTGAAAGACTTTGACCAGGTCGATGAACACCCCGCGCGTGGCGAAGCTCTTCAGGTTCTCAAGCCCGAGCTTGGTCATGTTGTTCTGATTGATGTTCTTTCCCATGGCGTTCTGGTTGTAGTAGCAGTCGCCTCTTCCAATGTGCCCCACGCCGTCGAGGTGCGTGCCGACATGGCTCTGGCTGAGCCAGGTGTCTTCCATGTAGGTCAGATCGTTCTTGCCGAGCGCCCCTCCCGGCGCGAGACCGCCCGCCGTCAGCACCGTCTTGGTAAAGCGCGAGCCGAACAGCGGCACACCGTCGACGAGCGGATTGGTCAGGCTGACAACCTTGCCCTCCTTGATCTCCGCGGCCGCCGCTTTGGTCACGGCCGGCGTAATTCGATTGGTGGCGCCGGTCTGATCGTCCTTGCCGAACGGCGACGCTGGCACAGTTTTGGTGCAATCGCTTTGCGCAAAGGCCACAGGAGCGAATGCCAGAGTGCCCAAGAGTGCCGACAACGCAACCAACGTCTGTCTTTTCATGGCGCCTCTCCCTTCAATTGGTTTGGACGAGACAAAGTGTCGCTCCGACAACGCTTGCAGTCAATTGGGCAATCCAGGCTTCGCTTTGGCTACAACTTTTAGAATGCCGACTTAGCGTCTCCCGGCGCGTCAGAATTTTTGCGCCAGCGTCAGCAGGAAGGTCTGCCGCTGGCCGAACTGGGAAGCGCCGATGCCTATGCCCAGACCGTTGCGGATCTGATACTGGTTGTCGAACAGGTTGATGACGTCGAAACGCAGCTGCGTGCCCTTGCCGAGGCCGATCGGTATTTTTTGCACGAGCGAGGCGTTGACGACGGCGTAGTTGGGTAGCGACACGTCGTTGGGAGTGACGACGGTGGTGCGAAGACCACTGCCAAACAGCATGTCGGTCGAGACTTTGGTCGTCCAATCGGTGTCGGCGTTGAAGGTGTAGGCGGCGCCCGTCGAAAAGGTCCAGCCCTGGGTGTGGTCGAGGGTGATGTAGTTGTTGGCGATGTAGGCGAGCTCGGCCGCGCCAAAATTGAACTGGGCGGAATTGATGTTCCTGCCAATGCCGTCGCCGAAGGCGCCGTTGAAATAGACCGACCACGGGCCGTCATCGTAACTGGCACTGAACTCGAGACCTTTGACGATGCCGTTGGCATAGTTGAACGAGGTGAGCGCAATGGGCGCGCCGAACTGGCCAAAGTCGAGCATGTTTTGGACGATCCTGTAGTAAGCGTCCAGGCCGAGCGTCAGGCCAGGCAACGGCTTGACCGTGACGCCGGCGTCGAAATAGTCGGCCCGCTCGGCCCTGACAGGATCGTTCTGGGTTACTTCGGGCGCCGCAGCAGTGCCAGCCAGGACGGCGATCGAATTGGAGTTTACAATCTGGATGAGCGGCGGCGGCGTAAAGTAGCGCGAATAGCCAATATGCGCCGTGAACGTCGAACCGGGCTCCCACACCGCATTGATGCGCGGGCTCAGCTGGTTCTCCTGTGTAGCGCCGTTGAGGGCGTCGAAACGCAGGCCGAAGTTCACAGTCAGGGTGGGCGCCACCCGCCATTCGTCCTGCAGGTAGACACTGTAGGTCCACCCGACGAGATCGGAGCCGTCGGTGAAGCCGACGGGCTGGTCGGAGGGGACCAGATCGCTTGTCGGATCGGAGGGATCGCTCGGCACCAGCGGCAGGGTGTTGCCGTTGGTGAAGCTGGTGGCGCGCTCGCGTTGCACGAGGAAGCCGCCACGCACGGTGTGGTCCTTGGCGGCCTTCCAGGAGCCGTCGCCCTGCACGCCGGCCGCGAATGTCTTGCGCATGGTCCAGGGTGCGATGCCGTTGAATGCCAGGTCGCCGATGGCGTCCGGTTGGTAGGACAGTTTCGAATAGCGGGCGAAGCCGGAAAGCTGGAAGTCGAGCGTATCGTAGCTCTTCTGCAGCGAGGCGATGCCGAAGTAGGTCTGCTCCCACTGGCGCTGGTCGAGAATCGCGCTGTTAAAGTCCGTTTGGCCGTTGACGGTGAAGTTCGGCGTCTTGAAGGGAACGTTTGGGATCTGGAAGCGTGAACTGGCGCCGCCGCCGATGAAGCTGACTCGTGTCTGTTCGTCGATGATGCCGGTAATCTTGGCCAGCCCGTACCACTGATCGGTGTCGTCGTGGAGGGGCGTGAACGACGCCGTCGGATTATCGATACCAAGACCGTTGTGGATGAACTGGCCGGAGAGGAAGTAATCGATCTTGCCGCTGCGGCCACCGTAGGAGAAGGCGGGCTGGGCATAGTCGCGCGAACCGCCGGTGATGGAAAGGTCGGCGCCGGGATCGGAGGTGCCCGACTTCACCGCAATGTCGACGATACCAGCGGTTTGCAGGCCGTATTGGGCGGGCAAGGCGCCGGTGAGCAGCGACAACTGCCTGGCATAGCGTGTCGCCAGGATGTTGTTGAACAGCGACAGGCCCTCCGGCAACTGCACGCCATCGAGCCGGTACTGCACGTTGCCCATATCGCCGCGTACATGTATCGCGCCGAAGCTGTCCTGCACTACCCCGGGCGCGCGCAGCAACACCTGGTTCAAAGGCGCGTTCTCGCCCAGCGGCACGTTGCCGATGGTGCGCGGCGTGAAACCGTAGGTCGTGGCGCCGAGGCTCGGCTGGATGGAGCTGCGCGCTTCATCGAGCCGCGTCGCCGTGACGGTAATAGCAAGCGACGGGTCAGTGAGCGGCGGCGGCGGCGGCGTCTGAGTGAGCGCCGGGCGAGCCGACACAAGCGCTGACCCTACAACGACTGCCGACAGGCCAATACGCCGCCGCATCGCCTCCACCGTTTGTTTCCGAGCGGTTTCCGAACGTCACCTGGGGACAATGATACAAATTAAACTTTCCGGCGGGTCAACTCGGACGTCTCACGGGCGCCGTTCGCGCGCCGCCAGGATCTTCGGGGCCCCATGAAGGCGCACCGCTATGCCGGCCACTCGGAGGCACCTTCAAGCTGCGCGCCAGCGTAGCGTGTCGCATGATATCGTGCAAAATGGTGGTTGCGGCAGCCCGCAACCAACGATGCAGATTCGCAGAGTTTGCGGCTGCAACAGCGGCCCGGAGCCCTATCGCGGTCCTCAGATCACCTTGCTTTGCCGCATGTCCCTGACCTGGTCGGGCGAGCAGCCGAGCCACTCTCCATAGATCGCCTCGCAATCCGCGCCGAGGACCGGCGCGCATTTCAGCGCGACCTTGGTGTCCGACATCCGCAGCGGCCAACCGGGGACGATGACCGGCCCGCGCAGCGGATGCTCGATCGTCTGCATCATCCCGCGCGCATGCAGATCCGGGTCGTGCATCAGCTCGAGCGTGGTCATCACGGCGCCGCAGGGAACGCCGGCCCCGGCGATGATCCGGGTCACCTCCTGCTTGGTGCGCTTCGACGTCCATTCGGTGATGGCCGCATCCACGGCCTCCCGGTGCTGGGCGCGGGTCGGGCCGTCGACCATGCGCGGATCGTCGAGCAGGTCCTCGCGGCCGATCGCCTTCACCAGGCGGCGCCAATGCTCCCCGTTGCCGCGCGAGGCAAAGATGTAGCACCAGTCGTCGAGCCCCCCGGGCGAACATTTGTAGAGGCCGCCCGGCGCGGTCCCGGGCACCGTGTTGCCGCCCCGCGGCAGCTGGTCCTCGCGGGCAGCCTGGCGGCTCATCGGCGTGCGGCAGTAGTTCAGCATCGCGTCGCGCATGGCGATCTGGATGTGCTGGCCGCGGCCGGTCGTCATGCGCTGGTAGAGCGCCGCGAGAATGCCCATAGCGCACAGCATGCCGGTGCCGGTATCGCCGATGGTCGGGCCCGGCCGGACCGGCGGCTCGCCGGGATGGCCGTTCACCCCCATGGTGCCGCCCATCGCCTGGGCGATCATGTCGAAGGACAGGTAGTTCGCGTGCGGGCTCTCCGGCGCGAAGCCCTTGACCTGGGCGAAGATCAATCGCGGATTGATTGCGCTCAGCCGCGGATAGTCGAAGCCCAGGCGGGCGAAGGTGCCCGGCGCCATGTTCTCGATCACGACATCGGCCTTGGCGATCATCCGCCGCAGCAGCGCCTTGCCCTCCTCGCTCTTGAGGTTGCAGGTAACGCTGCGCTTGTTGAGGTTGTAATAGATGAAATAGTGCGAATCGGCGTCGGAGCGATCGGTCATTCCCCAGCGCCCCGGCTCGCCGCGATGGGGTTCCTCGACCTTGACGACGTCGGCCCCCAGCCAGGCCAGCGCCTCGGTACAGGATGGTCCCGCCTCAAACTGGGTGAGGTCGAGCACCTTGATCCCCTTGAGCGCCGGCGCGGTCGCGGTCGCGATCTCCGACTGCATTACCTGATCCTGCATGCGATCCCTCCATAGGCGGCCGCGCCGGGAAGGACGCGGCCTTTGTTATGTCACTCCATTAACTGTGCCAGGCGAACTGCTGCGCTTTGCGGGTCGAGCCCTGCGACAGCACGACGTTGACCAGGGCGGGGCCGGGGAAGGCCATCGCCTCGTCGAGAGCTTTGCGTATATCCTTCGGCTCCTTGACGAACAGGCCCTTGCCGCCGAAGGCCTCCATCACCTTGTCATAGCGCGCGCCGTAGATCAGCGCGTTGGGCTTCAGGTTGAACATCGGATTTTCCGGAATTTCCGGCATGCCGGGGCCGATGCCGCCATTGTTCAGGACGACGATCTTGACCGGCAGGTTGTAGCGAACCAGCGTCTCCATCTCCATGCCGGAGAAGCCGATCGCCGAGTCGCCCGAGAGGTGGACGACCGGCCGGCTGGGATCCGACACGGCGGCGGCGATGGCCTGGCCGAGGCCGACGCCCATCGTGCCGTAGGTGCCGGCATTGAGCACGGACCGGGCGTTGACGCTCGGCAACTGCGTGAGGCCGATATCCATGGTGCCGGCGCCTTCGGCGCTCAGGATCGCATTCTTCGGCATCCAGGCAGCGACGTCGCGCAAGGCCCGGTAGTAGCCGGCCGGCCCCTGGTCGTCGTCGATCTGCGGCTTGATCGTCGCGGCATTTTCGGCCGCCTTCTTCGACAGCGCCTGCCGCCACGGCGTGTCCTTGGGATGGAACCACTGGCGGTTGACCAATGCCTTGTTGAGCTGCGCCATGATGGCTTTGCCGTCGCCGACCAGCGCCACTTCCGTCGCCTTGTTGTGGCCGATCTCCTCGGGCGCGATGTCGAGTTGGATGACCTTGACGTCTTTTGCATAGCGCGGCGGCAGACCGAAGTGGAAGATCCAGTTGAGCCGCGCGCCCATCAGGAAGACGACGTCGGCCTGCTGCAGCGCCAAGGTGCGCGCCGCCCCGGCCGACAGCGGATGGTCGTCCGGCATCACGCCTTTGCCCATCGGCGAGCGCACGAACGGCACCTGCGTGCGCTCGATGAAGGCGCGGACTTCGTCCTCGCCGCGCGACCACGCCATGCCCTTGCCGAGCAGAACGAGCGGCCGCTTGGCCCGTTCGAGTAGGTCGAGCGCCGCCTCGACATTCTCCATCGGTGCCACCATGCGCGGCGGTTCAGGCACGCGCTCGACCTCGGCGACCTTGTCGAGGTCGCAGGTGCCCCGGATCATGTCGTCGGGCATGTCGAGATAGGTGGCGCCGGGGCGACCGTAGATCGCGTTCCGGGTCGCCATCTCGATATAGTAGGGGATGCGGGACACGCTCTCGATGCCGTGCGCGAACTTGCAGAACGGCGAGGCGATCAGCACCTGCCGCTCTTCCTGGAATGCACCCATGCCGCCGCGATAGGTTTCCGAGGCACCGCCGATCAGGATCATGGGCCAGCAATTCTGCTGGGCATTGGCGAGACCCGAGAGACCGTGCACCACGCCGGGGCCGGTGACGACGACGCAGGCGCCGGGACGGCCGGTGAGATAGCCGTAGGCCGCCGCCGCGTAGGCGGCGCTCTGCTCGTTGCGCATGCCGAGATAGGCGACGCCTTCCTTCTGCGCGGCCGCGGCGATCGCGGTGATCGGAAACCCGACGACCCCGAACAGGTGATCGATGCCCTGCTGTTTGAGGCTCCGCGCGATCAGGGTAGCGCCATCGACTTCGCTCATGTTTTCCCCCCGTGGCCGAATGAACTTCAGCCGGGAGATTATGCACTGATGGCAGGGTGGCGAAAGGGGCCCCACCTTCCGATGTGCGATACAGCCGAGCCATGCGTCCCTGCGCATTCGGGCGCTATTGGCACAAAATGCGGCATGGCAAAGGACCCGAATGAAGGCCGCTTTGAGCACACGATTGCGGCGAATCCGACCTCCAGTCGTGCTACCTCAGCATGCATGCGCGACTAGCGCCTAGATGACCGGGCTGTCCACCAACGGCATCGCCACCGGCCGCATGGGAGCGCCCGTAGCCCCGCGCAGCTTTATGCAGGCGCCGAAGAAGGCGAATTCCCAGACCTTGTCGACGGCCAGTTCGTCGAGTTGCATGATTTCGATGATCGGCACGCCGGCTTCGGCAAGCAGATAGGTATGCACCGGGAAGAAATTAATCGGATCGGCGGTCGGCGTCTGCTCCAGGGTGAGATTGTCGGCCCCGATGGTGACGGCGCCGTTCTTCGCCAGGAACTCCGCGCCCTCGCGATTGAGGCCCGGCGTATTCATGACGAACTTGTTGTCCGGCCAGAGATTCATCTGGCCGGTTCGGATCAGAACGACATCGCCGCTGCGCAGCTGGGTCTTCTGGTGCTTCAGGCAATCGACAAGATCCTTCTCGCCGATCGCATGGCTCGGTTCGAGCGTGGCGACACCGTGCATGGCGGCAATGTCGAGCAGGATGCCGCGGGCAAAGATCGGCGGCTGTGTTTCGGCGCCGCACTTGCGCCAGACACGACTTCCGAGATGGTCGTGAGCGGTGAAGTTGTTGAAGATGGCGCCGTTGTAGCCGAAATGATTGAATGTATCGATGTGAGTGCCGCAGTGGGTATACATCGAGATGCCGTCGCCGGAGTACGCAACGAGCGCGTTGGCATCCTTGCCCTTTTTCATGCTGTCGCCGACGATCTCGCCCTGCGGCGTGTGCGTCATCCAGATCTGGTAAGGCTGGTCTCCGGCCCCGGTCCAGCCGGGCATGCCAATAAAATGATCGACGGAAAGATCGTAGACCTTGGTGGGGTCGGCCCGGCGCAGGATCGCCGTTCGCGAGTTCGCATCGATCAGGTTCAACATGCCGACCTCGTCGTCTTCGCCGAACGGGCTTGAAGCGACTTTGTGGAATTCGGCGTTGCGGGCGATGATCTTGCCTTTGATCGCCTCGTCGACGTAACAGATCTCACACATTTTTCGCCCTCCTCCTTGCATCGCCGAGATATCGGGCGAGGGCGATGCAAAATCCATGCTCACCCCGCGCCGGCAAGGCGGAGCGGCGCGTCGAGCGTCGTGTCCTGGGCTCTGAAATAGAGAAAGACCGGGATGCGCGGGGAGCGGCCGACACCGGGTTTCTCGGCGCTGATCTGGATCCGGTGCGACGGATTGTCGGTGAAGCGGAAGACGCCGTCGGCATCCGTCGCCACCCGCTCCTTCTCCTCGTAGGTCGTGAAGTTGTAGACCCAGAGCGACACCGTTGCGTCCGCCACCGGCCGGCCGGAGGAGTCGGTCACACGGCCGATCAGCAGGCCATTATTGTGCGTGGCGACGTAGATGTTCCAGAGGACGATCGCGAGAACGATCGCGCCCGGCACCAGCACGAAGCGGTTGAGCAGGATGGCGCGCCAGCCGCTCATGTCGTCAGCCCTTGGTGGCGCCGGAGGTGAGGCCGCGGATGAACTCTTTTTGCGCCAGCAGAAAGAGCAGCAGGCCGGGCGCCAGCACCATGACGCAGAAGGCGTAGAGCGCGCCCGTCGTGTCCTCCTGGTAGGACAGGAAGCGCGCCAGACCGAGCGGCAGGGTCTGCATGTCGGCCGAGCGCGTCATAATCAGCGGCCACAGGAAATTGTTCCACGACCAGATGAAGGCCAGGATGACGTTGGTGGCGATGGCCGCCTTCGACAGCGGCATCATGATGTGCCAGATGATGCGCCACTCCGACAGGCCGTCGATCCGCGCGGCATCGATCAGCGAGCGCGGCACGGCATCGAAGCTCGCCTTGAAGACGAAGATGCAGATGATGGTCGAGCATTGCGGCAGGGCGAGGCCGAGCCAGGAATCGAGCAGCCCCAGTTTTCCGGTGATGAGATAGGCCGGGATGATGGTCGCCTGGAACGGCACCATCATGCAGCTGAGGAACAGCACGAGGACGACGTTCTTGCCGCGGAAGCCGTGGCTTAGCGCATAGCCCGCCATGGCGTTGAAGACGACGTTGCCGGCCACGGCGATGGCCGAGACCGCCACGCTGTTCAGGAAATAGCGGGCAAACGGGATCGCGTACCAGACATCGACGTAGTAGAAGAGGTTGACCCTGGCCGGCAGGATCGACGGCGGGTAGGCGTAGATGTTCTCGCCCGACACGCTGGTCTTCAGCACCCAGTAGAACGGCACCAGCATGACGAAGCCGGCCAGCAGCAGCGCGAGATGGACCGGCCAGCGCGGGTAGCGGTTCATCACTCGGTTTCCGCCGCGCCGACATTGCCGCCCGCCAGGCGATTGGCGGCCCAGGTCGTGGCCAGCAGCAGCATGAAGAAGACTACGGTGACGGCGGCGGCATCGTCGAACTTGGTCTGCACGAAGCCCAGCTTGTAGATGTAGGTGACGAGGATCTCGGTGGCGCGGCCGGGGCCGCCGCCGGTCATGACGTAGACCAGGTCGAAGCTGGTGATCGAGTTCAGCATGCCGATGACGAAGGCCAGGAAAAGCGAGGGCCGGAGCAGCGGCAAGGTGATGCGCCGGAAGCGATGCACGGCGCCGGCACCGTCGATCGCTGCGGCCTCATGCAGCTCGTGCGGGATGTTCTGCAGGCCGGTCAGCAGGATGATCATGTAGAAGCCCAGGATCTGCCAGGTGTTGGCGACGATGACCGACGGCAACGCCCAGGTGAAGGAGTTGAGGAAGGGGATCGGCTTGTCGACGAGATCGAGCAGGCGGGCGGTGTAGTTGATGAGGCCGACCCGCTCGTCGAACATCCAGCGCCAGATGATGGCGACCGCGACTGTCATCAGCGGATAGGACAGGAAGATGACCGTGCGATAGACGTCGCGGCCGCGGATGTCGGCATTGACCAGGAGAGCCAGTCCGAGCGCGAGCGCGATGCCGATCGGCGCGCTGGCGATGACGATCAGGGTGTTCCACAGCGCCTGCCAGAACACCTCGTCGTACAGCAAGTCCTCGTAGTGGTCGAAGCCCGCCGGCTCGGCCGCCTTGAGCGGCGACCAGTATTGGAAGGACAGGACGAGATTCCACACGACCGGAATGATACGGTAGAGCAGGAAGATCACGAGCGACGGCGCGAGGAAGCACCAGAACAGCAGCGCCCGACGCGTCTTGTGGCGTACGAGCGTTCTTGCCCGTACGCGCGGTGCTTCGACGGCTACGGTCATCTAAAGCGGCTTCGCCCTCTCCGCCCGCGTCATCGCGGGGGGAGAGGGAGGGGACCCGCGCGCAGCGCGGGGAGGGTGAGGTGGGCCTCGGTGTTCGCCTCCCACCAATCTCGTTTGCACAAACACCACCTCACCTTCCCACTGCTTCGCAATGGGCCCCTTCCTCTCCCCCTTAGGCGCATGTGAATGCGCCGACGCGGCGGAGAGGAGCCCATACTCTAAGCCTTCTTCCGCGCCAGCAGCCGGTTGACCACGCGCTCGGCGTCCGACAGCGCGGTCTTGGCGTCCTTTCGGCCCAACGCCGCGTTCTGGATCTCGGGCCAGAACGCGTCCTTCAGCTCGGCGTCGTAGGGCAGCGGCCAGTTGCCGGTGAGCTTGTCGGTATGTTCGGTCTGGGTGCGCAGCACCGATGCGGCCAGCGGCTCGGTCTTCTCCAGGGTCGCCAGGCCCTCGGTGTCGGCCGCGGTGTTGGCGGTGAGCACACTTCGCGTCTTGAAGAAGGCCGAGGCGCATTTGTCGCTGGTCATATACTTGATGAAGCTCCAGGCGAGGTCGGGATTCTTCGAGCCCTTGGAGATGGCGAAGCCGTGGTTGGTGGGCGTCGACCAGAAGCCCGGCACCTGGGCGGCGCCCAGCGTCTGGTCGTTGATCCACGGCCCCTGGCCCTTGACGAAGAAATAGGACGCCGAGTGCGCGTGCAGCATGCCGACCGTACCGGAGGCGAAGGCGCCATTGGGCTCGACCCAGCGGCCGGTCCACGAGATCTTGTTGATCCCGCCCGACGCCGTCGCCTTGGCGAGCTGCGCCAGCGCGTCGATCGCCGGTGGCGTGTTGAAGGCCGCCTTCTTGCCGTCGGGCGAGAGCAGCTCGACGCCGTTCATCTTGAACAATGGCCAGTAGAGCCAGTCGAAGTTGAGCGTGAGGAAACCGGTCTTCTCCGCCTTCGCCATCTTCTCGGCAAAGCCCAAAAGCTCGCCGAAGCTTTGCGGCGGGCCGGCAAGCCCCGCCTCCTTGAACATCGTCTTGTTGTAATACAGCAGCGTCTTGGCGACGTAGAACGGCAGCAGGTAGGTCTTGCCCTGGTAGACCCAGCCGCTGAGATAGTCCGCATTGAAGCGCTTGGCGACGTCGGGCTCCTTCTGCAGATAGGGCGTGAGATCTACAAGCCCGCCCTTGGCCGCATAGTCGACCCAGATCGCACCCTGCAGGTCGACGATGTCGGGCGGCGTGCCGGCGACGATCTGCGTCTGGTAGAAGGCCGGCAGGTCGGGCCCCTTCTTGTCGAGCCATTCGATCTCGACGCCGGGGTTGGCCGCCTTGAAGTCGGCGAACTCGGTTTTGAAGAGCTCCTGCTGGTCGGCGATGTTCCAGGTGAGGATGCTGAGCTTCTTATTGGATTGGGCGCGCAGATAGGCGGGTGCGGCGAGCGTGCCGGCGCCGGCAAGGGCTGCCTTCACGAGTGATCGGCGTTTCATTGTTTCCTCCGCTTGTTTTCAGAACCTTAGCGCGATCTCCCGGCCCTGCGCCACGGCGCGCTCGGCTTCCAGGCAGACGATGATGCGCTTGCGCGCCTCTTCCGCCGAGACCAGCGGCCTGCCGGTCTCGAAGGCGCGCACGGTGGCGGCAAGCTCTTCCTCGAGCTCGAAGACTTCGCCCGACGGACCAAGCTCGACGATTTCACTCTGGCTGCGTCCACGGCGCTGGACCTTGAGCTCGTGCCGGGGATCGGCCGTGCGGTCCATGACGCCCGACCACCAGGCCCGGATCGACCCTTCGCTGCCCGTCACCTCGACGACGTGGTGATGCTCGAAGCCCGCCAGGGTTTGCGTCACCACGGCATAGGCACCAGTCCCTGTTGAACTCGGCGGCCAGCGCATGACGGCGGAGAAATTGTCGTACATGCCTTGGCCCCTCTGATCCTTGGGGCCGCTCTTGGCGTTGCCGAATCCGTGGACGATGTGCGGATCACCCAAGTCCTCGAACCACCACATCAGCATGTCGAAGAAATGCACCGGCTCTTCCAGGATCCACGACCCGACGCGGCTGCCTTCATAACGCCAGCCGCCGGCGCCCGGGCGATAGGGGAAGCGGAACAGGCTCACATTGGCGTAAAGCGGCTCGCCGATCTCGCCGTCCTTGATCAGGCGGCGGACCAGGCCCCACTGGCTGGACACGCGGAATTCATGGCCGACGCTCAGGACTTTTCCCGTGCGGCGCACCGCTTCGACGATGCGGTCGCAGTCGGCGATCGATCCCGCCATCGGCTTTTCCAAGAGCACGTTCTTGCCGGCTTCGAGAGCGGCGATCGCGACCTCAGCATGCAGGTGATTGGGCACGACGATATCGACGGCGTCGATCGAGCGGTCAGCCAGCAGCGCTCGCCAATCGAGATGCACCTTGGCTGTGGGATGCAGTTCACGCGCGGCCGCTGCAGTGGCTTTACTGGCGCAGGCAATGGCCACCAGCTCGGCGCCCGGCGCCTTGCCAATCGCGGCGGCATGAAAGCGGCCCCACGCGCCGTAACCGATGAGACCGAAACGCATCGCCTCCCCCGCCTCGACTGCATGATAGGCGACCAGGCGGCCAGCGTCATGAAGAAGACGCTGTCGGCAGGCTGATGCCAGCCCGTCCTCCCCCGTCATACGGGGGAGGTGCCCGAAGGGCGGAGGGGGAAAGCCCCAGTAACGGTCCCTTAAGTTTCAGATCTGAAACTTTCGAGGATCATCGTGTGGCCTTCCCCCTCCTACCCTCCCCCATATGACGGGGGAGGAAATGATCAGGCTGCGTCCTGCTTGGGCAGCATGTCCTCGTACTTCTTGAAGCCCGGCAGCCGCTCGATGCGGCCCATCCATGCCTTGACGTTGGCGTAGGGGCCGAGGTCGATGGCGCCCTCCTCGGCATAGGCGACGTCGCCATAGACCGCGACGTCGGCGACCGTGGGCTCGTTGCCGACCAGGAAGGGCGACGTCGCCAGCGAGGCATCGAGCACTTTCAGCGCATCGTTCGCCAGCCCGGTGTAGAGGTCGTAGACGTTGTCGTCGGCCTTCATGAAGCCGCGCTTGATGGCGCGCGGCCGGTAGACGTTGGGCGCCAGCCGATCGAACTCCCAGAATAGCCATTCGCGCACCCGCGCCTTCTCCTCAGCCGTCTTGCCGCCCATCTTGCCGAACTTGTCGGCGAGATAGAGCAGGATCGAGCCGGACTGGCAGAGTTTCAGATCCCCGTCGACCAGTGCCGGCACCTGGCCGAAGCGGTTGATGGCGAGGTAATCCGTTTGCTTGTGGGCGCCGGCGCGCAGATCGACGTGCTTGTAGGCAAAGGGCTGGCCCATCAGGGACATCGCCAGCCCCGCCTTGTAGGTCGGGCCGCTCAGCCAGATGCCGTAAAGTGTCAGCTTGGACATTTTTCTCTCTCCCTCGATTGGACCCAGGATCGCACCATCGCACTTGAGCGCAGGACCGTTAAGCCTGTATGAGCGGACATGAAGATTTCGGCGCGCGACATCGATCACCTTTCGTTGACCCTCTCCGATCCGGAGGCCACCGCCAGCCGGCTGCTGCAGCTCGGCTTCAACCTGACGCCGGAGGGCGTGGAACCGCGCTGCATCTGCTT
>Ga0308309_10001366_pt1 | contig 14575 bp, 13 predicted proteins | sample HubBroMetageWFT5_FD_192491 | JGI IMG/M metagenome (GOLD analysis project Ga0308309, IMG submission 192491) | Warmed and freeze-thawed soil microbial communities from the Hubbard Brook experimental Forest, New Hampshire - Hubbard Brook CCASE Soil... | ecosystem: Environmental > Terrestrial >...
GATTCTTGCCGTGTTCAGCCCAGAATTTGTTCACCCGCTTTTTTATGATCCCATCGGCCATACCCTGCTGGTGGTGAGTATTGCCTTGCAGACCATTGGTTACTTCGTGATCCGCAAGATTATTAAGATCCAGGTTTAACGAGACGAGATTAGCAAGGCGAGGTTTCGTAAGGAGCCGTTTAGCAGCACCAGCTTCAGTTAAGACCAGGTATAAGCATGCCGTCGATGATTCTCGCGATCGTCGTATTTGTCACCGTCGTGCTGGTGGTGTTTGCCTTCGGCGCAGCGGTGGTGACGCCCAGTTCCGTGCTTGGAGCTCGCCTGCGCGCCCTCGGTGGACAGGGATTGCAGACTCCCGAAAAGCCTGCGATGAAAATGAAAGAGCGCCTCGAGCAGGCGCTCGATCCACTCAGCAAAGCTATCCCGCTGTCGCCCTCCGACGTCTCCCGCACCCGCGGTTGGCTGATCCAGGCCGGACTTCGCGAGCCGCGCCACGCCAGCTACTACCTCGGCGCCCGCCTGCTGCTGGCATTTCTGGGCTTCGCGGGCGTTGTGCTTTTCTCCGGTTTCTCCAGTCTGGGCCTGCTGGTTTGCGTGCCTGCGTTCGGTTTCTTCCTTCCGCGTTTTTTCCTGAAGCGCATGATTAAAGACCGCCAGCAGCGCATCCGCATTGCCCTGCCGGACGCTCTTGACCTCACCGTAATCTGCGTCGAGGCCGGATTGGCGCTGGACCAAGCCTTAATGCGCGTCGGCAAGGACCTGCATCACGCCCATCCCGATCTCAGCGACGAATTTCACCTGGTCAATCTCGAGATGCGCGCTGGCAAGCCCCGCGCCGAAGCCCTCCGCAATCTCGTCGACCGTACCGGTGTGGATGACATTCGCTCGCTCGTCGGCACTCTCATCCAGACCGACCGCTTCGGCACCAGCGTCGCCCAAGCTCTACGCGTGCACTCCGACTCTTTGCGCACCGCCCGCCGTCAGCGAGCCGAAGAGCAGGCCGCCAAAACAACCATTAAAATGGTTCCTCCCCTCGTGATATTCATTCTGGTTCCGTTCCTCTTCGTCACCGTTGGACCGGCACTCATTCAGGCTTATCACTCACTCGTCTCGAAATAGGGTCAGCAGCGCCGGCGTCCCGCCGGCTCTGAGCCCATCGAGGCAATGAGCTCTGAAGTGATGACCTGTAGCCTGCATCCAACAAAGAATTCAGGAGTCGCAATGCCGGGATTAGCCCCTCGCGGACAGGCTTTCAACCAAACCCGCCAGCTCTTTCTAGCCACTAACCTTGGCGTGGCTCAGACGCACTGGTCCCGCTTGGTTGGCCTGCTCGGAGCCTCCGAAGATGACTTCCGTAACGGCGGCGGCCTCTGGATTCAACCCTGCCGGGGCGTTCATACTCTAGCTATGCGCTTCCCCATCGACGTGGTATACCTCGACCCCGCCGGCACGGTCGTGCACCTTGAGAGCCGTCTGCGCCCCTGGCGCATCGCGCCAATCCGTTTGCAGGCAGCCTCGGTCTTGGAGCTGCCGCAAAACACGTTAACCTCAACAGGAACGGCTCTAGGCGATAGAATTGAGATCAAGATAAAGGAGGAGGTCTAACAGCCTCGGCCACGACCAGCCGCTGGTCGGCCTAACCCAGACCAGCCTGACGCAAACTAGCCGATAAACCTCAGTGACCGATACCGTCCAACTCGAAGACCCGATCCAGCTTCGCGATCCGCACGACGCGCCCAAGCTCCTGGTCGAGTGGTCCCCGCGATGGCAGGAGTTCGTCACCTCCATCCGCCCCGCATTCGCCCGCTCCGGTGCGCGCCTGGCCGGCGAAGCTCCCCACGGTATTTTCCCCTACCCAGGCATGCTGGCCTGTTGGATTCTCCAAGCCTTCCTGCTGTTCGTGATCATAGTAATTCCCCGTGAGATTGCGCGGCTCCGTCCTTACGCCGCACCCAAAGTACGGCCCTACGAAGTGATCTATTACTCCGGCGACGAACTGCCGCGCACAGAAGATCTAGGTGGCGCCCAGTCCGGAGCCACCGGCCGCGCCGGCGGTCACGAAGTCCATCATCGAACCCAAACCATTCACGTAGCTCGCGGCGGATCGCTCTCTCCTAAAGTCGTCGACGCGCCCGACGTCAAACTTCCATCCACCGCAGACGCGGTGGCAAATCTGCTCGCCTTCAAATCCAAGACAGCACCCGCCAGCCCCGGCCCGCCGCCCTCGGAAGGCCTGCACTCTACTCTGGTTGCTCCCAGGCTTCCCGCCAGCGTGATTGCTCCACCTTCCAGCCTCGCGCGCGATCAATCACGCGCCGCACGCACTCTCGACTCCGTCGTCCCCCCGGCTCCCAATATTTCTTCGGACAGATCTCGATCCGCTCCCGCTCTGAATGCAGCAGTGGTACCTCCCGCGCCCAGCATCCACTCTGAGCACACACTGTTCGCGCCGGCGCTCGATCCCAGCATCGTCGCACCCGCTCCCAGTGTTTCCCGGGAGCGCACCCGGGCTGCGCCGCCCCTGAATACCAGCGTGATCGCCCCGGCCTCCACGCGCGTTTCGAGCGACCAGGAGCGTTCCACTCCCGTGCTCAATGCGAGTGTGATCCCGCCTTCTCCCGCGGCCCTCAGCCGCGAGGTGTCGCCAAGCCGAGTGGAGATGAACAACGTCGCAATCGTGCCTCCGCCGGTATCAGTGCCGGAACGCGAAACTTCACGCAATGCGAAGCTAAGCCTGCCCGCTCCATCCGTGGTCGCACCGCCACCTTCCGCCGATTCCGACCACGACCTCCGGCGTCTCGAGAGCGGCAGCACCGACCCCTCGAAAGCCGTAGTTCCTCCGCCTCCCACACCAACCAGCAACGGATCGTTCGTGAGCACCGTCATCGGCAAGCTTTTCGGTACGCAGGATGTCGTACCCCCTCCGCCAATCGTCGCCCCAACTGGCGCATCAGGAACCGCTCGTAACGGCGGACCAGGAGGCTCGCTCGCTAACAACGTCGTTCCCCCTCCTCCCACTGTCGGTTCAGCAAGCGCGAGCAAAACCGGCGGAGCGCCCGGCGAATCGCTCGCTGCAAGAATCGTTCCACCTCCGCCGTCGGTCGGCGGTGCCAACAACGCGGCTGGTGGAAGAGCCCCGGGTTCATCCCTGGGCGCCTCAAATGTCATCCCTCCGCCTCCATCCGTAGCAGGCGCAGGCACAACCCATGGTTCCCTAAGCGGAGCGGGAAATTCCGCCGGCTCCGGTAACGACTCGCTAGTTGCAAAGGACATCGTTCCGCCGCCTCCCTCAATCGGCTCTGGACTCTCCGGCTCCGGCCGAAAAGGCTCCGGCCTCGGTGGACCTAGCGATTCTGGATCAGTTCTCGCTCCTCCCAAAAGCGAAGCCGCAAGCAGCGACGGTTCTGGAATCGTGATCTCGTCCCAACCCGGATCCAAGGTTGGAATGCCGGGCGGCGGCAAAGGCTCGCTGTCCATGTCGCCCTCTGGCGGAGACAAGCCAGGCCTCGGCGGCTCCGGCGGAGGCGCTAGCATCGGTCGCGGCGAAGGACCCGGCAGTGGTTTAAGCACAGAGAAAGCCAGCGCCGGCTCAGGCGCCGGCAAAACCGGAAACGGCGTCGGGTCGGACTCGACTGCCCACGGCGGAATCTCTCCCACTCCCGGCCCCGGAGGCGCCGGTAACGCAGCTACCGGATCTCCCGCCGTTCCCGGAGTCGACGTCCGTGGCGGCAGCACCGCGGTTGTCAATCTGCCCAGCTTTGCTTCGGACAGCAGCGCCCCCAGTTCTCCCGACCACTCCCCGGCAAGGCCCAACGAAGGCCCCGCCATCACCATCGTCGCTACATCGCGCTCCGGCGGAGCGTTTGATTTCTACGGCAAGCTCCCCGGCGATAACTACACCGTCTATGTGGATACCTCGATCGGCACAGTCGTAATGCAGTTCGCCGAAATCAATCCCGCCGCGCGTACCCCCGCCGGAACGGCGAGCGGGGCGCTCACCGGCCCTCGAGGCTATGTCACCGATTTGCCCGCCAATCTTTCGCACTCCCGCGTCGTCATCAAATGCACACTCGATACTTCCGGCAAGCTGCAGAATCTCAAGGTGCTCGAACCCGGCCCCGCCGCAATGACCGCCAAGATCATGGCCGCCCTACCCAACTGGAAGTTCCGCCCGGCCATGCGCGGCACCCAACCCGTCGAGGTCAACGCCATCCTCGGCTTCAACATCAACACCAACGACCGCAATTAAACCCTCGATCTTGAACTTGACGACGATCGGGAAGGGCACGACTTCAGTCGTGCCGCCAAGAATCGCAATAGATCCCCGGCTTTAGCCGCTGAGGGCACAGGCTTACCGTGATGTGAAATCTGACCTTGTCATCCACAGCCCTAACATCTGATCATCGCAGCGGAAGGATTGCGCGAATGCGATTTATTCCGCTTTGGCGCTGAGCGAAGTCTCATGCTGTCAAGATTTTGCCCGCAACTTCTTGATTCCAAGAGATCACTTTGCATTTTCTCGCCAAGATGATGATTTCAATAGATCGGGGGAGGGGGGTATCACCAGTAGCAGAAACGTAGATAGCATTTTTTCCCAAAGTGGCAAGTGCGAGGCCACCAACGATAGAACGTTTCTGGGACTCAGTCGAGAGCATTGCCGAAGCCCGAAAGCCGAAGCCCGAAGCCCGTTCCTATCGCAGCCGCAACCTCGCCAGCAGCGCATACGCTTTGCGAAACCAGGGACGCTCGCGCCGCCGCTGGTATCCCGGCATGCTTGGCCTTTTGTCGAGAATCTTCTGAGCCCACTCGCGAGCCTCGTTGGCGCGGCCCTGCGCCTGCAGGAAGAGAGCATAGTTGTAGTAAGTTTCCGAACTCGTGGAAGTCTTCGTGGCCTGCTGAAACAGAACCTCGGCTCTTTCCCCCTGTCCGGTTTGCGCGTAGGCATGAGCCAGGAGCCCCTTCGCGCGTTGAAAGTCGTAGTTAGGATCAGCCGCAACCGCGCGCTCGAGGTCAGGAACCGCCGCAGAAAAATCCCCGAGTTCGACCTCAGCAATGCCGCGGCGGTAGAAAGGATCGGAGGAATCAGTGCGCGACGAGATGGCCCGGTCGTAGCAAGCGCGCGCCCGGGCAAAGTCGCCGTCGTCAAGATAGAGCAGCCCAAGTTCTTCGTAATTGCCGGCCGAGGGATTGTCGAGAATGGCCCGCTCCAATTCATGAATCCGCCGCCGCCGCGGAAACGCCTGAAACGACCCGCGCAGCAGCCCGGCATCGGGAATCACTTCGGCAACGATGTAAATCAGCGCCCCGACCCATCCCAGAAACAAAATGATAAAAATCCAGTAAGTGTCCGGCCGCCGGCGGATAAAATGAACGATCGCCACCGCCTGCAGAACAAATCCCCATCCGCCGAGAAAAAAGAGAAGCGATCCCATGGACAGCCCAATATGCCAGCGCAGAATATCACGGCCTTCGGGCGAAGCCTCCCTGAGCGAAGTCGATGGGGCTTTCGGGCTTCGGCGGATGCTAAAATCGTCGGTGGTGAAGTCTTTCACGCCTCCGATCCGGCTCCTCGCTTCCGATATCGACGGCACGCTGCTGAATCCCCAATTCCAGATTTCATCCGAGGACCTGGCAGCTCTACGCAATGCTCACGATTCCGGCATCGAAGTCGTATTAGTCACCGGACGTCGCCACACTTTCGCCCTGCCCATCGCCAAGCAATTGGGATTCGATCTATGGCTGATCAGTTCAAACGGCGCCATAACCCGTTCGCTAGCCGGGGAGACCTTCCATCGCGACCTGATGCCGCGCGACACCTGCCGCGAGTTGTGCGGAACCATGCAAGCTTTCCGCGGGAATACCGTTCTTACGTTTGATGGGGAATCCAAAGGCGCGATCGTGCTCGAGCGCCTGGACGACTTGAACTCCAGCATCCGCCGCTGGCTGGAAAAGAACATGGCCTATATCGAGTTCGTCGTGCCCATCGAGAATGCCCTGGTAAGTGATCCCGTGCAGGCGATGTTTTGCGGCTCCATGCAGCGGATGAGCGGGGCCCTGCGAACGCTCGAAGCCAACGGCATGAAAGGAAGAATCACGGTGCTGCGCACGGAATATCCCGAGCGGGATTTGTCCATGATCGACGTGCTGAACGTGGGCTGTTCCAAAGGCCACGCTCTCGAGCGCTGGGCCGCTCATCGGGGATATAAGCGCGAGCAGGTCATGGCCATCGGTGACAACCACAACGATGTGGAAATGCTTGAGTTCGCCGGCCATCCGGTTATCATGGGGAATGCCTGCGAAGAGTTGCGCGGCCGCGGCTGGAGCGTAACCCTCGGCAATGATCGCTGCGGCGTAGCCGCAGCCCTCGCCGAAGTGATCAGCAGCTAGCGGAGACGCCACAGACAGGAAGAGTTCGGGAAGGGCACGGCTTCAGCCGTGCCGCAGAGGAGCAGGCAAGATTTGGGCTTCAGCCCCTGAGGGCCCGGAGCGGTCAGATTCTCAGAAGTGAAGAAACTAATCCAGATCGGGCAATGGGCAGTATTCATCTTTCTGCTCGCCGCAACAGCGCTTCCCTGCTCGGCCGCCGACACAGCGGTCTTGCGTAACGGATTCTCCATCCGCCACGAACGCCGCCAGGTTATCGGCACCATCACTCGCCTCTATATCGATGGCGACAACGCGAGTTTTGTCGATGTGCCAACCGCCGAGATCGACCACTTCGAAGCTGTGCCAGCAGAATCATCGCCACGCGAACCGTCAAAGGCAAAGAACAATCCCTCCCAATCGCAATCTCCGGCGCAGAGCTTCCAGACTGCAACGGATCTAAACGAAGTGGTAAAAGCGGCGAGCGGAAACTACCATCTCGATCCGGATCTGGTAAGCAGTGTGATTCGCGCCGAGAGCGGCTTTAACGTGCGGGCCGTGTCACCGAAGGGCGCGCAAGGATTAATGCAGTTGATGCCCCAGACCGCATCAGAACTGGGCGTGCATAACGCATTCGACCCGCAAGCCAATGTGGAAGGCGGCGCGCGCTATCTGCGTGAACTGCTGGAGCGCTATGACTTTGACTTGATCAAGGCGCTGGCCGCCTACAACGCAGGCCCGCAGCGGGTGGAGCAGTATGGCGGCGTTCCTCCCTATCATGAAACCAAGGCCTACGTAGCGCGCATCGTGCGCGACTTCAACAAAAAGAAACTCGCCGCAAAGACCGCAACGACTCCGAGGAGTTCAGAAAGCAAGCCAACCGGAACACCCGTTCCGGCAGCCAAACCGCATAAGACAGCTCCGCAAACCCAGGCCAAGGCGAGCCCCGCACCCAGCCAGTAAACGACAACGTCGTTTGACCCTCCACTCCTACTCATTTACCTTGAGAGTGCCGTTTCCGCTTCGCGTGGCGAAGGTCGCGGCGCGAGGCTGCCCACTTCATGGACAAAAAACGCATCTTGGTGAGTACGGTCGTTTTCCTCATACTCGCCGTTCTGGTTTACGTTCAGTTTCGCGAATGGCGCGCCTTCGACTGGGGCAAGTTCCGCACTCTCAGCCAGCAAATCCGATGGTTCCATGTCCTCCACGCCGTAGCGTGGATATATTTTGGCTATGTGCTGCGTGCGATCCGTTGGAAGATTTTCTTGCTGCCGGTTCGGCCAAAGGCATCGTACACGGGACTGATAGCCCCCACGTTGATTGGATTCACGGGCCTAGCGCTACTCGGTCGCCCCGGGGAACTCATTCGCCCTTATCTCATTTCTAAGCGAGAGAACCTTCCTTTCTCGTCCCAGATGGGAGTATGGGCAATCGAGAGAATATTTGATTTTGGCGCCTTTACGATCTTGATGGTGTTCGCAATCTTTTTTCTTCCTGCAGCGTTGCAGTCAATTCCCCACCCTGAGTACTATCACAAGTTTCGCATCGGGGGGTTCCTACTTCTGGGCCTAGTGGCCGGCCTTGCTGGAGCCGCGGTGGTCGTGGGTCGCAGCGGCGAAGCGATTGCATCCTGGGTGGAGAAACGCTTCGCCCATTTGGCCGCAAATCTGGGCCACCGCATAGCCGAAAGGGTTCGCGAGTTCGGCTTGGGGCTGCGAATAGTCCATGGCCCGATATCCCTTGCCCTATCGATCGTGGTTTCAGTAGCGATGTGGTTTGTAATCGCCGTCGCGTATCAGGAGGTAGCGCATGCTTACGGGACAGACGCCCTCGATATCACGCGACCTCAAGTGTTGCTCTTGATGGGAGCCAGCATCTTTGGATCGATGCTGCAGTTGCCCGGCGTCGGCGGCGGCTCGCAGGTAGCGACGATCGCCGCGCTTACTAGAATCTTTGACGTCCCAGCCGAAATGGCAACAAGTTGCGCAATCTTGCTCTGGTTAGTGTGTTTTATGGCGGTCATTCCGCTGGGCTTGGCTCTGGCGCATCATGAGCGATTGTCGCTGCGAAAGTTATCGAAAGAAAGTCATCAAGCCGAAGAAGCCGAAATAGCTGAGCCTTCGGTGTGATGCAGTAGTTCTCGGGTCTTAGGTGTTAGGTCTTAGGCAAGACAAACCGGAGACCTGACACCCAAGACCTAAGACCTCATATTGCATTAGGTACGGGCTGGAAGGCGCGGCCTCACTCCCTGTTACAATTTCTATATCAATCCAGACATTCGATTTCGCTAGATACATTCGTTTTCGATCAACACCAGCGCCATGAAATGTCCCTTTTGCGGATTTGCTAACGACAAGGTTGTTGACTCGCGGGAGAGTAAAGAGGCGGAATCGATTCGCCGCCGGCGCGAGTGTCTGAAGTGCAGTAAGCGCTTCACTACCTACGAGCGCATCGACGAAATCCCCTACATGGTGGTCAAGAAGGATGGGCGGCGGGAAAAGTTCGACCGCCAGAAAGTGCTGAACGGGCTGTTGCGGGCTTGCGAGAAGCGGCCGGTGCCGATCAGCAAGCTGGAGCAGATTGTGAACGAGGCCGAATCGTTTGTCATCGAGTCACAGGAGCGAGAGCGTAAGACCAGCGAACTGGGCGAACTCATCATGAACCGCCTTCGCCGCTACGACAAAGTGGCCTACGTGCGCTTCGCCTCGGTCTATCTGGATTTCAAGGACGTGAAAGAATTCATGAACGAGCTGACGGACTTGGTGAAATCGAAAGAAACAGCGGAAGTTAAAGTGAAGAAAAGTGGCCAGTGATGAAAGTCAGTGGTCAGTGGCCAGTGTTCAGTGGCCAGTTAAAAACGAGGAAGCGTGTTTCACTGGCCACTGAGCACTGGCCACTGGACACTGGTTTAAATCATGAGTCATAAAGTAACTCTGATTCCCGGCGATGGCATTGGTCCCGAGGTGACGCGGGCCACGGTGCGCATTCTGGAAGCGACCGGCGTAAAGTTTGAGTGGGAGTCGTTCGCCGTGGGCGCCGATGCCTTCGAAAAGCATGGCGAATACATCCCCAAAGAGGTGATCGAATCGATCGAGCGCACGCGCGTGGGGTTGAAGGGACCGGTCACCACGCCCGTCGGCGGCGGTTTTTCCAGTATCAACGTCGCTCTGCGCCAGAAGTTTGAGCTGTATGCCAACTTCCGCCCGATTCGCAATCTACCGCACATCCCTACCCGTTATCCGGATGTCGACCTCATCATCGTGCGCGAGAATACCGAGAGCCTGTATTCCGGGCTGGAGCACGAAGTGGTGCCCGGAGTGGTCGAGAGCCTGAAGATCATCACCGAGAAAGCGTCGACCCGTATCGCGAAATTTGCTTTTGAGTATGCCCGCAAGAATCAGCGCAAGAAGATTCACGCCATCCACAAAGCCAACATCATGAAGCTGTCGGACGGCCTATTCCTGCGCTGTTGCCGCACCGTCGCCAAGCAGTATCCCGAGATCACCTATGGCGAACACATCGTCGACAACACCTGCATGCAACTGGTGATGAATCCGTATCAGTACGACATGCTGGTGATGGAAAACCTTTACGGCGACATCATTTCAGATTTGTGCGCCGCATTTGTTGGTGGCCTAGGATTTGTGCCCAGCGCCAACCTGGGCGACCACTGTGCGATTTTCGAAGCCGTACATGGCTCCGCGCCCGACATTGCGGGAAAGAATCTGGCGAATCCCACCGCCCTGCTGCGGTCCGGACTGCTGATGCTGCGCCATCTCGGCGAGTTCGACGCGTCCCTGCAGATTCGCAATGCGTTGGAAAAGGTATACCGCCATCCCGAGAAGCTGACGAAAGATATCGGTGGTCAGGCCGGAACGTCGCAATTTGCCGACTCCGTGATCGAAGAAATGGAAAAAGCGAAGACCGCGCCCGCCGCAATCCATTAACATATCGGCATCGTAGTGCTTGGGGCCTCACGAATCAGTGAGGCAGAAAAGGGGCGTCATGAAACTGAGATCAGTCGCAAGTGTGGTCGTTGGTGTAGCCTGCATGTTTCTTTTTGCGGGCTCGGCAATAGCACAGGGCGGAGCGCTGGTGGCGGCGGAATACGGCGACCGCGATCGCCGCGTGGATGTAACTCCGCAGGTGCGGGCGTTTCTGCACGACGGCATCCTGCAGTTCGATGTGACCGACCGGAACCTGGGCGTGGATCCGGCGCGCGGTCACGTCAAAGAGCTTTTCATCCGGGTTCGGCACTGGGATGGCAACGTGGAAGAGTTTCGCTTCCCGGAGTATGCCCACGTCAGTCTCGAGTTCGATCCCAGTGCCGGATATGAATTTCACGATCGCGAATTGCATGTCGTGCGCGCCTACTATGGCGGCGCCGGACATTTTGTAAACGTAACAGAGCAGGTGCGCAGCTTTCAGCGTGGAGGCCAGCTCTTCGTGGTCGTGGATAATCGCAGCATGGGCGGCGATCCTGACCCATCGATCCACAAGGTGCTGCGTGTTCTCTTTTTCGCCGGCGGGCAGCGCCATCAAGTCGTAGTTCCTGAGCACGGCGAATTGAGATTGCCTTAGGCTGCAAGCGAGCAAAGGCTCTCCGCGGCCATCTTGATTTTGCACCTCGTCAATTCCGCCATTGACTCTCGCCGCAGATGAGAGTAAATTCGCCCGTTCTGGGGAATCTGGGGAATGGCGCGCACAACACGGCGTGTGGGGGTGGTTCTGTTTCAGCTGGGCGGTCCTGACACGCTGGCTGCGATAGAGCCTTTCCTTTATAACCTCTTCTGCGACCCCGATATTATTGACTTTCCCTTTGCCCGCATCGGACGTAAACCTCTGGCCAAGCTGATTTCGACTACGCGCGCGCGCAAAGTGCAGCACCACTATGCGACTATTGGCGGAGGTTCGCCCATCCGCCGCTTCACCGAGCGGCAGTCGAGTGCGCTGGAAGCCGAACTGATGGATCTGGGCCTGGACGCGCGCTGTTTTATAGCGATGCGCTATTGGCATCCCTTTACCAGCGAAGCCATTGCGCAACTCGAAGCCGCGCGGTGCGATGAAGTAGTGCTGCTGCCGTTGTATCCGCAGTACTCTTCAACTACCACGGGCAGCAGCCTGAACGAGTGGCAGCGCCTGTTCCGCGGCGATGTCCCCGTACACAACGTGGGCGCCTTCTATCAGCATCCCACGTACTTAGACGCAGTGCTCGAAAAGATCGAAGAGGCGCTGGCACGATTTCGAAAGCCGGAACGCGCCGAGATTGTTTTCAGTGCGCACAGCGTTCCCATGTCGGTGATCGCGAAGGGTGATCCCTACCAGCGGCACATTGAAGAGACAGTGCGACTTCTCATGGAGCGCGGCGGCTGGCGCAATCGTCACCGGCTCTGTTACCAGAGCAAGGTGGGAGCCAGCAAATGGCTGCAGCCTTCGCTGCACCACACGCTGCGCGATCTCGCTGCCGAGAAGGTGCGGGAGGTTTGCATCGTCCCGGTGGCATTCGTTTCCGATCACGTAGAAACGCTCGGCGAAATCGATCACGAGGCGCGCGAGGAAGCGCGCGGGCTGGGCATCACGCAATTCGAAATGAGCGCGGGACTGAACGATTCTCCTAAATTCATTTCGACGCTTGGAGAGTTGGTGCTGCAAGCACTGGGTGAAGTGGTCGATTCTCGGCTTCCGGTCCACCGCGCGGGGAGACAAGTTGCGACGCCGGCGTTAGTGGCGGCGGACTAGCAGAGAGCAAAGATTCGTTCGCGAAAGTTTTGTTCCACGAATAGAAAAGAATAAGGAGGAAGACTCATGCCGGAACCGGAGGGCCCGAAGCCCACCCCGAATCCCGAGCCAGCCGCGCCTGCAGCTGCGGGCGCGGTAGATGCCACGAAATACGTAGGCACGCCGGCGGTCGGAACCTCGAAAGCCGCGGCGGCGGCTGGACTGTCTTCGGCAGGTCCCTCGAACACTGACATCGATCGTCGCCGACGCCGCCTGGTCTGGGTCGCAGTTACGGCGTTCCTGACTGCATGGTTCCTGGCGTTCTTCCGATTCTTTCTTCCCCGCACTCTTTTCGAGCCCAACACAGTTTTCAAGATTGGCTACCCCTCGGAGTTCGCACTGGGGGTCGACACGAAGTTCCAGCAGAAATATCGCATCTGGGTTGATCGCACTCCCGACCGCGTGTTCGTGATCTACGCGCGTTGCACCCACCTCGGCTGCACTCCCGACTGGAAACCGAGCGAGAACAAGTTCAAGTGTCCATGCCACGGCAGCGGGTATGACAGCGAGGGTATTAATTTCGAAGGCCCGGCGCCGCGGCCGATGGACCGCGCTCACGTGGAACTCGCGCCGGATGGGCAGATTATCGTCGATACCTCTCGGCTCTATCAGTGGCCGAAGGGACAGCCGACAAAGTTCAACGATCCCGGAGCGTTCTTGACGGGAGTGTAAGAAGCGAGAGCGGTTACGCCGGATGCGAAAACAGATTCCTCACCGGGCTTCACCCGGTTCGGGATGACAAGCAACAGGGTTTAGGAATCATCTATGGCTGACGAAAATAACGGCAAGAACGGCAAAGTGGGTCTGGTCGACCGCGTCAAAGACGACATCCAGGCGATGAAGGTCGATATCCCCGCTAAGGCGAAAGAGCAGATCGAAGGCCTGAAGGATCCGACCAAGACTCAGGTCTACACTTCGATTTTCCGACACAAGCACGATGACACACCGCGCAACCGGGCTCTGGGCGTGCTTTCCAACGTGTTCCTGCATTTGCATCCCGCGAAGATCAATCGCGATGCGGTGCGTTACAGCTACACCTGGGGCATGGGCGGGATCACGTTTTTTCTCTTCATCATCCTCACCTACACCGGCGTGCTGCTGATGTTTTATTACCATCCCAGCAAGGTGCAGGCGTTTCGCGATGTGCTCTATCTCGAGCACGACGTGCCTTTCGGAAAGATTCTCCGCAACATGCATCGCTGGGCCGCGCACCTGATGGTGATCGGCGTGTGGCTGCACATGTTCCGCGTATTTCTGACTGGGTCGTATAAGAAGCCGCGCGAATTTAACTGGAACATCGGCGTGCTGCTGCTGGTGTTTACTTTGCTGCTCTCGTTCACAGGATATCTGCTGCCCGACGATCAGCTTGGATTCTGGGCCGTCACCGTGGGCACGAACATGGCGCGAGCCACGCCGCTGCTGGGGCACGAGGGCCCGTTCGGCTCGATGCTCGGCATGACGCCTTACAACGACGTGCGCTTCGGCTTGCTCGGCGGATCGATCGTGGATGCGAATGCGCTGCTCCGCTCCTACATCTGGCACTGCATCGGAATTCCGATCGTCGCCTCGATCCTGATGATCGTCCACTTCTGGCGCGTGCGGAAGGACGGCGGAATCTCCGGCCCTGCGCAAGTAATGCTGGAAGCGGAAGCCGACAAGCCGCGCCGGGGGCCGAAAGCGGCGGGAGAGTAACAGCGCAAACAAGCAGCAGGTTCCTCGCCAGGCTTTCAGCCCGGTTCGGAAATGACAAAGTTTTGTTAGCAGATTGACGCGAGAACAATTATGGACTGGCGACAACTTTGGGAGATTTGCTCCGCTCCAGACAACGTCCCGATCGTAGGCTTGATTCCGCTGCTGGGCTTCTACATTTACCTGGCGTGGAGGCAGGCGCACGCCAACGATCAGCTCATCGCGCAACTGGAAGCCGATCCCGGACTGGCCAAGACGCATCACCGCAAGACCTGGCCTTTCAAACCGGGCTGGCAAAAAGAAGTCCACGTCTGGCCGTTTCTTCTTCGCATTGAATTTCTCGCCGCCATCATCGTCACCATTATTCTGATGGTCTGGTCGATCACGCTGAACGCTCCGCTGGAGGAACCCGCGAATCCCAACCTGACCATGAATCCGGCGAAGGCGCCGTGGTATTTCCTCGGACTGCAGGAGATGCTCGTCTATTTTGATCCGTGGATCGCCGGCGTAGTCATGCCTACGATGATCATTGTCGGCTTGATGGTGATTCCCTACGTCGATACCAACCCACTCGGCAGCGGCTACTACACGTGGAAGCAGCGCAAGTTTTCGATCGGCACTTTTTTGTTCGGCTTTATCATTCTCTGGGTCGCGATGATCATCATAGGAACCTTCATTCGCGGCCCCGGCTGGCAGTGGTTCTGGCCGGGGCAAACCTGGGATCACAACCGGCAGATCTATGAAG
>Ga0308309_10001367_pt1 | contig 14573 bp, 9 predicted proteins | sample HubBroMetageWFT5_FD_192491 | JGI IMG/M metagenome (GOLD analysis project Ga0308309, IMG submission 192491) | Warmed and freeze-thawed soil microbial communities from the Hubbard Brook experimental Forest, New Hampshire - Hubbard Brook CCASE Soil... | ecosystem: Environmental > Terrestrial > Soil...
TGAACGACGCCAGGCAAGGACTTTGTTTTCAGGGACGCGAAAGGAGTTAGCTATCGTGAGCTTCCCTCCTCGGACTGTCATCGGAGTTTTGGTCTTTTCGGTTGCGCTGGGCCTCGCGAAAAGCGAGGAGGGGACTCGCTGTCAGAAGCGGATCCTCGTGAACGTCTTGAATCACAACGGTGAGTTTATGTCTGGGCTGGAACCATCAGTTTTTCGCGCACAGTTGCACGGCCAGCCTCTTAAGGTTCTCACCAGTACGCCGACAAGCGCCCCTCCAAGAATCGTGATCCTTGTTGATCTGAGTGGGAGTACACACGGTGTTTCGAAGATTGCGAGGGCGCTCGCTGAAAACATCGTAGTTTCTTCGCACCAGCGACCCGCTCTTGTGCTGTTTTCTGACCACGTTATCGAGACTGTTGACTTTTCGCATTCGCCCGAGGAAGTCGTGCGCAAGCTCGACAAGCTGCCTGAGAGCAAAGGGCCAACTGCACTATACGATGGGCTGAAATATGCTGCGGACCTATTCGGGGAGCCCCTCCTCGGCGACTCGGTTTACTTAATTTCCGATGGTGGGGAGAACGCAAGCAAGGTCCGGCGCACCGAAGTGCAGAGCGAATTTTTGGCAAAGGGAATCAGGATATACACTTTCTGTCTGCAGATCAGAGTTTTCCCAACAGAGGAGGAAGAGGGTGGTCCAGCCCTCCTCAAAGAGCTGTCTGATCTGACGGGCGGGGAGGCTCTAAATCCTAAGCTGGATTTCTCCAGGTCAGGCCAAGATCGCCTCGCATCAGAATTGCAAAAGTTATACCAAAAAATGACGGAGTTCTACGAACTGCAGCTGGATATTCCCGGCGAACTGCTCCGGAAACGCCAACGGTGGGACCTGGAAGTTCTCGACCGGAATGGGAGAAAGCGAAAGGATCTTCGCGTTGTCTATCCCCACGAATTGAACCCGTGTTCTGAATCCCTTGGAACAGCTAGCGTTCGTTAGCGCAACAGCCCCGGGGCTACGTAGGTAGCCCAGTGATTTAGAACCGTTAAGAACTCGGAAACTAGAAGCCCGCCCGGTGGTAGTTGGCAAAAAATTCGCCATGGCACTATTTGACGGTTTGGGTTTCTACTTATCAGGCTCTAATCCGCAGCCGACCCGGAACACGTGGCCATCGGGATGGGCCCGGTCTATCCCAATTCTCTACTCTCGAGGGATGGCGCTCGAAATTGGGGGCGCTTTGATGAGTCCGCACAGGCGGCGGTTCGAAGCTGCAAAATTGGCCCGGTTTCCCCACTGTCTGTATACTGGCGCTCAGTTTTCCCTCCCCCAGGGAGACGCCCTTCGTGACCTCTGATCAACACATCAATCGTGAAACATCGGATTCCGCCGATCGCGATGCAGCGACCACTTTTGATGGCGGACCCGCCTTGTCATCCGGCATCGTGGTCGGACCCTATCACCTCCTCCACAGAATCGGTGTGGGTGGCATGGGCGAGGTGTGGCTCGCGGAGCAAAAGGAGCCGATCCGCCGGCGGGTGGCGATCAAGTTGATCAAAGCGGGGATGGACAGCCGAGAAGTCGTTAGACGCTTTGAGTCGGAGCGCCAGACGCTGGCTTTGATGGACCATCCCGCCATTGCGAAAGTTCTGGATGCAGGTTCCACGCAACAGGGCGCTCCGTACTTTGTGATGGAATACGTCGCCGGCGTTCCCATCACCATCCATTGCGACCGGCACCGGCTGAGCACGCAGGAACGCCTCGAGTTGTTCATCCAGGTGTGCGACGGCGTGCAGCACGCGCACCAGAAAGCCATCATCCACCGGGACCTCAAGCCTTCTAACATTCTGGTGGCCGAAGTAGACGACCAGCCGGCGCCGAAGATTATTGACTTCGGGGTCGCCAAGGCCCTGACACAGCAGCTCGGTGCTGAGACGATGTTCACGCGCGCAGGCGCGATGGTGGGAACGCCGGAGTACATGAGCCCGGAGCAGGCCAGCTCGGCGGGAGAGGACATTGACACCCGCACGGACGTGTACTCGTTGGGCATCATTTTTTACGAACTGCTGGCGGGTGTGCCGCCGATTGAATTGCGGGACGTCGCGCTGGAGGAGTTTCTGCGCAGGTTGCGGGAGGACGAACCGCAGAAGCCCAGCACCAAAATCACCAAGGGCGATCCCACAACGTCCACTGACGTGGCACACAAGCGCCGTGCGGAGCCTCAGGAGTTGGCCAGGCAGCTGCAAGGGGAGTTGGACTCGATTGCCCTGAAGGCCCTGGAAAAAGAGCGCTCGCACCGCTACGCCTCGGCCTCGGAATTCGCGGCGGACATAAGGCGGTACCTGAACAACGAACCGGTGCTGGCTGTTCCGCCTTCTCTGGCGTACCGCGCGCGCAAGTTCTCCCGCCGGCACCGCGCCGGACTGCTGATGCTGAGTGCTTTCGTTTTGGTCTTGGTGGCGGCTTCCGCAATTAGCATTCGGCAAAGTATCGTTGCCCGCCGGCAGCGCGATCGCGCCGACGCCGAGGCCGCAACCGCGAAGGCTGTCAACGAATTCTTGCAGAAGGATCTCTTATCGCAAGCCGACCCGACCGCTCAGGGTGGAACGGAATCAGCCCCCGACCCGGACGTCAAGGCGCGCACGCTGTTGGATCGCGCTGCGGCGCGCGTGAGCAAAAGGTTTGCAGACAAGCCGCTGATCGAAGCTGAAATCCAGGACACCATCGCCCACGCCTACGACGGGCTCGGCCTATACGCACAATCCGAGCAGCATTTGCGCAGAGCCTACGAACTGAGCGCTGCGAATCGTGGACCCGATGCGCCGGAAACCCTCGACCTGCTGATGGCTCTGTCGGGCACGCTGAGAGACTTAAACAAGTTCGTCGACGCCGCGACCATGGCCAAGACCGCGTTCGAAGCAGAGACTCGCAAACTCGGCCCCGAAGATCCCAAAACCGTGGTCGCGATGCAGAACCTGGGCGCACTCTACCTTTTCACCAATCAGTACGCGGAAGCCGAACCGCTGCTGAAGAAGGCGCTGGAGATCCAGTCCCGACGAAACGGCTACGACAATATCGACACCCTGAACACCAGCGACAGTCTGGCGGAACTCTACATCGACACGTCTCGGTATGCTGAGGCCAGCGTGGTCCTGGCGAAGGGTCTCGAGAGCTACCGCCGGGTCTACGGCCCGGATCATCCGTTTACCTCGCGCGAGATGTTTGGATTAGGAAAGGTCCTGCAAGGCAAAGGCGACTACGCAGAGGCTGAGAAGGTATTTGCGGAAGCGCTCGCCACTGACCAGCGGACCAGAGGTAAACGGCATCCCGACACGTTAGGCACGTCCGAGCGTTTGGCAAGGACCCAGATCGATGCCGGCAAATTCGATGAGGGAATCGCTCGTCTCGAGAGTACGCTTACCGATTTCCGGGAAACCACGGGTCCGGGAAGTTATGACTCCCTCACCTGCGAACTCTACCTTGGCGCTGGCTACGACGCCAAGGGCGACCGGGTGCGCGCCGAACAGAATTTGCGCGCTGCGATGCAGGGCTTGCGGGCGCTAGGCAAAGACAACGAGGACCAGGCGACCCTTGCGGCTGAGTTGCTCGGCGTGAATCTGGTGGAGCAGCGAAAATATTCGCAGGCCGAACCCATTCTTCGCCAGGCCCTCGCTTACCGCGATAAAGGAGACAAGGACGACTGGCAGCTTTACCGTGCGCAAGCCTTCCTGGGAGCCGCTTTGAGCGGGTTGAAAGAATACGCGGAGGCCGAGAAGCTTCTGCTCAGCGGCCAGCAGGGCCTGGAGCAGCGCCTATCTCGCATGCCCGACGATCAAAAAAAGTGGCTCCATTTCTCCGCGGAGCAGATGGTCGATCTGTACTCCGGCTGGGGCAAGCACGACGAAGCGGCGGAATGGCGCAAAAAGCAGACGCTGTGACTGAACGTTGGCCTTCTGTCGCCGGTTAGGCGGCCGACAAATTCTCAACGGGCAATTACGGCCTGATTTTCATTGTGAGGAACCTCTTGATCGCCTTCACCGACGGCGGCGCTTACGTGTTGATGCGGTAGCATCCAATCCGCTTGCTCATTCTTCAACGTACTTCAAACAGCTGATTCGGGACACCTGCCGATCGTTTGCCTCGGTCAGCATAAGTTGATAAGCTGCAAATACCTTTTTGACCCGCATGCACCGGTTCATTGCCAGATTCGCGCTGCTCGTCACACTCGCGGGGAGTCTCGGTCCGCTAGCCCTCGCAATCACTGCGGCGCCGCGTCACGCATGTTGCGTTCGCAAAGCAGTTCATTCCTGCCACGACGCGCTGGGTGATCCATCCGGCCAACGCGCAATTCACGACGACAGCTGCTGTAATCGGAACCCTGGCCGCGCTGTGGTCAAGGTTCAGTGGGCCCATACGCAACCGCTGCAGATCTTCAGCATTGGCCTGAATCTCGAGCGAGAGCCGAATGGTCCCAGCTCGATATTCCGGGCTGACGAACTGTTCGGTTCCAACTCGGGTCGTTCTCCTCCGAGCTTCCATCTCGCCTAAGAAAAATTCTCAAACTCAGGCATCCATCTTTCAAACGGCGACTCGGCATGAAGCCGCGCTTTCGCCGCAGAAACAACGGGCTGCCGCTGAATTTAGGCGTGTGAAAAGCCAACCTTCGATCGGGGGAGTTCATGCGTTTGATTCGTATTATTTTGTTGATGCAGTTGCTGCTTCTGGCTGCGGCATCACGCGCATCTTCGACGGGATCGATTCGCGGGATCGTCCACGATCCGCAGCATCGTCCGGTAGAAAATGCGATGGTGATGCTGCGCTCCAAAACTTCGGAATGGGCGGCCACCGCGAACACTGATGCGAGCGGCCAGTTCACCTTGGGTGGCGTTTCGTTGGGCGAATACACCGTGACGGTCGTCGCCCCGGGTTTCAATCAAGCCGTCCAGAACGCTCGAGTAATTTCGGGTTCGCAACCCGTCTTGCATTTTGCATTGAGCGTCGCGACCAATCGAGAGGCTGTGAATGTCTCCGGTGCGCCGGAAGCTGCTCCCACGGACTCCGCTACACCCACCATGTTGGTCAGCCGGCTCGATGTCGAACGCACTCCCGGTGCCGATCGCAGCAACAGCCTTGCCATGATCACCGATTACGTGCCCGGTGCGTATTTCACGCATGACCAGCTTCACATCCGCGGCGGCCACCAAACCAGCTGGCTGATCGACGGCGTGCCCATCCCCAACACCAACATCGCATCCAATCTGGGGCCGCAAATCGATCCGAAAGATATCGACTACCTTGAGGTCGACCGCGGCAGCTATGGCGCGGAGTTCGGCGACCGCACCTACGGCGTATTCAACGTCGTGCCCCGCACCGGCTTCGAGCGTTACCGCCAGGCCGAACTCGTCCTCAGCGCCGGCAACTTCTACCAGAGCAACGACGCGCTCAGCTTCGGAAGTCATACAGAAAATTTCGCCTACTATGCCAGCGTCAATGCCAATCGCAGCAATCTCGGCATTCAGACGCCCGTCCCGCAGGTGGTTCATGATGCCGAAAATGGCTACGGCGGATTCGGATCGCTCATTTTCAATGTGGATCCCTCCAACCAATTGCGTTTCGTGACGTCGCTCCGCAAGGATTACTACCAGATTCCTTATGACCCTTTCCCTAATGACATTGAGAATGCGCCGATTGCGGCGAATGGGTTTCAAGCGCAGTATCCCAGCCTCAGCCTTCGCGATGGCGACCACGAATCCGACGCCGCACTGAATTTCTCCTGGGTACACACCTTCAACTCAAAACTCCTGCTGACGGTCTCTCCCTTTTTTCATCGCAACACTGCCGATTACGCCAGCTCGCCCAATGACTTTCCCGTATCTACGACACAGAATCGCACGTCGACCTACGGCGGCGGCCAGGTGAGTTTCGCGGCGAACTTGCCAAAAAATGACTTGCAGGCTGGCCTCTACAGCTTCTACCAGCAGGATAACGAGCTGTTCGGCGCAAACTTCAACGATGGCAGCGGGAATCTGCCTTTCTCAGATAAAGAGAATCCTTCGGGCAGCCTGACGGCGTTTTTTGTCGATGACAAATTCAAGCCGCTTTCCTGGCTTACGCTGACTGCAGGAATGCGGCCTACTCACTTCTCCGGAGGAGTCTCCGAGAATGTCATCAGCCCCCGCTTCGGTATCGCCCTCAACGTTCCGCACCTCAACTGGACTTTCCGCGCATTCTACGGACACTACTATCAAGCTCCGCCTCTGATCACCGCCTCCGGTCCATTGCTGCAATTCGCCAACGCCAACAATTTAGGATTCATAAAACTCAACGGCGAGCGCGACGAGGAGCATCAGTTCGGAGCAACGATTCCCTTCCGAGGCTGGATTCTCGACGTCGACAACTTCCGCACTAACGTCTCAAATTTTTTTGATCACAACAACATTGGCGAGTCCAACCTCTTCTTCCCGATCACCATCGCCCATGCCGTCATTCGGGGATGGGAGCTGACGCTGCGCTCTCCCCGCATCGCCCATCGCGGGCAGATTCACCTGGCATATTCGAACCAGATCGCTGAAGCTGGAGGAGCCATCTCCGGTGGCCTCACCGACTTCTCGTTGCCTGTTGGTCTCTCTCCGCTCGACCATGATCAGCGCAACACGCTCAATTTCGGTGGTGACGTCGCGATTCCATGGCGCACTCACATCTCGACCAACGTATATTACGGCTCCGGATTCACGAACGCCTTCCCCGGCCAACCTTTTCCAGGAGCTTCTCTACCCCAGCACACAACCTTTGACGTTTCGGTCGCCAAAGATTTCGGCGAGAGTTTTTCCGCATCGCTGAACGCCATGAATGTGGCGAATCGCCGGGTCGAACTCGATAACAGCGTCACTTTCGGCGGATTTCACTGGAACGCTCCGCGTGAGATTTACCTGGAGCTTCGCTATCGCTTTCATTACTAATTGAGGCAGGCAGGAGTGATTTTCCCAACGATCATCGGAGATAATAAATGCCGAATATGTCGCTCAAACTCAATTCACTCTCGTTAGCGCTTCTCCTTTCGTGCGCCGGGCTCATCACACTTGCAGCCTGCAATCGCGGCCCTTCGCAGCCGAGCGCCGCAAATCAGCAAAGCGGCGCAAAGCGCTATGCCCTCAAGGGAAAAGTCGTTTCCATCGACAAACAGGGTGGCGCGGCCAACATCGACAACGAGCCCATCCCTGGCTATATGGATGCGATGGTGATGTCCTACACCATCAAACCGCCCGACATCCTCGATCAGTTACAGCCTGGCGATTCCATCGCCGCCGATGTCGTGGTTGACTCCGATAAATACTGGCTTGAGAACGTCAGGATCACGGGGCACTCTCAGCCGCCGGCGGCTAAGCCCACGGCAAGCACACAGATTCCGGCTGCAGGCGACGAAGTTCCGGACTTCAAACTCGTGAACCAGAGCGGCAAGAGCATCTCGCTGCACAATTATCGCGGACAGACGCTGCTGCTCACGCTCATCTACACCCGCTGCCCGTTTCCGGATTTCTGTCCCCGCATCAGCCACGAGTTCGCCGCGATTAATCGCCAGGTCAAGTTGGACCCGGCTCGCTACGGCAGGACTCATCTGCTCAGCATCAGCTTCGACCCGGCTCACGACACGCCCAAGATCCTGCGCGCCTACGGTTTTTCATGCGCCGGCAGCAAAGATCCGGCGATCTTCGCGCACTGGGAGTTCTCGGCAATTCCGCAATCTGAACTGCCAGAGTTTGCCAATTACTTCGCCCTCACTTACAAAGAAGAGGGCGGACTGCTCACGCACTCGCTCAGCACCGCCGTGATCTCGCCCGACGGAAAGATTTTCAAGTGGTATCACGGCGCCGACTGGGAGGCGTCGGAATTGTTGGAAGACATTGCCGCCGCGTCGCATTCCGCCACGTAGGCGGGTGAGGATAAACGTTCGCAGGAGACACCCATGAAATACGTTCTAATTCTGCTGGCAACGCTGGGAATCGTGGTTTCTTCACTCGCGCTGCGCGAGCACTACCGCACAGAAGGCGATGCGCCCTGCAGCATCAACGAACGCTGGGACTGCGGCATCGTCAACAAAAGCCCCTATGCAGTGCTCGCGGGCATTCCGGTCGCCGTGCTAGGCATAGCAGGATACCTGCTCATGGGCGCGCTGGCCTGGCGCCGCGCTTATCGCTTATTGTTATTAGTAACCCTGGTCGGCCTTGGATTCTCTCTTTATCTGGCTCGCATCGAAGCGCACGTTCTCGGAGTATGGTGCATCTACTGCGTGATCTCATTGGGAGATATCGCGATCATCACTCTGATCACGTTGGCTACGACGCTGGCCGCGACCTTCCGCAAATCATCACTCGCTGCCAGTTCCTGACGTGACTTCTTCATTCGATCGGCGAATCTAACGCCGATGCCCGGACAACTCGCGTCGGCTCCTGCTGAGCAGGTCCCATGCCTCTTTGTAACATTCGCACTCGTAACCGCCCTCCTCACCGGAGGCGCGACCACGCAGTCGATTTGACCTGCGCGCGAAGATAGTGAAGCCCGTGCTCAATTCCACATCGTAGGCCGCGAGAGCTGGTGGCGTCTAGGCTCCCACAGCTGCCCCGAACGTCTTCAGTTTGAATTGAACTCGGGCTTTCTCTTGCAGTGCGGAGAGAATTTCGAACAGATTTTTGGCGTGCGGATTCCCCGACGGCCCGAGCATCCTCATCAGGCTCTTCGGGGAATGGTGAGTGATTTTCGCTAGCTTCTCAAATCCGATTGTGGCGTTGATGTAGTCGCGCAGTATGGTCTTTCCGGTGTCAACATCGCCTGCAAGGAAACGCTCGACACTTTCGCGAAGCAATTCTCTGCGGAAGGCGGCATCGCGCTGCACTCTGGCGCGAACGGTCAATTTGAACTCTCTGGTCAGAACCATCTATCCTCCTGTTCTCTTCCTTCGTTTGAAATCCTGCCATCTCACAATTGCCGGTGGATGTCGTTCTGCTGGCGCTTCTTGGTTCCGCCACCAAGCAAAACAATGACCTGGTCGCCGTCTTTGCGGAAGTAAATGCGATAGCCGGGCCCGAAATTCAGAACGTATTCAAAAACACCCGAGCCAACTCCCTTAGCGTTTCCGAAATTGCCCTGTTCCATTCGAATGATGGCTCCTGTAACCTTCACGGCTTCCGGAGCATGAAGATCGATAAACCACTCGAGGAAAGGACTGCCGCCCCTGGCATCTAGGTATTCCTTCGCTGTGGGCAATGCGTCCTCCCGTTAATAGTACCACATATGTTACCGTTCATGTGTCGTCCGAATTTAAAACTCCGAAAGCCTGCCCCCGATCGCGAATCTTTTCAAAGCCTGCGGCGCTCCCGTAGCCAAAGCAAAACCCCGAGACTTGCTCGGGGTTTTTAAAGGACGCATACGCGCCACTCACACGGGCCAAACGGACCAAAGACGCTTTTAAATATCCAGATTCTTCACGTCCAGCGCATTCTCTTCGATAAACTTCCGCCGTGCCTCAACATCCTCGCCCATCAAAGTCGTAAAGATCGTCTCGCATTCGGCGATGTCTTCGAGTTTGACGGAAAGAAGCGTGCGGCGCTCCGGGTCCATGGTCGTCTCCCACAGTTGTGGAGCGGTCATCTCTCCCAGGCCTTTGTAACGCTGCACGTCGTAGCCGCGGCTACCTTCTTTCTTGACGTAATCGAACAACTCGCGCGCCGTCGCCTTCTCCACCGGCTCGATTACGGCACGGGCCTTTGTCGAAGGGGCAGCCTTGGCGGCTTTCTTTCCGGATTTTCCGTCTGACTCGGCCGCATCGCTCTCCCCAGCATGGTTCTCAGCAGCCTCGTCTTCCGCTTCTTCTTCGGCGCTGCGCGCGCCCGCCTTGGTCACGGCCTCGACCACAAACGGCGGTTCCAGATACGGCTCGATCTGCTTGAACTTTGAAATCAACTGCCGGCACTCCGCGCTGGACGCAAGTTCCCAATTGATCACATGCTCCGAGCCCTGCGAACTCACGAAGCGCACTTCCCACAAATTGTGCTCTTCGTCAAAGGCTGAATCGACACTCTTGAACTTGCGCTCTTTCTGAAGCCGCTTTAGTTCCTTTTCCAGCTTCTCAATCTTCTTAGGCGGAGTCTTCTTGTCACCTTCGAAGTCGGCGTGCTTCGAAAAATCCATCTTCGGCAGCAGTTCCGTGACGCTCTCGTCGCGCAGCCGCTTGTTCACCTTGTCGAAGAAATTCAGATACTCCTTCAGCACCGTCATAAAACGCAGCAGGTTTGCACCCTCGAGCTTGGCCGCACCCTCGCCGTAGCGCACGGTCACCCCATCCGCTCCGCGTTTCAGCGTAACTTTGTCGAAGGCGTCATCGTCCTTGATGTACTGCATCGACTTGCCCTTCTTGATCGAATACAGCGGCGGCTGCGCAATAAACACGTTCCCGCGCTTGATGAGCTCTTGCATATGGCGGAAGAAGAACGTCAGCAGCAGCGTGCGGATGTGCGATCCGTCGACGTCGGCATCGGTCATCAGAATAATTTTTCCGTAGCGCACCTTGGTGGCATCGAAATCGTCCTTTGCAATGCCGGTGCCCAGCGCCGTAATCATGGCGCGAATTTCTTCGTGGGCCAGCATCTTGTCGTAGCGCGCTTTCTCGACGTTGAGAATTTTTCCCTTGAGCGGCAGAATCGCCTGAAAGCGGCGGTCCCGGCCTTGTTTCGCAGTCCCGCCTGCGGATTCGCCCTCCACCAGGAACAACTCGCAACGATTCGGATCGCGCTCCGAGCAATCCGCAAGCTTGCCGGGCAGCCCTCCCGAATCGAGCGCTCCTTTGCGCCGCGTCAAATCGCGCGCCTTACGTGCCGCCTCGCGAGCCCGCGCCGCGTCGACAGCCTTGTTGATGATTTTTTTTGCGACCGCGGAATTCTGTTCAAAGAAAGCGCCCAGCCGCTCGTTGACGAACGCCTGCACTACTCCGGCAATATCGGAGTTCAGCTTGCCCTTGGTCTGCCCCTCAAACTGCGGCTGCGACAGCTTCACGCTGATCACAGCCACCAGGCCTTCCCGCACATCGTCGCCGGTCAGATTTTCTTTAACATCCTTGAACAGGCCCATCTGTTGTCCGGCATAGTTGATGGTCCGGGTCAGCGCCATGCGAAACCCAGAAAGATGCGTCCCCCCATCCACTGTGTTGATGTTGTTGGCGAAGCTGAAGACTGACTCAGAATAGGCGTCGTTGTATTGCAGGCCAATCTCCATGGCCACGCCGCTGCGCTCGGCTTCCATGTAGATGGGCTTGTCATGTAACACCTGCTTGCCGCGATTCAGATGCTTGATGAACTCGGCGATGCCGCCGTTGTACTTGAACTCGGTGTGTTTAGCCTCGCCGGTTTTCGCATCGGTGGCGCGCTCGTCGGTCAGGGTGATCTGCAATCCCTTGTTCAGAAACGCCAGCTCACGCAGGCGCTGCGCCAGGGTGTCGTAGTTGTATTCCGTGGCAGTGAAGATGCTGCGATCGGGCAGGAAGTGGACTTTCGTTCCGCGGCGCTTGGCAGCGCCCACTTTTTTCATTTTGCTGGTGGGCTCACCCTTGGAATAGGTCTGCTCCCAGGTTGCGCCGTCGCGCCAGATTTCCAGACCAAGTTCTTCGCTCAGGGCGTTCACGCACGAGACACCCACGCCGTGAAGTCCACCGGAAACTTTATAAGTGGAGGAATCAAACTTTCCGCCCGCGTGCAGCGTAGTCATCACCACCTGCGCGGCAGAGACTTTTTCGCCGTCGATATCCATATCATCGACTGGAATGCCGCGCCCATCGTCTACGACGGTGACGCTGTTGTCGATGTGGATGGTGACTTCGATCTTCGTCGCAAAGCCGGCCAGCGCTTCGTCGACCGAGTTGTCGACGACTTCGTAAACGAGGTGGTGCAAGCCGAGATCGCCGGTCGAGCCGATGTACATGGCCGGGCGTTTGCGCACGGCTTCCATGCCGCCGAGCACTTTGATGGAATCGGCGTTGTAGTCACTCTTGCCGCCGCCGTTTGTTGAGGCGATCGGAGTGACAATTCCGTTCTTAGCTTTGGTTTCTTCGATGGGAGTGTTGATCTCTTTTGTGGCCATTCATCTCCGTGGGAGAATGCCCCGAAAACCCTCTTAAAACGGAGTCCATGGGTGACTCGAAAAACCTTTCGACCTCACCTGGGACTACGCCCACCAAACGAGCTTCAAGTTATTGAAATGCCTTATACTTAGGTTCGTTTGGCAGCTATGAGAATTATATCACGACAACACCTTCTTCCCGACTCTCCAGAGACCCTCGACTCGGCGCAGTAAACATCCAATTTTGAACGACTTTCAGGCTCCGATTCTGCGAGTATTCTTGCAGCGATTCGAGAGCTAGCATTCGAGGCGGCCTACAACGAGTTTCATTTTCGGCACCTTCAGCTGGATCCTCACCATCTAAGGACTGGCCCTGCTAAGATAAAGCACAGGAGTTCCGATCCAGAATGGCCGTACCCGTTTCACAGATGTGGACCGTTTCGTCCTATGTGCTTCGGCAGAAGCTCGCGGGGAGAAGGCAGTATCCGCTGGTGCTGATGCTCGAGCCTTTGTTTCGCTGCAACCTGGCGTGCGCCGGATGCGGCAAGATTCAGTATCCCGCGCACATTCTGAAGAAGGATTTATCTCCTGAAGAATGTTTCCGGGCCGTCGACGAGTGCGGCGCACCCATGGTTTCGATTCCGGGCGGCGAACCGCTGATGCATCCGCAGATCGCCGAGATTGTCGAAGGCCTGGTGGCGCGCAAGAAGTATATTTATCTCTGCACCAACGCTTTGCTGCTGAAGGAGAAGATTCATCTCTTCAAGCCAAGCAAATATCTGACTTTCAGCGTTCACCTAGACGGCCAGCGGGAAGAGCACGACCTGGCCGTTTGTCGCGAAGGCGGGTATGAGATCGCGATCGATGCGATTCGAGAAGCGGTCAACCGCGGCTTCCGCGTCACGACTAATACAACGCTGTTCGACGGCGCTGATCCGAAGTCTGTTCGCGCGTTCTTCGATGACATGATGGAGCTCGGCCTGGAGGGCATGATGCTCTCGCCGGGATACTCCTACGACAAAGCACCGGACCAGAAACATTTCTTGGGCCGCGCCCGCACTCGCCGCATGTTCCGCGCCATCCTGTCGAATCGCAAAAAAAACTGGCGATTCAATCTCTCGCCGCTCTTTCTGGAATTTCTGATGGGCAAGCGCACCTACCCTTGCACGCCGTGGGGAATGCCTACTTACAATATTTTTGGATGGCAGAAGCCGTGCTACCTGCTGCAGGATGGCTACGCAGAGACTTTTGCTGAGCTTTTGGAAACGACTAATTGGAGCAACTACGGGACGGAGTCGGGCAATCCGGCATGCGCGAATTGCATGGTACACAGCGGCTATGAGGCCTCGGCGGTGAACGCGACGTTCAGTTCGCTTAGCGGATTCCTCGCCACCGTGAAAGCGACTTTGTTCACTGATTATCGTGATGCGGAAGCGTTGCGGCTGTTGGAGGAACCTCAGGCTCCGGTGCATCCGCTGGTGCAGATTGCGTCGACCGGCGATTCTCTGCAAGAGACGCGAGCCTAACTTCTGGGCCGCTGCGCGACCGCAGCGGCTAAAGCCTGAGACGTCAGGATGCATCCGTCGCAGCGCTGAAGCGTTGCGCCACCCAAAAGCACCGCTCAAAACATATGACAGGCAAAGAATCAGGCCACATCGATCACGAGGGAGCGCAAGCGGTTCCCCACATCAATCCTGACGCCCTGGAAATCGCTCCCGGCACGGCTCACGAAAATCTCGAAGGCTGGATTCCGGCACTGGCCAACGACGAAGAAATCCGTGTTGCCCTTGAAAAAGCGTTCGACTACCGCGGCGATGTGACCATCACTCGCAAGGACGGATCAAAAGTCGAAGGCTATCTGTTTGATCGACGCACCGGTGCGACGTTGAAAGATTCGCTGGTGCGTCTGTATCCAAAGAGCTCTGACGAAAAAATCTCGGTCTCCTATGCCGATATTGCTGCGCTGGCCTTCACCGGGCGCGACACCGCGGCCGGCAAGAGTTGGGAAGCGTGGATGAAGAAGTACGCTGCGAAAAAAGCGGCAGGGGAGACTCACATCGCCCTCGAACCCGAACCCTTGGACTGACCGGCGTTCCCGTACGAACTCCCGTCCAGGCACGCAGAAGTTTACGCTTGCAAGGGATCCTTCGACTGCACATGAACGTCCTTCGGACGCTCATGCTCCGCTCAGGATGACATGGCGTGTTTTGCAGCCGGATTTCTCATGGGCTAGTGCGCGGTCTTGGCCGCTGCGGCAAAACTCAGATTCCCGATAAGTTCCTCAACCTCGTCCTCCGTCCCTCCGATAAAAGTAAATGACACTGCACAGGCGTGAGCCAGCAGCACCAGCGTTGACTGCCGCATTACGCGAGTTCCCACGTCCTTGTGAAAATCTCCACGCACTAGCGTCTTGGTTCCCAGACTAAATTCGTACGGCTCTTCGTCGCCCTCGAATCCCTGCGCATTCGCCACTTCGGTC
>Ga0308309_10001368_pt1 | contig 14570 bp, 7 predicted proteins | sample HubBroMetageWFT5_FD_192491 | JGI IMG/M metagenome (GOLD analysis project Ga0308309, IMG submission 192491) | Warmed and freeze-thawed soil microbial communities from the Hubbard Brook experimental Forest, New Hampshire - Hubbard Brook CCASE Soil... | ecosystem: Environmental > Terrestrial > Soil...
GGCTGTGATAATTCGAACTCGCCCAGTTCGTCCAGGTGGGCAACGCTGAAAACTGCGGTTGAAATTGAACGAACCCGGTTCCCGTTGGATCCACTGTTGAATTCCATGGACTCGGAAGGCTGCCAGGACCTACGAAAGCGTCCAGTGGATAGAGCGCGCATGACCAGCTCGGCCCCCCCGACAAGCCCAGAATGTCTTGCACCGCATAAGCATAAAATGCCTGCGTTGGCGTCAATGACTCATAGCTCGAAACGCATGCTGCAGCTGACGACGATCCGCAAAAGAAATCCGCGTCAAACGCTGCCATGTTAGGGAGCATGTTTTGGAAGAACGGAATGGACCCAATCGCTTGCAGCCCCGTCGTGTTCGCCACTTGGATCTGATTTGGAGAACTCGAAACCGTAGTGGTCGCGGGGATCGAAGGCGTCGCCCCGTTCTGCGGAGTCATATTTGCGAGTTTCGCAATCTGGCGGTAGGCAGTCCACATGTCCGTCTTGCTCTGGGGGTCGGTGATATCCAGGTACTGGGCGAAGTCCGCTTTTCCAAGCAGCCTCCGGCCGAGTGTGCCGATATACCCGACATCCACAACGAAATGGTGCGGGAGTTCGCGCTGAATATCCGCATTGAAATGAATTGAATAAGGTGTTCGAAGTCCCGGATCCACTGCAAATCCCAAGTTGGAAGTATTCGCCACCGGCGTGAACGGAAATTGCACCGACGTGGGCGGGGTGAAGAATTGCGACGTATCCGGAAGCCCCGTGCACCCGCTCGTCAGTGTGCAAGAGCCGTCGAACCGCGGCGCCATAACCGAAGTCGGCGGGCAAACGTTGCCGCCAAGGCAGAATTGCTGCGACCCATTGATCAACGAAGTCGCCGTGCCGGGTGAACCATTCAAATCGCTCGCCACCGCGATCGGCTGCCCAAGATTATCGTAGAACACCCCGGCCCCCAGCCGGATTGAGGATTTTCCCGGACCGCCAAAAAGTCCGCCGAGGATTCCGCTATCGAACGCTGGCGAATAGGCCAGCGCCAGCCGCGGAGCAAAATCTTTGTAATCCGGGTCGTACCAGGAGTTCGCGCCTTTGTTGGCCTTGCCCGCGGGCGACCAGCTCAAAAGCGGCGACGCGGAAGAGGGGATTCCATTTTCCATGTTTGTCACCCGCTGCTTGAACCAGGTCATGATGTTAAACGAAGGTGCCACTTCGTCGCCGTGTGTTTCCCATACGGGAGTCTCGTACCCGTATCGCAGACCAAAAGTGAACGTAAGATTCGACCGCACGCGCCAGCTATCCTGCCCGTATATTTCAAACGAACGCTCGGCGAAACTCCGCGCCTCGGGCGAACCTTGCGGCAATACGGCGCCGGTTGAAATATTGCCGAAATACGTGGCATTCACTTGCGAGATCGGCCCGGTGAGCATATTGAACGCGCGTGTGATTGCCGTGGGATTTGTCGGCGTCGGCAGATTGGGATCCGCGAGAATTTCATTGGAAGCGGCGGCCCCTCCCACATCAAACCCGTCGTTGACGTCGAAGGCGGGGAACGATTCCGACGTGTTAACCCTGTTATTCGTAATGAAGCGAACGTCGCCTCCGAACTGAAACGTATGAATGCCATGAGTCTTGCTCACGTCGTTGCTGATTACGTGAACAGGCACGTTGCGGCTGGTCGGCCGCGCTCCATAATTTTGTACGTCGCTGAAATCCCTCACATCAAACGACGCTCCGCTGGTTCCGGACAACGCGATTCCTTCCCGCGTGAACCCGTATCGCATCGTGTCCACCAGCGTTGAGCTCAACTGCCCCTGATACTGGACCACGAAACCCCGGCTGTTGTTCAGCAAGGATTGTGCCGGAGGTTCCCCCGGGAATTGGGCTGCCACCAGGTCAGTCTTCAACCCCTGCATGCTGCCCCTCGCAAAGATGGAGTGGTGGCCATCCGCGGTAAGGTTGTAATCAAACCGCGCGATATAAATGTTGTTGCTGGTTTGTTCCGGGGCGTTAAAGCGGTAACCAATGAAATTCGCCACCACGCCGGTTCCGCTCGCATCGTCGCCTACTGAGGCATCGTTTCCGTGTGGAAACAAGCTCATGTAGGGAAGCATGGCACTGTTCACTCCCAATCCAGCCGGATCAAGCGATTGCACGCTTGTCGTCACCGCCGACGAAGACGAGGAGGGCGATACAGTGGGAATTCCGAAATAGCCCTGAGCAATGGGCCATGATTGATTCACTCCCTGAATCCCCGCCGGGTTGCCGGGGCAAGCGACAGTAGTGTTCGCCGAACATTGATAGATGAGAACCCCGTCGCGGAGAGAATCGGATGGCACGGTTTGCAATTGAACGGCTTCGGTGGCGTCCCTGCGATCCTCGTTATTCAGGAAGAAAAAGGCGCGGTTCTTCTTGAGGGGGCCGCCGATGGATCCCCCCGCCAGATTCCGCTGCAGTTTAGGACGCCCGATTCCATCTTGGTCGTTGAACCAGGAGTTTGCCGAAGTTCCAGTGGTCCGATAATACCAATACGCGCTTCCGTGGTAGCTGTCCGTGCCGCTCTTGGTCACCATCTCCACCTGCGCGCCACCCGTCAGCCCCTCGGTCGCGTTCGCGTTTGTCGTGATCACGCGAAACTCCTGCACGGAGTCGAGCGTCACCGGCAATGCGCTCGTGAATGCCGACTGGTTCTGCCAGTCATTTGAGTCCTGCCCATCCAGCGTCACGTTCGTCTGGTTGCCTCTGATTCCATCAACAACCCCTTCGCGGGAATCGAGCGTCGCGATGGATCCCATATTCAATTGATCGGTGTCGGACATCCCGGTAAATACCACTCCCGGTTGAATGGTCAGCAAATTCACCACGTTGCGCGCCAGGATCGGCAGGTCCTTCACCTCTTCCTCGTTGAACGTGTTCCCAACGGTCGCGTCCGCCGTGTTGATCGTCGGGGCGGCAGCGGACTCCACGACCACCTGCTGTGAAATAGAACCCAACGTGAGCTGTGCATCCAGTGTCGTAGGTGTTGCCACCAGGATGCTCAAACGCGCTTGAACGAATGTCTTGAATCCCGTCTTGGAGATTTCCACTTTGTAGTCACCAGGGGCCAATTGCGTGAAACCATATGAGCCCGTGCTGGTTGAGGTGGTCGAGTGCGTCACCGACGAGGAACGCGACGTGGCGACGATGTTCGCCCCGCTGACAGCGGCCCCTGCCGGGTCGGTCACCGTCCCCTGCAGGCTGCCTGTGTCCTGCCCCCAGGCAGGAGCTGAAATCCAGAAGAGGCACGATACGAATGCAAGTACCCTCGCGACTGCGGAAATCCTGGACACGATAATCCTCCGGAGGGGGAATTCTGGGTTCTGTAGAGCGGAATAGACCGAGAGCGATACGTACCCCGGCTCAGTGTGGCGCCCCCTTGACCTCACACCAGTCGAGATAACAAAAACCCCAAAAAAGCTTGGATGTGGAATACATCCGGGCTGCGGAGATGTCAAGCCATTTTTGCTTCTCCAACCTATCATTACTTTAGATTGCCGGCGCGTTGCCCCCCGTTTTCGCCTTTCGCAGTCGTTCACCATAGCGGCTTCCGCCAGGCAAGCTCACTGCGAACGCCCGGCAAGAAGAGTACGGAACGCAGCCGCAAGAGGTTACAATCAAGGCCGCAGAGGCGAATTCGATCCCGATTTCGTTCCAGCCGCTGCCCGGGCAGTTTTCAGCCCGCACCTTTCCTCGGTGCAAGCCCACGAGTGGCAAAATCAAATCGCGCGATATGAAGACATCAGGAGCACGAAGTTGCCAATCGCAAAGGTGACTCGCCGGAATAAAAAAGGCCGAGCCAAGCCACGGAATGTCGGCAAGCCTCGACCAGCCCCGAATCGTGCCCGCAAGCGCGCGGCAAGCCGAAAAATCCAGTCTCGATTTCTTCGCGGCGCGATCGCTACCGCTTTCTTCATCGGCCCAATCGCAGGCGACGCGAATTCATGATCCCGCCTTCTGGAATTGCGCGCTATCTCGTACGCCAAAAACTCCTCCGCTCGCGCGAAACCATCGCCGGCGATTTCACAATCGTGAATGCCTCGCGCAGAAACCAGGTTGTTAAGGTGCTCCGAACCGCAGGCCCTTCCTACCTTATTAAGGAAGGCGTCGACGCGGGCCGTACCGCAACCATCCGCCGCGAATCTTCGGTGTATCGAGCGCTCGGCGCTCAACCTGGCTTCCGCAAATACCTCCCGCGTCACTTTGCTTCCGATCGCGACCACCAGCGCTCGCAGCTCTTGATTCTCGAATTGCTCGCGGGCACTCAAAATCTCAGGCAGTATCACGAATCTCTCGTGCGCACGCCCACGCTCATCGGGCGCATGTTGGGCGAAGCTCTCGCGGATCTTCACTCCCTCCGCCCCGCGAACGATTCCTCGCGGAAAGCTTTTGCCAGCCTGCTGAATCGCGAACCCGGAATTCTTCGTTTGAACGAGCCGCATCTCCCGTCTCTTCGGAGTTTGAGCGCGGGCACAATTGAACTCATCAAAATTGTGCAGCGCTTCGGCTTCGGCGAACACCTCGAAAAACTTCGCGGCGCTTGGCGGCCGCTTGCCTTCACGCATGGCGACCTGCGATGGGAAAACTGTCTCGTTCCTCTGCGTCCTAATTTTCCGCCGCGAACTCGCCTCAAAATTGTCGATTGGGAATTTGCGGGGCTTGGTGATCCGGCTTGGGACGTCGGCTTCGTCTTCGCGGAATATCTCGGTTACTGGATTTCACTCATTCCCGTCACCGGCGAATCGCTACCCGACCGTTACCTCAATATGGCCGATATTTCTCTCGATGCCATGCAGCCCGCCCTGCGATCGTTCTGGTCGTCGTATCGCCACCGCATGGCCACAAAAATAAACTCCGAAAAGTTTGACGACTCCGATCTGCTTCTTCGATCCGTCCGCTACGCAGCGGCGCGCTTGCTTCAAACGGCCTATGAGGAAATGTCGGATTCATCGCAACTCACCGGCAGCGTCATCTGCCTCGCGCAGCTCAGCCTCAACATTTTTCTGGAGCCCCGGCAAGCGTGCACCGGGCTTTTAGGAATACCGTGCTAAGCCACCGTGCTAAGCCGCCGTGCTAAACCAATGACGCGCCACTATCCCAGCCAAATTGCGGGTGCCATCGCCGCCACCGTTTTTCACTCGCGCACCAGTTTTTCCTGGTGCAACGATCTCCCCTTCGAAATTCCCGCACCCGTCCTCAAATCTATATCGCCGGAAGAGACGCGCAATCTCGTCCTCCTCAGTCTTCAGAATTTCCTGTATGAAAATTTCTACTGCCTCGGTTTCGCTTCCCCTCGTCCTAACTCCGCGCAGTTTCCAATCCTGGAGTTGGAATCGATCTCCTTTTCAAAGGAACTCGCCAGAGCGAATCATGGCAAAGGCTATTCCGAAGGTTCCAAATGGCGGGTTAAACAGTCGCGCGAAAACGAAATCACAGTAGCCCGCGATGGGTTGGAGCTGGTCGTTCGCCCCGAAGAGCTCGTTCCCCCCGCAAAATCGCCCAGACGCGGAACACTTACCACTCTGCGTTCTCCGCAAAGCCTCTTGAGAGTTTCTCCCGGCTTTTACATGGCGCTGGGCGACAAGGATTTGCCCAAAAAGAGTTCGAAAGTTTTGAACAGGTTCTATTGGAATCTCACCGCGCCTGGCGCCGCGACGTTCATCCGCGCCGTAACTTCCACGTTCAACTCGGCCGCCCTTCCGTTTCGCGTGAAAGTTGCCAATCATCCCAGCCGTTTTTCCCGCTGCGATGCCGGCGTTCTCTATCTACCCATTGACGACTTTCAGCGCTGCGAAAAACTTCTTCAACGCATCTACAAAAAAGTTTCTCCCTATCTGAAGCAGGGCACTCCGGCTCTGACGAAGTCGCTCGCGCCGGGTCTTGGCTGGGCCGAAGATCCTCCTGACCCTTCCGGCTTTGGAATGCACCGCTGCTCCTTGATCGCCGAAGGGATCCTGCGCGCTTATGAGGCGGGAAAAAAGACACCGGAATCGCGTCTGAAGATGGTCGCAACTTGCTTCAAAGAAGCCGGCATAAGTTTGGACCATCCTTATCTGAACTCCGGTTCCCGCGCCCAACGCGCGCTTGAAACCTTCGGCGAGAAAATAAATCATTCGCTTCGTGGTCGCGCTGCTTTCCCACGGCCGCAGCCCCGGCTCCAGCCACGCCCAGGCGCTTCACGCTTCCTCGAAATCTCGCATCAAATTGGCCGCCAGATTGTGCAGGACGCTTTATGGCATGAAGACCAGTGCAATTGGCTCGGCGCCGAGCCGCAGCTTCCCGATCCGAAAGCTGCGCCAGCCGCGCCGCCTGCTCCAATGTATCGCGCGCTTGGCCCCGGCCTCTACGCGGGCACAAGCGGCGTCGCTCTTTTCCTCGGCGAATTGTACGCCGCCACCGGCGATGCGGATTTGCGTCGCGCCGCATGCGGAGCAATCAGCCATTCGCTCTCCCGCCTTGATGTCATCCCCCCGGAAAATCGCTTCTCACTATTCAATGGATTCCCCGGGATCGCCGTAGCCGCCGCTCGCGTCGGCATCGCCACCCGCCGCGAAGAACTTCTCCATCGAGCTTCTGCCATGCTGAGGAAAATCACGCGCGGCTCGCAAGCGCCGGAACCGGTCGATTTCCTCTCCGGCAAAGCGGGAACAATCACCGGCCTTCTGGTTCTCTCAAATTTCTTCCGCGACCCCGCGCTCGTTCAAACCGCCGCTCGCCTGGCAGACGCCTTGCTAAAACAAATCGAAAAACCAAATCATGGCGCCTCGCCGCACCGGTCCACGCGCCGCAAACACTCCCTGTCATCAGGATTTTCCGAAGGAATCTCCGGCATCGCCTACGCGCTCTTTGAATTATTCCGCGTCTCCGGCGAATCCAGGTATCGCGTCGCGGCTGAAAACGCCCTCGCACAAGAGGATAATCTGCTTCAGCTCCCGGATCGTTCGCCCTCCGGTTTCCGCTCGAAAGTGCAAAAACAGCCGCATCGAAGCGCAGCCCCACAACCGCAATCCTCGGAGTGCTCCTGGTCCCACGGCTGGCCCGGAATTGCCCTCTCGCGAATTCAAGCCTTCGAAATTCTGAAAGACGCGCGCTACATCCCTCAGGCGTTACGCGCCATCGCGGCTACCAGCAAGTCGCTCGAGGAGTGGCTCTTAGTGGAACGAAACAATTTCTCCCTCGGTCGCGGCCTGGCCGGAAACGCCGAGGTTCTTTTGTATGCAAGCGAAGTCCTCGGAAATGACCTCGACGCCAGGCGATCCTTGGCTTTGCAAGTGGCGCACGAGGCTGCAGCGAATCATTCCCTTCGCGCATCCAACTCCCGCTGGGGGCCAGGGACCGGCGAAACTCCCACCCTGATGACCGGCATGGCCGGAGTCGGCTACTTCTATTTGCGCCTGTGTAGTCCGGCGATTCTTTCGCCCCTCACCTGGAAGCGGAGCGCGCCCGAAGCAACTACCCAACGCAAAAGCATTTTTTCCCATCGCGTGCATCCTTGAAACCTGCCCGAACCACTACCGACCCGGTCCGCGAAATGAAACGCCTTTACGGCTTGGGTTCCCCCGCGCTTCGCAAATTCTCAGCCGGTGGGCAACAGTGCTCCTTGTCCCTCGGCGCTTCCGGAATCGCTTATGCCCTGGCGCGCGTCGCGGAAATAATGGACGATCCCGATTCCCTCGCCGCTGCTGCCGCCTGGATCGCGCTCGCCGAGCGCCGCTCCTCTCACCCCAAAGCTTTTACTTCCTTGGCCCTGCGCGTCACGCCCCCAAAAACCGGATTCGCATCGCTTGCCTTCGCCGAGCCGGGGCTATTTTACGTAAAAGGCATCGTTCGCTCCGCCGAAGGCGATTCCGCCGCAGCGGACATCTCGATCCGTAAGTTCCTCAGCATCGCTCGTCGCCGCCTCTCGCGTTTCGCAGACGTTTACTCGGGAGGTCTCGGTCTCGCGCTCGCGGCCAAGCGCCTCATGGGCTGCACCTCGTCCGCCGCGCTTCGCACCCAGCTCGCTCGGTTCAGCCGTCACGTCGTCGCTCGCGCCTGGGCAACGCCCCGCGCCAATATAATCGGCTCGCGCCGTTTCCTCGGGTTTGCTCACGGCGTTGCAGGCCTCGTTTTCACCACATACGCTTGCGGCAATCCAGGAAAAGCGTCGCCTGCCCTCGAAAATTTCCGGCGCACCGCAAACCGTATGAAGCGCGGCGTCCGGTGGCCTGTGTATGGCGATGCGGGCCCCAATCTTTTCGCGGACGGCTGGTGCAATGGCGTGGCCGGTCACCTCTTGATGTGGACGAAGGTATGGCAGATTTCCCAGTCCGCCAAAGATCTCGAAATGCTCCATCGCATTGCCTGGGGCGTGTGGGAGTCCGGAATCGGCGCCCCGAATCTCTGCTGCGGCGCGGTGGGTCAGGCGATTATTCTCGCCTCCTTTTCATCCGCAGTTGGCGATCGGCGCTGGCGTGTTAGAGCAGTGGACTTTCTCGAATCGGTGCCGTCCAGGTGGGGAAAATATAATCCACCTCAAAGCCTGTTCCGTGGGAAGTTGGGCCTTCTGCTGGCGCGCGTGGAGTGCGAATGGGCCACGCGACCACTTTTTCCGGCCTATGGTGAGGACGTCGTTCGCGTGCAGTCAATTTAAATACGTCTGCATCGCATGGCTTCTCTTCTGCTTCAAGCCACGCATGCGCGGCGAAAGGTGCAGCTCCAACGATTTCCTGAGTGGCTCGCTGAAACTGGATCGCCCCTTACATCATGCCGGGCGAGCGGCCAGTGCAGCCCCCCGTCAATGGCTTCATTGCAGCCAGCGCCTTCCCGGAGGGCGCCACTTTCTTTCCCCGCTTCGCGGACTTTACCGGTTTCTTGCTGCTTCTCTTTGTCGCCGTGAATTTATCTCATCTCTCGAGAATTGATTTCCCGGCGAACTAAGTGAATTCTGGGCTTGCTGCGCACACGGCACCCCGTGAGAGCGGCTTCACTGAAGCCAACGCCTTCCCCGATGGTGCTACTTTCTTTCCCCTCTTCACTGGCTTAACCGCCTTCTTGCCGCTTCTCTTTGTCGCCATCGTCGTTCCTCCCTGAGGCTCGGGTTCCGCTCCGAACTCCCTGCTACAAATGCAATTCAAACGCCAAGTCCAGCGCAACGCCAAGGATTCTACTACGTGCTTGAATCAGTTCAACTTATACGCAATCCCGATCCCGGCAGAGACCCCGGCCAGGAAGCAACATGTTGAATTTTTGATCCCACGTTGAATTTTTCAACCGTTTCGCCGGTTAGCCCGGGCCCGCCCGTCTATTCCCGATCGAACACAAAGATGTTCTTGGCCCTGTTTTGCCCTAACAAGCTCACGGTGATCGTCAAGGTTGTTCCGCTTAGGGCTGGCTGGTCACTCCCATCGGCTACGATTGTGTCGACAAACCCCGGCGCAAAAGTGATGGCGTATTTATTCGCGCCCGCCGCCTCCATCGTCATTTCGTCGTTGAGTTTGCTCTTGGACGGGTCCACCTTCCATTTGCCCACAAAAGGATCGTTCGCTGCCCATGCTGTTCCCGCAACCAGGCAAGGGACCAACAGCCACCGAAAATTGCGATTCAGCATTTAATCCTCCCCCCTCGTGTTTGGCCCCGGCTGGGTTTACGCGAGCACCAGAAGTGTCTCGCGATCCGCCCACCGCGATGCAATCTTAATCGAATTTCCGGCTCCTCGAAGCGATCTCCATCGAAATGTCCCAACACTCTTTTCGCATTGCCATCTTTTCGCTCAATTCCAGCTCCGTCGACACTCGCATGGACGTCCTCACGGTGCCCCCTGTACGTCCAGAGCCGCTGCGCCACAAATTCCGCGGTGTCGCCCACGGTTGCTCTACCGTCGGCCTACACTCCGCGTCGTGACCCGCGAAATTTGCCAGGTTAATCCCCGGTATAGGGATTAAACGTCGAGCTAAATGACAGAAAACTCAGGAGATGACGTTTTCTAATCCGCAGTAAACCGCGTTTCAACGTTTTCGTCGCCTCCCCTGAAAGTGGTAATTAGAAATTGTTCCAATAGGGGTTGTGATCGCTCCGGCCGTTGGCGCAAAGTGTCTCGCGTCGGAAGAACTCAATCATAGAAATCTTGAAATCAGAGGGAGGAGATTCACAAATGAATTCGATCAAGAGGTCCGAGGAAATCAATTTAAATCGCCGCCGCTTTTTTGGCGCCGCCGCAATCACCGCCGCCGCCGCCGAGCTCGGCATGCTGGGTCTTGCGGACGCAAAAACAACAAAAGCAAATTCAGCAAATCTCGCTCCGTCGAAGTCCGCTGGAAACACATCGTTCGTTTCGCTCAAGCAGATTGATGCAGGGCTTTTGAATATCGGTTACGCCGAAGCCGGTCCCGCGGATGGACCTGCCGTGATCCTTCTGCACGGCTGGCCGTACGACATTCACAGCTTCGTCGATGTCGCTCCTTTGCTTGCGGCCAAAGGGTACCGCGTGATCGTCCCGTATCTGCGCGGCTACGGCACCACTACCTTTCTTTCGAGCTCGACCTTGCGCAACGGCGAGCAAGCCGCCGTCGCTCTGGACACTATCGCCTTGATGGACGCCCTAAAGATCAAAAAAGCAGTAATCGGCGGATTTGATTGGGGCGCGCGCACCGCCGCCGTCATTGCAGCTCTGTGGCCCGAGCGCTGCAAAGCTCTGGTCTCCGTCAGCGGTTATCTGATCGGCAGCCGCAAAGCCGCGCAGACGCCGCTCCCACCAACCGCCGAGCATGCATTCTGGTATGAATGTTATTTTGGGACGGATTACGGCCGCACCGGCTACGCGAAATACACGCACGACTTTAACAAGATGACTTGGCAGCTCTCTTCGCCGAAATGGAATTTCGATGACGCCACGTTCGAGCGCAGCGCGGCGTCGTTCAACAATCCGGACCACGTCGACATCGTCATCCACAACTATCGCTGGCGGCTCAGTCTGGCCGATGGTGAAGCAAAGTACGAAGATCTGGAAAACAAACTTGCGGAAGCCCCGAAGATCGCGGTGCCCACCATCACGATGGAAGGCGATACGAATGGCGCTCTTCACGCGCCTCCGAGCACCTATGTCAATAAATTTACGGGCAAATACATGCACCGGACAATCGACGGTGGAGTGGGGCACAATCTGCCGCAAGAGGCTCCGAAGGATTTTGCGCAGGCGATCATTGACGTCGATGGTTTTTAATCAGCATTCGATTGCCGGGGCCCCGCGGACTTGCCGGCAGAGTCCGCGGGGCCGCGCGTTTCATTTCAGATGTACAGAAAATGTTTAAGCGTCTTCGCCCGAGGATGAACACGAATGCGAACGTTGAAAGATTTTGTTCTGTTCCCCATTTTGTTCGGCGCATTTTTTGTGGTCGCGGGCCTGGTTGCGGGCGCAACGCATCGGACGCCGGCTGCGTCAAAGAACTATCCAATGCTCGCGGATGAGGGGGCCATGCCTGAACTGGATGGAGCGATTGGTTGGCTCAACTCTGCGCCCTTGAACCGCAAGTCACTTCGCGGAAAAGTTGTGCTGGTCGATTTCTGGACGTTCACTTGCATCAACTCTCTTCGGCCGCTGCCCTATGTGAAGAGCTGGGCCGCGAAATATAAGGATGTGGGACTGGTTGTGATCGGCGCGCATACTCCGGAATTTTCATTCGAGAAAGAAAAAGTGAATGTGGAAAACGCCGTGCGCGATTTGCACGTTATTTATCCGGTGGCGATCGACAGCGACTACAAAATCTGGCAGGCATTCCACAACGAATATTGGCCGGCGCAATACCTGATCGATGGAAAAGGAAGAATTCGATTTCATCACTTCGGCGAACAGGAATATGACGAGATCGAGCGGGTAATCCAGGAATTGTTGAAGGAAAACGGGGCCACCGGCGTGGACACAAACCTGGTTAGCGTATCGGGTGAGGGAGTCGAAGCCGCACCGAGCCGCGATGATCGATCTCCCGAAACATACGTCGGTTACGGCCGCGCTGAGAATTTTGCATCGCCCGAAGGATTGGCTCACGACTCAACAAGAACGTACAGCTCACCCACGAGACTCTTCCTGAATCAATGGGCACTCAGCGGTTCGTGGAAGATTGGCGAAGAAAGCGCAGTCCCCCAGGCGCCGGGTGGAAAAATTTTGTTCCGGTTTCACAGCCGCGATCTGCACCTGGTGTTGAGCCTCGCGAAAAACGGGGCGCCCGTTCGTTTCAGGGTGGCGCTCGACGGCGCGCAGCCCGGCGACAATCACGGTTCCGATACCGCTCCGGATGGCACGGGAGAAATTCGGGAACCGCGTCTTTATCAACTGATCCGGCAGAAGGGCCCAATTAGGGAACGGACTTTTGAGATCGAGTTCCTGGACACGAACGCTCAGGCACTCGACTTCACGTTTGGTTAGGAAGCTGTGATGACTTGCAATCGCAAAGGCACGGGTTAGACTTTGGCTGGCACGAAGTGATAGTTAATCAAAGTTGTAGAGGAGCGGAGGCGCAAGCATATGAGCAATTTTAAACATGCAGCAAGGATTCCATGGGCTCGAGTGAGCGAGCAAGTTTCAGTGGCCCTGGTGTTGTTTGCTTTTCTTTTCGCGACGTCGGCTCGAGACCTTGCGGCAGGTCAAGGCATGCAACAAGACGCGCAACAAAACACGGCACAGGCCACGCCGCAGGACCAACTCCCTTCGGCACCTCAGCCGCCAGGGCAGCCTCCGCCGTATTCGCAACAGTCGCCCGAAGAATTGCAACGATTGGTAGCGCCGATAGCGCTCTACCCGGATTCTCTGGTGGCGCAGATCCTGGCGGCCTCCACGTTCCCAGAGCAGGTGGTGGAAGCGGATCGCTGGGTGCAAGCGCATCCCGATGTGAAGGGCGATGAGCTAGGCAAGCAAGTGGACGAACAACCCTGGGACCCGAGCGTGAAAGCGCTCGCTGCGTTTCCAACAGTCCTAGGAAATATGGACAAGAACCTTTCGTGGACATCGTCACTCGGCGACGCCTATTACAACCAACAACAGGAAGTGATGGACGCAGTGCAAGTGATGCGCAAGCGAGCAGAAGATGCGGGCAACCTGAAGACCACGCCGCAGCAGACCGTTACGACGAACGATTCGACGATCGCGATTGAACCCGCGAGCCCGGATATTGTTTACGTACCCGCATACGACCCATGGCTAATTTACGGAGGTCCGATCCTGGCGTGGCCGGGATGGTATCCGTATCCCGGAATCTGGTTTGAGGGGCCGTATCTTTCATTCGGATTCGGATTTGGAATTGGATGGTTTGGCGGTTACGGATGGGGGTGGGGAAACTGGGGATTCGATTGGCACAACCATTATGCGCTTTACAACCACGGCAGATACTTCTCGCGGAGCAGTACATTTTACAACCGCAACAATTTCTACCGGTCAGGGGGAGCGAGGGCTGGAGAATTCAACGGACGCGGGGGAGAAGGCAACCGTCCCGGAGGAGAGGCTAACCGGCCTGGGGGGACGAATAGGTCATTCAGTGGAAATCCTCGATCAACCAGAGGATACGCCCAGCCGCGCGAGCAAGAGCAGAGGGGCACCCGCTCGGGAGCCTTCAGCGGCTACGGGCGCGGCGGAGAAGTAAGATCCTATTCCGCGCGCGGAAGCTCCAGCTTCGGTGGCGGAGGGTTTCATGGCGGCGGTGGCGGTGGTGGCGGCAGGCGCCATTAATTTTGAATTCGTCGTATTCCTAATGGATCGTGAAATTCATAAATGGAGAGAAGCCATATGCGCGAGATAAAAGTGAGCTCCGGGAAATTTCGTTGGACTGCATTTGCGAGACTGGCTGCGGCGGGTATTTTCTTGACGGCGTGCGTTCCGGGAAGGACCTTTGCACAGCAACCGGGACAGAAGACATATGCGTCGGCGGAAGAGGCGAGCAACGCTCTTTTCATGGCGATACAGAACAGCGATGAAAAAGCGATACTCGAAATTCTAGGACCAGAAGGGAAGCAAATCGTCTCGTCGGGTGACAACGTGGAAGACGCGGAGAGCCGGGCGAATTTCACGAAGAAATACCAGGAAATGCACCGGCTGATGAAAGAGCCGGACGGAACCACCACTTTGTATATCGGAGCTGAGAATTGGCCGGCGCCGATACCGCTGATGAACAAGGGCAAAGCGTGGTATTTCGACACGGAGATGGGCAAGAAGGAGATTCTCTACCGGCGAGTGGGCCGGAATGAGATGTGGACGATTCACATCTGCGAGGAACTGGTGGCCGCTCAGAAAGAATATTTTTCTTCCCAAGGCGGCGAGTATGCGCAGCAGGTATTCAGCGATGAAGGGAAGCACAACGGACTGTACTGGAAGGCCGGGGACGGCGAACCGCAGAGCCCGATCGGGCCGCAGATAGCAGCCGCCGTTGCCGAAGGCTACAACAAGGGCGCGGCGGGGCCGCCGACTCCTTATCACGGCTATCTCTATCACGTGATGCCGAGCCAGGGGAAAAATGCGACAGGCGGCGCGAAGAGTTACGTTGTAGACGGAAAGATGACGGGGGGTTTTGCTTTCGTGGC
>Ga0308309_10001369_pt1 | contig 14568 bp, 14 predicted proteins | sample HubBroMetageWFT5_FD_192491 | JGI IMG/M metagenome (GOLD analysis project Ga0308309, IMG submission 192491) | Warmed and freeze-thawed soil microbial communities from the Hubbard Brook experimental Forest, New Hampshire - Hubbard Brook CCASE Soil... | ecosystem: Environmental > Terrestrial >...
TAGCATTTTTCGCTCATGCGATCATCTCCCATGCCCGAGCATCAGGCACAAAAGTCAGCCGGCGGATGGGCACACGGCAGACAAAGTCACAAGCCGCTTCAAAAACGGACCTCACCACTTCGGTGTCGCGCGCGAAGCAAAGAATATTCTCAAGGAGGGCGCGGTTTGCCTCGGCTGCGCCCACAGGCTCGATCTTATTCTCGGTTCCTTTTGTTAGAAGGTAGAGCGCTGCGAGTGGCGCGCGCATGTTTTCCCCAAGACGTCCGAGGTCGCCGGCGAATGGCGTACCATAAGCATAGTAGCCGTCTTCTTGCCGGCTGACGTAAGAAATCTCGTCGGTAAGCAGAGTGGCATCGGGCGGCGCCAATCTCGCCATCGTGGTTTTACCCGCGCCAGAAACTCCGGCGAACAGAAACGCGCGGCCGTTCCGCACCGCGCTGGAGGCATGCACCAGGAAACCGCCTTGCTCCGCGAGCAATAGCGTGTGGACGATGCGAAGCACCGAATTGATCGAGTAAGGATTGGCGCTTTGGCGAATAATTCCCCGCGCTGCCCGCGGATTCCAGTCCGCCTCGAAGTCGCCGCGGCCCATCGACCACTGCCCCGATTCCCGCTCGACCCGCACGTCGCCATTCCCCATCATGGTGTCGGCAGGGGCCAGCATCACGTCGAATTCAATCCGGGCGTTTGTCCCGGAAGTGACAAAGCCGGCATAGCGCACTTTTAGCATCTCAACAAAAGCCGGATCGTCGGTGGACAATCTGATAGGAAAACCACCTATCTCGATGACCACGTCGGCCGTAGCGTTCGCAGTAGTCAGGCTTGCCACACGCTTCCTTTGGAGAACAGTCCTCTCCACAGCGCACTCGCACGCAGGAAAAGGTACGTCGCTCGCTCGGAGCGGCGCAAAACCAGACAAAGAACCTGCTCTGCCCTATTTAAAAATGGGTGGATATTCACGCGCCGATTCCTTCGTTCAATGGACGCAACCCGGCCGAGCAACTCGCCCGGAAGAATCGGCGTATCATCTCGTAGCAGCCGGTCGCCTCGCGTGACCAGGCAGCATGGCTCGCTCGAGTTGGCGGATGCCTGAACGACCCGATGGACAACCAATACTTGCTCTCGCGCGTACACCACGATGTCTCCCAGGCAAACTTCTTTTGGATTAACGGGCTGGATGGAAAGTATGTCCCCGGGATGGATGGCAGGCACCATGCTGGTGCCCACAGCGGGCAATCGAATTTCCCCACACCTACGAACTGATTCGGCCACTAGACGGCATGCCGTTACACTCGATATTTGACCCAGGCCACTCATCGCAAGATGACCCTGGACTAGGAGGCCTTCCGTACGCGGTGGCATTGTGCCTCCGTCGCTTGGGTCTTGCCACATTGGATCGCTGCAACTGCAAACACCCGCTCAAAGCGGAACTCCGGCTTCGTGTAAGGCTTCTTCGAATCCGCTGCGGCTGTCTTACGGCTCGGTTGGTTCAAGAGATTCTCCCCCAGGGCATGGGCTAGTTAAGTCCCGCTTGCGTTAGCTTCACAGCACATCCTACCAAAGTGCTACCCGAACTACCACAATTGGTCAGCGTACTCTGACCGAGCCTGGTGAAATAAATGTTAGCTTCCTGCGGATCCGTGCCAAGGTTATCTATTATGATGCCGCTAGTTCCCCCCAGTTCGGGCAATGAACTGAGGACGTGCGCGGGCACTGTCCCGCTAGTGATGTCAAATGACAACACGCAGCCAGTGCCAACACAGTTAGTCGCGTTGCCCGGGGCAGCCCCGATAGTTGCACGGTCTCCCCGATCCACGCTGAGGAATATGAGATCCGTGCCAGCCCCAATGTTGGGATTGAAAATTTCCGTTACCGGCGAACATTGGGCGCCCACCGGGGCGGCTCCCAAAGTACGTAAGACCGGACCTCCACTCGCTATCGTCCCGTCAGCATTGAATGCGACGCGACGCAGTGTTGGAAGATCTGTTGCCCCTTTGCCACAAATCCACATAAAACCTGAAGTAGCTCCGGGTGAGCTATTGAAATAGGCGTTGTCGAAGGCGCCAGAGTGCAGCGCCGCCCCGAAGCGCCCTTGACTCAGGCGAATCAAGCCGGTCAAATCTTCGTTCACCTGCGTCAGATAAGCAGATTCCGCGAACCCTGTAACTCCCGCATTGCCGCTGTCACCAACGAAAACGAACACCTTGCCGGTGGTCGGGTCCAAAGTCGGAGGATCGTTCATGGGCTTGGTGCCATCGGTCGTTCGAATGGTGACAGACGCTAGGCACGGAGGTACTCCTACAGCGCAGCTACCCGTTGTACTGCCGACCTCTTTGACCAAGCTGAGAACGCCAGTGGAATCACCAACGAATAAGTTGTTCGTCGTAGAATCGAGTACCGCAGGAGTAAGGCCCGCGCCTGCGTGCACCGTGATCGGCCAGCCGGAAGTCACTTCCGAGGGAGTCCCGTTGAATACACCCGAGAACTTATGAAGCACACCGCTGTCATCGCCAACGTAAAGTTCGTCGGTGGCGAAGTTATAGAACGGCGAGGCATTCGTGGCTGTCGAAGCGTTGAGCGTTAAGTTGATCATGCACGATTGAGCGGGCGGGCACGCATTCCAGTTGTTGCCGGCAGTCAGGATATTCGTCGGAGTAACGACGACCAATACGCCGTTGCCATCTAAACCATCCTGATCCAAGAATTGCAGCAAATGTAGGACCGAGCCGCTAGGGTTGCTTTCAACGAACGCGATCTTCGTGCCGTCGCCGGAAATCACTGGAGACCCGTTAACAACGCCGGTCGTGTCGCCGCTCGCGTTTGTGTTATAGGCCCACGTGACGGTAGGGCCATCGTTGCCCGTGTTGCAGGGACCTGTTCCGCCAGGCCCAGAATAGAGATTCGCATAAGCGATGATGCTGGGTTGGCCCGGGCTTGCCTCGCTGGTTCCGGTCACGCCGGCGACACTAGTGGGAAACGCAACGAGATCGGTGCAAGAGATGCTGTCCTGGGTAATATCGAACGTGACTTTTGCCGGGTATTGCGGGAAGCCGGCGCTTCCAGTCGACGCGCCCGGACCCAGCGGAACCGCCCAATCTCTACCGATTGGATTTGCCGTGCCCGGATGCCGTTTAGCGAGACTCAAGGGATTCCGCGCATCGAATCGTGGTGCCGCGGCAAGCGCCCCTACGCGACCGGCTGAGTTTCTTCTTAAGAGCTGGTGCCAATAGCGAGGTTCCTGTTGAAGCTGCCGGGCCTGTCGTAGCGTCGAAGGCTTGGAAAAGACGACATGCCTGTGACTCCAATCGTAGGGGACCGGCACGCGTTTGGGACGCGTGTCGCTGGTCTTATTTGTCCCGCGCGCAATGACCACGACTCCCAGTGCTACAATTCCCATGGCCGCAATCAATCTGCCTCGATTAAGCGGTTTCATTTTGAGCCTCGCTCCCCACGAACGACCCGAGACAAATGTCCTCACGAAAAGCTAGCACAAACGCTAACACGGTTTTGTACCAAAGTGAACACCTTCTTGAATTCACATTCAACCCGGGACGCTCACCTTAGTTGCGCATCCGCTGCGCCTCGAATCCATTGTCTCGGAACGAAAGACACGCTATAAGTTTCGTGGTGTCTGACGCCGCCATAACTGTCGAATCCCTTCAGAAGTCATTTCCCCCCGCCCGCAGCGGATGGCGCGCCTTTCTGCAGCCTTTCGAAAAGCCCTCTGTCGTCGCTCTGGATGGGATGTCTTTCGAAGTGCGTCCCGGCGAAGCTCTGGCGCTGCTTGGTGCAAATGGCGCCGGAAAATCAACGCTTCTCCGCATTCTCGCCACACTGCTTCTTCCGACCCAAGGTCGCGCTCAAATCGCTGGGCACGATGCCGTTCTCGACCCGCGCGCCGTTCGCCGCCAGCTTGGCTATCATGCCGGAAGCGACCTCGGCTTCTATTCCAGGCTTACCGGCCGCGAGAATCTGAGGTTCTTCGGCCGCCTCAATCACCTTTCGAATACCGCCGCTGCGCAACGCATCGCGCTTCTCGCGGAACAGTTCCATCTTGCAGAAGCGCTCGACCGCCAGGTGCGCACGCTTTCTTCCGGAACCGTCCAGCGACTAAGCCTCGCTCGTGCCCTGCTCCATCAGCCGCGTGTTCTTTTGTTAGATGAACCAACGCGAAGTCTCGACGCTATCGCCGCTTCCGAATTTCGCCGCTTCCTGAAGTCCGAGGTTCTGCGCCGCGGCGACACTTCCCTGCTCTTCGCCTCGCACACCTTGCCGGAGGTCGAACTGCTCGCCGATCGCATCGCGGTTATCGACGCCGGCCGCCTCCTCGCTTGCGACACGTTGGCAGCCCTCAAGCGAACCACCGGCGCCGCAACTCTCGAAGACGCTTTCATGCGCCTCACCGGTCGTACCCCGCACCTTACTGTAAGGGACGCACCGGAATGACACGCTCACTTCGCGAGTTGTGGTTCTTTTTCTGGCGCGACCTCTTCATCGCGCGCACGTACCGCACCGCTTTTTTGTTCGAGGCCATCCAGGCACTCTTCGGTGTCGCCATGTTCTATTACGTCGCGCGCTTTGTCGACAGCCCCCATCTTCAAGACGCGCTCCCCCGGGGCGAAAGCTATTTTGCATTTTCTCTGATCGGGTTCGTCTTTTTTGATTATCTGAATGCGGCTTTAGATACTTTCGACCGCAGCCTCGAGGAAGCCCGCGACAGCGGCACCCTCGAACATCTCCTCGTAACCCAGACTTCGCTTCCAGTCATTCTTGCCGGCTCAGCGATCTACCCCTTTGCTGCCACGACGCTTCGAATTGCGGTCTATATCGCCTGGGGCGCGGTCGTATTCGGTTTTCCACTCCGCGATGCGAACTGGCTTGCCGTTGCGGCCGTGCTCTTTGCCACGCTTCTCGCTTTTTCCGGACTCGGAATTCTCTCCGCCAGCTATCTTCTGCTTTTCAAGCGCGGCAACCCCGGGAAATGGTTCCTTCTCGGCATTTCCAGCGTAGCCGGCGGCATGCTCTTTCCAATCAGCGTCCTTCCGGATTGGCTACAGTTCGTCGCACGGCTGAATCCCGTCACCTATGCCCTCGATGCCATGCGCGCCGCTCTTCTCGGCGGCGCGCATCTGCATGCCGTTCTGAGGCCCCTCTTGGTCCTGCTTTGCTTTAGCGCCGTCCTCTTGCCACTCTCCATGGCTGTCTTCGCCTGGGCGCTTCGCCGCACCAAGACTACCGGAACGCTGATGCACCGCTAACCTCCTTTCAACAAAAAGGCCGGTCCCGCAACACGGAACCGGCCCAATAAATCACGCTGCGAAAACGCTCAGGACTTCTTTTTCTTCGCGTTCACTCTGATGTCGATGCCCGGAGCCATTTGCTGCAATTGTGCGAGCCCCTCCTTGGCCTGCTGGCCGAAGGGCCCGTTGGGGTCGAGTTCAACCGCCTTCTGATACGCCTCGATCGTCCCCGGCGCAAACTCGGGCACATCTTTGTCCCCGACTTTTTTCACCGTCATTTTATAAATCAGACAGGCTCCCAGCAGGTACCAGGTCTGCGCGTTCTTCGGATCTAGCTCTGCGGATTTCTGCAGGGGCTCCACGGCATCGCCACCGCGGTTTGCGTTATACAAGCTGATTCCGAAGTTGCGCCACGCCGTTGCCGCTTTGGTCGGATCCAGCTCCGCGCTCTTCGTGTACGCCGCACGCGCCTCGTCGATCTTTCCCGCGCGCGCCAGCACGTTGCCGAGATTGTTGTAGTAGCCGGGGTCGTCGGGCTTGGCGTTGACGGCCTGCTGGTACGCCTGGGCCGCTTCGTCGTTTCGGCCTCCAATGTCATACGCCTCGCCCAACTTAGCCCACAAGAGGTGCTGGTTCGGATCTTTTTCCGCGGCAGCTTTTTGCGCCGCCTGGAATTCTGCGGACGCCTTGTCAGATAGATCCTTGAGGTTTTGTTTCATGGCGTCCCGTTGATCCGGAGTAGCCTTCGACAAATCCTCTTTTGCCTTGCGCTCCTGCTCCAGAAATGCGGTCCCCGCGGTAAAGTGCGCTTTCATGCCCTCGAACTTTTGTTTCTCCTCGTCCTGCTTTTTGACCTTCTCCGCCGCTTCCGTGCCCTGCTTCGCCATAATGTCTTTAAAGTTCATGTCCGCTTTGGCTTCTTCGCCGCTGGTGACCTTCAGCTGCCCCATCGGGACGGGCGGCTGCTTCTCGTTCGGTGCCGGAAATGTAGTAATCGTCACCGTGTACACCCCGGGACGGAGATTGCGGATGGCAAACTTTCCTTCCGCGTCCGTTTTCGCATTCAGCTTCGCGCCTTGATCGCTTACGGCCTCGACGTTCAGTCCAAACCACGGCTTTCCATTGACGTCCAAAATTGTGCCGGCGATGGATCCGCTCTGTGCGGCCGCACGCGGCGATAGAACACTCCCCAACGCGCCAGCAAGCAGTACAGCAAGCCACATGGACTTCCCAAGTCTCTTCATGCTTTTTCTCCTTTTGCCGAGGCGTACCCTGCCCGGCCTGGCTGGCGGGATGTGCCCTATTATCCTCAATCTTAGCTCTTTTCCAAGTCCTACGAGTGGGACAGACATTCCCGTCTGTCGCCCATAACTCTTTTCTAGGATCTAGGAGCGCGCGCCGATTGCTAGCCGGTAAGATATGGGATCAGCCACTCCAGCGTCCGCAAACGCCGCAAGCCGCAGCAAGCAACTGTCGCACACTCCGCAAGCCCTGTCTTCGTTCTGGTAACACGACCATGTCAGTTGCAGCGGCGCGCCCAACTCGATCCCCCGCCGGATGATCTCGCTTTTCTTCAGCGCAATTACCGGAGTCGCGATTTCAATGCGCGTCTCCGGCCTCGTTCCCACTCGCACCAATTCCTGGAAAACCTGGTAATACTCCGCGCGGCAATCGGGATAGCCGGAGCTGTCCTCCGCCACCGCTCCAATGTAAACCGCTCCCGCGCCAATTGCCTCCGCCCAGCTCACCGCCACCGAAAGAAAATGCGCATTGCGAAACGGCACATACGTCACCGGGATCACGCTTCTATGCGTCCCCGCCGCGCCCAATTCGTTTTCCGGCACCGCAATTTTCAAATCCGTGAGCGCCGACCCTCCAATCGCCCGAAAATGGTCGAGCTGTACAACCAATCGCTGACTCTGGCTCACACCATAAAAATCCGCAATCCCCTCAAACGCCTGCCGTTCGCGTTCTTGCGTACGCTGCCCATATCCCGCATGCAGCAGCGCAACGTTCGACGCGCCATGCCGCTCCCGCGCAATCGCCGCACACACGCACGAGTCCATCCCCCCGCTAAGCAGCACCACCGCCTTTTGCGCATCCGTCTTTTTCATCTTTGTATTCATGCTCTCCCCAAAAACACTTCCCCAACCGAGCACCGCTCAGGTAGGCTTCCAATCCTTTGCCTCCTCTACTTCCTCAACCTCCTTTACCTCAGACTCCCTTTGTCGCCGGGTCCCAAACAAACTTGTGCAACTGCAATCCCAGCCGCACCGGCAAACCGTCTGCAAGGATCCACTCCACCAGCGCGCGCGGCTCCAGCCCCTGCCACTTCCCTGCCGGATCATCGAACACCGGCGAAAACAAAACCTGTCGCACGCGTTCCGCCAGCTTATGCTGCGCCGTAAATTCCCGCGCAAACTCATAATCTCGCCGCGTCGAAAGCACAAACTTCACTTCGTCCTTCGCGTCCAGCACCTCAAGGTTCCGCATCTCAAACGTATCCGCCTCGCCCGAATCCGGACACTTCACATCCACAATCTTGATCACGTCCGACGGCAGCCGCCCCGTATAACGTTCACCGCTAGTCTCAATCATCACCGTATATCCTGTCGCGAGCAGCTTCTCCGCCAGCGGGTACACCTCTTCCTGCAGCAGCGGCTCACCGCCAGTCAATTCCACCAGTGGCACGCTAGCCGCGGCACCGGACAATCCCGCACCCCGCACTGCCAGCTCATCCACTCGCGCAATCACATCCTCGACACTCATCTTCGTCCCGCCATGAAACGCATAGGCCGTATCGCACCATGTGCAACGCAAATTGCACCCGGTTAAACGCACGAAGATGCACGGCAAACCCGCCCGCGTTCCTTCTCCCTGTATCGATTTGAATATTTCGGCTATGAACATGACTTTGGACTGCGGCAGCCCAGCTGCCGCTTTTTTCTACCGCGCCAATCTCCCCTGCGTTCTACCTCTGGGGCAAGCCCGCTTTACGCGCCGCCCTCCGCCCCAGCCACCACAAAGCCCCACCCAGCAGCGCCATAGGCAATATCAATCTCCAATAAGCCGGTGAAATACCCATCGAGCGAAAAACAACCACATATCCAATCGCAACTAGCAATGCCGGAATCAAAATAATGGCGAACGCTCGGTTCATAGCGCCTTCTCTGCTTCTTTACTTCGTTACCTAGTCACGTCTCTTTCTTCTTTGCTCCGTCAGTTCCCAGGCCTATATTGCGCCCTGCTAGTATCCGTCTCCCACAAAACTACTTCCGTGATCCGCGCCCCCGGCGGCAAATCATTCAACCCGCGCGCCACTTCCTCATAAAAATACTTCGCCATATTTTCCGCCGAAGGATTCACGGTCCTAAACGCCTCCAAATCATTCACAAATTGGTGATCCAACCGCCCCATAATCTCCCGAACAATCTGCTTCAGCCGCGTAAAATCCACGAGCAATCCAATCGAATCCAGCTGCGGCCCTTCCAACGTCACACGGACGCGATAATTGTGCCCATGCACGTTCTCGCACTTCCCCTTGTAGCCGCGAAGCGCATGCCCCGCCGAAAATGTCTCTTCCACACTGACCTGAAACATAGTAGGACAGACACTCTCGTCTGTCTCTCCTGTCCTTTTTGTCTTCTGTCTCTTCGTCTTTGTTTCTTTACGTCATTACTTCTTTACTTCTTCTTCGCCAGAAACCTTGAAACCTCCGCCAAATTATTCGTCATCTGATACTTCGGCAAAGACTCCAGAAAAATTTTACCATACGCCATGCGCGAGATGCGGCTATCCAACAGCGCCAAAACTCCTCGATCCGTCTTCGTTCGAATCAACCTCCCAAACCCCTGCTTCAAAGCCAAAACCGCCTGTGGCACCTGAAATTCCGCAAACGGATTCCGCCCGTCCTCCTGCAAAGCCGCCACCCGCGCCGCCACGATCGGGTCGCTCGGAACGGCGAATGGCAGTCTGTCCACGATCACGCAAGAAAGCTGCTCTCCCGGCACATCCACGCCCTGCCAAAAACTGGCCGTAGCAAACAAAACCGCGCCAGGCGTGTTCTTAAATCTTTCCAGCAAAACCGACCGCGGCGAAGTCCCCTGCAACAGCAAGGGAAACGACACCCGCGTCCTCACCCGCTCAAACAATTCGTTCATCTGCGAGTAGCTTGTAAACAAGCAAAACGCCCGCCCCTGGCTGGTCTCCAGCAAATTCACAATCTCGTCCGCAGCCTTCGCCGTATACGCCGGATTCCGCACATCCGGCATCGCTGGCGGCAAATACAGCATCGCCTGCTCCTCATAGTCAAACTCCGGAGGCAAGCCGCGCTCCTTCGCATGATCCAACCCCAGCCGATGCCGAATAAATTCAAACCGCCCCGCCACTGTCAATGTCGCAGAAGTCAGAACGACGGTGTCGAACTGCTCGAACAACCGCTCCCGCAAGATCTGGCTGACATCGATTGGTGTCGCCGCCAAAAACACGCCTTTATTCCGCCGCTCATACCAATACACAAAATTCCGCTCATTCGATTCGAACAGAAACGACAACTCCTGCCGCAACTCGAAGCTTCGCCGCGCAATCCGCAAAAGCTCTTCCGGCTTCTGCGTCAAAGCCGCGCATTCCGTCTCAAAGCCTTTCAACGCTGTCGCCAGGTCATCGTAAGCCTCGCGATTTTGCTCGAGAAATGCCTCTCGTTCATTCCGCGAAAACGGATACCGGCCGTCGCGCGGCGGAAACCTCTCGAAAAACGCACGGCTCCTCTCGCGAATTCTCTGCGTCTTCCGCAAAAGCGCGGGCGTTCCCAAATGTAGCAACCGCAAAGTCTGGTCCGCGTCGCGCGCCAATTCCTCAAACCGGAAATTCGAAATCTGCCGCCCGAAATAATCGCTGGCGACGTCTTCCATCTCGTGCGCTTCATCAAAAACCACCGCCGAGTACTCCGGCAAAATGCTCCCAAAGTCGTCCTGCTTCAATGCCAAGTCCGCAAAAAAAAGATGATGGTTCACAATAATCAGGTCCGCGTCCTTCGCACGCTGATGCATCCCCGTCACAAAACACGGATTAAACGAAGGGCACTTCTGCCCCGAACACGTATCCCGCCGCGCATCCAACCGCGTCCACAAATCCGAATCATCCGGCAAAAAAGTCAGCTCCGCGCGGTCTCCCGTCTCCGTCAATTTCGCCCACTGCTTAATCTGTTGAAACGCGTCCAACTCATCCATGCCCTTCAACAGCGCCTGGTCCGCCATTTGATTCATCTTCGCCACGCACAAGAAGTTCGACCGCCCCTTCATCACCGCCACCTTCAAATTGGGCGCAAAATGCTTCTGCAAAAACGGAATATCCTTCTGATACAGCTGCTCCTGCAGCGATTTCGTAGCCGTCGAAATCACCACGCGCCGCCCGCTGCATATCGCCGGCACCAGATACGCCAGCGTCTTCCCCGTTCCCGTCCCCGCTTCCAAAATCGCGTGATGATGCCCCTCAAACGCGTCGTGCACCATCTCTGCCATTTCCAATTGCCCGCGCCGGTGCTCGTACCCGCCAATCATGCACCGTTCCAGAAATCCCCCCGGCCCAAACACCTCCCGCATCGTCGGTTTTTCAACCGCGTTCTCCTCCGGCGCTTTCTCTTCCGTCTCGTAGGGGCGGGGCTCGTTTACCGTGAGCTTCGAAGGGCTCCTCCCGCTGCCGATCACGCCAACATTCCCTCCACTTTCCAATTCCGCCGCGTCCGCTCCCCCCTCCAACTCCTCATCCACCGACACATATTCCCGCCGCGGCATCTCAACGACCTTCTCGTCAATCCGCCTCACCCGCGCCGCATCCGTTTTGGCAGCCCTCTTCCCCAAGCGCACCTATCCCTTCGATCGCAACTCTCGAATCCGTAACGATAGCACAGTCCCTTCCCGCACCTTGCCATCGCACCCGTGCGCCAAGTTGGTATGCTGTGAGTTGGATTTTGCGGAAACTGTCCCGCCGAAAAGAGCGTCTATACTTGTAGCAAGACCAATGTTCAACTCCTGGCCCGCAATCGGCGCTGCACTTCTCGCGTTCTCCCTCGCGATTCCCGCCTGTGCCTACGACGTCCCGCTCACGGAAAGTTCCATCCGCGACGCCTACTTTCTCGGTACTCGCCAAACCGGCTTAGGTCAGGATTTTCTCGCCAAATACACCCACGAAGTTCCCAGCCTGAGTCTTGGCCGATACCGTTCGTTTGCCAGGCTTGAAACGCCTTTCACCCAAGTCGCCATACTCTCAAGCAAAAAACTCAACTACAGCGCGCAGGACGCAGTGAAAGAATTCGTGGGCAAACCGTTGCCCTTTCGCATTCATCTGGAAATCTGCTACATGGTCGATGCTCCGCCCGACGGCCTCCAAGTCAGAATCGTTCAAAACAAGAAAGACCTTCTGCCGGCCTCCTCCGAGCGCTCGCTCTTCTTTCCGGCATCGGACCAATACACCTCCCCGCCTCCGATCGGCGAGACAATTCAATTCGAATTCAGCGCTGACAAAATCGATTCGTCGGCCCTAACGATCCTGATCGACACACCCGACGGCCAGCACGCCGAAACTGTGTTCGATCTTTGGGCTGTCCGCTGAATTTACCTGGCTAATTGCGGCCTGACGCCCCTGCCCTAAAGTCCGGGATTGAGCGTTTGAACAACCTAGGACGTTTTCGAGGCTCGCAAACAACCTCGCAGCGCTAAAGTCAAATTGGGGATTTTGGGCGTGTGTGTTTCGGGATGGGAAAACGCAGCTCAATCCGTCGTGGGGTGACCAATGAAATCCTATAAAGCCTTTCCTTTCCTGACCTTGCTAGCGTGCATCTCCTTGTGCTCCTGCTATCACCAGTTCTCAACTGGCAGCGGAGGTGGGGGCGGCGGAGGCGGCTCCAATTCCAATAAAGTCAGCTTTGTGCTCGTCGCCGACACCCCTCCTGCCAACTTAGGTTTAATCAGCTTCCGGGTCAACATCAGCTCTGTCACTCTGACCTCATCCAGCGGGACACAGACCACTCTCACCGTAAATGGCGCGAGCGGGCTCACGGTCGACCTCGTTCGCCTCCAATCCGATTCTGCTTTTCTTGGAACACTTTCCAACATGCCGACAGGCGGCATTAGCAGCATCACCATTTCCTTTTCCAATCCCCAGCTCGCGTTCTTCAATGGTACGGGTGCGGCGATTACCAACCTGAACCCGCAATGTTTGGCCAACACCGTGTGCACCGTGACATTTCCCGCAGTCGGCGCGCCGATCATCACTACTTCGGCCACGATCAATGGCAACACGGGATTCGGAATCGATTTCAACCTGGCCAACGCTCTTACCCTTACTGGCGCCTCTCTCACCCTCGATCTGACCAATACCACCACCACCAAGGTCGTTAGTGCCTTCACGCTTCCAAGGACAAACTCCAACCTCGCCACTGGCCAACTTGATCTCATCGAGGACTTCACTGGCGTCGTAACCCTTTCCAATTCGAATGTAGCCATCGCCTCGAACTCAAACGTTGGTCGCGGCTCAATCACAGCGACTGCCAATTCCTCCACCGTGCTTGACGCCGACCCTTCCGGAACTCTTTGCAAAACTCCTGCGCAGGGAAGCGTCTCCACTTGCGTTTCGAACAATCAGGTTGCGAGTATGGACGCGATTCTCAATTCCGACGGCACCTTCACCATCCGCGAGATCGAGCCGCTTCTCGCCAGCCCCGTCGTGGACACCGTCGAAGGCACGATTGCCTCCATAAATGCCAACAATCAAACCCAGTTTAGTTTGCTTGCCACCGACTTGTTCCCTGCCGCTCAGAACTCTCTGATCGGCAACTTGCATCTCGGTGACCCCCTCACCGTCAATTTGTCCACCAGTGTCAAGCCATTCCTCATCGACACTAAAGGCCTTCCGGTCGCCTCTCAGTTCGCTGGCAACTTCGGCAGTTTCTCAGGAGCCACGAACACTACTGCCCTGCACCTGGGTCAAGCTGTCGCCGTCCATATAACATCTTTCACCGCCGCCACTGGGACTACTGCCGCAGCATCCAATGCCGACACCGTCACTTTGCGATGGTCGCGCTTTGTCTCTACAGCTTCCATTGCGTCGTCTCCGGCATTCACTGTCTCCTCTCTTCCGGGTTATTTTGGATTCACCCAGGCCTCCACTTTCCAGATAGAGAGTTTCGGCGGCACACAGGGAACAGTGGGCGTCACAAATCTGGATGGCGTTACGAGCACAGGGAATTTGACCCCGGGCAATCCCGTGGCCGTGCGTGCTCTCTTCATTGAAGACACTGGAAACACTCTAAATCCGGCTTTCTTTGCCGCCAAGGTGCGCCAACACTAACAAACCCAATACTTTACCCGCCTCCGGAAAGGCAAAGGGCCGGAAGCATCCTCGATGCTCCGGCCCTTTCTTTTCCAAAGCCAGACATTGGACTGTCGGAAAATGCTGGCATTAACATTTCTATACTTTCTGGTATTATAACTTACGGGTAATACAGCGCTTCTCTCACACCAACTTCAGGCTTAGCTTGTTTCCCGGAATGATCTGTGAGTCCCTCCAATAGGCGTGGGCTGGAGTGCACTTCTATCTTTGACCGTAACTCCTTTAGAATCCGCACTTACGAAAAATCCTACCGTAAGTCCTTTGGAATCCGCACTTACGGGAAAACCGGGAGGGGGGAGGCTGGGGTGAGTTCCCAGTCGGCTACAGAAAAGCGAGATACTGTCGCGGGCTAAAGCTCGGGCTACCCTGCCTAATTCCCGGCAGGCAAGCAGGTTAGATTGGCTGGATTCCGCCTATCGTGGTATGAGGCGGCAAAGAAACCGGCGGCATCGATCCCGCCAATGTGCTTGTGGAAACCTTCGGTTGGAAACGATTGTAGAGCGCCAGCGAGATCGCGCCCATACCCCACATGAATATCCCAAGCGCGACCAGAGCCCCTATCACGTGGATATTTTCCAGAGGTGTATAGACAATCCGCACGATCACAAAACCTCCCGCCATTCTTCCAATCAGACCCCACGTATCGGCTGACCTGCCGAAAATCCAATTGCCGACCACCGCTCCCACGACAATCTCGGCAGTAAAGAGACCGAGAATCCAAAGCCCAAAGGTTAGCACCCCCAGAGGGATGCCTACGACGGTTACGCACGCAATGACGCACGCGATCGGCACCGCAGGGAAAACCAGCAAACCAAGCCCAAGAGGGGCTCCCACCCGCTCCCCGGCTCTTACGGCATCCTCGGCGAATTTTGGAAGCAGCAGAATTAGCACCATCCCAAACAGCACGAAAGCCGCAGTCCAAATGACCCGCCAGACATAG
>Ga0308309_10001370_pt1 | contig 14565 bp, 9 predicted proteins | sample HubBroMetageWFT5_FD_192491 | JGI IMG/M metagenome (GOLD analysis project Ga0308309, IMG submission 192491) | Warmed and freeze-thawed soil microbial communities from the Hubbard Brook experimental Forest, New Hampshire - Hubbard Brook CCASE Soil... | ecosystem: Environmental > Terrestrial > Soil...
TTGCAAGGCAGAACTTGGTGGGTTTCTTCACAGCTTCTCACCCATGTGTCCGGTACGATGTGTTACCTATGTCTGAGGCCGCTCATCGAATCAAGCAGATATAGCCATTTCCGCGAAGCTCTCAGATTCGATTTTCGGTCCATTCGGTCGATTTGACGGTTTTGCGGACGGAAGGAAACCGAGTCCAACTCGAACTGACAGGGGTTTGCGGAATTCAAGATCATCCTTTAGTTTGCTGTGGTGGTCGGTCATCCGGCTCAAAGTTTTCCGTCTCAAGTAGAGCACCCACCCAGCACTTCCCTCTTTCTTCTCATCCTAGCTTTTTCTTGTGCTAGGATTTGGGAAGTTTGCCCACGTCGGATGAATATCCGGGGAGGATTTATTGCACAAGACAATATATTGCCTGTTCGCTGTGCTTTCCGCTTCGATCTTGATTCCGGCGATTCGTGTGCAAACTCCGGAGGGCCCGCCCAAACACCGTGCTGAACATGAAAAACTCGCCTATTTCCTAGGGAAATAGGTTTACGAGGAAGATGTAACCAACCGCCTATAGTCGCAGCGGATTCTCTGTACGATATTGCCGACCGCATCGCCCGGGAAAACTTTCCCCACTCGATCGTTGCCATTGGATGACCTCCTTGCCTTGTTGGAACTGGGTGGACCGGATTCTGAAAGAATCGAAGGTAAGACGCTTTGTCCGCCGCTCAGTTCGCTGAACGAGAAGGTCCGAAGGGTTAGCTTTGTGGCAAGCCGATGCGGCGAACCAAATTCTGAAACCGGGGATCGCTACGCAGGGGGTCGTAAGCGGAATCGGCGTCAATTAAAATCATATGCGGGGAGTGCTCGTCGTACCCTTTCTGCAGCCAGACAAACGCCGAGTCTTTGTCTCCTAGAGCTATGTAAATTCTGGCCGCCGAAGCAGAGTCGGTGTAATGATGCGTGGACCGCCGTTGCAGTTCAGCGATCATTTGCAGAGCTTCATGTCGTTTTCCCTGGCGGGCATAAATATAGCCTAGCTCTTCCAGAGTTAATGGAAGATCTTCCCATGATTTTATTTTCTTCAGCTCGGAGATGGCTTCCGGATACAAACCCATCTGTTCGTAAGTCTCAGCCAGGTAGTATTGCGCCTGGACAAAGTCAGGATCCACGTCGAGTATATTTTTGAATTCCGTGACAGCTTCCGCATATTTCTTTTCGAGGGATAATCTCTTGGCAAGATCGGTAGCAATGATGGGCGACAGCGGGTCTAATTCGTGGGCTTTGCGAATTTCCTCTATCCCTTCCTCGTTCTTGCCAATGAGCGAGAGGTAGCCATCGCCATAAAATTCGTGGGCGACGGAGTAATTGGGATCGAGTTCGATGGCGCGCTTAAAGTTTTTCTCTGCCTCCGGCCAGTTCCACTCGTACATCTCGGCGATCACCCCTAGAGAGGTGTAAGCCTCTGCAAGCTGGTCATTAATGCCAAGCGCTTTTTGCGCCGCGGCTTTGGCTTTTGGCATTGCATCCTCTTGCTGCATGAAGCCATAGCCTCCGAGCAAGACGTATGTATCAGCGAGACCTGCGTAAGCCTCCGCGTAGGTTGGATCTTTTGCGATAGCCTGATTGAAATAGTCGACGGCTTTTTTGAATCCTTCTTCCGTTCGTTTGTTCCAGAAGTAGCGGCCCTTGAGATAGGCCTCATAGGCGTCAGGATCGAGCGGGCGAGCGCGGGCCAAGTCAGTTTGTTGCCGCGGGGTCAAGCGAATCTTGATTTCTCGCGCTACGTCAACTGCCACGTCATCCTGCACGGTGACGACATCCTCGGGCCGGCGATCATAATCCTGGGACCACAGATGGGTTTGATCTTTCACCTGGATGAGCTGCGCGGTAATTCGGAGATGATCTCCGGCACGCCGGAAACTTCCTTCTAAAACATACTGCACGGAAAGTTCGCGCCCAATTTGATCCAGTCGCTTGTCGCTATGCTTGTAGCCCATCACCGAAGTTCTGGCGATCACGCCCAATTGTTCGGGGCGCAAGCGCCCAAGTTGCATAATCATCTCTTCGGTCAAGCCGTCGGCGAAGTACTCCTGCTCGGGATCGCCCGTAAGATTCTGGAAGGGCAGAACGGCCAACATGACTTTGCCGGGAGCGGGGGGATTTTTCGGATGGAAATGCCGCCAAGTCAGAAAACCCACGAACGCCAACACCATTAGTGCCAGCCCAACTAGCCAGCGAAAACGAGATTCTCGTAACGGGAGAGCTGCTCCGCCTGCACCGTTTGGTGCGACATGAGCGATTAGCGTGCTACCTGGAGCGGGTTTCTCTTGCTCAGGGATGGTTAGAACCTTCTCTGCGAACCGGTAGCCTCGGCCGGGTACTGTGACGATATACCGGCGTCCATCTTCCTCGCCCAGCGCCTTCCGCAAAACAAAAATGTTTTGGGTCAGATTGGATTCCTCGACGAAGGTGTCGGTCCAAACGGCATTCAGAAGCTCGTCCTTTAAGACCACCTTCTCGCTGTTGCGTACCAGAACCAGGAGGGTCTCAAACGCCTTGGGCTGGAGCGGAATGGGCTTGTCGTCGCGCAGAAGTAGGCGCTGCTTGAGGTCCAGGCGGAAAGGTCCGAACTCGTATAAGTCCATACCGTCGTTGGCCGAAAGCGGCACTGAGAAATCCTGAGAATTTCTTGAGGACTTTCTAAAGACTCCCCAGGGCGGGCGGGAGCATTATCCGCTCGTTTCCGAGGGTGCCGTCAGCTACTCGATAGGAGAAAGTTAACATGAATCTCACCCGCTTGTCTGCGTCGAACGCCACCTCGGGGGACAAAGCTGTGTAGAGAAAAGGCTATTCTTGGCAAAAAAGGAGACGAAGGTTATGTTGCGAATCAATTCCCGAATTTTGATAGAGTTGCTGCTTTCAGCTGTTGCGTTTTCATTCGGCGCCCAAGCGGTGCTTGCGACTACTACCTACATCGTGGGGACCTGCAAAACGGGTACCACCTTCTCCACCATCCAGGATGCACTGAACGCCTCGCCGTCACCCAACATCGTGGAGGTTTGTCCTGGAACCTACAACGAGCAGGTCAAGATCACGAAAGCCGTTACCCTGGAAGGCTTCGCTGGTAGTGGTTCTGATCAGGCAATCATTGCTGTTCCTTCCGGAGGGTTAGCGATCAACACGACTGACGACCAAGGCCGGAATATTGGGGCGCAAGTATGGGTGGAGGATGTCGCGGGGGTGGACATAAGCAACCTGGTGATTGACGGGACGGGTAACAATCTGTCGGGCGGCGATGAATATATCGTTGGGATTTTTTATCAGAATTCCGCTGGAACTGTGAATCACGTCGTAACTCGGAATCAATTTAACAGCGGCAACGGCATCGGTATCGAGTTGGAAGGCGGCAGTTCGCATCCATCGGTTACGGTAGAGAACTGCAGCCTCCATGATTTCGACTCCACTGGCGTCTTTACTCAAACGAACTCGACGAGTTCGGAGCTGACTGCAAAGCTTGAAGGAACCCTTATCGCAATTTCAGACTCAGCGCCAAGTTCCATTCCCGCCGTCATCCTGGACCCTGGCAGCACAGTCACTGCCAGCGACAATTACATCAAGGCTGGCAATGGTTACGGTTTCTTTCTTCAAGGAGCTGCCGGCTCCGTAACGAGCAACACTGTTGTGGGTGGTCTAGCTGGAGCTTATGTGCTCGCCGACGGGGCCATCTCATTCAACTCGAACAAAGTGTTGGATTCGGCCACTTATGCTATCTACATTGACGCTCCGACCACTTTGACTGAAATGCAAGGAAACACGCTCACGAAGGGTATAACTGGAATCGAATTCAACTGCAATTCCACCAACAGTAAGGTGCGTTCCAACACGATCATGGATTTTACTACGGGGGTCGACCAGCTTCCCTCGGGGGCGACTTCGGCCAATACTTACTTTAATGTAAGCACGGAGACCACAACATGCAAGTAGCCTACAAAATTCCTTAACTGCTGAAAACCGCGCCGTTGCCGACGCGCAACGCGAATTCACAAGTACATGGCGCACGAATCAGTTATGCACACTCGCACCAAAGGAGAAACGTCAGTGGGAAAGACGCGGGAACCTCGTTCGCGAACTCGGGCCGGCCGGACCTTGACGTATTCTCCAGCGCAGACTCTCGACTAAGTAGCAGTCGAGACCAGACCCTCCGGGGTTGGTTATCCAAATTATTAAGCTCGCTAGCGTTGGTCTCAACACAGTAAGGAGAAAAAAGATGAAAGTAAACAAATGGGCCACTCACGGAGCGTGTCTAGCATCGTTCACCTTGTTTGCGCTGCCCACCCCTGCTCAGAATCAAGAAATTCAACTCCCGGCCAACATTCACTGGCTGCCCACAGCCGCCGGATCGCAAAAAAACACACGAGCCAATGGCCAAACACAACAAGAGGTAGCCGCCGTCGATGTGCAGAAACAGGCGGGCGATATTTCCGCGACCGATGCCACCACTTCTTGCGCGTACACTTTCACCACCGGCAGCGGCCCGACCTACATGAAGTTTTGTGTGACGGCAAATGGAAACATCACCCAGTTTGAAAGCCCTGCGGGTAATGAGCAAATAAATGTTCAAAAGGTCGGCGAGGGATACGAGCTCTGTGCATTCACTCGTTCGACCGCCTATCTTTACTACGACTACGGCGAGACCGCCAGTGCAAACTGGGGACCCTCAACCTTGCTTAGCCTTACCGCGACCGAAGTAAAGATTGAACGGACAACCAGCGACGGAATCTGGACTCTGACCCAGACAATCACCGCAGTCGGTGGGCAGCTTCCCTATGCCAAGGTTGAGATGCAGTTCAAATACAATTCTGCAACGCCCAGCACCGCGCTTCCTACTTTCTTACGCTGGGTAAATGTGGACGCCTCCGATACTGCACTCAACAACCTGGACTCGACTGCCGATAGCGCTTGGGGCTATGTCAAGGGCGCCTACGGTTTGATGATGCAGAGCATCGCGCCATCAGATTGGTTTCTGGAAGGGGTAGTGTTTGATTCCCCATCCCCTACTGGCTCTGGCCTCACAAACGTGAACACATGCGGTGGGAATTTTTCAGGTGGACTTACAAATACCGATGGTTCCATGGGGTTGCTTTACCTCGGGGAGCCCTCCGCCCCAAGAGATTTTGTATACACGATGACCTTCAAGTACAAGGCGTACTGACATGAGCACAACTTTGGAGCCGGCCACCAAGAATCAAGAGTTCAGATTTGCCGCGGTCGTCGGGAATTTCCCGACGAGGAGGAGAAAGATTATGAAACGGAAAATGTTGCTTCTCTCTCTAGCAGTTCTGGTATGTTTCACTTTGTTTGCCGGACCCGCCCGCGCTCAGATTCAAGATACTTGCGCCTACACTTTTACCTCCGGCACAGCTGACAGCACAGGGGGAAGCTACATGCAGTACTGCGTCACCGCAAGCGGCACGTTGTCCTATTTTAACAGCCCTCTGGGCGTCCCGTTTGGTCTCAACGGCGTCCCGGAAATTGAGAGTAGCCGCGAGGGATACGGCTTCTGCGACGCAGATACCGGTATCAACTATTACAACTGGGGAGAGGAAAACTACTCCAACAACTGGAATCCGGCGACCTTGGTTTCGCAAACCGCGACGGCGGTCACGATCGCACGGACCACCACCGATGGACTTTGGACTCTGACCCAGACGTTCACACAGGTCGCCAACGGCGCTCCACATCTTGAGATTAAAATGAATCTCAAGAACAACTCTGACGTCTCCAAGACCGTGTATTTGGTGCGCTGGGCCAATGTGGCGGCCGCCGACGATACCCTCAACAACCTCGACAACACCCTAAATAGCGCGTGGGGGTATGTTGAATTTTTAAATACTCCGGAAGAGGTCGGCCCTGGTTACGGTTTGATGGTGCAGAATGCCGGGACATCCTCGATCGAGTACAGTGCGTTTGTGATGAAAACCATTGAGGCTCCTGATGGCCCGTCAAACGTTTGTAGTTTCAATGTCGGCGGACCTTATACAAACATCAATGGTTCGATGGGGATGGATTACAGCTTTAGGGTCAGCAAAAATGAGACGGAAACGGCGACCGTCAACTACACGTTTTTCTGACTTGCTGTTCGAGAAGGTAAGCGCAGCTGCAACTTTCGGTAGGGTTGCGTTGAGTGCGTACTTTCTCAGCCAACAGTGTTTTAATGGACCTAGGTTTGCCGCGCGGAGGAACATGCGACTTTGGACTCGTCTGGGCACTGCATTATTGCTCTTGTTTTGTTATCCAACGTTAGCCCAAAACTCCGAGACTTTATTTTTGCCAATAGCTGTAGCGAACGACAACCGGATGCCTGCGGGTCAGTTGACGAACGGCGTGCTGGAATTGCGGCTCGCGCTGAACGAGGCTACGTGGTATCCGGAGGAAGAGAGCGGCGGTCGTCGCGATGTTTACGCGTTCGCGGAAGAGGGGCACGCGCCACAAAGTTCCGGGCCGCTGATTCGCGTGCCACAAGGAACGCAGATTCACATCAGCATTCGCAATACGCTGCCGCTCGCGGCAAAAATCCATGGGTTACATAGCCATCCCGGAGGCGCGAAGGACGTGGTATCGTTGGCGCCCGGCGAAACGCGCCAATTGCAATTCGCCGCGGGCGAGCCCGGCACTTACATTTACTGGGCCACCACGTCGGATAGTTCGCTCGAACATCGCAGCGACAAAGAAACTCTTCTTTCCGGTGCGTTCGTTGTTGATGCGGCCGGAACGAAGCCGAACGACCGCATCTTTGTTTTAGGCCTTTGGTCGAGAGGTACAACTGCCGAGACTTTCCAAGAGATTCTCTCGATCAACGGCAAGACCTGGCCTTACACGGAACGCCTGACATTAAAGCAAAGCGAGACGTTGCACTGGCGCGTGATCAATCCAACGGCTTCGGACCACGCCATGCACCTTCACGGTTTCTTTTTTACTGTGGACGGCGCGGGTGACGGAGAGCGCTACGAACAATACGCTGTAGCGCAGCGCTATATGTCGGTCACCGAGCACATTGATGTGGGGCGAACATTCGAGATGACTTGGACGCCGGATCGTGCCGGAAACTGGCTATTCCATTGCCACATGGCATCCCATATGTCACCTTCCGCGTCTTTACCACCCGAAGAGGCCCACCCTACTGCTTATTCGTCGGAGCACGAGCACAGCGCGAGCATGGGCGGACTGGTAATCGGCCTCACCGTACTTTCGAACGCGAGCACTGCTCCCAGTTCGGCGTCCACAAACGCAGCGCACAAAGTGCAACTGGTGATCTCAGACAATCCGGAAAAGATCCCGCTATACGATTTGCAGGTGAACGATTCAAGAGAACCGGCCGCCAAGGATAAGAAAAAGTCGTCAAGCTTGCTTGGTCCGCCCATCATTCTTATGCGCGGCGAGATCGCGGAAATCGAAGTGAAGAACATGACCAGCAATCCAACCGTGATTCACTGGCACGGGATGGAGATCGAGAGTTACTACGATGGTGTTGCGGGATGGACCGGCACGGCGCAGCAAAGGAGTCCGGCGATCGCCCCGGGAACGTCTTTTGTTGCCCGCATGATGCCTCCACGAGCGGGAACGTTCATCTATCACACGCACTGGCATGACGAGAAGCAATTGCTGAACGGCGTGTACGGGCCGCTGATCGTTTTGGAGCCCGGCCAGAAATACGACCCGCAGCATGACCGGACCTTTGTGTTCAGCATGGGCAAATATGCGCCGTTCGGTTTTCTGCTGCTGATAAACGGCCATCCAGAGCCGGACCCTATCAACTTGAATAGTGGAACCAAGTATCGCTTGCGCTTCATAAATATCACCGACAATGCCGCCGACCTGCGCGTCCGCCTGACAAGCAAAGACGCCCCAGTGCAATGGATAGTAATCGCCAAAGACGGCGCGGATTTGCCGCCAGCACAGTTGAAGCCTTCCCGGGCAGACATGGGAATTACCGTCGGTGAGACTTATGACGTGGAGTATCAGGCGGAAACCGGTGGCCTCGCCGACTTGCAGATATGGGAACCCAGTTTTCCCACCCCTGCGACGCAACCGTTGGAGTTTGTCCCGGCCAAGTAACAGGTGTTAAATTCGGGACGGGACTTATCGGAACTTAGGAAGTGGGTAGGTCGGTATTGAACATGTCAAACAACACCTCCACGAACCGTCCGCCTGCCTTTTCCAAACGGTCAAATACTTTCCTTTGTCGGAGACGGGTTTCCCCGACGTGTCCTTGAAGCTCCATATGTATGTGCCGCTCGTATAGCCCAGATCGCCGGACAGAGCAATGCCGACTTTATCGGGCTTCCATACGAGCTTGAAGTCTGGGATTGCAAACGCGCTAGCAGTCAATCTCGTAATGGCGTTCTTCCCAGTTGCAACGGGAGCGTTGGGCCACAGCAGAGAGCCTTGTTCATCACAGAACGCTACTGCTTTGTCGAGATCCTTTGCCTCATAAGTCTTACTCCATGCCGTGTCAGCAGCCCAAATGCTATCCGTCGGCTTGCCGCCGGTTTGGGCCAGTACCTCGCCTGCGCAGACAACCAGGAAAACTAATCCTGCGATTATCAAATGGGCTAGTCTCATTCAGATTCCTCCGGTTCGCGGGAGTCTACCATTTCTCGTGCTTATCGCGTTTCTCTTCTGAAAATGCGGGAGTGCCGAGCCCTGAATCGGAACGAACGGAGCAGTGCCTGATTAACGCGCAATCTCTAACGACGCCGGCCATCGCAAGAGCTTTTTTGTTTGTTTATCACTCAATTCGAGCACACCCGTGCGTCGGCACGCGAACTGCGTCTGTCTCTGTCTCGAATTCATTGGGCCAACGGATCGGAAACCGGCCACGACCAGGCGCGCACCAGCGCTTACCTCAGCCTAGCAGTCTATTAAATGGACTACTTCCGCGCGGAATTCAGCCTCAACCCAGTGCTCGATGGCTAAAGAAGCCTCGCCAGTCTTGCACGGCGCGACAAACACCCGCCGCGTAACTCTCCACGCTCCCTCATCTGCCGGCTGTACTCCTGACCTCGGCTGAACTCCGCGAATTTGGGATCACCCTTAGTTCTTTGTAGCCGCAACATTTTGGTTGGATCTGCCTTAAATTCTCGAACTATTTTCTGAAGCCATGTGTGACTGATGCCGAGTCTCCGCGCCCATGCACGGCCGGATGGTCTGCTGCGATCGCGACAAGTGAACCACTGAAATACGCACCGCCGGACCATCAGCGATTCCTGGCTGCTACGCCAGGGCCGCGGCGGACGCCACTTCTCACGCGCTTTTTGGAGATTCAGCAGCGAAGACTCACGCGACGGCATCTGCCCTCCTCCCCTCTCCCTGCTTGTAGCGGAGCTGCCAAGCTCCTCTACGCCCGTCTAAAGGACTTAGCAGCGCTAGACGGATTCGGTGGCAAATTATTTCTGCGCTTTTTCACGCTACCTTGCGAATACCTTTCGAGAAGCTCTTCAGTAATAACTTTGGGGTAGTTCGCGTCGTACTCAGCACACTGATCCCGGATGCGGCGTACCCAAGCGATGTCGCTTCGCCTTCTTGACGAGGAGTTTCCCTCACTATTTCCGCGAAACGCTTTCTCTTCTTTATGCCATTCTGCAAACACTTCTCCAAGAGCTCCTGCGCCTCCGGAAACTTGGGAGCAAGCATCTTCAGAGATTGGATGTCGTGCCAGCACAGCGGTCCCCGTTCAGAGTCCTTCTTCATGCGCTTGATCGAATAGCGCAACATATAACCTGTTGTGAAGTGGAGGGCCGCTCGATCGTAGGCACGGGCTTGCTGGTCCTCCCATTGGGTCAGGGGCCGGTCCTCGGCAATCGCGCGGGCGCGGATCTCCCTCGCCTGGCCCCAGCATTCCTCGCCCTGCCACTTCTCCAGGCCTTTGAGGTAGAAGGCCAGAAGTTGGTGCGAAGTGCCAAGCTCACGAGCTAGCGCCCGCTGTGGTCGTCGCGACGATTCAGGAGTCTGCTTCCATTCGATTAGTTTCCGACGGAACTCTGTTGCGCGAGATTCCTGCATGGGCTTCCGGCCCCGGCATGGACGCGAGCCCTCTTGCGGATTAATCATTGCACTTCCCTTTGGCTTTTCAACTTTCGAAGCACGCGAACGGCCGCACACTACATCTTTGTGAATATCACATCGAGTAACCAGAGAAAGCTATGGGCCACGATTCCCGGATAGAACTATGGTCGCCAAATTGGACCACGTTCTGCTTTGTTGGTTTCGGAACGGACAGGCTTCGCCGCCAAGAAGCGATGAAAACCGCTACTAGAGAAAATCCCAACAGCGGGGTCGCAGGGCCCTGCAACCGAGCATATGGCGCGGTCGGTCAGAACAGATCTCGCTCGATCACGTGGGCTGAGAAGCAAGAAAAATTCCAGCCAAAGGAGACGTGTTTCTTCTTGCATTCTCCCTTTATAGAACTAATCGGGACTTGGAGACCGCCGCGGTTTCAGCCATTCGCCATTCCACTGTGCTGACTCTTCGCTCGGTTATTTTTCTGTGCGCCAGTTACCAGATCTTGCAAACTGTTTCTCGCACCATCGGATCGCCTTTCTTGCAACCGAAGGCCCTGGCAAATTCGACCATGTTGGACGTCGGACCGTTGGTGCGGAATCTTGGCAGCGGGTGGGGGTTCGTGTTAGTCCACAGCTTTGCCGTCTCCGGCCTGACGTTGATGGCCCAAATCTGGGCCCATCCCAGGAAGAAACGCTGGTCCGCCGTAAAGCCGCTGACATCGACATTTTGAGGCTTGGTCCCCAGGTGCTTCTGGTAGGCCGCATAGGCGATGGTCAAGCCGCCGAGGTCGGCGATACTCTCACCTTCTACAAGTTTGCCGTTTTCGTGCAGCTCACCGTCGACGACATAACCGCTAAATTGAGTTGAGACGCAATTGCCGCGGTCTTGGAATTTTTTCAGATCTTCTGGCGTCCACCAGTTCTTCAGGTTGCCCTGCGGATCGAATTTCGCCCCCTGATCGTCGAACCCGTGCGTGATTTCATGTCCGATCACGGCGCCCATGCCACCGTAGTTGTAAGCATCATCCCGGTTCGGATCGAAGAAGGGCGGCTGCAGAACGCCTGCGGGGAAGACAATTTCATTGAGCTGCCCATTGTTATAGGCATCGACAGTGGGCGGCGTCATCAACCATTCCGTGCGGTCCACCGGCTTTCCGATCTTGTTCAGGTCACGTGTGTTTTCAAACTGCGCGGCACGAACAATGTTGGAAATATACGGGCCTCGATCGATGTTCAAGGAGGAATAATCGCGCCACTTGTCCGGGTACCCGATTTTGAGGCCAAAGGCCTCGAGCTTTGTGATGGCTGCCTTCTTGGTTTCGGGACCCATCCAGGAGAGCGTGGGAATATCGTCTTGGAGCGCAGCGATTAGATTGTGAACCATTTCGAGCGCGCGGGCTTTGGCTTCCGGCGAAAAATAATTCTTCACATAAATCTGCCCCAGTGCCTGCCCGAGATACTGATCTGTGGCGCTGGAGCAGCGCTTCCAGCGCGGCCGCAGTTCCTGTGTGCCCGTGAGGATACGCTCATAAAAGTTGAAATTCTCCTGCACGAAGGGATCGGAAAGGAACTGAGCCGCGTTGTGAATCAGGTGCCAACGGAGGTAGGTTTTCCAGTCGTCCAGCGGGCGCGCAGCAATTTGCCTGTCCATTTCCTTGAAGAATTGTGGCTGAGCTACATTAATGTGGGTCAGCTCAGGATGACCTGCATCCTGAAAATACACCTTCCAAGCGAAGTGCGGGCTCAGTTCGCTAAGCTGCGAGATACTCATAATGTGATATTGAGTTTCCGGGTCCCGTAATTCGACGTTATTCATCGAGGCGTTGGCCAATCCCGTCTCGATGTCGAGCACTGTCTTTGCTTCAGCTGCCGATTTTTCCGTCGAATCACCAAGTAGTGCGAACATTTTCGAGACATGTCCAACATAGTCATCGCGGATTTTCTTGGAATCCGCATCTGTTCGCATGTAGTAGTCACGATCCGGCAAGCCCAAGCCGGACTGGTCGGCCTCTCCGATCACCTTAGTGCTGTCTTTCAAATCCTGCGTGGAAGCGAACGCGAAGAACACGTCAACGCCTTGAGCGTGGAGACGCGCAATTAAAGAGCTGATGCTTTCGCGATCCTGCAGCTGATCGATCTGTGTAAACTGCGGCGAGAGCGGCTTTGCGCCCTGGGCATCAATTGCAGTCGTATCCATGCAGCTTGCGTAGAAGTCGCCAATCTTTTGTTCATTCGACCCCGGCGTGGCGTCCTTATCCGCTGCCGCATTATCCAAAATGGTGTGTAGCTTCTTCTGGTTCTCGTCGGCCAACAGAACGCCGCTACCCCAAGCGGTGTACTCCGCTGGGATGGGATTGTTCTTCAGCCAGCCGCCACTGGCGAATTGGAAAAAGTCGTCACACGGCTTGCAGGTTTTGTCGAAATTGGTGGGATCGTACCCTTGGGACACGCTTTGCCCAGCTCGCGCCGCGTGGCTCTCGACTAATGCCACAGCAAAAGCGCCCAACAGCAGAAAACTGAGAAGACCGCTGAACAATCGGCGAATCAACACAAACCACCTCTCAATCAGGAGTATAGGAATCCTTCAGGAGCCAAATGGGCGTCATCTCACGAGGCTGGATTATAGCGCCATCTGGACATCAAGCCCGTTAGTGCCTTCCATGAGAAGGCCGGTGTGGTCAAGACAGTTTTTCTTTTTTCTTCCTGTGGATCGTTGCGTGTTAGCCGGGCCGCATCCCCCGAAACATCCTGCAAAGAGCGCATACACCACGTTCTTTAAATTTTTATTCATTGAAGTAGTGCTAGAAGAATGCGGCGATATTTCCTCATGGAAGTGTGCCGCCTGCCGCTGAGCCGTCATTGCGGGCAGAACGATTGTGGGCCTCGCACAAACTGCGTGCAACTAGCATCGTCCCATCTTGTAAATACATGAACGTGGAAGTTGACGGCGTTGGCCTCAGTCTTTCATCTGGCTCTGCCGATAGGTTGGGACAGCGCCTGCACGCTCGTAATTGACGATAATGACGCCTTTCGAGGTGACTGTGCTTTCCGTCACCTTGAAAGCCGCGGGCATCGTGCCGTCGGCAAACAATCGTTTTCCACTGCCCAACGTAATCGGGAATATCTGCAGCCAGAACGCATCGACCAAACCATGCTTGAGGAGCGTCTGAACAAGATTTGCGCTTCCATAAACGTGCAAATCCGGCCCTTCCTGTTGCTTAATTTTAGTGATTTTCTCCGCGATATCTCCCTTTAGAAACACGGACGGCTGCCATTCGTGAGAAGTCATGGTATTCGAGGCGACGTACTTGGTCGCTGTGTTGACGGCCGGCCAAATATCGTTATTTTGCGGCCAGAATGATGACCAAATATCAAAGGTTTTCCGCCCCATCAACAAGTCGAACGGCATGTTCATCCGCTTTCTTACAGCCATTGAAGAAACAGGGTCGGAATGTGGACTTATCCACCCACCATGCGCGAAGCCGCCACTGGCATCTTCCTCGGGGCCGCCTGGAGCTTGTATGACACCATCAAGGGAGACAAATTCAAGCACGTTAACTTTTCTCATGACTTCTCCCGTATCAGCCGGTTGCCTAACTTACTATATTGACGAACGGCCTCACCGGATTTCGACAAATAGTGTTGCGGTAGGGACGACCATCGCTGATCGCCCCCGCACAGAACCGTACGCATTATAGGCGTGCTAAGGCGGGAGCCGTATGCGGGAAAGCCGCTCGCCGGATCAGACAGTCTAACAGCCTCGACTTCTCCAATGTGGTTACGACCTCGCCGCTCCGGACCGTTGCAAATCTTACCTCAAGTGATTTTCATTAAGTTTCGCGGGCCGCAGGCCCTAAAGGACAGTCTACTCGGGTCTAAGGAGCCGACGTTGTTATGCAATCAAGTAAAGTTTTGCTTTAAATGTCCTGTTTGCGGTGAACCAGGCAAGTTCCTCTGCGTCAGCAACTCTTAAAACGTGCGTTCCACAACCCGAATTATGTCTTTTGTAATCAGTAACGACAGCATGGTTATGCAACGGTCTCTAAGCGATTGTCCGCTGTAGGTGGCTCAGAAATTGGCAGGAACGCGTCTCCTCGAACAGGGCAAGCAACTAATCTCGCCGGACGGTGTTGAGGATTGCATTACACTTCAGGAAAGTTACGGACGAGGGAAGTTGATCAGAAAGGATTCTTCCCACACTGAAGTGCGGCTACAAGGGGTGATGAGATGGACGTGCCCTGCCCTGAATCCAACAGTACCGATCTGTCCTTCGAAACATTCGTGGTTCAAATCCCCGTCGCAAGGGCCACCTCTAAAACTTTGCTGCTGCAGCCGGCGAAATCGTGTGGGTAGAAGTTTTTGGACCGATTCATGAAATTCGATGAACACGAACGATCTAGACCCCACATTGCCGGGCTCACGTCTCCCGTCCAACAGGCCCAGCTGAAATTACTGCTGGCCGGTAGGTGGCCACCGCTCAAGCCGTTGCCGGTGTTCAAGTACGAAACAGAGGAGTATCGCGCCT
>Ga0308309_10001371_pt1 | contig 14561 bp, 9 predicted proteins | sample HubBroMetageWFT5_FD_192491 | JGI IMG/M metagenome (GOLD analysis project Ga0308309, IMG submission 192491) | Warmed and freeze-thawed soil microbial communities from the Hubbard Brook experimental Forest, New Hampshire - Hubbard Brook CCASE Soil... | ecosystem: Environmental > Terrestrial > Soil...
GGCGTAAGGCGTCGTTGTGAGTCCTATATAGATGAGAGATTAGTCTAAGTCAAGTGAACAATTTATGAATTATCGGATGAACCGAAGCAGATTTCTCAGCTGAGTACTTGGTCCAGCAATTGCCGCACCGCCCGGTCTGCTTCCAGAATTGAATAGCGATGATCCATCGCTCCCGCCAAATCCGTATTCGCGAACGTGATGCGTCCGAACGGCCCTGCCCGCAAAACATCTCGCGGCGCTGGCTTGCCGTCCTTTCCGAAGAAAAAACCAGGCTGTGGATTCAAGTACGCATGTCCCCACCGATTCAAAACGATGCCCGCGATGTCGCGCCCAGCATCGAAGCCTGCTCCTAAAAACATCTCCGTGAACTGCGCCCGGATTCTCCGCTCATAGTCACGAAAGGAAGTCGTGATCATCTCCCCACGCCCTCGATGGCCCTGGTTTTCCGTCGAATCGCCGGGATACGCGTAAAGCACCTTCAGCGTCAGCACAATTGGGTTGTCTGGGCTAATCGTCGGCGGAACGTCACCGCAAACAGCCTGGCGTCGCACGTCAAAATAATTTCCAACACCCTCAAACCACCTGCATCCGGTTATTCCCATTTTTTGCAGAAAACGCCAATTCCTCACCGCGACATTCGCCATCATGCAAGGCGAGCGGTAGAACTGCGCGTATGCGTTCCGCTGTGCTTCCGGCAAATCTTTGATGATGTGTTTCGTCGTCCAACTTCCTCCCGCCATCACCGCCGATCGCGCCTTCACTCGAAAGATTTTCCCGTCTTTCGCATAAGCGATCGAGAGGGAACTCGCCTTCGCTGGATCGCCATCGTGGTGCACGGAGACTGCTGTGGAGGAGAGGCGCAGCCGTGCTCGCGCGTTGGGTACATCCAGAGCCGCAAAATTCAACGTCCCCCGGGTCACTCCCTCAACGGTTGCTGGTCCATCGATCGAAGGCGGAAGCAGCGCCTTGGTCATGAGCCGTGCGATAGTCGTATTTCCGCCGGGGAACATTTGTACCACTTCGCCAGACCCGTCGTCCCACGGATGCAGCAAATCCGCCGCGTACTCGCAGAAAGCGGAGAGCGCATCCGGCCCCAGCCCCGAACCGCCGCCCTCGACCGGCGAAAGAAATGTCCGGATCGTCTCGCGGCTCAACCCATATCGTTCCATCATGTGCTGCTCGAGCGAGACGGCGTCCAGCTTCCTTGAGATTTCATCGCCTTCGTATTTCGGCGGATCGAATTTCGATTGGTCGGCAGCCGCTCCGGAAAACCACCGATACAGTTCGCGCCTCGCCGCCCCGGAAACCGGCGCTCCTTCCATCTTTTTCCCCACCGGATCGATCAGCCACATCCCCGGCTTCTGGCCAAACTTTGCTCCAAACCAGAAGCCGTACTCCCCACGGCCCAATCCCGCCGAGTCATACGGCGTGCGGCTCAGCACCATTTCCGTTCCGGAGCCGGACCACTTTTGGTAAGTCAGCTTCGGCGTGCACAATCCAATGGAATCGTAGAAGCGTGCGATGAAACTGTGGGGGTAGGGGACCAAGTAAATCGCCGAGCCTTGATGCGCCACAAGGCGCTTTCCGTCCACCTCGAACTCGTTCTGTTTTGCCTCACCTCCAAAAATCGGATGATTCTCCAGAATGAGGCACGTCTTGTCCGGCCCGCTTTGCCGTTGAAAGAAAAGCGCAGCCGCCAGACCGCTGATCCCTCCTCCTACGACCACGCAGTCGTACGTTTCTCCCGTGTCGATAGTGTCCGGCGGCAACGGGTCATACGCGCCGTCGCGCATTCTGTGCCCGGCCTCCATCACCGCATAGGTATTGCCGTTCGAACGGCTGTATTCGCCGATGCCTCCATACCCAGTCCAATCGTCCTGTGCGTCGGCGGCCGCGGAACCTCTTCCTATCGCGAGAAGTTGCCTCGGGTTCCATCCGTCAAGCAGGCTCGCGCCGGAGGCAAGCAGAGTCGAGCCCAGAAAATCGCGCCGTGTTATGGAAGCATGCATACCAATCGAGCGATCGCCGGGAATCCTTCTCATTGTGTCCGTCATGAAAGGCCTTCGCCGGAACTAAGGACGCGTATCGAGTGGATGTTTGCTCTTCTCGTAAAACTCATTCTGGATTTTCAGGCTCTGGTCATCGGCCTTCGCCGAGCGGATGGCTTCGACAATCGCATCGATCCAATTCTTCATGTTCCATGCGCCCAGCTCTTTTGTGGCAATGGAGCCGTCACCAGAATAATGATTCGGGAATCGCGCGTACCACCAGATTCCGGTGTACACGTCTTCCGGCAAATTCACGCGCTTCTGGTCGGCGCCAGACTCGCTCGCGGCGCGGTCAAGGTGCACCAAATCTGGGCGCGACACCATCGTGTTCGAGGTTTCGTTTTCCCCGGCGTGGTAGTCAATCCCGGTGGACTTCTTCGCGGGGCCGCCGGGCTTGCTGCGTTCACCGTCCAGAACGTAGACCACATAGTCGTGCGGCTTATCCATTTGCGCTTGCGCGAACAGAGGCAGCAGGTGCTCGTTCCCTCCATGTCCATTCACGATCAATACTTTTTTGCATCCATTGCGGGCCATCTCATCTGTAGTTTCCTGCAGCAATTTCAGCTGCAACTCGAGGCTATACGCAACGGTTCCGGGTTCGTGTTTGGCTTCAAAAATTTGCCCGAAATAGTATTCCGGAAAGACGACCGCATACTCCTGCGCCACCGCCTGTAGCGACGCGTAACGCACGTTAAGCAAGTCCGTTCCTAGCGGCAAGTGCGGTCCGTGCTTTTCCAAAATACCAAAGGGCAACAAACAAGTTCCCTTCGATTGCTCAATGCCAAGACGAAAATCAGCGGCCGTCAATTCTTCCCACTTTGGCGAAACCTTCCCCTGCGCCCGAGCAGCGCAAGCTCCGAGTGACGCAATCGCTGCGGCCAAAACAACGAGTACCAGAGCTCCACGAAGAATCATCTCCTGTCCCTCCCCATCGCCGCGAATTCTAACCCTGGGCGTTTAGGATCGCACTATTAAATCGATTTTATGAGCGAGCTTCAAGCGCATGTAAAAACTATCTGTTGCTAGCTGGACTGCCCCAAATGCCGGCGCGCAAATGAAACGCTGACCCTGCAACGCGAGCCAGCCTATGCAAACGCGGTGGAATGGCGACGCTATGGAAGGAATCATCGAATGTTTCCAAACCGTCCAGTCACCTGAACATCAGTTGGCTGGTCGCGCTCCGTGGTTACCCATAGACCTTCTTTACAATCCTTGAGGCCGGGCGCGGCGGCGGAGAATAAGCCTACAATCCGCACAATTCACCGCAACGCAACAAATGTTGCAGTAAAATAAAGAGGCACAAGACGCGGATCTCAGGTCTTGGGCGGGAGTCAGGCTACTTGCACTTTCAGCAAACTGCCAAGTTATATGCATCTCGCAACGTATGTTGCGCTGGTGATACAGTGAGTCTGACGGCGGGACGAACGCAGCGAAGCGGCAAGTGCGCCGCTTGACAGAATGCAACATACGTTGTAATTGCGGCAGAGCACTCACACACGTGCTTTGCGGACCTTCGGCGGAAAGTGCGGACACTGAGTTTTGTGGATGAGGGAAAGTGAATGGGTGATGTTACGACATCTATGGTGAAGCGCGGCATCCAGATTCGGCCCATGGAAGATGCGGAGGAGATGAGCGTTTGCGTCGCATTACAGCAGCGCATTTGGGGATATGCGCCAATCGATACCGTACCGGACCAGATTTTTATCGTGGCGAAGAAAACCGGTGGCCAGGTAATGGTGGCGTACGACGCGGAGACCCCGGTGGGCTTTGCTTTGGCCTTCGCGGCCACGCGCGATGGGCTTGGTTACTTGCACTCGCATATGGTCGGGGTCGTCGAGGAGTATCAGAACCGCGGCGTGGGACGTTTGCTGAAGCTGGCGCAGCGCGAGGATGCGCTGCAGCGCGATATTAACCTGATTGAATGGACGTTCGATCCTCTCCAGCTGAAGAACGCGCATTTCAATGTGGAAAGGCTCGGCGCGATCGTACGTCACTACCTACCGAATCTCTATGGGCGGACGTCCAGTCCGCTGCACGCCGGGTTGCCGACAGATCGTCTTGTCGCGGAGTGGTGGGTGCGCTCGATGCGTGTCGAAAATGTGCTCGCAGGCAGACCGCGGCCATCGACTCCAGATTGCCAACGCATTTCGATTCCCGCCGGCATCCGGCAGATCTGCCGCGATGAACCGCCGAAGGCAGAAAAAATCCAAACAAGAGTTCGCGAGGAATTCGTGGCACGCATCGCTGACGGCCACGCGGCCGTTGGATTCGAGTTCAACGAAGAACTAGGGACCTACCTTCTGGAGCCTTATGAAGATTGAATCCATCACTTTGCGCGAAGTGCAAATGCGGCTGAAGGCGCCGTTTGAAACCAGCTTTGGCGTTTCGCACCACCGCAGAATTATTCTTGTCGAAGTCGTCGCGGACGGCGTCAGCGGCTGGGGAGAAGTCACCGCCAGTGAGACGCCGGGGTACAACTCCGAGACCACGGATACCGCATGGCACGTGATCTCCGATTTTGTTGCGCCATCGCTAATTGGAAAGACGCTTTCCGCCGCTTCCGAGTGTCCCGCGTTGCTGGCTGCCATACGCGGGCACGAGATGGCGAAGAGCGGTGTGGAAAATGCTCTTTGGGATGTGGAAGCACAGCTCAAAGGAGTTTCCCTTTCAAAGCTGCTAGGCGGCACGCTGGACGAGATTGCCAGCGGTGTCTCGCTTGGCATTCGCGAGAGTCCGCAGGCTTTGGTGCGAAGGGTGGAAGAAGAATTGCGCAGCGGCTATCAGCGGATCAAGCTGAAGATCAAGCCGGGGAAGGATCTCGAGTACGTCGCAACGGTTCGCAAGGAATTTCCAGACATTCTGCTTTCGGTGGACGCCAATTCGGCTTATCGGCTCGAAGACGCGGCGCATTTGCGACAGTTAGATCAGCATAAGCTGCTGATGATGGAACAGCCGCTGAACTGGGACGACATCTACGCGCATTCGAAGTTACAGGCGCAAATTCAAACCGCGATTTGCCTGGATGAATGCATTAATAATGCGAGGCACGCTCTCACCGCCATCGAACTGAAAGCCTGCCGGATCATTAATATTAAGCTCGGGCGCGTCGGGGGGCACAGCGAAGCGCGGCGTGTTGAGCAAGTCTGCCGCACGCACTCCATTCCGGTCTGGTGCGGCGGAATGCTGGAGACCGGTATTGGGAGGGCGCACAACATCGCGATGTCGACGCTCGTGGGTTTCACGCTTCCAGGAGATGTTTCCGCAAGCAAGCGATACTGGAATGAAGATATCATCGAGCCCGAAGTTGAGGTCACGTCGAAGGGCACGATTCATGTGCCGAAGACTGCCGGCCTCGGCTACACCGTCAGGCGCGATCGAATCGACCAGCTGACCGTTCGAACAAGTAATTGGAACATGCGGCGCACCGCGGCCTAAGCGCGACCTTGCCAAGCGGCTGAGACTCCCAGACCCAGCCGTATCGCCGACACGCACACCAATGCCAACCCGCCTCATTGCCTGCTATCCTCTACACCACGTTTCGGTCTAATTGGGCAGGAGTGCGTAAGCCGAACCTGCGCGGACGAAGGGTCGAACGACCGCGCGGCGGCCATCGCAGCTAAAATTAGATGTCGCCTTTTTCAAAACACACTGGAAGGAAATGAATATGAAACGCCTCGTTGTGTTGGCGCTGTGCGGTTTATTCGCGAGTTCGGGCGTCCTGGCACAGCGGCTGCCCGAGAATGTCGTCCCGGACTCCTACGATTTGAAATTTGAACCCGATCTTGCGACCGCGACATTCGCTGGCGACGAGACGATTCACGTGCATTTGCAGAAGTCCGCGACTTCCATTGTGTTGAATTCGGCCGAGATTGAATTTAAGGAAGTGTGGATTGGATCGGCTGATTTCAAGCAGGCCGCGGCCGTAACCAAGGATGATAAGAACGAAACAGCGACGTTGACGGTTCCTAGCGCAGTTCCTGCCGGGCCCGCCGACATTCATATTCGATTCACAGGCATTCTAAACGACAAGCTTCGCGGATTTTATCTGAGCCAGACCGCGCGGCGGCGCTACGCGGTGACGCAGTTTGAGGCCACCGATGCACGGCGGGCGTTTCCCTCCTTTGATGAACCAGCCTACAAAGCGGTGTTTCGTGTCGCGCTCGTCGTCGACAAGGGCGACACGGCGATCTCGAACGGAAAAATCGTTTCTGATACTCCCGGGCCTGGTAGCGGCAAGCACACCCTGCAATTCTCCGATTCGCCAAAAATGTCGTCGTATCTTGTGGCGATGATGGTGGGAGACTTCGCGTGCATTCAAGGCGGGGCGGACGGGATTCCGATTCGCGTTTGCGCGGTACCGGAAAAAAAGGACTTGTTGTCTTACGCGCTGCTCTCTGCAGAAAATATTTTGAAATTTTATGACACCTACTACCAGATAAAATATCCCTATCAAAAGCTGGACATCATCGCATTCCCGGATTTTTCCGCGGGCGCGATGGAGAACGTCGCCGCCATCACCTACCGCGAAACGTTGCTGACCATCGACGACAAAAACGCTTCGGTGGACGCGCACCAGGCCGTTGTCGCCGTTCTGGCGCACGAGATGGCCCACATGTGGTTCGGCGACCTGGTGACCATGAAGTGGTGGGACGACATTTGGCTGAATGAAGGGTTTGCGACGTGGATGTCCTTTAAGCCGACGGAAGCCTGGAAGCCGGAATGGCACTTCGAGCGCGGCGAGATTCAGGAGACCGGCGCTTCGCTCTCAACGGATTCGATTGCCTCCGTGCGAGCGATTCGCGCGAAGGCGGAAACTCCGGCGGAGATTGGGACGCTGTTCGACGGCATCGCCTACGGCAAGGCTGCATCTGTTTTGCGCATGGTGGAAGCCTACGTGGGTCCGGAAGTTTTTCGCAAAGGCGCAAACGCCTATCTCGAAAAGCACGCGTACGCAAATGCGACGGCGGAGGACTTTTGGAACCAGATGGCGGCGACGTCGGAGAAACCCGTTGACGGCATCATGGCGAGCTTCATCCAGCAGTCGGGAGCGCCGCTCGTTACGGTAGTGAAAACGGAGTGCGGTGTGAAAGTTGTCCAGAGCGCGCGCCACAAGAAGAAAATGTCGGTCACGCAAGTGACGCTCTCCCAGGAGCGCTATTTTGCGGACGCCGCAAAGCTTACCGCCGGATCGCAGGAGATTTGGCGAATTCCCGTCAGTCTTCGCCCTGCGGGCTCCAAGGATGCGACATATGTTTTGCTCGCGCAGCGCCAACGAACGTTCGAGCTGCCCGGCTGCGCGGCGTGGGTCTATGCCAACGCCGGAGGACGCGGCTACTATCGCAGCAACTACGATGCGGCCACACTGGCAAAAATGAGCGCCGAACTGGAGGCGAGTTTTTCGCCGGAAGAGCGCATCCACTTTCTGGGTGATGAGTGGGCGATGGTGCGCGTCGGCCGCCTGAGCGTCGGGGACTATCTGGACACGCTGGAAAAGATGAAAGCCGAGCGCAGCAGAGCGGTGGTAGGCGTGATGATGGGCCGGTTTGGAGAACTTCATGACACCATCGTGAGCGCGGCCGAACGGCCCGCGTTTGAAAAATGGGTGCGTGAATTCCTGCGGCCGATGGCGACGGAACTCGGCGAGTCGCCCACGCCAGGCGAGTCGGACGACCGGCGGGGACTGCGGTCCGATGTCTTCGGGACGCTTGCGTCCTACGGACGCGATCCGCAGCTGCTGGCAAGGTCGCGCGCACTCGTCGAACAGTACATGAGAGACCCAAACTCGGTGGAAGCGGCGCTTGCCGGGAATGCTTTGAACGTCTCCGCGCTCGATGGGACCGCCGAGCTTTACAACAGATATCTCGAGCATATGAAGACGGCGAAGACGCCGGAGGAGTATTACAACTATTTTGGCGCTCTCACACAATTCCCGGGCGCGGACCTCGCCAAACGCACCATGGATCTCACCCTGGGGCCCGAAGTAAAGAACCAAGATTTGTTTTTTCTTGGCGGTCTATTGGGCAACGTCGACATCCAACCAGCGGCCTGGGAACTTTTTAAGAGCAACTTCCCGGCAATCAAGGAGAAAGCGGGGGCTTCGCTGTCCGCAGGGTTTGCGGCGCTCGCGGGTTCTTTTTGTGATGAGAAGCTTAGGGATGATTCGCAGGACTTTTTCTCGTCGCAAAATCTCCCCGGCAGTGAGCGCCCGCTTCAGAACGCCAAGGACCACGTCAACGCTTGTATCGAACTGCGGAGTCTTCAGCAAGCGAACTTGTCGGCGTACCTGAAGAAGCTGCCGGCGAAAGAATCAGCGAATGCCAACCATTGATACTGCACTGCCAAGAGCCTCCAGGACAGTCCTTCAAACCGTTCTGCAGCCGGTTCGTGCGCTCGGCCCACGTTCCCGCAGCAAATCGCTTGACAATCGTGGCCTAGCTCCGTAGTCTCCCCAGACAAGAATGCAACAAATGTTTCACGCGTTCACGGACCGGCAAAGCGGGTCAGCGGCATAGCTGCCGGCAAACAAAAAAGCGGGAGGCTTTACTGTGAAAAAATCGATGCGTACGAGACTCTTATGGCTCGGCAGCGCTGTAACTCTCGGCTGCGTCGCAGTCTTCGCGCAGGCGCCCAAGCCTGCGGATTCCAAGGCCTCCGTTGTTCCGCCCGTTTCGGGGGCCTCCGGCGCGGCTGCGCCCCAGGCGCACGAGTTGACTGCCGACGATCTTGGCGCCTTTCTCGATGGCTTCATGCCCCAGCAGATCGAGCATGCGGACATCGCGGGCGCGGTCATTGCCGTCGTCAAGGATGGCAAGCTGATTTTTGCGAAGGGCTACGGGTACTCCGACGTCGCGAAAAAAGCGCCCGTCTCCCCGGAGACCACGCTGTTTCGGCCGGGATCGATCTCAAAACTGTTTACGTGGACGTCGGTCATGCAGCAGGTCGAGTTGGGCAAACTGGATTTGGATCGCGACGTCAACGATTATCTGGACTTCAAGATCCCCCCGGCGTTTGGAAAACCCATTACGCTGCGAAACATCATGACCCACACGACAGGCTTTGAGGAAACTGCTAAGGATTTGTTCGTTGGCTCGGCGGACGATTTGCGCCCTAACAAGGAATACTTGCAGGTGCACATGCCCGTCCGAATTTTTCCGCCGGGTACGACGCCTGCTTACTCGAATTATGCTACGACCATGGCGGCGTACATCGTCGAGCGCGTTTCCGGGCAGAACTTCAACGACTACGTCGAGGAACACATTTTCAAACCGCTGAACATGACGCATGCGACGTTTCGGCAGCCGCTGCCGGAAGCTCTCAAGCCCTCTATGTCCAACGGCTATATTCTGGGCTCCGGCGAACCCAAGCCATTTGAATACGTGCAGGTTGCCCCCGCCGGTTCGCTGTCCGCCTCGGCTGTGGACATGACGCATTTCATGATCGCTCACTTGCAAAATGGGCGTTATGGAGACGCGCAAATCCTGAAGCCCGAGACTGCCGTGCAGATGCACGCGCGGCAGGAGGGATGGCCGCCGTCGATGAACGCCATGTGCCTCGGGTTTTACGAACAGTGGTTGGACGGCCACCGCAGCATCGGGCATGGCGGAGACACGGTCTCCTTCCACAGCAACCTGCATTTAATTCTGGACGCCAATGCAGGATTCTTTGTTTCCTACAATAGCCCCGGGCGTGCAGAGATCGATCCGCGCGGGCTTCTCTTTGAAAAGTTCATGGAACGGTATTTCCCGTCGCCGGCATCGAACGAGCCGACGCTTGCGACGGCCGCGCAGGACGCCGCCAGTGTTGCTGGAACGTATGAAGTCAGCCGGCGGTTTGAAACGAATGTTTTGGCAGTGACCACTGTGCTTGGCGAGACGAAAGTCACTGTCAATCCAAAAGACAATACCATCTCGATGGGATTTAAGGGCCTGAACCAGCAGCCTCTGCATTTTCGAGAAATTTCTCCGATGATTTTTCGCGAAGTGGACGGGCACGCGAAGATTGCCTTCGTAAACGACGCTACGGGCCGCCGGGTCGCTTATATCGATTATCCCTTCATGGTGTTTCAGCAAGTGAACAACACGTTCGACAAACAGACCGTGAACTACGTCATCATCGGATTCAGCCTGTGCGTAATTGCGCTGACATTGTTGCTGTGGCCCATCGGCGCGATGATTCGCAAGCATTACGGCAAGCCGCTCGCGTTGGAGCCCGGCGCCAAGCGTTTGCGGATGCTGGTGCGCTTGGTTTGCTTTGGGGTCCTCGTGTTTGTCGTAGGGCTGCTGATTTTTGTAAGCAGGACCGATAATCCGTCGGGCTTGTCGGAGCGTGGCGATTTATGGTTGCATCTTCTGCAAATCGTCGGGGTGTTAGCCGGTCTCGGCTCGCTGATTGCGATCTACAACAGTGTGAAATCTTGGGGCGATAGCCAGCAATGGCTCTGGAACAAAATCTGGAATACGTTTCTGGCGCTCGCGTGCGTGGGATTTTTCTGGTTTATCTATCACTGGCATCTGCTCAACTTCCATTTGAGTTACTGAGCGGACGCGGAAGTCGCGCAGCTTGCACAACCGAATAGTCGCGAAACGTCCGCGGAAAGTCCTGCGTCAACGGCTGAGCGCGGGGAGAGCCGCCAACAAGGCCTTGGCGCCATTCCACAGAATTTGCACCCCGATGCAAACCAGCAGAAAGGACGATAGGCGCATGATAACGCCCATCGCCGTGGCTCCAATCGCGCGCGCCAAACGATCCGAAAAACCGTAACACAGATAGATGCTGACGGCGATGATCAGGCAGCCGATGAATACCTCGAGCATGCCCAGGAAGTTCCATCCATGGCGTTGGGGCAGATTAGCTCCCAAGGTGATGGCGACGGAAATAGAGCCGGGGCCGACGGTGAGAGGCAACGTCAGCGGATAAAATGCGTTCTTGAACTCGTCGCGCGAACTGACTTTTTTGCGGACCTTTCCTTCGCGGTTGTCGCCGTCATCGTCGCTGCGATTCAGCATGGCCCAGCCGGTGGAAATCACAATAAGTCCGCCGCCAACCTGAACGACCGGCAGCGAGATTCCAAAAAAGGTAAGAATGTACGTACCGATGAGGCAGGAGCACACCAAAAGGAAGAAACTGTTCATGGCGACGCGCCGTGAGAGGGCGCGCCGTTCGAAAGCCGTATAGTCTCGCGTTAAAGTAAGAAAAATAGGGCTGCCGCCCAGCGGGTTGACGATCGGGAACAGCGCGCTGAGGATTAAGAGGGTGCTTTTTGCAGCGTCGAGCAAACAATTTCTCCGGGATTGGGAGTATAGCCGAGACCGGTATTGGCGTCACAGCGCGCCCAGCGACTCCGACCAGTGTTCGACTCGACTGGATTATCCGTCTGTGTCTATCCTGTTTGCGCCAGCACGATCTTCGCAGTTGTGATGGCCTGCCCCGCGTGCCGTTGCGTATGTTCGGCAATGTGAACTAGAAGTCCGCCGAGCGTGGTCGGCAGATGATTGCGGCCGACAGTCCGTGCGATTTCCAGGTCGTTGTCGAAAAAGCGGCGGATGCGAGTTGCGCTCGATGCCAGCGCTGCGGAAAGTTCGGCGAAGAGCTCGCTGCGCGTGCCACCAGGGCTTAGTTCAGATTTCAGCGCGGCCAACTGCTCTTCATTCAAAGAACCTCCCTCGGCGTAAGTTAGAAGGCGGTCCATGCTCCGTGAAATGTGTCGCAAATGGAAGGCGGCAGAAGCGATTCGCGCGGGACGTTGATTCACCTGCTCATCGCTTAACTGGCTGCACCAGCGTTGCAAGTCTTCGCCGGCGAGTTCCAGAGCATGCAGAACCGCGCGGTGGACGCTCGGGACCTCCGCAAGTGTTCCCCGCAGCCACGGCTCCGGCCCTGTTTTGTCAGGCATTCTCCCTCGGCTGTCTGCGAAAATGGACCCAAGCTCAATGAACGGCGAGCCTCAGGCAAAAACAGGCAACCAATAATTGTTTCACGCGAGCTGTTGGATGCAAAAGCGCCGGCAAAAGATTTAGGTTTCAACATTCTGACAGATGAGCCTTGCTCGGAGACGAGGACGTGAGCTAGAGTCGCGGTTCCAGTTGGGGAAAACAATGGCGACGAGGAAGAAAACGAATCGAAGCGCACATGCTAGACCGGACGAAAAGGTCAAGGTCTTGATAACGCGAGACCGGATTCACCGGAGAATTCTGGAGATCGCAAAGCAGATTCGCGAGGATTTTCCGGAGGAGCCTTTGCTTTTGGTCGGCGTCCTGAAAGGTGCAGTGTTCTTTTTGTCCGATCTCGCGCGGGGAATCCCGGGCGAGGTGTCGCTTGATTTCATTGCCGTGTCGAGCTATGGCAAGGACACAAAAACCTCGGGGCAGGTGAGGCTCACAAAGGACTTGGACGCGAGCATTGAAGGCCGCACCGTCATTGTAGTGGAAGATATTCTGGATACCGGAATGACGCTGCAATATCTCTTGCGGATTTTTGAACAGCGTAAGCCCAAGCGGCTGTGCGTCGCGGTGCTGCTGGACAAGCCGGAACGGCGCACCGCGGCGGTGCAGGCCGATTACGTGGGATTCACCATTCCCAACGAATTCGTAGTCGGCTTTGGGCTTGACTACGCGGAGCGTTACCGCAATCTACAGGGAGTCGCAGTGCTCACTCTGAAGCCGCAGGAAAAATCTGCAAAGTCCGCCGGCTGACCGCAACGCGCGAGACAAGAGGCTGGTTTCTCTCGCGCCATCCCCGCCATATTGGAAATACTCCAGATCGATCTCCGAAAAAGACGATCGACAGCCTCTCCACGGCTGCCTGCTATAATGTTAGGAGTTCATGAATCCTGCCAACGAAAATCCTGAGGCCACGGCCACCGAAACGGCGGCGACAGAAAAGACCGAGGTTTCCGCCGAGGTTCTAAGCACTCTTGCGGAGATTGGAGAAGAGGTCAATTCTTCCCTTGATCTGGACGAAGTGCTGGCACGCACCGCGGCGCTCATCAAGCGGCATATCGACTATGAAATTTTTGGCGTGCTGATGATTGAGGGAGACGGCGCGTATCTCAAGCACAGATTTTCCATTGGATATCCCCGTGAGCTTGCGGACAATTTGCGCATTCCGATCGGGCAGGGAATCACCGGGACGGCGGCGGCCACGGGCTACCCGGTGCGTGTGAGCGACACGTCGAAGGATTCGCGGTACATCAATGCCATTGAAAGCGTGCGGTCCGAGCTGGCCGTCCCGCTGATGCTGCAAGGGAAATGCGTGGGCGTGCTCGATATCCAGAGCAGGCACCTGGATTACTTTACCCGTGAGCAGCAGAGCATTCTCACCCTGCTCGCGAGCCGTCTGGCTGTGGCGATTGATAATGCACGCTTGTTCCAGCGCGTGCGAGCGCAGGCGGACACACTGCTTCTGCTGAATGAAGTTGGACGCGAGACGAGCTCGATCCTCGACGTCGAGGAATTGTTGCGGCGCGCCGCCGAACAGATCAAGCGAGTGATCGATTACCAGATCTTGAGCATCATGTTGTACGACGAGGCTCAGAAAGTGTTCCGCCACCGCGTGGACGTAAAACACGGGCAACGCGTGCAGGGAAAGATGCGCGTCGCCGCGAGCGAGGGAATTGTGGGAGCGGCGGCGGAGTTGAAAGAGCCGGTGCTGGTTCCGGATGTAACGGTCGATCCGCGGTATCTGATGGTGAATCCGGAGACGCGTTCGGAATTGGCGATTCCGATGATGCACAAAGGGAAAGTCATCGGAGTGCTGGATCTCGAGAGTCCGCAACTGAATTATTTTACCGAGGATCACGTTCAGACGTTGTCGATTTTGGGAGCCAATCTTGCCGTGGCTCTGGAAAATGCGCGGCTCTACGAGCAGGTGGCTCGCGACGAGGCCCGTCTAGAACGCGATCTGCAGGCAGCGAAACGCATTCAAGGCGCGCTTTTGCGGCCTGTGCCGACAGAAGATTTCGGCTTGGATATCGCCGCCCGGTATCTTTCGGCGCGGGAGGTGTGCGGCGATTTGTACGAGTTCTTGCGCTACGGGCCCCAGCAGCTGGGCATCGCGCTTGGTGACGTCAGCGGGAAAGGCACCGCGGCGGCGCTTTATGGCGCCGTGGCCATAGGGATCATGAGGAGCCTTGCTCCGCAGAAACTTCAGCCTGCGGAAATGCTCAAGCAGATGAACCAGATCGTCGGGGAGCGGCGCATCGAGGGGCGCTTCATGACGGCTTGTTTCGCGACGTGGCAGAAGGGGCGGAGCAAGTTGCGCGTGGCGAACGCGGGGCAGTCGCAGCCGCTGCTGTATAAGGACGGGCGGTGCGACAAGATTGCGCTGACGGGATTCCCACTGGGAATTTTTGAGGAAGTCAGCTACGACGAATGGGGCGTGTCACTCGATCCTGGCGACATTCTGGTTTTCCATTCCGACGGAATCGCGGAGACGAACAACAGCGAGGGGCAATTTTTTGGAACGGAGAAACTGCGCCTGCTCATCGAGCAACAGCATGAGGTCAGCGCGACGGAG
>Ga0308309_10001372_pt1 | contig 14558 bp, 11 predicted proteins | sample HubBroMetageWFT5_FD_192491 | JGI IMG/M metagenome (GOLD analysis project Ga0308309, IMG submission 192491) | Warmed and freeze-thawed soil microbial communities from the Hubbard Brook experimental Forest, New Hampshire - Hubbard Brook CCASE Soil... | ecosystem: Environmental > Terrestrial >...
AAGCCGAAGAGCGCGGTCACAATTCCCACAAGGTCGATGATGAAACCTGCCGGTTCGAAATTTCCCGAGTCGATTTGTTCGCGTGTCCGCCGGTATCGAACTAAACCCGCCAGGCAAACCAATACTCCCCCAAGGATCGCCCCCGTGCCAAACCAGACCGTAACTCCAGAGGTAGACACGACATGCCCGGACCCCTGGATCGCCATCCATTGGCGGATGGCGATGGCAAAACGGCCAATCGCAAAACCAAAGACGACTACGGCGATGCCGGTGCGCACCCAAGCGAGAAAGGTGCGCTCATTGGCTAGATGATCGCGCGCGACGCTCGGATTGGTTCGGGTCGCCTGCTGAGAATCCTTCGCTGATGTTTCGGGCATATATTCTCAAGAGATACCCGCATGTTTTGAGACTGGCCTATTTTACTGCTAATTGAAGGAGTGACGCGGCACCACTGATATTTTTTATCAGATCGGCGGGAACGTTGTGCCGTTGCTGCAGATATTCCGGGCTGTTGTAAGAGACCCAAACTTTGCCGCCGCCGTCTTCCCAAACTAGGGCCTTCAGCGGAAGATCGATGGCAATCGTGGGCGAAGCAACCATGACGGGCGTCCCTCCCTTGGGACTCCCAAAAAGGATGAGTTGCGTAGGATGCATCTTCAAGCCGACTTTCTCGGCTTCCCCGCTGTGATCTACTCGGCAAAATATCGTCAGCCCCTTCTCTTGCAACAGGGCCTCCACGCGCTTGAGAGTTTCAGAAACCGAGTAAGGGCTGCTCAGGTGCTGCATTCCGTTGTCTGGAGCTGAAGCTGGAGTTGGAGTTGGGGCCATGATCGACCTCCTGAGATTGGGGAAAATATTAACCGGCGAAGTTCCTCACACGATTAAACAAGTTAGTCGGCGCAAACGCGCCGGTCTATTCGGCATTCTTGACTGGGCGTTCGATAAAATAGCTTCCAGAATTTCTATAGTTGGCTGACGATTTCCCACAGAAACCACGTGCGGCGCTCGGTTTGATCGATCCAGTTTTCAATCAAGCTGGCCGTGGCGACATCATCGTGCTTTTCGCAGATTTCGTGGGCGGCGCGCAAGTATCGCGTGAGGTCGCGGTTGTCGGAATGAATCTCCCGAAGCATGTCCTCCGGGCTGACGGATTCCTTGTTGTTGTCTTTCAGCCGCTGGTGTTTTGCGATGTCGCTAATAGAGTGAAGCGTGGAGCCGCCGAGCTTGCGCGCGCGCTCGGCAATATCGTCTGTCATGTCGAAGATCTGTTCGGCGTGCTCATCGAGCAGAAGGTGATAATCGCGGAAATGGCGCCCCGTCATGTGCCAGTGAAAATTCTTCGTCTTGACGTACAGTGCAAACGTATCGGCAAGCAAGGGGCGAAGTTCGGCTGTGATTTCCGCGACACCGTCCCCGCTGAGACCGCTCGTGATTTCGGAACTGCCGCTTTCTTTGATCTGTGCTTGAACCACACCCGTAGTATTTTTCGCCATGTTTGGGCTCTCCTTAGGTCGTCGTGCATTGGATGCCCATTTTCTGCGGTTAGGTTACAAAATTTTGCGGTCAAAGGCTTTTCGGTCCCCCGAGGACGCTTTGCTGACTACATCTCACTGACCAGTGTCGGACCTAGCGCCCTTTGGCGCTCTTACCTCTCAACACCATGCAGGTCGAGGTAGCTTTGGCAACCAGTCGCGCGCTTTCGTCGGTGATTTCGCACTCGATATAACCGACAGTGCTCCCACGTCGTACCACTTTGCCCTCAGCCTTCAAGGCAGCCTGCCAAACTGGGCGAAAGAAATTGATTTTGAGTTCGATGGTAGTGAAGGATTCACCTGGGGCGAGTGTGCTGGCAAACGCCATGCCCATGGCGGCATCGGCAATGTCGCACAGTATTCCACCGTGAAGCGTTCCCATGGGGTTGGAGTGTTGCGGTCCTGCGGCGAGGGTGACCACGGCTCGGCCGTCAGCGGCTTCATTTGCTTCAAAGCCAATCAGGCGGGCCACAGGGACGTCATTCGTTTTTGCTCTGCTCCTGAAATCTGGTTGGAGGCTGGCTTCGGGGCCACTCATGTTTTCTCCGTCTGAGCTTTGGATTCTTTCGAGCGAATGTTCGTTTCGAGGTATTCCGCAAGGTGACGGCAAGCAATGTTTAGAGTTTCGGGTGTCCGCTGCAGCCGTTCCAGCATCAAGCTGCCTTCCAGGGTGGTAACAATTAACGTAGCTAATTCCATAGGATCGACGCCAAACCGGATTTCGCCGCGCCTTAGGCCTTCCTCGACGATGGATCGCAGACGTCCGAGCCAGGAATTGAAGGCCCTGCGGACTTTGGTTCTTAGCGTAGGATTACCGTCATCCGAATCAGTGGCCATATTTAGAAACGGACACCCCCCCTGCACGAGGCCGGCGCGGCGATCCCGGAAGTTCCACACGATCTGTTTCAGCCGATCCACCGTATTGGTGATTTCCTGGGTGCTTGCGAACCTCGTATCCAAGGCAAGTTGCCAGGCATACTCGAAGGCTTCACCCGCAAGCTGCTGCTTGCTGTCGAAGTGCCGGTAAATCCCGCCTTTTTCCAAACCTGTCACCCGCATGAGGTCGGAGAGGGCCGCGCCTTCAAAGCCTTTTTGATTGAAGATGGGCGCGGCCTTACGGATGATTTCCCGGCGGGTTTGCTCGCCTTTGCGCATTCCGGGGTTCCTCCTGCTGTTCTAAGAAACCAACTGGTCTCAACAGGAAGTCTAGCATGTATTTATGCGACCGAACGGTTTCTTTGTGCATCGAAGGAACTGGCCTTCGACAGAAGCGCTTTGAGAACGATGGTTCTCGCCCCCAGTACGACGGCTTACCGGCCCGCGATCAACCCCTGGGTCATCCCCATCCCCGCCACGCTTGCCACGTTCATGGAGTTGCTGGACACGGCCATCGCCAACGTCGCATTGCCGCACATAGCCGGCGGACTGGCCGTTAGCGTAGACGAAAGTACCTGGGTGCTGACCAGCTATCTCGTATCGAATGCCGTCGTGCTTCCACTTTCCGCGTGGCTGAGCCGCGTTTTCGGCCGCAAACGCTACTACATGATTTGCGTCGTGCTCTTCACAGTAAGTTCGCTGCTGTGCGGACTAGCGCCTTCCCTCGGACTGCTCATCTTTTTTCGTGTGCTGCAAGGAATTGGAGGCGGCGGGCTGGCTCCGGTCGAGCAGGCGATTCTTGTGGACACATTTCCGCCGAAGAAACGGCCCGCGGCATTTGCTTTGTATAGCATGGCCATTGTGACGGCACCGGTGATCGGGCCGCCGCTCGGGGGATGGATCACCGACAACTGGAGCTGGCGTTGGATTTTCTTCATTAATATTCCTATTGGGATTTTGTCGCTGATTCTGACTAGCCGGCTCGTCTCCGACCCTCCCGAGTTCACTCGCGAAGTACAGGCTGCGCGCAAGGACGGAAAACTCCGGGTTGACGGGCTCGGGATTGTTCTCGTGGCCCTTGGCTTTGCGTTCCTTGAAGTAGTTCTCGATCGCGGTCAGACGGAAGACTGGTTTGAGAGCCGCTTCATTGTTTTCTTTTTTTCGATTGCGGTCGTGGCCTTGATTGCGGCGGTGTTCTGGGAGTGGCGGCATCCCGATCCGGTGGTGGAGATCCGTCTACTTGCCGACCGGAATTTCGCCATCGCGAACTTTTATTATTTCCTCTTTGGATTCGCTCTCTTCGGCTCGACCGTATTGATCCCACAGATGTTGCAGAGTCTTTATGGCTATACCGCGACGGACGCCGGGCTGGTTCTTGGACCTGGAGCATTTGTGATCGTGGCTTTAGCACCGCTGGTGGTGAGAATTCTCCCGAAAGTCGGCATCAAGCCAATGATTTTCACGGGATACATCATTTTTGCGTTCGCGATGTGGCATTACGCCAGCTTTGATCTGAGCACGGACTACCGGCACATCGCCATTGCGCGGGCTATCCAGGGTCTAGGTATCGCGCCACTCTTTGTTCCTGTGAGTCAGCTGGCATATTCCTATCTGCCGAAAGACAAGAACAACAAGGCCTCGAGCCTGACCAATCTGTTCCGAAACCAGGGTGGGAGCTTCGGGATTGCGTTTGTTACGACCCTTCTTGCCAGGCGAACGCAGTATCACCAGTCCGTTCTGGTCGCTCACGCTACGCCATTCCATCCTCCTTACCGGGAAAGGCTTGCTTCCTTGTCGCGGCATTTTGCCAGCAGTGGATTCTCAGAGGCTGACGCGGCTGTACATGCCAAAGCACAAGTGGCTCACATACTTCTGCAGCAAGCGTCATTTCTCAGCTTTCTCGATTGCTTCTGGATGCTTGGGTGCGCTTGCCTGATAGGGGCGCCGCTGGTTTTCCTTACGCGCAAGGTCAGGTCCGGAGCACCCAGCGCCGCGCACTAGCGCACTGTCGGCGCGAGCCCCATGGATGTAAAATGTAAAAGTGCAGTAGAATCAGTGCGCAGCAAATGTCGGGGCGTAGCGCAGCCTGGTAGCGCGCCTGCCTTGGGCGCAGGAGGCCCCCGGTTCAAATCCGGGCGCCCCGACCACTAACTTACTGAACTAACTGACTTTCTCTTTCCGCAATACTTCCGCAACTCTCCAACTTGGGAACATTTGGGAACAATTGCTCTCTGAGCAGGTTCACAGCGTCTCTGTGCGCACTCCCACTGCCGTGAGTGAACTCGATGCTCCTGGCGGTTTGGATGTCCGGCATGATCCGATTTGACGATGGCGGAGGTCCTCTTGATCGTCGGGCATCGGCGCAAGATTGCGGGTGTCCGCCTAAAGAGTTCTGACCGCAATGACGGTCACGTTCAGATCGAGTGGTTGCTGTGGCAAGTCAATCTGGAGCCGACCTTCTGTCTGCCGAAATTTCAATGATTGCCCTCCTGCGAGCAAGTGCGCCGACATCACCTTTGTGTCCAGCCCAGATATCTCCAGTGGCGCCGACGGCCAATCGAAGATGTGGAGGAAGAGCCTCCCGTGCTTTGCTGTGGTTCGAACAGATTTCATGTTTTGCACTGGTCCGTACGTCGTCCCGTATATGGATTCGCCGTTAATTGCGAGCCAATCGCCGATAGCGCGGAGACGCTGCTGAAATTCCGGCTGGATCAAGCCATCGGGTTGCGGTCCGACGTTCAGCAGGAAGTTGCCGCCACGGCTCGCGACTTCCACCAGGCTCCGAATGAGAAACTCCGCCGACTTATATTCACGATCATTCGCGTTATATGCCCAAGTCTTGTTTATAGTCATGCAAGTTTCCCACAACTGAAAATCTTCTGGCGGCGGGATTCCTCTCTTCAATTCCTGCTGAACGCTGGCATCGGTCGCTGCAAAACGCACGCCCTTCGTCGGGATGGCATTGGGGATGAACTGTTCCGGAGTTTGATAGTCACCCGGCACGCCAACTCGATCGTTCACCAGAGTGGCAGGCTGCAGTTTCCGGATCAGCTCAAGGAAGTGATTGCCATCGTATTTCTCCTGGTGATGCAAACCGTCGAACCAGATCAAAGCGACCGGGCCGTATTTCGTTAGCAGTTCGGTCAACTGGAGCTGCATATACTCGAGGTACATGGGCCACTGGGGGCGTGCGGGCTCTCCATTCCAATTTTCTTTCGCCAACTTCGTGGTGTCACGAAAGGCTGTGTGGTGCATATCGGGCGGAGAGTAGTAAAACCCAAGTGGCATGCCTCTTCCTTGGCAAGCGTCCGCCAGTTGCCTCACTACGTCTTTTCCATATGGAGTATTCGTGATCTTGTAGTCTGTGTAGGAAGAGTCGAACATGCAAAAACCATCGTGGTGTTTCGTCGTGAACACCATGTATTCCTGTCCTGCCGCCCTGGCCAAATCAATAAAAGCATTCGGGTCGAACTTTGATGGATTAAACCGTCTTGGCAACTCGCGATACTCCGCCTCGCTGATGCCCGCTGGTGTGGGTGTCATTATGGGCCAGGAAGCCTCCACGCTGGCCAGCGAGTATGGTCCCCAGTGGATGAACATGCCAAATTTGGCATCGCGGTACCAACGTGTCCGGTCGTTGGCCAAGCTAGAACCCAATCCCGGACTAAGCATTAATGGAAGTGACGACCCTGCGAGCGCAAGCCTTATGAAGTCGCGTCGAGAAGGCGAACAAGCATTCACGAGGAATGAAATGCTATCACGACGCCTGCTCACGCAAAAACGGCAGGGATAATTTCACATCGTTGCCAGCCAGCTACAAGGGCGTACAATGGGGGTGTTTTTACGGTACAAAATGAGAATCCCGATTCCGGGGTGTTATCGCGCGAGGGTGACATGAAACCAGAGCGGCGCGGGTTATATCTGGCGGTTATGGTAGTGGTTTTGTCGGCCGCGTTAGGTGGAATTTACGGTCCAAACGTGGGGGCCACTGCATCCTCGTTTGACGACGCCCAGAGTTCGGTGCGAAATTTTACCCGCGTGCTCGACGTCGTGGAGGCTAATTACGCGGAGAAGGTGGACGTCGACAGGATCGTATATCAAGGCGCGATTCCGGGCATGCTGCGCGTGCTCGATCCCCACTCCAATTTCTTCGATGCTCGCCAGTGGTCGCTAAATATGGAAGAGCGCCGCGGCAGGTACTACGGTGTCGGCATGACGGTCATTCCCCGTGGTGACCGCACCGTGGTGATGTCTCCCTACGTGGGCACTCCAGCATTTAAGGCCGGAATCCGGCCGGGTGATGTGATCTTGGAAATCGACAACAAATCCGCCGAGGGTTTGACCACTACAGAAATCGCCGACCTTTTGCGGGGCGCGAGGGGCACTGCCGTCAAGATTACGGTTTCTCGCGAGGGTTACGCCGACCAGCTGGTTTTTACCGTAACGCGTGATGAAATCCCACATCACGCCGTGGAATTGGCGTTCGAGATCAAGCCCGGCATCGGGTACATAAGACTTTCCGGATTCAACGAAACCACCGACGGTGAGCTTGCCGACGCGATGAAGCAGCTGAATGCGTCTTCTCTCGACGGCCTGATTCTGGATATGCGTGGCAATCCTGGCGGTCTGCTGAACGAGGCCATCGCAGTTAGCGACATGCTATTGGACAAGAACCAATTGATCGTGTCGCATCGCGGACGCGCTTCCACTGAGCGGCGTTACTACGCCGTACGCGGAAATCAGGGCGAGAACATGCCGCTGGTTATCTTGGTCAATAACAATTCGGCGTCCGCCACGGAGATCGTTGCGGGCGCCGTTCAAGACCACGATCGAGGCGTCATCGTTGGCGGGACGACGTTCGGCAAGGGCTTGGTGCAAACGGTTCAGCCGCTAAGCGAAAAGACTGGCTTGGCGTTAACGATCGCGCGCTATTACACGCCGAGCGGCCGGTTAATTCAGCGCGATTACAAATCGATTTCGCTGTACTCCTATCATTACGAGCGCAAGGTTCCAGAGCATCCGACAGAAGTCCGGCTGACCGACAGCGGGAGACAGGTAACAGGCGGAGGCGGAATCGTCCCCGACATAACCGTTCGCGAACCGGAGTACACTCGCTTTCAAAAGGCGCTGCTGCGTGCTGATGTATTTTATCCATTTGAGACAAGCGTGGGCGGATTTACGCGGCACTATTTGGGAACTCGTCCTGCTATCACCAAGGATTTTGAAGCTGGCGAAGCTGTGTTGACGGACTTTCGCAAATTCCTCACTAGCCAGAACGTTCGCTACAGCGAGCCGGAGCTGGCCGAAAATCTGGATTGGGTGAAACGTAAGATCAAGCAAGAAGTTTTTGTGTCCACATTTGGCCAGCAGGAAGGCTTCAAGGTTCTGCTCGAAGCCGATCCGCAACTATTGGCGGGCATTGACGCTGTTCCGCAGGCGCGCGCACTGTATGAGAAGGCTCGCAAGATTATCGCCGAGCGCGCCGGCACCGCAACCTATCGGCCATAAGCTGCCGCTGCTGCTTCACCATTCTCTGTAACCAAGACTTCCGACGTGTACCCGGAAGTGGTCGTTCGATAGCCTGTGATCATTAAGTGGCATATCAGGTCGGCTTTGCCGCCGACGGCCCCGTTCCCGGGAACAACGATCATCGTGTCAGTTACTTGTGCTAGGTTTGCTTCCGCTGGATGTCCGCATCTGTAAAGTGCACGGAGATGCCGCAGTCCGTATGCAGCGTTTCGGAATTCTCACCGCCAGGCGCGCATTCAGAAAAACGGAGCATGAAGGAGCCATACGGACGCGCGGACTTTGCGGAAGAGAATCACTTTGAACTCGTGGTCAATCTGCCGCAGCATTCGGGGCGTGCCGGCAAGGAGGAGCGGTCCCAACCGCCGCCTAGGGCCTGGACGAGGGTGACGGCATCTACCATGCGGCGGCCGAGAATATTTACGGCGGTGATTTCGTCGGAGAGAGCCGCGCTATGAGCGGTTGTCACTTCGAGGTAGCTGGTGACGCCGCCCGCATAACGAGTATTGGCGAGTGCGAGATATTTTTGGGCTGCGTCGACGGCCGTGCTCTGTACCTGAGCTTCGTGCTCCAGAATCCGGAGCGCCGCGACGTTGTCCTCGACTTGTTGAAAACCGGTCAGCACCGTTTGGCGATAGTTGGCGACCGTTTGATCGTACGCAGCGATGGCCTGGTCTGAGGCAGCCCGGCGTCTTCCGAAGTCGAGGACGGTTAACAGTGCGGACGGGCCAGCCGACCACAAAATACTAGGGCCGGAAAGCAATGTCGTGATGGAGCCGCTTTCGAAGCCTCCGGCGGCGGCCAAATTGACGAGCGGATAGTAGGCGGCCTTGGCGACGCCAATCTGCGCGTTCGCAGAGGCCATAAGTCGCTCGGCGGCTGCGATGTCGGGTCGCCGCTCGAGCAAGTCCGAGGGTAGTCCCACCGGAATGGGGGGAGGCGGCGCCGTGAGAGGAAGAGGAGGGAGACTGAACGATGCGGGAGGCTTCCCGACGAGGACCGCTACCGCGTGCTCGTACTGGGCGCGAGCGACTCCGACGTCGATTGCTTGCGCGCGAGTTGTCTCAAGTTGCGTTCTGGCCTGCTCGACCTCCAGATCGGACGCGAGCCCTCCTGCAAACCTGTTCTCGATCAATTGCAATGCCTGTTCATACTGCGTAACGGTCGAATCTAGAAGCTGTTCCTCGGCATCAAGCGTGCGGGCTTGGAAGTAGTCCAAGGCCAACTGAGCATGCATAGACAGGTTCACCGCTGCCAAGTCGGCTGCGCTGGCTTGCGCCTGGTCGCGATAAGATTCAACGGTGCGGCGCACGCGTCCCCAAATATCGATCTGGTACGACAACTCGAAAGGAATTTGTAGGTCGGTGAAGCTCACGCCATTGAATTGTGGGCTGTGGGGTTGGCGATTTTTGGAATATTGGTTACGGGTTGCACTCGCGCCCGCAGTGATCGTGGGAAAGTAATCGGCCCGCTGATATCGGACAAGTGCACGAGCCTGGGTATATTGGGCCTCAGCCGCCTTCAGGTTTTGGTTGGAGACGTTGACTTGCGCTTCGAGGGTATTGAGTTGAGAATCCTGAAAAATCTCCCACCAGTTGCCGTCAAGCTCTTGGTCATTCGGTTGGGCAGGCTTCCAATCGCCAACCTCTTTATAGGCTGGCGGAACCTCCGCCGCCGGGCGCTGGTATTTCGGCCCAACCGTGCATCCCGAGAATAACAACATGCTCAGGACACTGATACTCCCGGCAATGCCCTTCGAGAATTGAATGTTTGTACTGCGGAGGCGAAGCAGACTCATTGCGTCCCTCCTGCGCTGCTGGTCTGAGCGATCTGCACTTTTTCTCCATTCACCACGGAATCAGGAGGGCTGACCATGACAGACTCGTTGCCCTGCAGACCGGAAATGATTTCGATCGTGTCACCGAAGTCGCGGCCGGGCGTCACCGGTAGTAACTGCGCTTTGTTGTCCTTAACAACAGCGACCCGCAGACCTTCCTTGCGAAACAGTAACGTGTCGACCGGCAAGATGTAGGTAGTGATTGTTCCCGGCACTTTGAAATGGACTTCGGCATAGGAACCCGAAAGCAATTTACCGGTCGGATTAGTGACGTCAACTTCCGCCAGGAGGGTGCGCGTCTCGAAGTTGATGGCCTGGGAGGTGCGCACAAGCTTGCCTGTGAATGTTTTCCCGGGAAACTCCGACAAGGTCAACTCCGCGGTCAAGCCGGAAGTCGTGGCCTGCGAATATTCTTCTGGGACATTGACATACACGCGGAGGCGCTCCACCTGAGAGAGATGGAACAGATCGGTCTTGACGCCGCCGGCGCTGCCCGAGTCGACCAGAGCGCCGACATCGGTGTTGCGAGCCGTAATGATTCCGTCGAAGGGAGCGTAGATCTTCTCAAAGGATTGCAAGGCCTCTAATTGCTTCACATTGGCCTGGTCGGCTTCCACGATAGATTTATTGGCGTTGTATGTGCCGACGGCATTGTCCACGTCTTGCTGGGACACAGCATTGCTTTTGAGCAGACCTTGGTAACGATTCTTTGTAATCTCGGCGAGTCTGAGATTGGCCTCGGCGGTGGATAGATTGCTGCGCGACTGCCCCAGTTGCTGGTCGACCTCGGGCGTGGCAATCACGGCCAACAGCTGCCCTTTCTTCACGTGCGCTCCGATATCGAAATACCAAGCCTGCAGATAGCCGTTCGTGCGAGAGAAAATCGGAGCAGTGACATAGGGTTGTACGTTTCCCGGCAACACGATTTCCTGGGAGGGCGCGGCGCGCTGAGGCGAGACGACAGAGATGGTTGGCACCGCCATGTCCGCGGTTTCGGTGCGAAGAGCGGCGCTGGTGTGCACGCGCTCAAGAATCCCGGAAATTAAGAGCCCGGCGAAGATGGCGACGATTACGAGCGCGGTGATCCAGCCCCGTCGGGATCGCCGTTGCACGCCGGCGATCGGTGGCGATTGTGGTTCTTGAGTCGAGATCTGTAGTTTCGTTTGTGATTGCATTGACATCACCCCTTCAAGTTCCATTTCAAAGAATTCTCCTATGCTTGACTGCTGGTTTCCGCGGGCTGGCGCTTGAGTCCGTGTAGAACGCTAAAGAGAGTTGGCACAAAGAGCAGCGTAGATACCGTCGCGAAGAGCAGGCCACCGATGACCGCGCGGCCCAGAGGGGCGTTTTGTTCGCCGCCATCCCCGAGCCCCAGGGCCATAGGCAACATGCCGATGATCATAGCCAGGGCTGTCATCAGCACGGGGCGGAAGCGCGTGAATCCAGACTCAAGCGCGGCGGCGATGGGATCTTTCCCCTCGGCCATCTGTTCAGCCGCAAAGCTCACGACCAAGATGCTGTTGGCGGTGGCTACGCCCATGCACATGATGGTCCCCGTGAGAGCCGGCACGCTCAGCGTGGTGTGAGTCACGAATAGAAACCACGCGATTCCAGCGAGGGCGGCGGGCAGGGCGCAAATGATGATGAAAGGATCCAGCCAAGACTGAAAGTTGACGACAATCAGGAGGTACACCAGAAGCACCGCGAAGACTAGTCCTGTTAGAAGGCCAACATAGGAGGAATGCATCGTCTGCGCCTGACCTCGCAGGATGACTTGCGAGCCACGCGGAAGTTGCTTGCGAGTTTGGTCGAGAATGCGCGTGATGTCGCCCGAGACGCCTCCAAGATCGCGTCCTTGAACGGCACCGTAGATATCGATGGCGGGTTGGATGTTGTAGTGAGAAACCACGGACGTTCCGCTGCCTCGTTGGACGGAAGCGAAGCTCGCGAGAAGGGACGGCGGGGCGTTCGGAGTGGGCCCGGTGATGGGCATGTTGGCCAGATCCTGGAGCGATGAGACGCGGTACTGCGGAGTTTGCGTGGAGACCTGGTAGCTAACTCGATTCTTCGGATCAAGCCAGTAGGTTGGCGAGGTCTGAAAACTGCCGCCTAGCGAAATCAGCACGTTTTGCGCGATGGCCTGAGTATTAAAGCCGACCTCTTGAGCCTTTGTACGGTCGACCGAGAGGTGCATATAGGGCTGATCAAATGGCTGCTGAATTCGCGCATCAGCTATCCCGGACACGTAGCGGACTTGGTTCAGTAGGGAGTTCGCATAAACCTGATTGCCGGCCAAATCGTTGCCGAGAATTTGAATGTCAATGGGAGCGGGCAAGCCGAAATTCAGAATTTGGCTAACCATGTCCGACGGCAAGAAAGAAAAAGTGACGCCTGGAAATTGCTTGGCCAGGCTGATGCGGAGGTCGTGAACGTACTGGGCCGTCTTGTGGTGGTTGACCGTGAAAGTTACAAGAATATCCGCGTCCGAGGTGCCCACCGTTCCTGTGTTGTTGTAGGAAGTATTGATGCCGCTGTAGGGGAGCCCAATATTGTCAATCACGTTGGAGATCTCGCCCGGCGGGAGCTGTTGTTTGATGGATCGCTCCACGAGATCGCAGAGACGGGCGGTCTCCTCGATGCGTGTTCCGGTTGGGGCTCGGAGGTGGAGATTGAACGAGCCGCTGTCGATCGTGGGGAAGAAGTCTTGCCCCAGCCACGGAATAATCAAGGCCAAGGAGCCGAGGCACGCGGCGAAGAATGCGATCAAGAAAGCGCTACGGTGATGCAGGCAGCGCTGGAGCAACCCATGATAATGCTCTCGGAAACGCTCGAAAGCCTCTTCAAAACGAACCTGCATCCGGACGAAAGGATTGCGGGAGGATGCACTGTTCGCGGCGTCGTGCTCATGGCCGCGCAAGAGATACTTCGCCATGGTAGGAACAACTGTGCGCGAGAGGAGATAGGAGGCCAGCATGGCAAATACGACGGCTTCACCCAGCGGCACGAACAAATATCGCGCGACGCCGGTGAGGAGGAACATCGGCACGAAGACGATGCAAATCGCGAGCGTGGCGACAAACGCCGGGACAGCGATCTGTTGAGCGCCATCGAGGATGGCGTGTTCGACTTCCTTCCCTAAGGCGATGTTTCGGTTGATGTTTTCGATCTCGACGGTCGCGTCGTCCACCAGGATGCCGACGGCGAGCGCAAGCCCTCCGAGTGTCATGATGTTGATGGTTTCCCCGATCGCACTCAAAGTGATGATGGAGGTCAGAATGGCGAGCGGAATCGAAACAGCGATGATGACCGTGCTTCGCCAGCTACCGAGAAAGATGAGAATCATCAGACCCGTGAGGCAGGCAGCAATGCTCGCTTCCTTTACCACGCCTTGAATCGCGCCCTTGACGAAGATGGACTGGTCGGCGAGCGGTTTAATGTCCAACGCGGGCGGCACTGTCTGCTTGATCTGCGGCAAAAGAGCCTTAATCCCCGCGATGATGTTTAGCGTCGACGCATTGCCGTTTTTTTGGACGGTCAAGAGAGTAGCCCGCTGCCCGTTCACGCGGACGATGTTGGTTTGCGGCGGAAAGCCGTCACGTACCCAAGCGACATCACCGATATAGGTGGTTGTAGTGCCGACAGTTTTGATCGGGATGCGGTTCAGTTGCTCGATCGTCTGGGGAGCCGCATTCGAGATGTCGACGTTGTATTCCTTGGAACCGATCTTGGATGTGCCCGTTGGCAGAATCAGATTCTGGGCGCTAATGGCAGTGACAACATCGAGAGCGGAAAGACCTTTAGACTGCAAGGCTGCAGTGTTCAGATCCACTTGTACCTGGCGTTGCTTACCGCCATAAGGATATGGAACTGCTGCTCCCTCGATCGTGACCAGCCGGGGGCGAATGAAATTGAGACCGTAGTCGTTCAGTTGCTGCTCGGAAATGCCTTTGCCTGAAAGCCCGAGTTGCAGGACGGGGACGGTCGAGGCGCTGTAGGTGATGATCAATGGCGGCGTGGTGCCAACAGGCAGCTGCCGGAGTTGCGTTTGGGAGTTTGCAGTGATCTGGGCGATGGCCTTGTCGATACTCACAGAAGGTTGAAAGAAAACTTTCACCACGGCGATGCCATAAAGAGATTGCGACTCAATGTGCGCGATGTTATCCACCGTAGTGGTCAGATTGCGCTCGGTGATCGAGACGATCCGGTCAGAGATATCCTGCGGGTCAAGTCCGTTATAGTTCCAGATAATGCTGACGACAGGGATGTCGATATTCGGAAAGATGTCCGTGGGAGTTCGAACAATCGCAAGACCCCCAAAGATAAAAATCAGAATAGCGAGCACCACGAACGTGTATGGCCGCTTCAGTGCTAGTTTTACAATCCACATGAGTCACCCCAAATCGTTTCACCGCGTCGCGGGACTGAGTAATTTGGCGAAGCTATTGCCTGTGCCTCGGAGTCTTTGCATCCAAGGTCGAGATCAGTTGCTGCGCTGCCGGGGGCACGGGGACTTTTCCTGACAGAACAATGTCCCTTGCAGGAATCTTCCTGCCGTACACCCGTTCGTTGTCCCCATTGTCGGGACGAATTGTGGAGCCTTCGAGGGAGACTCCGGCAAACAGACCGCGTGCCCTCGAGTAGCTCAAGATTTCGGAACGCAGCGTCGCGTCCGTTTCGGCCGATGAATCGCGGCCGACGGGGCCAGCAGCCACGGAGGCGTCGCCTCCCAGCTTGACCTTGCTGGCGAGAATGCCCCTCGCACCGCTTTCATTCATAACGAGCAAGAC
>Ga0308309_10001375_pt1 | contig 14549 bp, 10 predicted proteins | sample HubBroMetageWFT5_FD_192491 | JGI IMG/M metagenome (GOLD analysis project Ga0308309, IMG submission 192491) | Warmed and freeze-thawed soil microbial communities from the Hubbard Brook experimental Forest, New Hampshire - Hubbard Brook CCASE Soil... | ecosystem: Environmental > Terrestrial >...
CAACACGGGATTACCCTTAGCCAGGGCATCGCCGAGCAAGCTTCGAACGTGCAAACTATTGCACCTTGACACGGAAGTTATTGGCTACCATACTTGGCCGGGCCAAGATATACCTGCAAGTCCCCCCACTTGCATGGGCGTGGATAAATCGGAGTCCGGGTAAGTAGTTCAAGGATCCAGGGCATTTCACACACGCACGTCACGAGGAAAAAATCTATGGTTGCCCAACCCACCAAGCGTTGTGCCTTTCTCACCCTTCTACTCGTGCTTTCCGTGGCGATGCTCATGACTGCGTCCGCCGCTGGACAACAGTTCCTCACGGTTGATGTGCCTGGAGCCGCATCGACTCTGGTGCTGGGAATCAACAACGCCGGCCAGATGGTGGGTTCCTACACCGATGCGAGTAGTGTGACGCATGGTTTCTCGCTCACTGGCGGCGTATTCACAACCATTGATTTCCCCGGTGCCACACTTACCGAGGCCGTCGGTATCAACAATGTCGGCGAAATTGTTGGATCCTACAACGACAGCCAAGGAGTTGGCCACGGCTTTCTCTTGAGCAACGGCACATTTACTTCAATTACCGACCCTCAATTCGCTTGCTGTGCCACCTACGTCTCTGCTATCACCGATACTGGGGTGATTGTTGGGTCAGGGATAGACAGTAACGGCAACCAGGACGGATTTGAGCTGGTCAACGGGACCTTCACTACGCTGGATTTTCCTGGCGCAAATTTCACCGAGTTGTTGGGAATTCCGTTCCAGAACAGCACCATCGTCGGGGTTTACAGTACCAGCTTTCCGACTGGTCCCCTCCAAGGACTCACTTACAGCAATGGACAGTTCAGCACATTCGACGTCTCTGGAGCGACCAACACTACTTTGTACGGCATCGCCGATGGAGGCGGGGTGGTGGGTACTTACACCTCGTCCGAGGAGGGGACGCATGCGTTCCTGACCACCTGCACAAATCAGTCGGGAAGTGTGGTCTGTTCCCAGAACTTGACCATCGTCGACTTCCCTGGCGCCACCTTGACCGAGCCTTCCAACCTAAATGACAGCGGCCAGGTCGTGGGGGCATACGTGGACGCAAATAACGTCACCCACGGTTATCTGATGACAAGTGGTCCATTCGCCTATGTGGCCAATAGTGGTAGCAACACAGTCTCCGTGATCGATATTGCGACCGAATTGCCGGTATCTACGATATCCGTCGGAACCAGCCCCAAGGTAGTTGCCATCGCTCCCAACGGCCAACAGGCATACGTCACCAACAGCGGGGGGAACAGCGTATCGGTGATCGACACTACGAGCGATACGGTAGTGAACACTATTCCGGTTCAGTCGGGTCCCGAGGGCGTTGCTTTCACACCGGACGGAACAGAGGCCTATGTGGCGAACCTAGGATCCAATAGCGTCTCGGTGATCGACACTGCGTCTCAGACCGTGGTGGCCACCGTGCAGGTACAGGAGCTTCCGAATGGGGTTGCAATGGCGCCCACGTCGAACGGCACGTTCGCCTACGTCACCAATTTCGGATCTAACACTGTCTCAGTAATTTCGGTCGCCAGCAATACTGTGACGTCAACCATCCCGGTAGGTACGTCACCGATTTGGGTGGCGATTACCCCGGACAGCAGTTTGGCATACGTGGAAAACGCTGGCAGCAATAACGTATCGGTGATTTCGGTCGCCACCAATACGGTGACCGCAACCATTCCGGTGGGGATGGTCCCGGGCGGCGCAGCCTTCACGCCAGACAGCAGCTTGGCTTATGTGGTGAACCAAGGCTCGAACAGCGTTTCCGTAATCGCGACGGCTTCGAACAATGTGATAGCCACGGTGACAGGGTTCAATGGGCCGGATCTGGTCGCGTTGACCACCGACGGATCTTCCGCCTATGTTACGAATGCGGGGGCCAACACCGTTTCCGTGGTTGCCACGGCGACCAACACGATCACCGGGACGATCGCGGTCGGTTCGGCCCCGATTGGCGTCGCTATTGCGGCGGCGCCCCCCACCACGCTCCAAATCACCCTGCCTTTGAGCCCAACTCAGCCCAATGTGTTCGACTTCGGGCCCCACGACCAGATCGTCCAATATCCGCCGAACACACAGTTCAACGGCATCAACATGACTACGGTTGCCGTCCAGATCACACAGGCCACTTTCTCTCAGCGCGTGGCCGGAACGCTATTCGCCAGTGCGACCTGCATTGTTTACGACGGTGCGGGAGGCAATTGCGTGGACTATCAGGTATCGTGTACTGACAACAACAATAATCCCGTCCCTTGTCCCAGCGAGCCCCAGCCGACGATTTTGGTGCAAACTGACTTCAGCACGTCGGGGCCGATTGTCAACCCCGGCTATCTCACGACTCCAATCGGTGAAAATCAATGGCAAAATATTTTCACCGGGTTTGGGGATCCTACAGTCAGGGGGAAGACTAAAGGCTTCTCGGAATTCGTGGCAGTCAGTCTCGGCGCCACCAATCAGCAGGGTCTAGCCAACTTTGCCATTGTCGTGCCAAAAAGCACGGTCTTCACGTCAGGGGAGGTTGTACCGGTGGCATTTAGCCTGACGTCGGTGGGAACGGGCGACCCGGTCACCGACGGCGAAGCCAGCATCGTGATACAGCAGACCGCCGATGCCAACGGGAATCCCGTCTCCGTGATCGTGCTCGCGAAAACCGACGTGTTCAAGCAAACTCACAACCCGGGTGTCTACGGTTACCGCGTCAATACGAAGGGTTATGCGGCCGGCACTTATCGAGTGACGATTTACGGCAATGCATTCGCCGCGTATCAGCACACATTCAAGATTGTGCCATAGCGAGTTGCTCGAGCAGAACCGTGACCGTCGTCTGTGAATCACAACAGAGAGCAGAAGCAGTTTCGGGGTCAGTCTGGTGAAGATTGCGAAGAGAATCTCATTGTTTTGCGTTCTAACTGTCGCTCTTCACGACTTTCCTAGAATTTGTTGTGCTGGCGGGCATCCACAAATCGGGTAGCGTTCCCTAAAGCCGAGCCTCTCGGGCGCTTTTCGCTCTTCCGCGAGACTTAGTGCGACCCCGCAATAGCCAGTAAATCAGAGAGATAATTCTCTGCAGCAATTGTCTTAAAACTAGGACAAACCACGCTAACCTGCCGATCGAATCTTGGCGGGAAGCTTTCCACGTAGACCACAGGATGCCGAAACGTTCCCGATTAGTCATTCGAATTCTCACGCCTTTTGACCCGATAATGTCGTAGGTCCTTCCTTCAGCGTAAGCTGACCGGATGTCCTTGCGCAGACACCCTATCAAAGATAAAGGTATGGCATGCTGGACCGTGGCTTGTGAGACAAACAAAGGAAGTTCCCCCCGCTGCGCGATGAGGTCAGCCAGCAAGAGCGTATCCTCAGCCCGGCTAGCTGCCGGATCAAACAAACCCTCCGCCGCGCCCAACTTTACACGGCGAACGGCGAATCCCGCGGTATTTAAGTATCGAATGCAACCGTTGGGCTGAAGCAGGTAATGTTGAAGTGTCATCAGTCGAAGCTCTTCCGCTCTGCCGATCGCTCCTGAACAATCTCCAACCAAATGTAGTTGGAAAAAACTGTGCTCCAACGAATTAGCTACAGTTGATGCAAGCGCCGCCAAGCAGTTCACTTGAACTCTGCAATCCGCATCAACGAACACTAACACCTGACCCTTCGAGCGGCGAATCCCTTGATTTCGGGCAGCTGAGATCCCAGCGTGATCCTGCTGGACGATAGTCAGCGGGTAGCATTCAGTCCAGCGCCGGATATATTCTGGTGCAGCTTCTTTGCTGCCATCATCGACGATGATCACTTCAAACGGGATTCCGGTTTCGTGCGTCAGGGACTGCAAGCATGCATCAAGCATCGCCCAGTCGTTGTAAACGGGGACAATAATGCTGAGCAGTGGCACCTGATCCGAAAATTGGCCATGCTGGGCCATGTGTACCTTTTCTGTCCTGGGGAGCTGGCGGGAACTAGAATTGCACATTCAGAGATGAATTCAAAACCAAGGTGTTCTGACTTTGGCACTGGTGATGTGGCGAGCGCTCTCTTGCGATTACAAGCTGAGACAGATCGTGACGAATTCAACCGCAAACGATGTGTGGCGCGGAGCTTCAGCATAAGGTACGAAACGAGGGTGCATCGATAACTGCGGGATTTCGGATAACTGGGCCGAGCCACTCCCGAGACCTCTAGGCAGATACTCCCAGCTGATCTAGCAGGAACTTGGTCAGACTTGACGAGGCGGCACGTATGCTGTCCGTTCCGGTAATTGTTCCGTAATCGAGGATCTCTGAGTAACGCCAGCCTTTTAGAATACTTCCAAGAGATTGACCTGTAAAGACTTCGAAGTAAATACGATTGCCTGGTGAGGGAAGTCTGGTTCCGAATAGGTTCAATGTTTTCTTGCAGGTTGAGGCAGCCACGCAATTCCGACATGTAGTGGCGTCGAATCGAGAGGGGTCGAAAAGTGCCCGACTTAGTGCCTGTGGAAGAAGAGGCAACTAACTTTGGTGTATAATCGACCCCTTTGAAGTTGACTAGGTAATCTGTGCCTGCAACTGACTGCCAAGGGGCCCCTGGCGCAGTCGTGGATCTCTCAATCGTCGGGAAGCTCGAGGTGGATTTCTTTGAGACATCGGAGCTTGCAATGGGCGTGGGATAAACGGTTCTTGAAGTAGCAAGGAGAGCTCAGATGAAACGTGTATCGATGTCAGCTGGCTGTAAACGCCTATTGGCTTTCGTGGTTGCGCTCGGGGCATTCGCGACCCCACGAAGTCAAGCTCAGACCTTCAGCGTAATTTACAACTTTGGAATCAACGGGCAGTTTCCCCTTGCTGGTTTAGTGATGGATCCGGCTGGCAATCTTTATGGCACTACCAGTATCGGCGGAAACTCCCAACTCGGAGTGGTATTTAAGATGACCATGAGTGGCCAGGAGACTGTTCTGTATAACTTTGCCGGTGGGACAGACGGGGCAAACCCTGAAGCAAGTCTACTGATGGATTCCGCCGGCAACCTCTATGGTACGACCTACGCTGGGGGTGCATACGGCGTCGGCACCGTGTTCAAGGTAACCGCGAGTGGCCAGGAGACTGTGCTGTACAGTTTCCGCGGGGGTACTACTGACGGGGCAAATCCACAGGCAAGTTTGATCATGGATCGCGCGGGCAACCTCTATAGTACGACTAACGCTGGAGGTGCGTACGGCGTCGGAACGGTGTTTGAGTTCAGCAAGAACAACCAAGAAACTGTGCTGTACAGCTTCGCCGGTGGTACCGATGGCGCAAATCCCGTCGCCGGGGTGACGCTGGACGCGAAGGGCAACCTCTACGGCACGACTTCCGCGGGAGGCACATCCGCATACGGCACCGTTTTTCAGTTAACGAAGGTAGTCGTGGCGTCAACCACGAGCGCGCAGCTTAAGTATGCATGGAAAGAGAGCATTCTACACAATTTCACACACCAGGGCGACGGCGATGTTCCGTACGCTGGCTTGATATTTGATGGTGCCGGAAATCTCTATGGCGCAGCCACCGGAGGTGGTGCGAATAGCGGAGGCACGATTTTCGAGCTGTCACCATCAGGTGAAGGCTGGAATTTCACCGTCCTTTACAGCCTGCCTGGATGGGATATTTCGGGAGCTTTCGGGAACCTTCTCTTGGATTCATCTGGAAACATCTGGGGCGCTACCCATTGCGACGGCACATACGAGGCCGGAACGGTTTACGAGCTAACAAACTCGGGGGGCTCCTGGAACTATAACTCGATGTACGTTTTCACGGGCGGCATCGACGGTTCGTACGTTTACAGTGCCTTGGTTTTCGATAAACAAGGCAATCTCTACGGGACGACGAGGAGCGGCGGCAATGACTCCGGCTTCGGTGTTGTCTTTAAAATTACACCTTAACTCGCATTAGACTGCCGGGGGTGATCCCACCTTCTCCTGCGCCGGGGTGTGCCCCATCGTTATCCAAAACCCATCCGTCATAAACCGGGGCCTTCGGTAACTGTGGTTAGGGGCCCATAACCTCTACCAGTTGCAATTCAAGATGCGATTGTGGCAACTTCGACGCAGGGATGTGCGGGCAAGATCTTCTCCATAACCGTATGAAACGAGTGCGCATCGGAATCGTCGGTTTCGGCGCGGTCGGCCGTGCCACGGCAAGCATTATCTCTCAGCATGCCGACCTAATCGAGCTGCGAAACGGCGTCAGGCTTGAGGTTACAGCCATCTGTCGGCGTTCTGAGGTTAAACCGCAGGACATCCCCCGTGGTGCGCGCTTCGTTTCCGATTGGAAAGAACTGGTCTCCGCCCCCGACGTAGACATAATTGTCGAGGTCATGGGGGGTACGGACGAATCTCTCAAGCTCGTGCGTGCCGCCCTGGAAGCGGGCAAGGCCGTGGTGACAGCCAACAAGAATTTGCTGGCGGAACACGGCGATGCCATATTCGCCCTTGCGGCCTCCCGGAACTTGCCCATTGGCTTTGAAGCTAGCGTGGCATCGAGCATTCCCATTGTGCGGGTTATTCATGAGTCGACGACCGGCGACCAGTTGTTCGCGGTCTACGGCATCATGAATGGCACTGCCAACTACATCCTCACCCAGATGGAGAATGGTGGCATCGAGTTTGACAAGGCACTAGAGGAAGCCCAGGAGGAAGGCTACGCCGAAGCCGATCCCTCACTGGACATCGACGGCGTGGACAGCCGCGACAAACTCTGCATTCTTGCGCGAATGGCTTTCGGGGGAAGACTGAACATATCTCGGATTCCCACTCGTGGTATCCGCCAGATTCGTGCAGCTGATGTTCGTGCTGTAAATCGTCTCGACAGCACCATCCGCCTTATTGGTTCGGCGGAGAACACCGAATCCGGGGTCGAAGTATCGGTGCGGCCATGGATGGTGAGCCGCCATTCGATGCTGGCCAGGGTGCAAGGCGTGAACAATGCGATCTTCTTGACTGGAAACAAGATCGGAACGCAGATGTTTTACGGTCGCGGCGCTGGGGGAGATGCGACCGGAGCCGTCGTGGTTTCTGATCTCATCGAGATTGCTCGTGACCTCGTGCAGGGTCATTTGAGGGCTAGGAGTGCGGTTGGATTCGTAGACTCACCCGAGCTGAAGATCTGTGAGAATCCCCGCCCGGTTCGCTGGTATCTGGGTCTGAACGTCAAAGATCAGCGGGGTGTCGTGGCTAGCGTGGCTGAAGTCATCGCTCGCTACGATATTCATCTCGAGTCCTTAGGGCAAGAACCTCGCGTGTCCAAGGATGAATTGTCTCTAGGCATTACAGTAGAGCCTGTTTCTGAGCCTTTTATATGTCGTGCGGTGGATGAAATCAACGCCCTTCAATTCATCACAAGACCCGTATTGTTACTTCGCATCGAATGAGTGCTCTCTTCGCATCACTCACGTTAGCCCCCCAGCCTCGGCGATGCCACCTTTCGTCTCCTAAGGCGGGATTCGCGGTTCTCCCGAGCTAAGGAAAGAGTGAAGCAGAACGGGCCGCAAGACAAGGCTTGATCCGCCGAGACTCAAGATCGAGCTGAAACCACTTGGACAGTTACCTCCCCTCAACCCTTGGCGGTGCGAGCCAAAGGACACCGACATGGCGGTGGCGTAACCCGCACGCTAAGATTTGACTGGACATAAAGCGTTTAATTACATATGCTTATAATGATTCATGTGTCGCGAGTGCCCCCTTTGCGACTGCATCGTGAGCACCCGTCGTGCCCATCCCCTAGCGCGACCGCTCGATAGTAGCCAGCAACCCAAGGAGAAACCGATTGCCACTTGGAAGCGGTTGGTCGAAAACCTGGACGTTCTTCGAAGGAACTTGGCAGGAGGGCAATATTGGAATCATGGGTCCACGAACCCATGCTGCCTGGCTATGTTCCGTGGTGTTTGACGGGGCCCGAGCATTCGAGGGTGTCACCCCCGACCTTGACCTCCATTGCGCTCGCGTAAATGATTCCGCGAAGAAGCTCTATCTGAAGCCGACAGTTTCGACGGAAGAGTGGGTAAGACTCGCACGCGAAGGCATCCAACGCTTCGATAAGGACGCTGCGCTTTACATCCGTCCCATGTACTGGGCCGAAAACGAAGGGCCGTGGGTTCAGGCACATGATCCCGAGTCCACTCGGTGGTGTCTCTCGATCTACGAGGCCCCGATGCGTGTTCCCAAAGGGTTCTCGATCACGCGTTCTCCCTATCGTCGGCCAACAGTGGAGACGATGCCGGTGGATGCCAAGGCGGGCTGTCTTTATCCCAACAACGCCCGGTCGCTTTTTGAGGCACAATCCCGCGGGTTCGACAATGCCATCGTATGTGACCCGTTAGGCAATGTCGCCGAACTCGCCACCGCAAACGTATTTATGGCTAAAGATGGAGTTGTGTTTACTCCTGTCCCAAACGGGACATTCCTGGCGGGCATCACTCGCCAGAGAACCATCGGCCTGCTGCGTGATAGTGGTGTGACCGTGGTCGAGAAGACCCTCACCTACCAGGAATTCGAGAAGGCCGATGAAATCTTTTCCACCGGAAACTATTCCAAGGTCGTTCCGATCACCCGCATCGGCGACCGTTCGCTCCCCTTCGGTCCGTTGTACACCAAGGCACGAGAACTTTATTGGGCATTCGCGCATTCATGATCGAGCAACCAGTCAGACAACGTGAAACATTAGCGCGTGCTATGGCTCGCCGGGGTGTAATGTGAACCCCATGCAGACTTCCACGACGGTCGAGATGCTCACCTCGATTTGGCGGCGCGTGCTGCAACGGTCTTCCGTCGATATCGAAGATAACTTTTTCGATCTTGGGGGAGATTCCTCGTTAGCCCTTCAACTATTCAACGAAATCGCGCTTGCATGCGGTCGAGAACTCCAACCGGTTACCATCTACGTCGCGCCCACGATTTCAGCTCTGGCCGCGGTATTGGAACAACCCGCAGACCCGCAGTTTCCGCCTCTGGTGTTGCTGAAAGACGGCCCCGCATACCCTCCGGTCTTTATCACTCATGGGTTGGGCGGAAGCGTCATCGATTTTTTCCAAGTGGTAAAGCACATTCGGACGGCGCACCCGATCCAGGGAATGCAATCCAAGGGTATCGACGGCACGGAGGAGCCATTCGACCGGATAGAAGATATGGCCGAGTTTCATCTCCGTGCGATTCGGCAGGTGCAACCCCACGGGCCCTACCTGCTGGCCGGCTATTCGCTGGGTGGGTTGGTGACGTTTGAAATGGCGCGGCAGCTTACGGCCGCCGGCGAAAAGGTGGCTTTGCTGGCGATGCTAGATTCCTACCCAGACATACGCTACTTGTCACTCGCGCAACGTGCCCGTCTGGTGGCGCGTCTAACCACGCGTCGCGCGACCTCTGCGATGAAATTGCCTGTGGGCGAAGCTCTTTCTCTCATCGTTCGCCCTTCTCGGCGCAGGTCGTCCTCACCAAGGGTGTCCTACCAATTGCCGGTCGACGTGTCGCTATCCCCCGCAATGCAACGCACCCGCGAGTGCGCCTATTTGGCGCTGACCCGCTATAAGCCTGAGTTTTACGCCGGCAAGATCAGGTTCATCAGGGCCGAAATTCTCACCGACTTCCCTGCCGACCCCGCGGCAGTTTGGGCTCACCTGGCGGACAGATTCGAGGTGGAAACCGTGCCCGGTGATCATCTGGAAATCATCTCTGCGCATTACGAGAAGCTGGCATCCGTGCTCTCTCGCTACGTCGAGGAAGCGCTCCGTTAACCCACCCGCTTGAGCGTTTGTTTTGCCAACCTGCCGAGAGTCTGTAAGGATAACGAGATGAACGGGGCAGAGAGTCTAATTCGCACGTTGCTGGCCGGCGGGGTTGACGTGTGTTTTACAAACCCCGGTACGTCTGAAATCCATCTTGTCGCCGCGCTTGACCGGATCGCAGAAGTACGTTGCGTGCTGGGCCTTTTCGAGGGCGTGGTCACCGGCGCAGCAGACGGTTATGCTCGCATGGCCGAGAAACCAGCCAGCACGCTGCTGCATCTCGGCCCTGGGCTTGCGAACGGCCTCGCGAACCTGCACAATGCGAGCCGCGCGCACGTGCCGATCATCAATTTGGTCGGCCAACATCCGGCCTCTCATCTGCCGCACGATACGCCCCTCGTTTCAGATATCGAAGGAATTGCGAGGCCTTATTCCAAATGGCTGCGGACCTCTCGAGCTTCCTCTGAGATAGGTCGTGACGCTGTGGACGCCCTCGTCGCCGCTCGTACGGCGCCCGGGCAAATTGCCACACTGATCGTTCCCGCAGATGTCTCGTGGAGCGAAGGTGGTTCGATTGCTTCCATCCCCGCGTTGCCTAAACCGCCGATTCCGGACGCTCAAACGGTCGAACATGCAGCGGTCATGCTTCGGTCAGGCTTGCGAACCGGTATTCTGATCGCTGGAAACGGGCTGTACGGAAAAGGGTTGGTCACCGCAGGTCGCATCGCGGCGGCCAGTGGCGCGAACCTGCTCGCTCCTTACCCCTTCACTCGTTTGCAGCGCGGCGCGGGCATTCCGTGGGTCGATCGTGTCCAATATGTCCTCGAATTAGGGATTGAACAATTTAAGGAGTTTCGTCAACTGATTCTGGTTGGTGCGCAAGCTCCGGTTGCATATTTTGCCTATCCCGGAAAGAGCAGCGTATTCAGCTCTCCGGAATGTGAGATCCATACGCTGGCGAGCCCCGGCGAAGACTACGTAGGCGCACTCGAAGCGTTGGCGACAGCTTTGTCGCTACGTGGGACAGAACCATTGATGGAGAAAGCGGAACGGCCGCCGATGCCTAGCGGGGAAATCACGCTGCCGGGATTGGCTGCGGCAGTCGGTGCGCTTCTGCCCGAACACGCCATCGTGGTTGATGAGTCCATGACATCGGGGCGTGGAATGATGGCTACAACCAAGGGAGCTCCGCCGCACGACTGGCTGGGGAACACGGGAGGCTCAATTGGGATTGCCCTACCGCTGGCGGTAGGCGCTGCGGTGGCCTGCCCAAGCCGGAGAGTCTTGTGCCTGACTGCCGACGGCAGCGCCATGTACACACTCCAGGCGCTGTGGACGATGGCACGCGAGGGCCTGAACGTCACGACCGTGGTTTTCGCCAACCGAGAATACGGGGTCCTGAAGCGTGAGTTCTCCTATTTGGGCGCAGGCAGTCCCGGACCCCGCGCCGCAAGCCTGTTCGAGATCGGACAACCCGATCTCGATTGGACGCTACTGGCGAGGGGCATGGGAGTGCCCGCCACTCGGGTCACTACATTGGATGCGTTCGGGAAGGCGCTACGGGCGGGATTGGAGGGCGAAGGCCCGACGCTGATTGAAGTGCCTTTATAGAGCCTGGCGGCTCGGCGTCGTTAGCGTGCTTGGACGAATTGCGCCGTTTTGGCAAGCTCGTTCTTTGCCACTGCGACCATCGGAACGAGGTTTCTCACATAATTACCGGAAGAGTTTTCAGTCCCCTGAATCCGAACGTAGGCGCATACTCCGGTCGGGGGCCAGTGAGCTTCATTTTCGGAAAGCGCTGCACCAGGTTCAGTAGCGCAATCTGTCCTTCCAGCCGCGCGAGTTGAGCTCCAATGCAAAAATGCAGACCTGCACTGAACGCCAGGTGTTGGTTATTCAGTCTTTTCAGATCCAAGCCGTCCGGTTCCTTAAATTGTTTTGGATCCCGGTTCGCAGCACCGAGCATGCATAGAATCGTCCATCCCTTCCGTATCTGCTGTCCACAAACGTCGATGTCTTCCTTGAGCACCCGCGCCGTAAATTGGACAGGGCTCTCGTAACGCAGAAGCTCCTCGACAGCGGAACGGATTATCTCCGGTCTTTCTCGCAGCTCCGCTGTCTCCTGCGGGTGTTGCAAGAGCGTGTACATACCGTTGCCGATCAGATTCCGGGTTGTCTCGTGCCCTGCGAAGAGCAGCGCGATACATTGCGCGTATAGCTCTTCTTCGGTCAGGACTTCTCCTTCTTCTTCGATGTCGATCAGAAGGCTAATCAGGTCGCTGCCTTTATTGCGTCTCCGTTCTGCCACAGTTTTTCGGAAGAACTCGGTTAACTCAACTAGCGCATCTTGCGCCGCGCGTGTCTCTTCCACTGTGCGATTCGGATTGCCTCGAAACACCGCGATGGCCCGCGACCAGTCGACGAATGTGTCCCGCAGTTCCTGCGGTATTCCAAGCATTTCCAAAATGATGCGCACGGGCATCGGATTTGCGAAATCGCGCATGAGGTCGACTTCCGAGCCATGCTGTAGCGGCTTTAGCATTTGCTCGACAATGGTCTCAACCTGCGGACGTAAACCCTCAACCGCTGCGGACGAAAATCCTTTGTTAAGAAGTTTACGCAGCCGGGTGTGCTCCGGCGGGTCCATGAAAATCAGCCACAAGCCCAGCATGCGCGCGAGTTCTGAGAACTCGGCCTGGCGGCTAAGTGGTAGAGACAATAGCATCTGCTGCGCGCGTTTCGCGGATAACCTGGGGTCCTTGGCAATCGAGGAGCACTCGGCGTGACTGATAATCGACCAAACCGGCCATTTGCTGCCGACATCCAAGTAATGCAACGGACCTTCCTCGTGCAGGCGAGCGTATGTGGGATACGGGTTCTGCAGAACTTCGTCGTTGAAAACGATGCTTCCCTTCGGAGCGATGGACAACCTTACCTCCTTCAAATCACGAGCCGACCGGCAGACGCTGCCAAATCAATTCAACAGTTTGGATTTCTCCGTTAATCCGCGTCGGGGGCGTGACCAATATGACTTGATCACCCCGGAACGTGACGTTGCGGACCAGATCCTTACCCACGTAGTTCTGAATCGACGAGACTTCGACGTGATGAGTAACCTTAACACCGTCGAAAACGTATCGTCCCGCATAGGCAAAGAACGTCTTAAACGCCTCAGCCTGTTCCTCCAGGCTCCCGCCTCCGGCAGAAAGCGACTCTCGGCCGTCGTAGCTAATCAAGGCGGTTACTCTACCGTCTCCATACGTGAGAAGACCAGAGGGACTGGGACCGTATGGGGCTTCATTTCGTTCCCCGCCCGATGTTGTGCTTGAGGCGGATACCAATTTCCATGTACCCACAAGCTTATCGTTTGTGTTTCCGCCCATCCTGATTCCTCTTTACGATTTTATGTCCGATAAGCGTTTGACGGGAGCCACACTCAAAGCCTACACTCTGCGGTTCCGGCTTGAGTGTCTTATTCGTGAAGGAAACTATGGCGACTGAATTAGAAGGCAAAGTTGGGCTCGTGACTGGCGGGACGTCAGGTATTGGCCGCGAGACCGCTGTACTTTTCGCTAAAGCGGGAGCAAAAGTAGTAGTTGCGGGAAGGCGCGCGCCGGAGGGCGAGAAAACCATCGAACTGGTCCGAGCGGCTGGCGGCGAGGGTTTATTTGTCAAGACCGACGTTTCGAAGGCTACCGAAGTTGAAGCGCTGGTTCAGAAGGCGGTAGAGAAATTTGGCCGCTTAGACATCGCATTCAATAACGCCGGGATCGAGGGTGTCTGGTCACCCATTGTCAGACAATCCGAAGAGGACTGGGACCGCACGATCGCCGTCAATCTCAAGGGGGTCTGGCTCTGTCTGAAGTACGAAATCCGGCAGATGCTCAAGCAGGGTGGCGCCGCAGCTATCGTAAACATGTCGTCGACTACGGGCCTGGTCGGTGCTGTAGGGGCAGCAGCCTACAGTGCGAGCAAACACGGTGTGATAGGACTGACGAAGACCGCTGCGCTGGAAAATGCTAAAAGCGGGATTCGGATCAACGCAGTGTGCCCCGGATTTGTCGAAACACCTATGGCGGATCGGGTCTTTCGCGCTCCGGGGGTTCACAAATACGTCCTTAGTTGCCATCCTATCGGCCGTCTGGGAAGGCCGACGGAAATCGCCGAGGCTGTGCTATGGATGTGCTCGGACCGCGCATCTTTCATGACGGGTCAGTCCCTGGTTCTCGATGGCGGCTTCCTGGCGGGTTCGAACTCTCCAAGCTAGATACTCGCGGCAGGCATACATTCCAAGCGCTGTCCTGGAGAGGAGTTTTCTTATCTAGATATGAGAGACCCGGGCTCTTGACCGGATGCATTTGACCAATGGAACGGGAATGAGGCGTATTCGGTCACTTCGCCGGCGGGATTGGCGAAGCGCTAATCGAGGTTCCGCTGTAGACCGCGTGTTGCGGGCTTCCGCCTTGCCTAATGTCATCGGCAATCTTTGCCAAGTCGGCTTTCGCAACTTTTCCGCTTGGCGTCATCGGCATGGTTGAGACAAACACGATGTGGGACGGTCGCTTGTACGGGGCAAGGTGTTTTGCAGTGTATTCAGCCAGATCGGTTTCCGTCAGATGCGAACCTGGCGACAATTGAACAAAGGCCAGAATTTCCTCGTCTCCTTGAATCGTTCTGCCAATCACAGCCGATTGCGCCACTGCGGGGTGGGCATTCAGCACGGCCTCAACCTCAGCGGGGTAGACGTTGAACCCAAATCGGATGATTAGATCCTTGGTGCGTCC
>Ga0308309_10001376_pt1 | contig 14541 bp, 14 predicted proteins | sample HubBroMetageWFT5_FD_192491 | JGI IMG/M metagenome (GOLD analysis project Ga0308309, IMG submission 192491) | Warmed and freeze-thawed soil microbial communities from the Hubbard Brook experimental Forest, New Hampshire - Hubbard Brook CCASE Soil... | ecosystem: Environmental > Terrestrial >...
TTGCGACGCAGGACCCGGTATTGCGCAAGCGCTTCACCGGCCAGCCCGAGCACGTCATCAATTATTTCTTCTTTGTCGCCGAGGAAGTGCGCGAGCTGATGGCAAAGCTCGGCTTCCGCACCTTCACCGAAATGGTCGGGCGCGTCGACAAACTCGATATGGTACGCGCGATCGACCACTGGAAAGCGAAGGACATCGACCTCTCGCGCCTGCTGTACCAGGAGCCGGCGAAGCCCGGGGTCGCGATCTACAATTGCGAGCGGCAGCAGCACCATCTCGACAAAGCGCTCGACAACGAGCTGATCGCCGAGGCGCAGCCGGCGCTCGACGAGCGCCAACCCGTGCGCATCGACCGGCCAATCCGCAATGTCCATCGCACTGTCGGCGCAATGCTGTCGGGCGAGGTCGCGCGGCGCTACGGCCATGCCGGTCTACCGCAGGACACGATCTGGGCGACGTTCCGCGGCAATGCCGGGCAGAGCTTTGGCGCTTTCCTCGCGCACGGCGTGACATTGGAGCTCTTTGGCGACGCCAACGACTACACGGGCAAGGGCCTGTCGGGCGGGCGCGTGATCGTGCGGCAACCGCCCCAAGCGCGCCGCGAGCCGACCGAAAACATCATCATCGGCAACACCGTGCTGTACGGTGCGATCGCCGGCGAGGCCTATTTCGAGGGTGTCGCGGGCGAACGCTTTGCGGTGCGCAATTCGGGTGTCGCCGCCGTCGTCGAGGGCACGGGCGATCATGGCTGCGAGTATATGACCGGCGGCGTGGTCGTCGTGATCGGCGACACCGGGCGCAATTTCGCCGCCGGCATGTCGGGCGGCATCGCCTATGTCTGGGACCCGAAGGGCCGTTTCGCGAGCCTCTGCAATCAGAGCGAGGTCGAGCTCGAGCCGATCGCCCCAGCCGAGCCCGACGACGATGCCGACCCAGACGACCGGCCAAGGCAGCGCGCGCCGAGCGTTCATGACAACGGCATGGGCAACCCGCTGCGCTTTGACGCTGCGAGGCTGCGCATCCTCTTGGAGCGCCACCACCTCTACACCGGCAGTGCCCGGGCGCGCGCCCTTCTCGAAGATTGGGACACTACGCTCGCATCATTCGTCAAGATCACGCCGAAGGACTATCGGCGCGCTCTCCTCGAATTGCAGGCCGAGCGCCAATCCGCCCGCATCGAGGCCGCCGAATGATCGACGCATTCGGGGCTTACCTCCATGGGTAAGCCGACCGGGTTTCTCGAGATCGAGCGCCGCGATCGGCCCTACGAGAAGCCGGAGAGCCGCAGCCGCAGCTGGAAGGAATTCGTCAAGCCGCTGCCCGATGCCGAGAACCGCAAGCAGGCGGCGCGCTGCATGGATTGCGGCATTCCGTTCTGTCATGAGGGCTGTCCGGTCAACAACCTGATCCCGGACTGGAACAACCTCGTCTATCGCGAGCAGTGGCGCGCAGCGCTCAGGATGCTGCACTCGACGAACAATTTCCCGGAATTCACTGGCCGGATCTGTCCGGCGCCGTGCGAGGCCGCCTGCACGCTCAACATCGACGACAATCCGGTCACGATAAAGACGATCGAATGCGCGATCGTCGACCGGGGCTGGCGGGAGGGGTGGATCGAGCCGGTCGTGCCGGCGCGGCGCACCGGCAAACACGTCGCGGTGGTCGGTTCGGGTTCGGCGGGCCTCGCCTGCGCGCAGCAATTGGCGCGCGCCGGGCACTCGGTAACGGTGTTCGAAAAGTCCGACCGCATCGGCGGTCTGTTGCGTTACGGCATCCCCGATTTCAAGATGGAGAAATGGCTGATCGACCGCCGCGTCGCGCAGATGGAGGCGGAGGGCGTCACTTTCCGCACCGAGGTCGAGGTCGGCGTCGATATGCCGATGACAGTTCTGCTCGACCAATTCGATGCCATTGCAATGACGGGCGGTGCCGAGCACCCGCGCGACCTGGAAGTCCCGGGCCGCGAACTCGACGGCATTCATTTCGCGATGGATTTTCTGCCGCAGCAAAACAAGCGAGGGGCCGGCGACAGTGAGGAGCGCGCCGCGCCGCACGGCTCGATCACTGCCCGCGGCAAGGACGTCGTCGTGGTCGGCGGCGGTGACACAGGATCCGACTGTATCGGCACCTCGGTGCGGCAGGGGGCGGCTTCGATTACCCAGCTTGAAATCCTGCCGAAGCCGCCGGAGCGCGAGAATAAGGCGCTGACCTGGCCCGATTGGCCGATGAAACTGCGCACTTCGTCGTCGCAGGAAGAAGGCTGCGAGCGCGACTGGTCGGTGCTGACCAAGCAGGCGATTGGGCAGGACGGGCGCGTGACGGCACTCGAATGTGTCCGCGTCGAGTGGCGGAAAAACCCCGACGGCCGTTTCGTGACGCAAGAAGTCCCGGACAGCACCTTCACCTTGAAGGCCGATCTCGTGCTGCTGGCAATGGGGTTCCTGGGCCCCCGCCGGCTCGGGATGATCGAGCAGTCTGGCGTCGAGATCGACCCGCGGGGCAATGTCCGCGCCAACACAGTCGATTACCGCACCTCAATCTCTAAAATATTTGCTGCTGGTGATATGCGGCGCGGCCAGTCGCTCGTCGTCTGGGCGATTCGCGAAGGCCGCCAATGCGCCCGCGCGGTCGACGAGTTTCTGATGGGCACGAGCCTGCTGCCCCGGTAATGCTCGGAGGAGAAGCCGGCCACCTTAACGTTTGCGACCCCGCGGCCTTCGCCGGGCGTGCCGAATATGGAGGACGCGCACCTCCTCCCCGGCCACTTCGTAATAAATTTTGTACGGGTGGCGCGCGAGTGTCAGCTCGCGGACTCCGGCCTCATCGGTCGTCGGGGCCATGTACGGGAAGTGGATAAGCCAACCGATCTGCCGCTCGATGGCCGATTTCAAGCGTTGTGCCGCTGTGGGCTGTTGCTTTTCGAGATATTCATAAATCGCTTCAAGGTCCGCACGCGCTCTAAGCGTATACCGGACCTTCATCCTCTATTGCGCTTGAAGAACTCCGCCATCTCCTCGTCAGTCACGAATTCGCCGCGGCTGGCTTGTGCCTTGCCCTCTCGAACGGCTATGCGTGTCTCATCGTCGAGGTGGACGGGTTCTGCGCATTTCGATACTAGCGAAAGCAGAATTTCAGCCGCTTCATCCTGAAGGGTCTCGGGCAGCCGCCGGACCCTTTCGATCGCTTCCTCAAGCAGCTTTGTCATGTTGGGCTTCTAACACGTCTCACCGTCGATCACACAAAAGCTTTATTCCGGTCAGAAGCCAGTACGTCTGCAGTCGGGAGGAATCATGCCTGGAAACGTAGCGCGCTCAGTTGCGTCGGCACTCGCGGTTTTGGTGGCTAGTTTTGGTACTGTTCTGGCCGAGCCGCCTTCCGGGCCGCCGATCACCATCGGCTTCAGCATGCCGTTGACCGGCGGGCTCGCGGTCAATGGCACCTCGGGGCTGCTCGCGATGCAGATCTGGGCCGAGGACACCAACGAAAAGGGCGGGCTGCTCGGCCGCCCTGTCAAGCTCGTCTATTACGACGATCAGACCAATCCGTCTTTGGTGCCCGGCATCTACACAAAACTGCTCGACGTCGATAAGGTCGATCTCGTCGTTTCGGCCTATGGCACCAATGTCACGGCCCCGGCATTGCCGGTCGTGATCCAGCACAACAAGACGTTCATGGGTCTATTCGCAATGGACGTCAACGAGGAGTTTCACTACCCGAAATACTTCTCGATGCTGCCGGTCGGGCCCGATCCGCGGGCGGCGATCTCCGAGGGCTTTTTTGAGATCGTGAAGGCCAATAAGGAGAAGCTCGGGCTGAAAACGATCGCATTGGCGGTCGATGACGGCGAGGCGACGCGCAATACCGCCGACGGGGCCCGGGTCAACATCAAGAAGGCCGGTCTCAATGTCGTCTACGACAAGACCTACCCGCCAACCACGACCGACTTCAGCCCCATCATTCGCCCCATCCAAGCAGCAAGCCCCGACATCGTTTATTTCGCGTCCTATCCCCCCGACAGCGTCGGCCTGATCCGTGCGATGCACGAGATCGGGCTCAACACCAAGATATGCTGCGGCACGATGACTGGGCCGCAGAGCACGTCGCTCAAAACATCACTTGGTCCAATGCTCAATGGCATTATTACCTTCGACTGGTGGCTGCCGGCGCCGAAACTGCGGTTCCCCGGCGTGATGGAGTTTTTGGAACGTTATCAGAAGCAGGCGGCCGGCAAGGGTGTCGATCCGCTCGGCTATTATCTCGCGCCTTGGGCCTATGCCGATTTGCAGGTGATGGGGGAGGCGGTTGAGCAGACCAAGAGCCTCGACCAGGACAAGATCGCCGATTACATCCGCTCCCATACCTTTAAGACTGTGGTGGGCGACGTCGCCTTTGGCGAGAAGGGCGAGTGGAAAAAGGCACGCGTCCTGACGATCCAGTTCCAGGGCATTGCCGGCACTAATGTTGATGACTTCCGCGACGGCAAGGGCGAAGTCGTGCTATGGCCGGACGAGTACAAAGCCGGCGAGCCGATCCTGCCCTATTCCTCAGTCAAGCATTGAAGCGACTCAATCGGGCACGCCCTCGACCTGATTGCCAGCGCGATCGAGCTTGCGTGCCCACTCGTCACCTACGACGAGCGCATCTTGCGCTTTGCCGCCGAGTATGGCCGTCAGTACCGGTTTGCCGCCGACAGCTGAGAAGCGAATATCCTCACCCGAAGCGGTTCGAGCGCGGGAAGCCGCCGGGCACGAGCCGGCCGGCGGCGCCTCGGGAGCCGAGCCAGGGCGCAAGGTTGGTTTCGGTGCGGATGCGGTTCTCGCCCATTCGCCAGGATAGCCCGTCGGCCACGCGGAACACCTTGCAATCGGCGAGACCACCCGATTTGTAGCGCTGCAGGATGACGCCGCGGCCGCGCGTCATCAGTGGGATCTCGTCGAGCTTGACGATCAGCATCTTGCGGTTGTCGCCGACAAAGGCGGCCGCGTCTCCGGTCTCCGCCTGCACGCAGACCCGAGCGACCGCGCCTTCCGCCGGCATCAACACCTGCTTGCCCGCCCGGGTTTGCGCGACGGCCTCCTCGCCGTCGACGACAAAACCGCGGCCGTCATTGGCGACGACCAGCAGCTCCATACCAGGCCGGTAAGGGAACATCGCCACGATGTCGTGCTCGTTCGGCAGGTCGATCATGAGCCGCAGCGGTTCGCCATGCCCGCGGCCGCCGGGCAGCCGGTCGACCCCGATCGTATAAAACCGGCCGTTGGTGCCGAAGACGATCAGGCGGTCCGTGGTCTCGGCGGCCACGGCAAAGCGCGGCGCGTCGCCCTCCTTGTATTTTTGCTCGGCGGCAGAGGCGTTGTGGCCCTTGACCGCGCGGATCCACCCCTTGGCCGAGCACAGCACCGTCACCGGCTCGCGTTCGACCAGCGCCTCGGCGGGGATCTCGATCGGCGCCGGCGCGGCGGCGATCTCGGTACGGCGGCGCCCCAGCGGCATCTCGCCGCCGAATTGGGCTGCGGTCGCTTTGACCTCGTTGGCGATCGCGCGCCATTGCCGCTTCTCGCTCGACAGCAGCGCTGTCAGCTTTGATTCCTCGACCGAGAGCTGGTCGATCTCCTTGCGGATCTCGATTTCCTCGAGCCGGCGCAGCGCACGCAGCCGCATGTTCAGGATCGCCTCGGCCTGCACCTCGGTCAGCTCCCAGCGGGCCATCATCTCGGCCTTGGGGTCGTCGCCTTCGCGGATGATGCGGATCACCTCGTCGAGATTGACATAGACGACGATCTGGCCGTGCAGGATCTCCATGCGGCGGGCAACCGCCGCAAGCCGGTGGCGGCCCTTCCGTTGCAGCACCACCCGGCGGTGGTCGAGAAAAGCCTGCAATGCCTCCTTCAGGTTCATCACCCGGGGGACGCCGAGCGGGTCGAGCACATTGAGGTTTAGCGGCACCCGGACTTCGAGCTCGGTCAGCCGGAAGAGCTGCTCCATCAGCATCTCGGCCTCGACGTTGCGTGTCTTGGGTTCGAGGACGAGCCGGACATCCTCGGTTGATTCGTCGCGGATGTCGGCGAGCAGCGGCAGCTTCTTCTCTTCGAGCAGGCCGGCGATTTTCTCGATCAGCCGCGCCTTCTGCACCTGAAACGGCACCTCGGTCACGACGATCTGGTAGAGGCCGTGGCCCAGCCCCTCCATCGTCCAACGCGCCCGCAGGCGGAAGCTGCCGCGGCCGGTTTCGTATCCTTGCCGAATGCTTTCCGGTGGCTCGACCAGGACGCCGCCGGTGGGGAAATCGGGTCCGGGGATATGGGCATGAAGCTCGCCTACCGCGCAGGCGGGCTGTTCGATCAGATGCAAGAGTGCGGCGCAGAGCTCGCCGACATTATGCGGCGGGATGCTGGTCGCCATCCCGACGGCGATGCCCGATGCGCCATTGGCGAGCAGGTTCGGAAAGCGGGCGGGAAGGATGACCGGCTCGCTGTCCTCGCCGTCATAGGTCGGTCGGAAATCGACGGCATCCTCGTCGATCCCATCGAGCATCGCCTGTGCCACCGCCGACAGCCGGCTTTCGGTGTAACGCATCGCGGCAGCATTATCGCCATCGATATTGCCAAAATTTCCTTGCCCGTCGACCAGCGGATAGCGCTGCGAAAAATCCTGTGCGAGACGCACCAGCGCGTCATAGACCGCCAGCTCACCATGCGGGTGGAACTTGCCGATCACGTCGCCGACTACCCGGGCGCATTTCTTGTACCCGGAGGCGGGGTCCAGCCGAAGCTGGTGCATCGCGTGCACGATTCGGCGGTGCACCGGCTTGAGGCCGTCGCGCACATCCGGCAGGGAGCGCGACATGATCGTCGACAGCGCGTAGGACAGATAACGCTCGCCGAGCGCATCGGCGAAATCGACATTGCGGATTTCGCCGGAGAGGGCAGTCGCGGCCATGGGAACTAACCTCAATATAAGGGCCGTCACCCCCGCGCAAGCGGGGGCCCAGGGTAACCGCTGGAACTTTACCCCTGAATTCCCGCTTTCGCGGGAATGACGGTATAAATGGTACTAGTCGTTGAGGCGCGTCGCATGCGTTCGGTCAGCCGCGACCGCGCCGCCGGCAGAGCCCGGCCTTGCGGCGCGAACACCTGATGGACCAGGAAATGTTCGGTCAAGACCATGCCGAGCGCGATCTGGCGCGGGTCGGCCGGCTCGTCGCGCCACAAAAACTCCGGGAGCATCAAAAGCTTATCGTGATAGGGAAGACCCGCCTCCCGCGATACCGCGCGCCCGGTGCGGGGCGATACATAGGCGAGGTCGGTCGTCGCTCCGGAAACCGCGCAGCGGCTGAGATCCAGACCGAACCCGAGAGCGCCGAGCAGGTCCCGCTCCCACGCGACATAGTGTGCCGGCCAGTCAATTCCCGAATCGAGCGCCTGAAGCAGCCCTTCGAAGGACGCAAATACCTCGGGATACGGTTCTCGTTCGGGCAATGCAGCGGCAACCAAGGCAGCAGCCGCTGTCAGACCGGCCAGCCGGTCGGGATCGTCGAGGAGCCCCGCAGCATGAGGCCGCACCAGTTCGCAGGCGATAGTGCCGAGGTGCTCACTGAGGCGTCCGCGCCACACCGCCGTAACCTCGTTGCCGGGCTGCAGCACCCCCCGCAGCTTTGGCGATTGCCCGCCGCGGACGAGGCCGGCATGCCGGCCGTGCTCTCCGGTCAGAAGCTCGACGATCGCTGCGTTTTCGCCATGGCGGCGGGCCGCAAGGACGAACGCTCTGTCATGCCATTCCATCAGGTGTCGTAATCGAGCCCCAACGCCTCAAACCGCTCTCGGTCCTCAACCCAGTTCTCGCGCACCTTGACGAACAGGAACAGGTGGACGCGCCGGTCGAGCATTTGTTCGAGGTCGGCGCGGGCCCGCGCACCGATGCTCTTGATCCTTTTCCCGCCCTCGCCGAGCACGATTGCGCGCTGACCCGGGCGTTGCACATAGATGACCTGCCCGATCCGGACGCTGCCGTCCGGCCTCTCTTCCCATTGCTCGGTCTCGACCGTCGAAGCATAGGGAATCTCGTCATGCAATTGCAGGAAGACCTGTTCGCGCGTGACCTCCGCCGCGATCAGACGCTCGGGGGCATCGGACAGCTGATCCGGCGGAAAGAGCCAAGGGCCCGTCGGCAAGCTGGCGGCGAGATGGCGTTTCACGTCTTCCACGCCGTCGCCCCGAAGGCCAGAAATCATGAATATGGGATCGAAACGGCCTTGCCGCGAGAGCGCGTCGGCCAGGCCGAGCAGCCGGTCGCGGCGGACCATATCGATCTTGTTCAGGGCGGCGATCGATCGGCGGCCGCGTTCCCTCAGAGCGCCGAGGATGCGGCGGGTGTCCTCGTCGATGCCGCGAGCGGCGTCGACCAGCAACAATCTTTCGTCGGCATCCGCGGCGCCCGACCATGCCGCGGCGACCATCGCCCGGTCGAGCCGGCGCCGCGGCGCAAAGATGCCGGGCGTATCGACATAGATGATCTGCGCGGCGCCCTCGATCGCGATGCCGAGCAACCGAGTGCGCGTCGTCTGCGCCTTTGGTGTGACGATCGCCAGCTTGTGGCCGACGAGCCGGTTGAGCAGGGTTGATTTACCGGAATTCGGCGCCCCGATCAGCGCTACATAGCCGCAGCGCGTCGGCTGCGGCTCGCCATCCGCCACCGCGTCAGCCGGCGTGCTGTTTGGCCCAGTCGACGACCTCGGCATGAGTCCCGAACCAGACGCCCTGGCGCGATTTGGCGTGGCGGATCATCTCGTCGAGAATCCAGATCCGCGAACGATAGCCGATGATATGCGGGTGCATCGTGAGCTGGAAAACCCCGCCCTCTTCATAAGCTGCATCAAACTCGCGCCGGAAAATATCAAAGACGTCGCTCGGCGGGGTGTAGGGGCGGAGCGACTGAAACCGGTTCATCATGAAATAAACCGCGTCGTCGCGGACCCACTCGACCGGAAATTCGACGACCCCGGTGGGCTCGCCATCCAGCAACAGCTCGTAGCAATCTTCATCGCTCATCAGCGACGAATCGTACAGCAGCCCCATCTCCTTCTCGAGCTCGAGGGTGTGCTGGCTAAAATCCCAGGAAGGCGTGCGCAGACCGACCGGCCGGATGCCGGCGATCTGTTCGAGGGTATCGGCCGAGCGATTCATCAGATCGCGCTCGGCTTCCCGTGGCAGCACGGAATTCAGCTCGTGGATCCAGCCGTGGATGCCGATTTCATGCCCTTCGGCCACGACCCGGCGCTGTTCGTCGGGGTGGAGCAGCGCCGTGACGGCGGGGACATAGAAGCTCGCCTTGACCCCGTGCTTTTCCAAGACTTTCAAAATCCGTGGCACGCCTACCCGATTGCCGTATTGGCCCCACGCCAAGCGCCCGATCGACTTGCCGCCATCGCGCAGATCGCTCGTCTCGTGGTCGCTGTCAAAGGACAGCGCGACGGCGCACCGCGCGCCCCCGGGCCATTCGGCCGGCCGCAGCTTACGCCCGGCGCGGACGCGGTTGACGAGCTTGCGCCAGTGTTCCTCAGGCCATTGCCAGGGTTCTAGGTCCCGCTCAAGAGCGCTCATCGCCTTTTCCTCCACGTCGGTTTTTCGCCGGCGGAGAGGGCGAGGCGATTGGTCGGAGCGGTGAGATTCGAACTCACGACCCTCAGCACCCCATGCTGATGCGCTACCAGGCTGCGCTACGCTCCGACCGGGCGGCTCTGCCGACGAGACCGATCATAGTGTTCCGCCCGAAGCCGCGCAACGGGCCCGGATGTTCTCAGGCTGCGCCCCTCTTCCTCTTGCCATCGATAGGCTCTCCCAGACCATGGTTGATCTGATCTTTCAGGGCGTGCGAGGCGCGGAAGACGAGAACGCGGCGCGGGCTGATCGGCACTTCCTGGCCGGTCTTGGGATTGCGGCCGACGCGCTGTCCCTTCTGCCGGACCGCAAAGCTCCCGAAGGAGGAGATCTTGACCATTTCTCCACGCTCGAGGGCACCCGAAATCTCGGCGATCACCGATTCGACGAGCTCAGCCGACTCGTTGCGCGATAAGCTGACCTCTTGATAAACCGCTTCGCTGAGCCTGGCGCGAGTAATGGTTTCTCCGGCCATGCAGTCCTCCCATTCTTTTGCGGAAGGTTAAACCCGCGCAAAAACAACGTCAAATTCCAAAGCTTTGACGTCCTCCGGTCTTACCAACGCACCAGGCTGGCTCCCCAGCTGAGCCCGCCGCCGAGCGCCTCCATCAAGACGAGATGCCCGGGCTTGATCCGCCCGTCATCGACCGCCGTCTCGAGGGCGAGCGGGATCGAGGCAGCAGAAGTGTTGGCGTGCTGTTCGATGGTCATGACGACCTTGTCCGGGGGCAATCCGAGTTTTCGCCCCATGGCATCGATGATACGGCTGTTGGCTTGATGGGGAACCAGCCAGTCTATATCGGCTGCGGTAAGATCGTTGGCGCGCAACGCCTCGTCGATGACTTGGCTTAAGCGCTGAACAGCCTGACGGAAGACCTCGCGGCCTTGCATCCGCAGGAAACCCGAGGCGCGTGTCGACGAGGGGCCGCCGTCGACATAGAGAATATCGTACTGCCGCCCGTCCGAGTGCAGATGGTTCGAGAGGATGAACCGTCCGTTGGGCGATGATTCGGACACCGACTTGAGCACGAGGGCGCCGGCCCCGTCACCAAACAATACGCAGGTGCCGCGATCCTCCCAATCGAGAATGCGTGAGAAGGTTTCCGCGCCGATCACCAGGGCGGTCCGGGCCTGGCCGAGCCGCAATGCATTGTCGGCAACCGACAATGCAAAGATGAAGCCCGCGCACACTGCCTGAACATCGAAGGCGGCGCCTCGTACCATCCCGAGCCGGGCTTGGACCTTGGCGGCAGTGGCCGGAAAAGTGTTGTCAGGCGTCGCGGTCGCCAGCACGAGCAGATCGAGATCGCTGCCGTTCATCCCCGCGCTCGCCAGCGCCCGCTCGGCCGCGCGAAGGGCCAGATCGGAAGTCAACTCGCCGGGTGCGGCGACCCGGCGTTCCCCGATCCCGGTGCGCTGGCGGATCCATTCGTCCGAGGTATCGAGACGACCGGCCAGCTCGCGATTGGTTATGACGCGCTCGGGAAGATAGGCGCCGCACCCGGCTACCTGCGATCGCAGGATCATTTACGAGGCGCTTACAGCGCGGGTTCCGGGGCGGAGGGCGCCTCACTGAGGCGCGCCAGCTCGACCCTAATCTTGTCGAGAACGCCGTTTACCTTCATGTCGACGGCGACGCCGATCGCGTTGGCAAAACCGAACGCGTCGGTCGAGCCGTGGCTCTTGACCGCAATCCCGCCCAAGCCGAGAAATATCGCACCGTTGTACCGGCGGGGGTCGCTGCGCATCCGAAGCTTCCGCAACGCGCGGCGGGCAAACAGATACCCGATCCGGGCCGACAGCGAATGGCGGAAGGCGGCCTCGAGAAATTCGCCAAACAGCTTGGCGGTTCCTTCGGCCGTCTTGACGGCAATGTTGCCGGTGAACCCGTCTGTGACGACAACATCGACGGTACCCGCGGCAATGTCGTCCCCTTCGATAAAGCCGTAAAAGTGGATGGGCGTGACGGTGTCCCGCAAGCGCGCGCTCGCGCCGCGAACGGCGTCGTTTCCCTTCATATCTTCCGAACCGACGTTGAGCAGCCCGACTGTCGGTTCTACCAATCCAAGAACCGTCCGGGCGAAGACGTCGCCCATCAGAGCGAATTGGACGAGGTTCTCCTCGTCGCATTCGACATTGGCGCCGAGGTCCAGCATCACGCTTTCGCCGCGTCGGGTGGGAAAGAACGATGCGATTGCCGGCCGGTGGATGCCCGGCAGCATCTTCAGCACGAATTTGGCGATCGCCATCAACGCGCCGGTATTGCCGGCAGAAACCACGCCGTCGGCTCGTCCGTCGGCAACCGCCTCGATCGCCAACCGCATGCTCGATGGCCGCCCCGTCCGCAATGCCAGGGACGGTCTGGCATCATCGGCCACCACCTCGCCGGTATGGTGCAACGTCACCGCACTGGCGAGACGGGGACGTTTCGCGAGAAGCGGGCGAACCTTTTCTTCCGCTCCAAACAGCAAGAAGCGAATATCGGGATACCGTCGCAGCGCGATATCGGCCCCCTTGACGACCATGCGGGGAGCGTGATCGCCGCCCATCGCATCGAGGGCGATCGTGACGCCGTCGCTCACCTGTGCCTCTGGCCCGGTTTTGTTGTCAGCCGGCCTCCGAAGCTGTTTTGGTGACCTCCCGCCCGTCATAGTAGCCACAGGATCCGCACAGGTGATGCGGACGCTTCAGTTCGCCGCAATTCGGGCACTCGGCATAAGCGGCCGATTTCAGCGCATGATGCGATCGCCGCATATTGCGCCGCGATGGCGAAGTCTTCTTTTTGGGAACGGCCATGGGAAGCTCGGTGATTGGGGGGTGGGGCTGAGCCGAGGGTGCGTAATTAGCCAAAAACAGAGGCGGCGGCAACTATGATGCAACCAACCGATAGAGGCGGCTGAGGCGCCTGTGAGCGGCTTAACCAGGATCTCAACATTCTGCATCCTTGCGCATCCGCACCAGGGTGGCGAAAGGCCCTTCCAACGGTTCTGCGGTTGCCGACTGATCGATCCTCGCTTCGGGATCGCGCGGAAAGATCGGGAGCGCCAGAGAGAGTTCCTGCGCCACCGCCTCTCCGACATCGATCGAAGCACCATTAAGGGGTTCGAACGCCGGTTCGTCGGTGGTCAGCGCGATTTCGTGCTCCTCCTCCGGAGCCGGGCCGTAAACCAGCGAGAAGCGGTCGGAAACCGCCCCGCGAACCGGCTCGAGGGTAACCGCGCAGCACTGCTCGAACTCCGCCGTAAATTCGGCTTCCAGAAGGATCATCTCGGGGCTCTCCCGCCGGAGTTCTACATCGGCGACGAGGCGGTCGAGGGATATCAGGTCGAACCGTCGCGAAAGTTTTTCCCGTTCCTCCGCGGTCGCCTCGATTCGCTGTCGAAACGGTCTTGTGCTCAGTTGGGCGAGCGCCACGAGCCGCGAGAATTCCGGCGCCGGGGGGCTCATCGTGCCTCGCCACTCAGGTAGCAGAGCGGTTTTCGACAAGGACCCGACGGAACCTCAAACGATATATCACCGGCGAGAAGGTTGGCCGCGGACTGGCGGCGCAGTGCCAGAACCGCGCGCCGAACGTAGGCCGCCATGTCATCCGCAGCGCATTCCGGCGCTGAAACAGTGCCAAAGACATTCCGAGCGAGGGCCAGAGCGAGCGCCGAATTGTCGTCGGCGAGCCCGGCTTCGTAAGAGAGTATGCGGCCGTAGAAGGCTCGAGCCATCCGCTTCACATGCTTGCCGACGCCGAGGTCACCGACCCCCATCTCGCGAAGCGAGCGGTCGAAATCGGCGAACATTTGGTCGAAAAAGCTTTGGCAGAGCGGGCTCGCCTGCGGCCGATCCGCCTTGAGGCGATGAAGATAAAGAAACGCATGAAGGCAAATCAGTTCAAAGCGCCCGTCGAGTGTGTCCGGCACGCCATAGTCAGCGAAGAAAACCCTTTGCCGGGCCTGCTCGACGACCCGTCGGTACGCGACGTCTGCAGCCTCTCGGGCCGAATTACGTCCTGAGAAAGAAAACACCGCAGCCGCTCGCAAACGCCGCGGCGTTGACAATCAACGACTCGCGGTTAAACCTGCTCCCCAGAAAAATGGCGTGTCCCTGGTCGGTTTCAACAGAATGCCGGTTGCGTGATCCCATGTGCGCCCTCCAAGCCACCTCGATGCGGAGATTGTTTGCTCTTCTCGCCACCGTTTCTGGCGCCGCTGCATTTGTGGGCTGCGCGCCAGCCGTGGACCAGCGCGGAAATCTGCCCAACCAGGATAAACTTGCCGAGATTCATGCCGGCAGCACGACCAAGGACGAGGTTGCGAAAATCCTCGGCACGCCGTCGAGCGTCAGCGTCTTCAACAACGACAAATCCTGGTATTACGTCAGCCGGCGAACCTCCCAGACCGCCTTTTTCGACCCGGATGTGCTCGACCAGCAGGTCTACATCGTCAACTTCGACGACCAAGGGGTGGTCAAGGCGGTCGACCATAAGGTTATGGAAGACGGCAAGGAAATCACGCCCGTTGCCCGGGCAACCCCCGCGCCCGGCCGCGAGCTGTCGTTTCTCGAGCAGCTGATCGGCAATCTCGGGAAGTTTAACGGCAGCAGCGGCGGCGGGAGTGGCGGCGGGGGCGGCGGCAGTACCCAGGGTCCCAAACCGAACGACAACGGAACCCATTAATGATTGCCGTCCGGATCAGCTCGCCCATTTCGCAAGAATCGCCAGCAGGAGCAGAGCGACAATATTGGTGATCTTGATCATCGGGTTGACCGCGGGCCCGGCGGTGTCCTTGTAGGGATCGCCGACCGTATCTCCGGTCACCGCTGCCTTGTGCGGCTCGGATCCCTTGCCGCCGTGATGGCCTTCTTCGATGTATTTCTTTGCATTGTCCCAGGCCCC
>Ga0308309_10001380_pt1 | contig 14513 bp, 10 predicted proteins | sample HubBroMetageWFT5_FD_192491 | JGI IMG/M metagenome (GOLD analysis project Ga0308309, IMG submission 192491) | Warmed and freeze-thawed soil microbial communities from the Hubbard Brook experimental Forest, New Hampshire - Hubbard Brook CCASE Soil... | ecosystem: Environmental > Terrestrial >...
TGAGAATCCCAAGCATTGGGATCGAATACGCCGTCGCGAACGTACTTACCTCGCTGCTGCTGGTTCGTGCTCCCCCAGTTGTAAGGCGAGGCTTCATGGTGATAAACTTCGTAGCCGATGCCGTTGTAGAGCACCGTCGCCGTCAATGCTCCTCCAACTGTCCAGTCTTTCCAACGCGCGGTGTACGGAGGGCAGTCAATAAGAGCGTCCAATGCCGCCCGGTGCCAGGCGTCATTTCCTGGAACGTCTCCAGGATGATCCAGGAACGGGCCTCGCCCTCGCGGGATATGCGTGGATATCGAGTGTAACGGATCTCCTTGCCCCAGCTGCGTATCCCATCGTTGACTGGCTTCCCGCTCATGGATCACGGCAACAATGAACCAAGGAACGCCTGTTACTGCCTCAACTGCCTGGTAGCGCAGCTTGGCTCCAGGAGCTGCCAAACGCCTTGCAGCAATCTGTACTTCACTTCGTCTGCTATCCGTTATCTGACACGCCGCCCATCGCTCGGCATTAGCCGCAGTCAAGCTGGTGTAGTCCATCAGTTCCTCCATCCGTCCCGCGTCTTGCGTACTCTCTTCACCTTAGCCTTTAATCTGATTGTCGCTCGTGGCCGGCGCCGTCTCCGCCCTCGCCGCAGCCGAAGACGCATCAAGTCAGCTTTTCCCTCTTCTTTAAGCTCAGGCATAGGCTTATCTTCCTACGTTCGAGTCTCTTGACTTTAGCGCCGATCGCATCCATTCTTCAACCCTTGTTCGCGGCTATCAACGCGACTGAGCGCGACACCCAATCCACGACTTCCTCGCGGCCGGTGTTGCGTTACGACGTAACCCCTGATCATCGCGCTCCGGGCTTGATAGGCCGGTTCGCGAGGGAGACTATCATGGCTATCAAGTCAAAGACTACGGAAAGTCTGGAAATTTCAGTTCTTGATATTTCGCAAGGAAAAATCGAGTTCTGCATCCTCGGAAATTCCCCATTAATCTTCAACGCAATGTCGGCCAAAGCCAAGCACGAACTATTGCTACCGAAGGGTCGCAAGACAGCCGCCGACAAGGCCGCAAACCTCAAGCACATTCCAATCGACGAATATCGCAATTCCACTTATCGCAGCACCGACTCTAAAGCACTGACGCGGTTGATGTTTCCAGCTCCCGGATTCAAACGAGCAATGGCTACAGCCGCTCTCGATCTTCCCGGAGCAAAGAGAACTGAAATCGGCCGCTTGACTTGGGTCGAAGGACAACAAATCGGCATCTATGGCGTTCCCAAGCTTTTGATGTCGGTTGTCAGGTCAGCCGACATTGCCAAGACGCCGGATATCAGAACAAGAGCAATTTTGCCGCAGTGGGCCTGCTCGATCGTTGTCAACTTCGTACGTCCCAAGCTTCAACCAGGAGCCGTTAGCAAACTGCTCGCCGCTGCGGGTATTACGGTCGGTGTCGGCGACTTTCGTCAGGAAAAAGGAGCAGGTTCTTTTGGCCAATTCCGTCTCGTCGAACCGGATAATCCTGATTTCAAGCGTATCCTCAAGGAAGGCGGCAGAGTTGCTCAGGACGAAGCACTGAAGAATCCTGAATGCTACGACCTGGAATCGGAGGAATTGCTAGGTTGGTACAATGAGGAAATCGCTCGAATGCAAGATACGCGCAGCGTATCGCGCAAGCCTCAGTTGGAAGAGGCGTAAGATTTTCTGTCGCGGGAAAGCTAGGAGCGTTGAGGTACGGAGCGTTGAGTTCGGACTAGGTGAAGCGGTCAAGGAATGTCTAGGGTAAACGCGCTCTGTTAAGCCCCGGCCTGGACGGATCAGGTCCGGACTGGGTAATACATGCCATAACTGGGTGAGGTCTGGACGGATCAGGCGGTCCTGGAACGGAACGTTTCAGTAAGCTGAGCGCCGGCTGGGCAAAGGCGGTCAAGGTTGGTTACGGAATGACAACCTGAGGTTTGTTATGGTCTGATCAGACGGTCGCAGTCTGTCACGGAACGTAAAGGTAAGGTACGTTGAGACGGGGCGGTCTAGGCGGCATTTGGCGAGGTGGGACGTAGTCTGTCTTGTCGAGGCCCGGTTGGGTCAGGCGGTTGCGGCCTGTCGGTGCGTGGTACGTTACGGAGAGCTTAGGTCTGGCGGTCGAGGTGGAGCGGAGCTTAACTGGGTGCGGCAAGTTAAGGCGGTCATGGAAGTGATTCGTCACGAAGTAGCTAGGCGCGACTGGATGCGGCCCAGTACGTTTAGGCGGTTAACACAGAAGGAGAGAACTATGAACCAGCAAATAGTTAACAAGCTCCATGAGCTTGCAGTGTCAAACAATGGACGGCTTACGCCCGACATTGTCGTTGCGGAAGCAGAGAACGAGGAGTCTCCGTTGCGAGAGTTTTTCGTTGTACGAGGATGCTTCGACAGCGAGAAGGCAGTCAGTAACTGGAAGAAGACGGTTGCACGGGAGCTGATAAGGTCGGTGCGAGTCAACGTCACGACCGAAACATTTAGCGTCAAGTGCCCTGCCTTCCTCCGCGATCCCTCTGCATCTCCCGGACAAGGTTATGCTTCCATCTCCAGACTACGCTCAGATGACGACCTTGCTCGCGAGGCAGTCATTGCCGAGTTCACGCGGGCATCAGCGGCTTTAACCAGAGCAAAAGCAATCGCTGCAGCTCTTAACCTCTCCGATGAAGTTGTCGAGCTGCAAGGTCGGCTTGACGCCTTCGTCGAACGCGTCAGCGAGCGAGAAAGCGCATCTGCTCACTAAGTTCTAAGGTCGAGGCGGTACGAGATTAGATCAGGTTGAGCTTGGTAATATCAGGCGGTCAAGGTGTGTTCGGGTCTGATAACTCTCGGTTGGGTGCGTTGAGGTACGGTCGGCCATGGTCGGACGGTCGTGGTCTGCTGCGTAGCGGCGTCATAAGGTATGTTAGCATAAGCTTCGGCAAGGCGATCGCGTCAAGTCGGGATGAGAACAGGCTAGGTACGGATTAGGCGGTCAAGGATGGGCTCGGTGCCTTTGTCAGGTTTCGGTATGGTGGGATACGGCCCGGCGGTTCTGGTATGACGGGGTTGATTTGGGCGGGTCAGGACGGGGTTGGATAAGGCCCAGAAGTCTTGTCAACTGAGAAAGGCTGGATCAGGAGCACCAAATTGCTGTCTGGTCCAGCCAGACATTGACCTGACGTAGGGTGCAATTTCACTTTTTGCTTCATGCCAACCTGATTTGAAAGTTTCTGCTGCAGCCCACTTCTTCTTCCTGATAAAATGATCACTGTCCATTGACATCGGAACTCCCGCCAACAGGATCTTGTCATATTTCAGGTGCCTAGCTACATGCACTGCCACTAAGCCGCTTGAGCCGCGCGATTTGTTGATAACTCGATCTACCCCGCTATGCGCCGGCTTCTCGTGTGCCCATACTTCCTTCGGCCTACTGTATCCTCTCTTCTCCCGCTCCGCCAGCCAAGCTCCTATTCGAGCAGGGTGCAGCGTCACAAAGGCTTCAACCTCGTCATTGAGGTGCATAATTGCGTCGTTGACGACAAAAAGCTTCCAGCTTCTTCCGCTCTCTCGGCATAACTGCCTGGCCGCTTCCAGCTCCGCCCAAACATCCTTCCCGCCGCCCACGACAATCGCCACCGGCTGCAAATCTGTCCACTTAGTTTTGCTGTTCCTATCTATCTCGTATCTCTTGACATGATTGAACAGCGGCTTGGTTCCTTCAAACACCAAGCTCTCCAGGTTATTGAACCTGTCTCCGATTACACGGCCATGCCCTTCAACGCCGCGCAGCTCCGCATGCTCACTTTCTCCAGGACGGCACTGCTTCAAGTTCGTGAAGCCGCAGTAGTAGAGTGTCGCCTCCAGTAAGCTCGCCGTCCATGCCGCTTTATGCTCATGAGCGTAGAGAATCGCACGCATCGCTCCGCGTTTGTTAGCCCCTAACTGCTGCCATTTCTCCGTAAACTTGAAGTACTCCACGTCGTCACTGCGATAGATTTGCTCGATGCTGGGCACGGTAATCCGTAAAGTACCTTCAGAACCCAGAATACGATAGCATTCCTGGAAGAACTTGATGGCGTCGTAGTACGGGATATGCTCGACACAATGCTCGCTGAAGATAAATCCAGCGGTGCCGTCGTTCCAAGGAAGAGGCTTCGCAATGTCAACATCGGCGTCATGGTTTTCCCATCCCTGAATCTTGTTCGTCCCGCAGCCTAAGTTCAATTTCAACAATGTAGTCTGTACAGGTTTAAGCCCAGTCCAGCCGACTTGATAGTCGTTGAATACAATCTGGGCATCAGCTCTCTGCATATACTCCGCCACCAAGGCACCCTTGCCGCTGATCCCGTCGAAATCGGGCGTGCGGCAGTCGTCAACGACGACGAGGGTATCGGGACGGATGAGCGGCAACGCTGCCATCAACTCATTGAGGTGGTGCTGCGCTGACGGCAGAGGATTCTTCCAATCCACGTCCATGGCATCGAGATACAAGAGGTCAACAGTTCCCGACAGCGAGCGCAAGAACTCAACGCTATCTCCAGTTGTTACTCTCACTTGACTTACCAGCTGCTGACATAGCTCAGCATTCTTCGGATTAATATCTACGCTTTCAACTAAGAATCCATGCTTAGATTTCACGTACTTATCAAACAGGACAGTCGAGTAACCTGCACTCCAGTCGTCTAGCTCCCGCACACAACCAGTCTCGACAATGCGAATGGGACGCCCAAGTTTATCCAAATGTCTAAAAATCTTCTCGAAAGTGTCGCCGCGCCGCATATGGGCAGGCCCGCGATGCTCGTTTAGCTTGGGCTTAACCGTCTCAAACCAAACCCAAAATTGGCCTAAGTTTCTTGGTGCTTCTTCAGTCTCTCCGATAGTGCCTCTGCTTGTTTGTATTTCTGTAGTTCCAAGCCGTCCTTCTCGTTCAGGATTTCTAGTGCTTCTCGCAGCAACTGCAATTCCATTCTGTCCAGCTCTATCTTCATTTTTCAGTATCTCCTCTGCAAACTTATCATAGAGTCCAACGTCCTTGTTGCAGTGCGTGATCCAGTCATATTCCAAAACGTTGTTATGATTTACCTGGTCGCGGTCGTTGCGCATGCCTTTCCACGGCATCATGCGCAAGTCCTTTCCTAGAATCTGAAAGACAGCCGCTTCCGGCGTCGTCGTCCGCTTCTGCCAGCAGTAGCGCTCTATCAACCTACTTTCCCGCAGATACGCGACGTTAAGGAACATCAGCCCCGTCTCGACGCAGCCCCGTCCTATACTCAACGCTCCGAGCAAGGGTATTGAAGCAGCCTTCGTTCCGTCCTGCTCTAATTCCTCAACGATAGGCGTGACAGCTCGACGAAACAGGCTGTCGCTTTCAATATGGACTACCCACTCGTAGCCTTCCTCAATCGCGTAGCGCAGTCCCTCTGAAAACGCCCTCCCCCAGCCGTCCTTGCGCAAGGTGTTCCGTCGCGACAGGTGGCCGATGTTGTCGGGGAAGCTTGTCATTATCAGCTTATTCTTCCCTTCAAATTTGTACCATTCAAGATCCTTCAGCATCGGCGAAGCCGAATCCACCAGCATCACATCGCAGTCTGGGTTCAAGTATGTCGTCGTATCCAGCCAATGCTTCAGCAGCCGCAGCCGCTCTTCACTGTCGATATAGCTGGTACCGAAGATAAGGGTACGTGCCCGCTGCAGCGGTGCGGTCACCACAGCGGGCAGCGTTTTAGCGGTGGCTCGTATTGAGTCGGTATGCTGCACCACCTCCTTCACGAATGCCTGCACCTTGGCCTTGGCAGGTTCAAGGGTTATGTGCTTCTGGCAGCGAGCGCCGCATCTCCCCAACGGCGAGTAGCAGTTATGCACGGTATCTGGGTCAATTCCCAGCGTCGGTGCCAAGTGCTGCCCTGCCCGCTCGGTAGTCGAAAACGATTCCGAGCAGCCATACACTGTAATACTGGGCGTACCTACTGCCTGCGCCAGCACTGGAGCGAAGCCTGCAGGCGACATTACCAGCTGCGATAGCTTGAACAGTCCTGCCATTGTCTGGAAGTCCAGTTCACCGCCATGCAGCTTGATATGAGCAAACTGCTCACCGCCGACGATGTCCTCGACTCCAGGCTTGAGGTCGGCCAAGCTGACGACAAAGAACGGAGGCAAGTCTCTTGCTTCCCGATACAGCTCGGCGTAAGCGTTCGGATCACAGTTGCGCGACGTGGCTGGCCACTCCCGGCGCACTACCAGCGGCCGATACAGCATCAGCGGACGGCCGCCTGTATTCCATTTGTCTACCCACTTCTGCGCATCCACTACCCACTTTTCAGGGATGGGCATAGAGAAGTCCACTCTCTCAGGAATTGGTAGGCTACATACGCCATACATCGCTTCCGCGATACTGCCGAACTGGTCGATTTCCGCTTTGTTGTAGTAGAAGCGATAGTGCTTGGCATTCTTCGGCAGCGGTGGAAACTTGAATAAATGCCGCTCGCGCTCCACCGTCTTTGCCTGCGCCCGAAGCCTCGTCGGCCGCATAATCAGGTTAAGCCCTTGCTCGACTAAATCCCAGTAGATGTGATAATGGCACGTTTCCAGCCACACCTCGTGGCTCTTCATCAGCTCACGGATAGGCCCACGCTGATGTATGTTGTCGCCGATGCCCCAGTGTCCGGTTATCAACAGCGGAGTCTTAGCGGCACTCTTCTCGACAACTCTATTAACCGGAGGAGCAGTCCGCTCAATCACCTCTAAGCCCTGCAGCGATGCTGCACCACTTTTGTCCAGAGGGACGCTCAGTGCCCGCTCGCCTCTGTTCAGCCGATAGCGGTTCTGCATCGCGTCGTAGAACTCGCGCGGATTGCGCCCTGGGTTATGGATATCGTACAGGCTCATGACTTTATTCCTAACGAAAAAAGTCTATTGCATTATGCAATAGGATGTGCTTTAAGCGTCCTGCCCATGGTGAAGGAGACGGTTACTTCGCTTCAGAAAGACACCGTTTCCGCCTTGTTCCTGGGCGTTGAGATTTGCGGATGGTGAATGAGACGGATACTTCGTCCACTTGTTGTGGAAAAGCGATAGGTTCGATTCCTATACACGTCTTCGCAAGGAGACGCGTGGCAAGGCGCCAAAACCCGTTTCTAACCGTTCCTCCGCTTTCGTCTCTGCGCTCTCCAGTGGGCGACCCTTGGAGGAAGAAAAATGTCACGCATCAACGTCAAGTCCCAGCGTCCGCAAATCTTCACCCACGAAGGCGCTCCTGCCAAGCATATCACTGGTGTACAGCAACTGCGCCGGCTGGTGCTGCCGTGCCTGCTCTGGGAAGACAATTTCTACGTTGACGGCAAGACTGTTGCTGAGCAGATTGCCGATGCCGTGAAGGCTGTTCCTGCAAGCACTGCTGCGGCTGTAGCGATCGAAGCACGTTCTGCTTTCAACCTCCGTCACGTTCCGCTGCTCATCGTGCGTGAGATGGCACGGCTATATGCCGGCACCGCGATCGTCAGCGATACCCTCTCCAAAGTTATCCAGCGTCCCGACGAGATTGGCGAGTTCGTCGCACTTTATTGGAAGGACAAGCGCCAGCCGCTCTCGGCTCAAGTCAAGAAGGGACTTGCAAAAGCTTTCTCCAGCTTCGATCGCTACCAGCTTGCCAAGTACGCCAAAGGAGGTAATGTGCGGCTGCGCGATGTAATGTTCCTGACGCATCCTAAGCCCCCTTCAATGAGCAAGATTGATAGAGATACGGATGCCGAGAAAGCCGGGCGTCTGCTTCACATTGAGCAGACTTGGAAGGAACTTGCCGACGATAAGCTGGGTGCGGCTGATGCTGGTACCTGGGAAGCCCGTCTGTCCGCAGGTGAAGACAAGAAGGAAGCCTTCGGCGAGCTGCTCAAGGAAGGTAAGCTGGGCTACCTCGCTCTTCTGCGCAACCTGCGCAACATGATAGAGAGCGGCGTTGACGTTGACCTTATTCGCAAGGCAATCGTCGCCCGCAAAGGTGCCGCTCGTGTCTATCCGTTCCGCTATGTTGCAGCAGCTCGTGCTGCTCCGCAGCTTGAGCCAGCTATTGACCAGGCCCTCTGCGAGGCAATCGCCGAAGCTCGCGTACTTCCCGGCAAAACCATCGTCCTGGTGGACGTGTCGGGGTCAATGGATACGAAAATGTCGGGCAAGTCCGACCTCATGCGCATTGATGCAGCTGCAGCCCTTGCTTCAGTCATTCCCGGCAATGTACGCGTGTTCACCTTTTCGAATCACTGCGTCGAAGTTCCGCCTCGTCGCGGCATGGCCGGTGTCGATGCAGTAATCAAGTCTCAGTCGCATCAAGGTACCATGCTCGGTGCTGCAGTAACCGCGATAAACACGCTGCCTGCCGATCGTCTTATCTGCATCAGCGACGAACAGAGCCACGACCGGGTTCCTGATCCCGTCGCGCGACATTCTTATATGATAAACGTAGCAAGTCATAAGAACGGTGTCGGCTACGGCCGTTGGATTCACATTGACGGCTTCTCGGAGACTGTCCTGAAGTTTATCGAGGAAATGGAACGCAGTGACGGCTGAAGAACTGAGAAAGTCGGCTATCAAACTCTTCGGCGAGAGCGGTTGGATCAGCCGCCTTGCCGAAGCTCTGTCGGTAGACAGATCGACGGTTCACCGCTGGCTTAATGGCGTACCGATTCCCGGCCCCGTCGCCGCAGCCTTGAACTGCTGGCTGAAGAATGGACTGCCAAAATGAAGTTAGTATCTTACACACTTTTGTTTCTTCTTGCGTTTTTATCCTTCTTCTTGCAAATAGAATGGATGAAATACGTTGCGAGAAAAAGGGAGGACATCTTGGGCTGTTATGCACTGACGAAGACGGAAACTACATTAACTAAGCCCATGCTCCGAAGCCTGCTGGTGGCGTAAACGTATAAGCCGTACCTCCAGCGTTCAGCGTTACCTGAGATAGGCTGCTGCCACTGAAACAGACGGCGAGGAAAGCTGGGTTGCTTGAAAACAGTGGAACTGAGAGTCCTCCTGTATTCGTCGCCGGGTCCAGTTCCGCTATTGAGCCACAAGCCGTTGTTCCTGCGTGTCCAGAAGGTATGGTGAGTCATGTCCAGCGCCAGGCACCCGGTATCGCCGTTGGCAAGGCCTGCACCCATTCCCACACTGGCATTAGCTCCGTTGTAGTAGATGTCCCCTGAGCCAAACGTGCAGTAGCAAATACACCCGTTCGTGGCGTCGGCAGCCAAGTCATGCGCTCCGGTGAAGGTAGCGCCAGCTGTCGCTATGCCAAATCCACTGGCCCCTCCGGAGGCATTAACCCATGTCAGCTCGACATAATAGAGGCCGCTTGTCTTGCTGCTGAGGCTGCGGACTCCACCGTCGCCGATAGTGATAACACTGGCGGTAAGGTTGTTGTTCGTCAGAACAACGTTGGCGCTCTTGTCAGCAGGATTCCATTCAGTGTCGGGAGGTGGCGGCCCTCCACTGCTGGGAATGAAGCTAGAAGACGCTCCTATGATATTGAGTACCATTACTGAAGCGCCTGCCACTGATAAGTCGAGTATTGAGTACTGAGAACCGGATCACTGATAGTCCGCAGATGCAGCAGGAACTTGAATCCATTAGTCGTGACGTAAGCGTCTCCGGTGTTGCTGCCAACCGTAAAGCCGGTAAATGTAATGGCTCCAGCGCTGGCGTCGTTGGTTATCAGGATAGTGCAGGCACCGTCCGCCCATGCTCCAGCAGGTGCCGTAATCGTAAAGGCTCCGTTGTTCTGTCCGCACTGATGCGGCCCCAGGCCGTTATTGAAGGTAAAGTTGCCGAGGACTCCACTTCCACCGTCAGCTACCGGAGTTGAGGCAGAGTTGAGAACAATGCCGCCAAAGAAGTGCTGGTTGCTGTCTAAAACGTCAACCCAGTACTGGGATCCTGGATTGAACACTGCGTTGAGATTGAAGTTGGCAGCAACGTAAGTCAAGAAGTCGGCAGGTGCCTGCCAAATAGCGTCATAGTTGCTTGAAGAGTGCTTAACCAGCAGAGACTCAGTGGCTCCCCCCGGAGGCAATCCGATAATAGCGGCTGGTGGAGGAACCCATATCGTGTCCCAATCGGCGCTGGAGTGCTTCTCAAGAACCCACCCTGCGTCGCCTCCCGTAGGCACCGCCCATGGAGGGAAGCCCCAGTACATATCCAGCGAGGCATTGCTTCTCTTTAACAGAGCTTCATACAGCGTCCCGCCGCCAGGAATCACTTGTCCGGGGTAACTGAGCAACAGGCCGTAGTACTGATGCCCCATGCCGTCATTGGCGTTGGGGTCGAACGTTCCCCCTGCAAAGTGCGGCCAGAGAACCAGATAAACACTGCCGTCGAACGTTATCACATTTTGTGGTACGTAGTAGGCTCCAGGATGCCACTCGCCTCGGAAGATCCACTGCGCTACCGGGAGAACATATGGCCCCAGTATCGAGTGATCCGTCATGTGAATGAGAAGCAGACTCCCATTCACTTCGAAGTAGTCTATTCCCCTGCCTGCCGTCGTCGGCAGCGCCGCAATCAGCTCTGCCAACGTCCAGAAATTCAGGTCTATCTGCGTCGCCGAGAGGTCGGCTCCGCTGCCGACACCCCACCGCGTCAGATCAACCGTTCTATAGGTAATGCCGGTCATTCAATCCTCGTTCTAGTACGTGAAGCCTTGAACCGAAGCTATCAGATTTTGCGGGTACGGAGAGCAGAACCGGGTGTCATAGCTAAACGGCCTGCCATTCAGCAGCTGCTGAATGAACCCCGAACTTTGCGGCGGAGGCGGCTGGTCGGGACGAGGCGGCAAACCAATAATCGGCCACCAAGAATAGAAGTAGCCAATCGTTGCAGTTTCGGTAATTGGCGAGAAAGCTAAAACAGGATTCAAGGGCGGGGTATCTATAATCCGCCCGTCATACCAATACGACAAGCCGCCAAATGGAGAATAGTGGGTGCTGGTATGAACCCCGAACAGGTCAGTCGGCGCCACGGCTCCTGCTGGCGTCGTTCCATGAATGTTGTTTCCCGGAAAGGCCGACCATGGCGGGAACATCCACGGATAGCCGTACTTCGACCAGTCGTCGTAACGCTGAGCAATCGAAAATCCGCTTCCGTCTATAGCGGTAGGAGGTGGCCACCATGGCCCAACGGGAGGCCCGCCAATGAGCCCCTGCGGAGCCCCCAGCACCATCCATAAAATCCACTGTCCGCTGTCGCGGGGGCCACTGCCGCTCCAGTTTACGTTGACGATGTTCTGAAAGGGGTCCAAGCGATACGGCGGGTCGATTCCGCTCCCGCTCTCTGGAGCCGCCGGCAGCGTCAGGTCCACGTTACCGATAGTGGGAGTATAAGGATCACCGCTCGGCCCAACGTCCCCTACCATATCTCCGAGCTTGGCGTTTTGTATCCGTAGGGTAAGCTCCTGACTCGACGACTTGGGATCAATCGTCGGCAGCTCGTCAATCAGCTGGCAGTCAACCCACACATTGGTAGTAGGATCGTTGTTCTTGTAGTAGCGGACAATATGCGAGGTTCTCGGCGGAGGCGTATCCCCCGGCTTCGAGATATAGAGGGGGTCTTTGTTATTGAACCTGTATCCGTATTCCTGTCCCAAAGTCTTCGCGTCTATATTGTTGAAGAGGTCTATCCTTTCTACGTCCACGTATTGCGTCGGGTCAGTCTGAGCGTCGGCTGCAGGATAATTGCTGCTCGCTGGAGCACCTATCTGGTTAACCACTCTCTGAACATGCGTCTTCCGCGTAGAAACGTCGGTTCCAGAGATATTATCAATGCTCCACCCATATTCCTGTCCGTTCGTCTTGGCGTCGATAAACGAGATATTATAGATAACCGGAATGTCCACGTACTGGCTTTTGTCCGGGCTATAGATTCTCTTCAGATACGACTGCCTTCTCTCGTCCATTACAGCCCCTGCGGCAGGATGCTGGGAATGTTCAGCGACGGACGGATAGTGGCCCCCGGAGTATCAATAATCTCCTTGGGGTATTTCTTCGTGTAGTAGGTGATGCTGTAATTCAACGATCCGCTGAATGTCTTCGTCGAGCCGATTCTCCCCACCTGCAGCACGGCAAATCCTACCGGCGTCGGCGGCGCAATCGTCGTCCGCGTGAACGGCTCAATCGTCGTCGGATTCCCCGGCGTATCGACACCGCTGACATACGGGCGAACTATCTGATCCATTGCGCTCACGGATGCGCTCCTGCTGCCAAGTTGATAGTCTGCGGCAGTTCCAGCAAACTAACATCTATTTGGTACTGAGTTGTAAAAGGCCCGTTGGTCACTGGCATCATTTCCAACGAATAATAGATAGGATTGTTGTAGAGGTAGTAGCCGATACCGAAGTTGCTGAGAAACGCTATCTTCTCTTCGGTAGCAATATCCTCGCCGATGGAATGAAAGACCAAGGCTCTATTCGTCCCAGGCACAATGCCCGCTGCAAGCTGCGCAGCGATAACGGTGTTTCGAATACCAATAGCAAGTGCCGCCTGCTGCTGCTGTATAGTGCCTATCACCTGCTCCGAGGCTACGGCTTGCTGCTTTGTCAGCGGGAAAGTGAGGCCGTCGTCGTTGGGATCGTCCAGAGGTGTCGAGTAGGATACGCTCTCGTCCAGGATTGGAATAGCGTTGCCGGCCATTTGCTGGTAGCCGAGCTGCATGTAGCCGCTGTCGGCATAGACACCGATTCCGTCTCCGCTGACGACGTGGCCTCCCATGCCTACACTGCACCCTATCGTAACATTGCCTAGCAGCTCTCCGTTGTCTCCATTCCCCGTCATCTTGTAGGCAATGACTTTGCCGCTGGCTATTCCCCCAGGCAGCCGGTGATCCGTTATCGAGGCGTTCCACCGACACGACATACTCAGCAGCCGCTCGATACGGCAGTCCCACGATATCGTCACCACACGTGCTTTCATTGCCAGCCGCGCAACGGCAACGCTGATTAGATACTCCAGACTCCATAAGCCTCTATCCGTGGGGAAATAGGAACGCCGACGTTGGTCGGCAATGGGAATGTAGAAGACGCCTGATCCCCACCCGTACATAGGAACGGCGGTATTCGCCAGAAATATGAAGGCGTCCTGTTCCAAGAGCGGCTGCGGAATGTACGGGTTATTGGGTGTTCCAGGAGGCAGCGAGAACGGCATGCCGTAGCCGTCACCTCCAGCTTGCGGTGCCCCCGGATCACTCGGCATCGTCAGCACTAACTGATAGCCGGGACTTCCATCAGGAAAATGGAACTGGAGGATTGCAGTACTTACGACTATCCAATTTCCGTTCCAGGTGCTAGGCACCATGTGGGCAATCTGAAAGGCGTCCCCCGGAGCAATGCCCGGCGTATCGCCCACCGGAAAGCCTGGATTGGTACGGCAGACTATCGTTGCCTCCCCCCCACTCCACGACGCTCCCAGGATCATGGACTGCGATACTTGAGGCAGGACTCCAGCTGTGTATCCCGGAATATCGACGGGGTGGAAGGCGTCCCCGGTGAGGTTATTGTAAGAGGTTAACGGCACGCCAACGTCTGCGCCCTTCAACTGTATCAGCTCAGTCTCGGGTGGCGTTGCCGGAAACGGCGGAGCCGGAGGCAACGAAATCACCGGCTGGACGTTGCTGCGCAACACAAACGCAACAAATTCGGTTCGACTCCGACTAGCTGCGTACTGCAGTTTCAGCCACGTCGATACTGTCCACAACGGGATATAGAGATAGGTAGCCTTGATGCTCGCTGTCGGGTGATCCACCGCGTCGGGATCAGGATCAATCAGCCCTGCAACTATAATCTCCGTCAGCGTTACCTTAATCATGGCTGCCGAAGTCACCGGATACGACACCGATACGTTCCACGACATGGCGTCGCCAATCGTATGCGTCGCCTCCAGATTTTGCCACGAGGTATTTATGTTTCCCGTTATTGCATTGTTTATCTGATTTACGTCGAACGCCACGCCGAAGGTGACACTCCATCCCTGTCCTATGCCCGCTCCCGGCTGCGGCCAGCCGCTGAGCAAGCTCTGCCCCGTGTAGCTGTAGAACCATCGATTGCCCATATCGACGTAGCCGAAGTCGGCCTGCGTCCACGATACAGCTCCCGATATCTCCACCGCCGTAATCGGCTGCTGATCCACCTCCATTTTCACCGAGTCATAAAAAACGTCTTCCTCGCTGAAATACTCAGTACCGTCCTCTCCTATCGAAATATCCGACACTGTAACCGGCAGCGTCACCACCCCCGGAGAGGAAGTCTCAATAGTCTCAGGCAATCTTCCTACGTGATAGAGCTTGGTCCACCCCTTCAGAACGCTGTCCGGGTCGTCTCGGTGGTCCAAGTCCAAGAACACGGGGTCGTAATTAGGCCTCTTTTTCAGCCCTTCAGCTACTGCCTGCTTCTGAAAGTAGAAGTCTGTCGGCTGCGCGATGAAGTGCAGCGTCACCACTTCGCCGAAGATATTTCCCGGCACTGCCACCAGCCGCGCAAATATCAGCGGCCAGACGT
>Ga0308309_10001385_pt1 | contig 14493 bp, 10 predicted proteins | sample HubBroMetageWFT5_FD_192491 | JGI IMG/M metagenome (GOLD analysis project Ga0308309, IMG submission 192491) | Warmed and freeze-thawed soil microbial communities from the Hubbard Brook experimental Forest, New Hampshire - Hubbard Brook CCASE Soil... | ecosystem: Environmental > Terrestrial >...
TCAGCTATTCGTTCTGGCAGCGCTGACGCGCGAATTCTCCGGATTTCACGCGCAGGCGGTTTCCTGGACCGCATGGTGGTCGTTAATTTATTTGATTATCGCCGGTTCTATCGCCGGATTCACCGCTTACATCTGGCTGTTGCACTATGAATCCCCCACAAAAGTTGGCACCTACGCCTACGTTAACCCGGTAGTTGCTGTAGCGGTGGGATACTTCATCGGCAAGGAGACGATCGGCCCCCGCACGCTGCTCGGGACGCTGCTCATTTTGATTAGCGTAATTACGATCACCACCACGCCAAAGCCACAAGGCTCGCCCGCCCGTGAAAACGAAGACCTGTCTCCGTCGTTGGGTGCTGAGACGCGCCGCCCCGAAACCGGCGCATTATAACCCGACGTTCCTTGACGGAAAAATTCTCCGCAGTGTGTTAGCCTGACGCTCTGGCAATGGCGAGGGAAAACACGCACGGCAAGCGTCACGACCGCATCGAGGAGTTGCGCAAGCTCAACGCTGAAGCCGAAGAGGGCGGCGGAGCAGAGCGCCGCGAACGCGAGCACAAGCAAGGCAAGCTCAGCGCACGCGAACGCATCCACTTGCTGCTCGACGAAGGCTCTTTCGAAGAGCTCGACAAGTTTGTTCGCCATCAATCCCATGATTTCGGCATGGAAGCGCAGCGCCCGCCTGGCGACGGCTTCATCACCGGCTATGGCCGCATCGATGGTCGCCTCGTGTACGTGTTCGCGCAGGACTTCACCGTCTTTGGTGGCTCGCTCTCGCAGGCCAACGCCTCGAAGATCACGAAAATTATGGACCTGGCGATGCGAGTCGGCGCGCCCGTAATCGGCTTGAATGATTCCGGAGGAGCGCGAATTCAAGAGGGCGTGAAATCGCTTGCGGGCTATGCCGACATTTTTCTCCGCAACACGCTGGCAAGCGGAGTGATTCCCCAGATCAGCGCGATCATGGGGCCTTGTGCGGGCGGCGCGGTTTATTCGCCGGCCATCACTGATTTTATTTTTATGACCCGCGATACTTCTTACATGTTCGTTACCGGCCCGGACGTGATCAAGACGGTCACTCACGAAGAAGTCAGCAAGCAGGAGCTCGGCGGCGCGATGACCCACAACGAAAGGAGTGGCGTGGCTCATTTTGTTTCAGGTGGCGACGCCGAATGCCTGGCCATGATCCGCGAACTCTTCAGCTATTTGCCGTCGAATAATGTTGACGACCCTCCGCGTCGTGTGTCGAATGACCCCTGGGACCGCGCGCATGTTGCGCTCAACGCCCTGGTTCCTGACGATCCGCAGAAACCTTACGACATCAAGGACGTAATCTACGCCGTCGCGGACGATTCCGAATTCTTCGAGGTCCACGAGCACTTTGCGAAAAACATCGTTGTCGGCTTCTCCCGGCTGGATGGCAACACGGTGGGCATCGTCGCAAACCAGCCTGCATTCCTTGCCGGAGTGCTGGATATCAGCGCATCGGTAAAGGGCGCGCGATTCGTGCGCTTCTGCGATGCTTTCAATATTCCGCTGATCACCTTTGAAGACGTACCGGGGTTTCTGCCCGGCACGCAACAGGAGTTTGGCGGGATCATCAAGCACGGCGCAAAACTGCTGTTCGCTTTCGCTGAAGCTACGGTGCCCAAGATCACGGTCATCACGCGCAAAGCGTACGGTGGCGCGTACTGTGTGATGGCCTCGAAACACATTCGCACGGACATCAATTACGCTTGGCCCACGGCCGAGATTGCGGTGATGGGGCCGGAAGGCGCGGTGAATATCGTATATAAGCGCGAGATCGATCGCGCCGCCGAAGCAGACCGCGAGAACATTCGCCGCGAGAAGGTCGACGATTTCCGCGATCGTTTCGCAAATCCCTATGTAGCTGCCGAGTGTGGTTACATCGACGCCATCATCGAGCCCGCGCAAACCCGCGCCAAGCTAATCACCGCGCTCCGCTCTCTTGAAAACAAACGGGATGCGAACCCACGCAAGAAACACGGCAACATCCCGCTCTAACTCGCGCCACCGCGAGCGGCAGCATGGCCACCAGCTATTCGCGGCGATATGTCCGCCTAGCGAATCCATCACTATCAACGCATCAATGCTCCCCGAAAGCTGGCTTTTTACCGGGATTTCCGGTAGCATGCCGAAGTTTGCCTCACCGCCACACTATTCGCTAAGAAATTGGAGACGCTATGTCTAAGACGGCCCCTAAGACGAAGACTCTGGTCGAATCGCTTGACGCGCTGATCGAAAAGTATCATTTGCTGAAGCATCCCTTCTACCAGGCTTGGACTGCAGGCAAGCTCTCGAAAGACTCGCTCGCGCTCTACGCCGAGCAGTACTACCAGCACGTCCGCTCATTCCCCGAAAATCTAAAGCAGCTCGCCGCCCGCACCAATGGCGACGCGAACCTTCGCAACCTGGTGAACGAAAATCTGGCCGAAGAACTTGATCCTGCGGGGTCTCATCCCATGCTTTGGAGGCACTTTGGACAGTCCCTCGGCGTGAGCGATGCTGCCATGGAAGAGGCGCGCCCGTTGCCGGGCATCGCTGCTCTGCTGGATACCTACGACGAGGTTGCCGCGCAAGGTTCGAAAGCGCAGGCGGTGGCCGCATTTTACGCGTACGAAGCGCAAGTTCCGGAAATCGCGACGCAAAAGATTTCCGGTTTGCGGCGCTTTTACGACATCGCCGAACCCCGAGCCCTGGCCTATTTCGAAGTGCACGAAGAAGCTGACGTTCGCCATCGCGCCGCCTGGCGGGAATGGCTTGCAAAACAGAATGACGCCGACACCGTTTCGGTGTTATGTGCCGCCGAGCGCGGGTTGAAAGCACTCTGGGGAGCGCTCGATGCGGTGTACCCGCAAGGTTGCGCCTCGAAAAATTAGGAGTACTTCCGGAAGTATCTTCTGAAGCTTCTCGCAGGGCTAGGTCCGCAGAATTCACTCTCCAGCTTTCATCAGGATGTTTCCGCACTACTGGGTGATTCTTGCAGCCGCCGTACCGCGGATCTTTCGGCTCTCTTTTTCCTGTACGAAAACTGTGAGGTGCAACTTTTGGCGCCTTCGGTTCGACTTCTACACTGGGGTTAGCGCCGATGGATTTCGAATCTGCAACTCCAAGCTTGTGCAAAGATCGTAGCGTCGCAGGTGAAGCAATGGTGGCAGCATTCTCTCCGCGGCTCACCGATCGCTGAAGTCCGCCTCGAACGCGAGCCAAACAAGGTTAGCTGTATTTTGCGAATAAACTGGGGAAAATTACTGTCGTTTAAGTGGCGTTACTCCGCCGGGTCCGGCAATCAAAGCTTCGGAAGCGTATTTTAAAAACAAACCATGCTCCACGGCTCCAACCACATGATCCAGGTGATGGGCGATCTCTTTGGGATCCTCCATGGCCCCAAACGCGCAGTCGATAATGTAATGCCCGCCGTCGGTGACGAATGGTTTCTTGTCGCCGCCGAGCCGCAATGTTGGTTTGCCGTCCAGCCGAGCTAGCTTTTTCTCGGTCGCTTGCCAGCCATACGGAACAACTTCCACTGGAACGGATACCAGCGAGCCCAACTTTTCCACGATTTTAGATTGATCGGCAACCACAACCATCCTCTTGCTGGCAGCGGCTACAATTTTCTCGCGCAACAAGGCCCCGCCATGGCCTTTGATGAGGTACAGCGGCCCAGGCAGTATCTCGTCCGCGCCATCGATCGTGAGGTCAATTTCGGTGTGCTCGGCGAAGGTAGTGAGCGGAATGTTTAGCGAGCGCGCTAGCTCCGAGGTCCGCTCGGAAGTAGGGATTCCGACGATGCGCAGATTTTCTTCTGCGACGCGTCGCCCGAGCGCGCTGACTAGAAACGCAGCCGTCGAGCCGGTGCCTAATCCCACGACCATGCCGCTTTCAACCAGCTGGGCAGCGGCTTCGGCGGCAGCTCTTTTCCATTGATCGTGTAGCGATAGATTCATCGGCGCGCTCACCATCTCGGCAACTCCAGCGACCGACATCATAGCCGTACCCGCGACTCTTGCCAACCTCGACGAGTCGGATGGGAGAATTTCGTTTGCAGACTTGCGCCGCAGAGACGCGCGAGAACCAAAATGTTAGAATCCCGGCTGCTTTTGCGAAGAGGAAATGTTCAAGAAGATCCTGATCGCCAACCGGGGCGAAATCGCCGTTCGCATTCTGCGCGCTTGCAGAGAACTGGGCCTGCGCTCTGTCGCCGTCTATAGCGATGCCGACCGCGCTTCCCTTCACGTGCGGCTCGCTGACGAAGCTTATCCGATCGGTCCTGCTCCTTCTCGCGAAAGTTACCTGGTTGTAGAAAAAATCATTGGAGCGGCGCGTTTCGCCGGATGCGACGCAATTCATCCTGGTTACGGATTCCTTGCAGAAAATCCTGCGCTGGCGGGTGCTTGCGCGGACGCGAAGATAACGTTCATCGGCCCATCGCCCAAGGCCATGGAAAGCCTCGGCTCGAAAACCGCAGCGCGACACTTGGCTCGCGAAGCCGGAGTGCCCACCGTCCCCGGCACGCTCGACCCCATCGCCAAAATGGAAGATGCCCGAGACGCGGCTCGGGAAATTGGCTTTCCCGTTGTGCTGAAAGCCGTTGCCGGTGGCGGCGGAAAAGGGATGCGTTTGATTGAACGCGAAACCGAGTTTCCCTCTGGCTGGCGTGATGCTTCTTCGGAAGCGGAAAATGCATTTGGCGATGGCCGTTTGTATCTCGAAAAATATCTCTTAAAACCCCGCCACGTTGAAATCCAAATTCTCGCGGATCATCACGGCGACATCGTTCATCTCGGCGAGCGCGAATGTTCCCTGCAGCGCCGCTATCAAAAAGTGATCGAAGAAGCTCCTTCGCCGATCATGACGCCGGAGCTGCGCCGCATGATGGGCGGCGCAGCAGTAAAACTCGCCAAGGCCGGCCGCTATGCGAATGCGGGCACCGTCGAGTTCCTAGTGGATGCAAGCCGCAACTTTTATTTCCTCGAGATGAATACGCGGCTCCAGGTCGAGCACCCGGTAACGGAACTGGTCACTTCGCAGGACATCGTAAAACTTCAGATTCGTATCGCTGGCGGTGAAGCGCTACCTTTCTCGCAAGAAGAGGTCACGCTACGCGGCCATGCCATGGAATGCCGCATTTACGCCGAGGATCCCGACAATAATTTTTTCCCTTCACCGGGACGAATCCTGGATTGGCGCGCGCCTGCAGGCCCCGGTATACGCTTCGATGACGGCGTCTATGGCGGTTGGACCGTGCCGAACGAATACGATCCCATGTTGGGAAAGTTGATCTCCTATGGAGGAGACCGCTCAGAAGCGATCGCGCGGCTGCAAAGAGCGCTTACCGAGTTTTACGCTAGCGGAATCAAAACGAACGCTGACCTTTTCCGGCGGATTCTCGCAGACCCCGATTTTCAAGGGGGCGAAATATACACACGCTGGCTGGACGATTTTCTCGCTCGATCCAAGAAGACCCCGATCGCGGTGGCGGCACCCTCGGGAACGCTCTCCGGCGAACAAGATGCGGCAACCATTGCCGGTGCGCTCTGGCATATGGACCATCGTGCGGATTCCTCGGACGAAAAGTCGGCGCAGCCGCCGCACAGAGAATCGCGTTGGAAGCTCGAAGCCCGGCGCGAACAACTGAGAGGCGAGATTGAGTATTAGAGAGCCGGAACCATAAAATCTGAGCGTCGCTCTGGGCGGGCCATTGAAAATTGAAATTGAACTAGACGGTAAATCGCGCAGCGTTGAAATGATCCACACCGGCGAACGCGCGCGATGGACCGTCGACGGACGCGCGCTAGAGGCCGACGCGATAGAAGTGTCGCCTGGCAGTTACTCGATTCTGATCGGCGGGAAATCACTGGAAGCACGCGTCAAAGCCCAGGGCGAATCGGAACTCTGCATCACCGTAGCGGGACGCGAGTACCACGCGGCGTTTCGCGATTCCCGCAAATGGAAACGCAATCGCGTCGCGGGAGTCGAAGCCCAAGGCCGCCAGCAGCTGAGAGCGCCGATGCCCGGCAAAATCGTGCTACTGCTGGTGAAAGCCGGCGACACAGTGAGCGCGGGACAAGGCATCATCGTAGTCGAAGCAATGAAAATGCAGAACGAAATACGCTCGCCAAAGTCCGGCACGGTGGAGCGCTTGCTTGTTTCAGAGGGTCAAACGGTAAATGCCGGCGAAGTGGTTGCCATCGTCAGCTGAACAAGGGTCTCCTCAGCAGACGTTTACCTTTACGTTCGCTTTGTCTTCACGTGTCTTCCCAAACTTTGCGTCCACTGCCACCATACTGTTCACAAGCTCATGGCACGCAAAGCCTGGATCTGCTTGGGAGACACAACACAATGCTTCACAGTTTCTTAATTTGGTTCGCTGCCGTATTGGTGATGGGATCCGCAGCGCTAATCTGGGTCATGCTTTGCGGGGCAACCGCCCATTGGGGCGAGAAAGAAGGGCTCACCTTCTGGAAAACATTCACGCTTTCTTTTCTTTTGACTCCGCTGGCGGGAGCGCTGGCCGTTCTCGCGTTCAAACCATCCCGAACGGGACGCACTCTGGCGCATACGGCCAGCCGCGGCTAATCAACTCTCGCGATCCATCTTCCGCTCTCTCGACGCCCACCATTCGCCTGTGACGGCAATCATCCAGACATCATGGCGGATTCGCGCAAAAACTCGGCGTGCGAGCATGCGGGTCTACAGCCTAGTTTGAAGCGGGGAGTTTTCCCGCGGATTCCAGGATTTGCCGCGCGAGATAATTCGTGACGTGCGCTTCATCGCGCGCTTCAATCATGTACGCGGAGCGAAGCAGCTGCTCTTTGCGATTGCGCATCATGTCGCGAATGGACTGCTGCACTTGCGGATCAGAGAGCTGGCGCTGCCCGGCCGCTTCCTTGGCGATCATTTTGAGGATTCGGTAACCGCCCTGGTTGGCGATCGGCTGGCTCACTTCGCCCGGCTTCATGCCCAAAACGAGCTTCTTGAGGGCCGGATCGGATCGATTGAGCGCGGATTCGGGAACGAATCCCAGATCACCCCCGGTCGTCGCAGTTGAATCTTCCGAATAATCCATGGCCAACTGGCCGAAATCGGCGCCGGCCGCGAGTTTTTGTTCGAGAATCGCCACTTTGCGCTTGGCCTCGGCATCGTTGGTGGCCTTGTCATTTTTGCGATTGTGAACGGAAGGGTCCGCATGCGGCGTGACCACAATTTGCGCGATGTGATATTGCGGTTCGGCAACGTTGAATTGCGCGCGATTCTTGTTGTAGAAGTCGGTGACGTCCTGATCGGTGATTGAAATTTTTGCGATGACTTCGCGGTTCAGCAGCTTTTGAACCGAAAGCTGGCGGCGAATGTCGCTCTTCAAATCGTCGACAGTCAGACCCGTGTCATGCAGTTTCTTCTGAAACTCTTCCTCGGTATAGGGACTCTTCGATTCCGTGAATTTATCTTCCACTTCCGCGTCGCTGGCGATCAAATTCATTTTGCTCGCGCGTTCGAGCAGAATTTCGTTGTTGATCAATTCGTCCAGGATGCTGAGCTTGAGAGAGAGAGCTTCCTCCTGCGAAGGCGCCGGCGCCTCCGCGTTCACGCGCGTGCGGAAATATTTCTCCACCTCGGCGCGCGAAATCTCCTTGCTGTTCACCGTGGCCCAGACGTCAGGCCCCGGCGCAGCTTCTTTCTTGCAGGCGGCGGCGAACACGCAAGCCGCCACCGCTACAAGGATCAGGATCCTCCGTTTCAAACGGAACTCCTCGCGGGTAACTTCAAGCAGCCTTTATCACTCGGCCGGAACGGATGCAGGACGTGCAGACGCGAATGTGCTTGTGCTCACCTTTGATGACCGTGCGCACTCGCCGCAGATTTGGATTCCAGCGGCGACGCGTCACGTTGTGAGCGTGGCTGATCGTATTGCCAAAACGCGGCTTTTTGCCGCAAAGTTCACATACCATTGCCATTGTTGCGTTGCTCCAGACGGAAAATTATCAGAATACTTGAAGTTTCATGCTACCAGAGATTGCTTCGGGCGGAAAGAGATTTGCGGAACAGACGGCCCGGAAATGCCTCGCTTATGAGTTCGAAGGTGGCTGTCCTTGAATAAAAATCGGGTGGAAAAATATGGAACGACGGCGTAAGGTGTACGCCAGGAACTGAGCCGAACGCAGCAATCCGGCGAGAATTTCCGGGTGTGGAGCTTAACCGCTGTGAAAATTAGCCATGCGCGGGCGCTCGCGAGATGGTCCGGAGTAGTCATTCTGATTGCGGCATCTTGCGTGATCTGCCCCCTCAGCAGCGCGCAGAAATTCCATGGCAGCCTGCGAGGGGTCGTGCAGGATGCTAGCCAAGCGCGGGTCCCATCCGCAACGATCGTTCTGCATGCTGCCGAATCGTCGGTAGAAGTTCACGCAGAGGCCAACGAACGAGGAGAGTTCCGTGTCAACAATCTGAATCCCGGAACGTATCACTTGTTCGTAAATGCGAAGGGGTTCGCGGAGGCGCGCTCGGATGTAACGATTATGGTTAGCTCGGTCCGGGATATCACCATTACCTTGCAACCGGGCGCGGTACAGCAGACCGTGAACGTGCAGGCGCAGCCTTCGTCTGTTACCACCGAGCCCATCGACCTGGCTAGCGCGGTCCATCAGGGGGTGGTGACTTCGCAAGACCTTGAAACCATCCCGCTGGCTGCACGCAGTTTCGCCAACATCGCCTATCTGGCACCGGGAACCGAGCCAGTGGAGCCTTCCGACCCCACAAAAGCGCGCATCACGGCAGTTTCCACGGGCGGCAGTTCTGGACTGAATAATGAGCTCTCCGTTGACGGCGGCGATAATTCAGATGACTACATTGGTGGCTTCCTGCAGAATTTTTCACCCGATACGGTCCAGGAATTCGCCGTGCGCACCGCGCAAGAGGATGCAGACACCGGCCGCACTACGGCTGGCTCGGTGGTAATCACCACCAAGCGCGGAAACAACGATTGGCACGGCGATGAGGCCTTCTACGAGCGCGCCGCGGCGCTCAACGCCCGCTTTCCCATCGAGAATCCCGCTCCGAATCCGAAGCAGCCGTTTTCGCGCCAGAACTACATCGGCACGATCGGTGGCCCTATCGTTCGAGACAAATTGTGGTTTTTTTCTTCGTTCGAATACGTGCACGAAGACGCCAGCATCGCCTACAGCCCGGCGAGCCAGGCACAACTCAACGCGCTCGCACAACTGGCGGCGGAGGGCTTGGTCGACGTAAACGGCACAGTAGTCAACTCCATCGCGGTGCCCAACAATGTGCCGGTCCCGTTTCGCGATTATCTGGGAACCGCTCGACTTGATTGGAAAGAGTCTGCGCGCTCGCAATGGTTCTTGCGAGCAGGGATCGACAATTACCTCACGCATAACGCCGGAGTGCAGCAGGCTGCTTTGCCTTCCACCGGCGCTGAAGCGCACAACAACTACATGAACTTGGTGGTCAGCAATCAGTTTACTTGGAGCCCCACCTGGGTTGGGTCATTCGTATTCAGCGCCGGCGGGTTGCACTTAACGGAAGCGCGCAACTCGAATCTGGGCTTTGCTCTTGCATTTCCCTTCACCGCAACTTCCGCCACTATATCGGGCTTGGAAACTTTTGGCGACAACCAGTTCCTCACCCCGATCACCGCGTTCCCGGTGCTGCGCAATCAGGAGAAATATCAGTTTCGTTACGATGTCACTCATACGGTTGGAGCGCACTCGGTTCAATTCGGTGTCAACTTCATTCACGAGCCCGTTCTGGATGGCGCCTTGGCATCCAACGCGGAAACGCTAGTGACATTTCCAAATGATCCGACGTTTTATCTCGGGAATGCCGCGCAGTTCACCAGCGATCTTGCCAATGGCAGCGTGTCGGTTCCCGCGAGCAACGGCAGTTTTTCGCAAAACATCCAACGCCTCGGGTTATACGCTGAGGATGCCTGGCGAGTCACCTCTAGGCTAACGGTGAATTATGGCTTGCGCTACGACCGGAGTTTTGGCCTGTTCAGCGCGTCGGACCGCAGCCAATTGCAGAATCCCGCCTACTTGACTCTCCAGGCCCTCGACATTCCGCTTATCCATGGTGCTCCCCATGATTTCGATTGGGCCTTCGGGCCGCGTTTAGGCATCGCATATTCGCCCGGCCGAGCAGCAAACACCGTGTTTCGCGCTGGCATTGGCATCTACTCGAACGATCTCGCACAAAATGGTTGGGTGCCGGCTTTGCAGGCGGTGAACTCGCCGGTGGGGCCATGCACCTTCGATCCCACGAGTATGACGCTGGTAGGCTCCGGATGCCTGCCTCCGGCGGCTTCCACTGGTCCGATTGGCACCGTCTCCGGAGCGGGCGCTATCATTGCGCCGGGATACAAGACCCCGTACGCGATGCATGTTAGCGGCGGCGTCCAACACGCCTTCAACTCCAAGTGGATGGTCGGCGCCGACTATATACACGAGCAGGGCAACCACGGCTTCCGCCGCTATCAATATCAGGCGGGCTTCACGCTGTTTTCGCCGCTGGTGCCCAGTGATGTAGACGATCAGCGCGCCGTGGTCCCCAACATCACCGTCTTCAAATCGGACAATCGTTCGAGCTACAACGGTTTACTACTCCACCTGCAGGGCAACGTGTCACGGCGATTAAATTTAATCGCAAATTACACTTTATCGCGCGGCTCGACCTGGGGCTGCATCCTCGGCGAGCTTTTCGATTATGTGAACGGTGTGTGTAATCCGCTGAAGCCGTTCGGAAAGGGTGACTACGGTCCATCGGGCGAAGACGTGCTAAGTCGTTTCGTTTTGGCCGGAACGCTCAAAGTTCCCGGAGGGTTCGAGCTAACTACTCTCACACAAGCGGAAAGCGCCCGGCCGTTTACTTTGACTACTACCACTCCGGTCACCGGCCTCGGCGATGGCTTTGACGACCGCGCGGTAGTGAACGGCGTTTCTACCAACCTGGATGGACTTAGGGGAACTCCTTATATCCAGGTTGACCTGCGAGTGAGTCGGCCGATCCATTTTGGCGAGCGTTGGACCTTCATTCCTTTCATCGAGTTCTTCAATCTCTTCAACCGCAACAACCCAGGCGCCAATTACGTTACCGACGTCGGAGCACTACCGGTTCCGCCATCGCAGGTGGCGGCTGGGAATATCACGGACATTTGCACCAATCCCGCTTGCACCACGACAAAGCCAATCACCAGTCTCAATCAATTGCGCGTACCCGGCGGCGCGTTGGGCGATTTCTTCGGCCCCGGCACGACTGTGGGCATCCCCTTCGCCGCGCAAATCGGCGGTCGCCTTACTTTCTAACCTGCCTGGTATTGAGTTTTTTATGTATTCTATCCACCGTAAATCGGGGAGGTGTGTGTTGTCCAGAATCCCGCGGATGTCACTAGCTATGTTTGTACTACTCATTTTTGCGCTAAGCGCTCGTGTAAGCGATGCGCAGCAGTATCCGGCAAGCACGTATCAGGAAATGCGCTGGCGCATGATTGGTCCATTCCGGGGAGGAAGGACGCGCGCCGCCACCGGCGTGGCGGGTCAGCCCACTATTTTTTACGTCGGACAGGGCGACGGCGGCGTGTGGAAGTCGGACGACTACGGACGGACCTGGACGGCCATCTTTGAAGATCAACCGTCGCAATCGATCGGCGCGATTGCCGTGGCCCCGTCGGACCCAAATATCGTTTACGCCGCCAGCGGCGAGGGACTGCAGCGCCCGGACCTTTCGGTTGGCGATGGGATTTACAAGTCCACCAATGCGGGAAAAACCTGGACGCACCTTGGCCTGCGCGATGGCCAGCAGATTCCGGCGCTGGCCGTAGATCCCCGCAATCCAAACCGCGTTTTCGCCGCAGTGCTCGGCCATCCGTATGGCCCGAACGAAGAGCGCGGAATCTTCGTTTCCGCCGACGGAGGTCAGACTTGGAAGAAATCGCTCTACATAGATCAGGATACCGGTGGCTCCGATATCCAGATCGATCCCACAAATCCGGATGTGATGTACGCTTCCCTATGGAAAGTCCGGCAAGGTCCGTGGGAGGACGGCAACGAATACAACAAAACGGGCGGCGGCCTTTTCAAATCCACCGACGGGGGAAGCACTTGGCATCCGCTCACAAACGGCCTGCCCAAAGACTTGGTACAAATCTATGTTGCGATTTCGCCGAGTCTGCCAAGCCGGTTGTACGCAACCGTAGGCACCACAAAACCTGGTGACTATTCCTCGGGTGCCGGTTTGGGTTTTTATCGCTCCGACGATGCGGGCGAAAACTGGTATAGCGCGACCACCGACGGCCGTCCTGCTTACCGCATCGGCGGCGGTGACCTGCCCGTCCCTAAAGTCGATTCAAAAAATCCTGATGTGGTGTACAGCGCCAGCGTCGTCACCATGCGTTCGTCCGACGGCGGAAAGACCTGGATCAGCTTTCGCGGAGCGCCGGGCGGTGACGATTATCAGAACCTCTGGATCAATCCAGACAATCCTAAGATTATTCTCCTGGTTAGCGATCAAGGCGCAATCGTTACCGTCAACGGTGGAGACACTTGGAGCTCCTGGTACAACCAGCCCACCGCGCAGCTCTACCATGTCGGCGTGAGCAATGAATTTCCCTACCGCGTTTGCAGCGGCCAGCAGGAAAGCGGATCGGTCTGCGTCTCCAGCCGCGGCAACGATGGCGAAATCAATTTCAGGGACTGGCATCCGGTTGCCGCGATTGAATACGGCTACGTTGCGCCAGACCCGCTCAATGCCGAACTCGTGTATGGCGCTGGAAGAAAAGAAGTCACTCGGTTTTACTGGAGAACCGGCCAAGTAAAGAACGTCACGCCCATTCCCGACGCTGGTCCAAAATACCGCGCCGATCGCACGCAGCCCATCCTGTTTTCGCCTGTTGACCCGCACGTCCTTTATTACGCCACCAATGTTTTATTCAAGACCAGCGATGGTGGCGAAACTTGGCAGACGATTAGCCCCGATCTTTCACGCGAGAAGCCCGGTATCCCCGCGAGCCTGGGCAATATGGCCACCGAGGACACAAAAGCGGAAAAGATACGCGGAGTAATCTATGCGCTTGCCCCATCTTTCAAAGATTTGAATACGCTGTGGGCCGGAACCGACGACGGCCAATTCTGGATCACCCGCGATGGCGGAAAAAATTGGGCCAACATCACTCCACCCGATCTGATTCCCTGGAGCAAAGTAACCCAGATGACCGCTTCGCATTTCGACGAGCAGTGCGCCTACGCTTCGGTCAGCCGTTTCCGCATCGACGATCTTCATCCTTACATCTATCGCACGCGCGATGGCGGCAAATCGTGGCAGCTAATCACGAACGGCTTGCCCGACAACGTTCCCGTTGACACCGTGCGCGAAGACTCGGTCCGCAAGGGCCTGCTCTTCGCCGGCACTGAAAACAGCGTCTGGGTTTCCTTCGACGACGGCGACCACTGGCAGTCCTTGCAACTAAATCTTCCGCATACTTCCATGCGCGATCTTTGGATTCACGATGACGATTTGATCGTCGCCACACATGGCCGCTCTTTTTGGATACTCGACGATATCACGCCGCTTCGCCAAATCAACGAATCGGTAGCGAACGCGGATGCCTTTCTGTTTAAGCCGGCCGCTGCTTACCGCGTGAAGCGCGACACGAATTCAGATACTCCCATACCGCCGGATGAACCCTCGGGCGAAAATCCTCCCGACGGCGCGATCATTGATTACGCGTTGGGTGCTTCGGTCCGGGGCCTGGTAACTCTGGAAATTCTCGATTCACGAGGAACCGTCGTTCGTCGCTATTCGAATACGGACAAGCCGGATTTGAGCCAGGAACAGCTTGAAAAACAACTCATCCCGGTTTACTGGGTGCGCCGATTCAGAGCGCTTCCAGCCGCCGGCGGCATGCATCGATGGGCTTGGGATCTGCGTTATCCAGCGCCGGAATCCACCAAACACGAGTATCCGATTGCGGCCGTCCCGCAGGATACTCCGCGAGGGCCGCTCGGCCCGCCGGTGACGCCTGGGGAATACACCGTCAGGCTCAGCGCAGGTGGACGTAGTTCCACCGCGCCCCTCACCGTAAGGATGGACCCGCGCGTAAAAATCTCCTCCGCGGACCTCGAACAACTCTTTCAAACAGAGACCCGCCTCGCGCTCCTGATGACGGAAAGCACTCGTGCAATCGCGGAAGCGCGCTCGCTTCACCAGCAGATCGAAAAACTCTCCAGCCAAGCGAATGATTCGCTGGCCGCGGCGTTCAAGGACCTCGACAAGAGGGCCGCAACCGTTCTGTCAGGATCCGATGAGCGTGCGGCAGGGGAACCAACGCTGACGCGCGTCAATGGTTCGGTGACGGCTTTGTACGCCGAGCTGGATCGAGCGGACGCCAAGCCGACTGCAGCTCAGGCGGAAGCGGTGGCGAAAATCGAGAAAGATTTCTCCGGCGTAGGAAAGCAATGGGACGAG
>Ga0308309_10001386_pt1 | contig 14490 bp, 9 predicted proteins | sample HubBroMetageWFT5_FD_192491 | JGI IMG/M metagenome (GOLD analysis project Ga0308309, IMG submission 192491) | Warmed and freeze-thawed soil microbial communities from the Hubbard Brook experimental Forest, New Hampshire - Hubbard Brook CCASE Soil... | ecosystem: Environmental > Terrestrial > Soil...
GTTGCGGATGATCTCCTTCTCGCCCTGCACGGCGACCGTGTCGATCAGCACGTGCCCATCCTCAGCCTCGCGCACCGTCCCCGTGACGACGACCTCCTGCTCGGGAACACCCATGCCGCGGAACTGCACTGAGAGTCGCCGCAGGTGCTCGGGGCCGCCCGCCGCCTCGGTCTGAGCGCGCGCGACCTGAGCCATCGTCCACAGGCCGTGCAGGATTCGCCCCGGTAGGCCCACGGCGCGGGCGAACTCCTCGTCGATGTGGATCGGGTTGAAGTCGCCCGAGGCGCCCGCGTAGCGGGCGGTGAGGAACTTGTCGGGGGTGACCCTCAACTCTGGGATCTGCGCTCCCGCGCTCAGATCGGCCATGCTCACACTCCTCGAACGATGTTGGTCCACGTGCCGCGGCAGACCTGCTCGCCGCGCTGGTTGGTTGAGATCGACTCGAACACGTAGAAACCCTTGCCCTTGTGCTCATAGATTTCCTTCACGCTAGCCGTCGTGGTGATCTCATCGCCCGCCACCACCGGCGGGCCCCACACGAACTCCTGGCTGCCGTGCACCATCATCGCGAAGTTCATCTCGATCTCGGGGTCGAAGATCGGCGGCCCCATCGACGGGGCGCAGTAGACGACGGCGAACATCGGCGGCGCGACCACGTCGGCGTAGCCGGCCGCACGGGCCGCCTCCACGTCGAGGTGCACGGGGTTCGTCTCGCCCACCGCCCGGGCGTACTCCTTGATCTTCTCGCGGCCCACCGCGTAGAGGGTGGGCTCGTAAGTCTTACCTACCGCTTGGCTGTTGACAGGCACCTGTAGGGCTCCTTGCATGGGGACGGCTTGCGGCGGGGCAGTCTATGGCATTTCCCTCTGTTGGCTGCCCTTAAACACAAAAGGCGGCCCAGGGCCGCCTGCGGGCGCCTGCGGGGCGCCGCAAGCCGACGCCCCGCAGTTGCACTATCTGATCTCAGAAGACCAGGTCGACCTCGCCGGCACCGGCGCCGACGAGCTCCCGCTCGTCCTCACCGCCGCCCAGATCGTCCGCCGAGCCGTCCTCGTCGCGCTCGCCGCGCCGATCCAGGAACTGGATGTTCTCGGCCACCACGGAGACCGACTGGCGCTTCTGTTGCTCGGCGGTCTCCCACTCGCGCCACTCCAGGCGCCCGTCGATCGCGACCAGGCTGCCCTTGCGCATGTAGCGGGCCACGTTCTCCCCCAGCCCCGCGAAGGCGCCGACGTCGAAGTAGTGGGGCCGCTCACGGTACTCACCTTCGTCCCGCCGGAGCCCGTTGCACGCGATCCTGAGGTTGCACACGCTCTGGCCCGAGGGCAGCTCGCGCAGCTCGGGGTCCCGTGTGAGACGGCCGATCAGCACGACGCGGTTGATGCTCGCATACGACATGAGTGTCTCCTTTGCTGTTCACCACTGCCCCGCCAGGGAAGCTACTCACCGCTTGGGACGGTACGCTCGCTCGGACCCGCAGAACGCGTCGGCAGAGACTCGAGCGGGACGACTACCACCCGCTCGTGAGCGTGCGCTCGGTCGATCGCACGCTGCACGGCGCGCTCCACCTCGGGTGGTGCGAGGTACAGCACTCCGGCCACGCAGCGCGCCCGCGCCCACGCCTGGCAGATCGCCGCCAAGCGCTCCGGCGCCTTGACCGTCAGCTCCACCTCCACGGCCACCGGCAGACCGGCGGCAGGATCCATCGGCCACAGCACGAGGTCGGGACGGTGGCGTAGCTGGCCGACCCAGCCCTCCGGGCTGTGTGCCCCCGATCGGTCGCCGCAAGCGCCCCCACCTAGCTCGGCGCTGGCGAGCGCACGGCGACACTCGTGCTCCTCGCTGCGCAGCTCCCGCTCGCCCTGCACCCGGTGGTCTGGGTAGCAGCGCTCCAGCGCCGCCGCCACGCGGGCGCATTCGATCAGGTGAAGCGCGTTCGAGGCGCTCACGCGGCACGGGTCGAGGCCGCGCACCCCGGCCGCTCGCAGACCGGCGCGCGTGAGCGTGTACAGCGCAGGCCTACCCGTCAGCGGATGGTGGCGCCGAAGCAGCCGCTCGCCCTCCGCCGCCGCAAGCCGCCCGCGCGCCGAGGCAACGCTGACGCACAGGTGCTCGGCCACCGCCTCCGCGGTGACCGCGCCGAGGCCCGCCGCCCAGCGGATGAGCGCGACGCGCTCGGGGGGCTGGGAGGTGTCGTGGTTGTGCTTGGTGTTGGTGCACTTGGTTTTGGTGCATATAGAGACCATCAGTGGTCCTCCTTGTTGATATGGGTTGGGCAGGTTCTGAGACCTCGATGCAGGCGGACAGTCGTGCGTCGAGGTGGGATCGGACCGGCGGGGTGCGACGTACTCAGCGGTCCCGCTCGGGCGAGTGCATCCTCGCGATCGCCGCAGAGCTCGGGCTGCTGAGCCGGACCACAGCGGCGTGGCCCCGGGGGAGGCTCATCACTTCCTCGGGGCTGATGAGGTGCTCGCTCACCCGCGTACGGGTGCTCCGGCCGTCGCTGCTCACGGAGGTGCGCCATGCCCCCCTGCTGCCCGCCAGGCGGGCGATCAGCTCGGCCGACTCGGGGACCGCCTGGCGGTGGGCGAGCACGCTCGTGAGGTTGCCGAGCACCTGCTCCAGCAGGGTCTCGTGGCCGGGCAGACGCAGGTCGGAGAGCTCCTGCGTGCCGAGCAGCAGGCTCACTCCGGCCGAGCGCGCCCGAGCAAAGAGCCGAGCCACGTGCTCCGCGGCGATCGCGGAGAACTCGTCGATCACCACCAGGCACCGCGCCGGGCGCTCCTGCAGCGCGGAGACCACCGTCTGCAGGTCCTGCACGATCGCGGACCCCAGCATCTGCGCGAGCAGCGGCCGGCTGTCGGACTGAAGGCTGAAGTAGACCACCGCCCCCTCGCGTACAGTCTCCAGCAGATCAAACCGCTCAGCGCCCGCCGTGGCGGGGTCGAGCCACGGACCGACGTCGGACTCCGCCAGGATCGCCAGGCGGTCGCGCACCCCCGTCAGGTCACTGCGCTGCCTGGGGGTGAGCGAGTCGAGGTAGGCGTGCACCGCCCGCCCCCGCTCCGCCTCCAGGTCCCGCGCGAGCAGCTCCAACCCCACGGGATCGAGCGCCTCCACGAGGCCCGCAAGGCTCACCTCGCGTCCCGCGGCCCGCAACGCGCGGACCGCGTGCCCGAGGTAGCGCTGCGCCTGGCGCTGGTAGTGGGGCTCGGTGAAGCGCTCCCCCGCGAGCGCCTTGTCGGCGATCTCAGTCTCCGCGCCGCGGGCGTACGGGTTGTACACCGCCGGCGCCCCCGGACCCCACACGATGAAGCGCGCGCCGGCGGCGAGCGCGGCGCGGCGCACCTGCTCGCGCATCCACCGGTCGCCCTTGGGATCGACCACGACCGCCGCCAGCCCGTGCGCAATCGCCTGCGTGGCGATCCACGTCTGGGTGACGGTCTTGCCAGAGCCCGTGGCGCCGGCCACCAGCGTGTGGGTGCCGCCCCCGGAGGCGCCGCCGAGCTCGATCAAGACCGCCCTGCCACGGCGGTCGGTGCCGACGGCCAGCTCTTCGCCGTGGAACCACTGCTCGCGATGCTCGCGGCCACGCGGTGCGGCCCAGTGCCTGTGCCACCGTGCCCACAGCGCGGCAGCCCAGCCGGCGGACGGGCCGCTCTGTAGCCACGAACGCACGGCCCACGTGCCGCCGCGCAGTCCGTCAAGCGGAGTCGTGCGGCCCGCCGCGATCTCCGCCAGGTCGGCGCCGGCCTGCAGATCTTCGCCGTGCCAACGCCGCCCGCGAACGGCGGCGCCGAGCGTAGCGATGCCCAGCGTCGCGGCGGAGCCCGCGAGCACGGCGCGGGCGAGCAGAACGAGCGCGAACGCACCGGCCGCCCAGCTCCAATGGAGGTGCCGGTGGCGCATCACGCGCGCCGCGAGCAGACCGAGGAGCACGCCGAGGGCGACGTGGACGGTCGCTCCCACCAGCCACTGCACGAGGTGCTCCAGCGGGGTCAGCGGGTCGGTTTCCCGGTTGAGGGTTGCTTCGTGCGACGAGGACATGGGAGTCCCCTCCTTTCACTTTGAGCGTCCAGCCAGAGCCGAACGCGGGTTAACGAGCGACGGCGAGCCCGAGGGCTCGCCGTCGTGGGTGTGGCATGGGCGCTACGAGCTCGCCGACCGCACAGGCCGGCGAGGCCCAGCTCAGAAGCTCAGATAGGGCTTAGAGGAGGCGGTAGCCAACGCCGCGCACGTTGACCACCCACCGCTCGCCGCTCTCCGCGCAAAGCTTGCGGCGCAGGCGGCTGGCGTGGCTGTCGAGGGTGCGGGTGCAGACGGAGGTGGGGTAGCCCCACACGGCGCGCAGCAGCTCCTCCTTGGCGAACACACGCTGCGGCTCGCGAGCGAGGTGCAGGAGCAGCTCGTACTCCAGGCGCCGCAGCGGCAGCGGGTACCCGTAGAGAGTGACGACGTGAGCACGGGGGTCGATCTCCAGCGGCCCCACCGCAACGCGCTCGAAGCCGTGGCTCCCCGCGCGGCTAGCGGCCGCGCGGAGAAGCAGGGCACGCAGGCGAGCCCGCAGCTCCAGGTAACTGGCGGGGCGCGCGATGAAATCATCGGTACCGGCCTCAAAGGCCCGCAGCAGGTCGGGCTCCTGCGAGCGAGAGCCGACCACGATCACGGGCAGCCCGGCGGGCCAGGGACACTCCGTGCCGGTGGGCGCGGTCGAGCCGCCGCCGCGGATCTCTGCCAGCAGCTCGAGCGCAGCGTGCGGTGACTCCAGATCGCCGAGCAGCGCAACGCTCGGACGTAAGGTGTGCGCCAGGACCCTTGCGTGCTCGGCGGTGCGCGCCAGCCGCGCTCGGTACCCGTCGGCCGCGAGCTGCTCGACGAGCGGCCCTCCGAGCTCAGGGTCGTGCTCCACCACCAGAATCGGCGGCGGCTCGGAGCGCTCGACGGCGGCGCTGCTCAAAGTTCCACCTCGCGCGGGCTCACGCCGAGTCCGAGGCGCGCGATCACGGCGAGTACTTCGCTGTGAATCCACGGGGTCGGCTCGCCGCCGCCGCCCTCTGGCGAGATGCCGACGCGACGGGCGAGCCAGCTGGTCTCGCCGCTGGTGCGGCCCTTGCCGTCGCGCTTGACCCGCCCGCAGCGGAAGGCGATCTCGCTGAGGCTGAGCCCCCGGGTGCGGATCGCGACCAGCACCGCCCTGCGCAACCCCCGGTTGAGCACGATGCGACTCGCGTCGAGGCGCTGCAGCTCGGACCGGAGCACCGCGACGGAGACCGTGGGGTCCTCGCGGTGGAGCGCCAGCGCCTGCGCGGTGAGGGTGCGAACGGGCTCGTAGCTTTCCAGGCACCCCACGAGGTCGCGCACGCGCTCGGGCTGGCGGCCGAGCTCAGATCGGTCGGACTCCGATCGCTCGTGGCTCTCGCCGAGCTCGCTCCCGCCCGCCAGCCGGCGCCAGCGCAGCTGCGGGATCGACATGCCGGCGTCGAACGCCTCCAGCCGGTGGACCCAGCCGTGCCGGTCGAGCAGCTCCACCAGCTCCGGCAGCGGAGCCGAGCCAAGCTCGGAGTCCTCCCGCGCGCCTCCCTCGGAGAAGGGGGCCGCGAGAAGATCCTCGGGGGTGACCGGCCGGCACCGGCGACCGCGAGGGTCGCGCAGGTAGTCGCGGCACACGACGCCCGCGTTCTCGACGGGCTCGTCGGCGGCGAGGTGCGCCACGAGCCGCCGGTCGCCGAGCGTGGCCGCGTCGCGGTCGACGACCAGCACGCTGCCGGCGTACCCGGGTCGCGCGAGGATCTCCCGCAGGCGCCCCTCGGCGTCGGTGTAGCGGGCGAGCGGGCCGCGAGTGCTCGCGGGTCCGCGCGCCTGGCGGGAGGACCGGGTGAGCGGGCGGGTCGCCCGGTGAGCGCGAGCTCGTGAGGTGCGAGAGGGGTGCTCGGGAAGCGTGGTGGGTGTCATGGCGCGTCTCCTGGCCGCGGGGGCCGCCGTCGGTGGTCGGGGGGAGCGGCTTTGTAGGGCGCCCGCGGCCAGTCGTCAAGGCGGCGCGAGTGGCAGGAGCGAGCGAGGGCGGCGAGCGAGATCCCTTAAGGGATCTCGGAGCTCACGTCGTGTGCGGCGCGTGCTTCAAAGTTGGCGCGAACGGGTCCATCGGGGCTCCCCGCGAAGGCGTGCGGTGTGGAGCTGAGAGCTGCTTTGTGGCCTGGGTGAAGGAGATCGGAGGAGCCGCGATCCTAGCGTCGCGCGGCGTGAGCGGCGACACGAGCGGCCCCGCCGCGGGCCAGGCGGCGCAGTCGCCCACGCCTTTGTGGCGCAGTCCCGCTCAACAGAGCCACTGCTGACGTGTTGGGTGTGCAGTCCGGTGTGTGGGGAGCGTTCGGCCGACTGCACGTGCGAGCGCGGTCTGGTCTGGGTGACTGCACATGTAGGGGTGGCAAACGCAAACCCAGAGGGGCAACTGCGCGCGCCCTTGCGCGCCAGGTTGGACTGGGACCCACCGCCCAACTGTGCGCGTCCTTGCACGCCAGGTCGGACTGGGACCTACCGCGGCTCCGCCCCAGGCAGGAGCTCTCGCTCCTCGACTGCGGCCTCGCCGGCGAGGGGGTCGCCGCCCGCAGCGGCGACCCGCACCGCGGGGGGCAGGCGGGGGACTCCGTAGGCGAGCAGTTGCCCCTCGTGGACGTCGCGCTCGGAGGCGAACACGACCGCGGCGCGTCCGGGGTACTCCCAGTCGCGGGGGTGTTCGCCGGCGTACGCGCGGCACGCACTCAACACGTGGTCGGCCCGCCGGGTGCACTCCCGTGCGCGGGGCCGGTCGCGGCAGAGGAACACGACCACGGGCCGTGGAGCGCCACGACCGCCCGGCGGCACACCGCCCGAAGGGCTGGGTCGGCCAGCGAAGCGGAGCGCACACACCGACCAGCCGGCGAGCAGGTGGTCGTAGCGCTCGAGCTTGGCCACGGCGGAGGCGTGGGCGCGAGTTGAGGCAAGGCGGTCGTCGAGCTCGACCAGCAGGCACACGCCGGGGGCTCCCCCGCCCTCGACAGCGCCCGCCTGGGACCCCCCGGCCGGTGCGCTGCCACGCCCGCCCGGCGCCGGCAGCAGCGTGACGCTCGCGTCGGGGCGCACGGTCTCGAAGCGCTCCACCTCCACGCGGGCGCCGGTGGAGTCGGTGCGTAGGAAGTCGTGGGGGGTGCGCCCGCCGGGCAGGCGCAGGTCGGCGGGGCCGATCGCCACGCGCCCGGCGGGAGTCGAGCGCAGCGGCGGGGAGAGCGTCGATTCCTCGGGTCCCCGCCACTTCAGCGCCGACCCTCCGAGAGCCCGCTCGAGCGCGAGCGTCCACCCGGTGACGTGCACGTCGTGGCGGGCCTGGCGCAGCCGGCGGTCCTCGCCCGCGGCGGGCGACGACGACCGGCGCGTAGTAGGTGACCGAGCGGGTGGAGAGGAGGATTTGGGAGAGGGGTCGCGTGCCTCGACCTCACGGTGGGCGGCGTCGTCCACGCGCCCGTGGGCTACCAGCAGCTCGAGCCCGCGGGGGGCGATCACGTAGCACATCGGCGCGCCGCCCCCGTCGCGGCGGTGAAACTGGAAGCGCTCCACGAGCGCGGCGTCGGAGAGGCGCTTCAGGCGCCGCTGGGTGGTGGTGAGCGCCCGCTGGGGGTTGAACCGGCGGTGGATCTGCGTGGTGAGCACGTGGCGCGCAGTGGCGACGAGCGCGAGGACCTCCAGGTCCAGTGGGTCGGGCTCGAGCGCTCGGGGCGCCGCGACGGCCCGCGCCCACCGCAGGCGGCGCGCGGCATCGAGGTCGACCAGCTCGGCGTAGCTCTCCGCGGCGCTCTCGGGCAGCGCCCAGCGGATGTTGTGGTCGACCGGCTCGGTATCGCTTTCCGCGGCTGCTGGGAGCTCGGAGTCCTCCCGGCTGTGGCTCTTTCCCCCGGCAGCCTCCCCACCGCCGACGCGGGGCACGGAAGCCCCGCGCGCCCGCGCCCGGTCGCCCTCCCCACCCACGCGGACGATCCCCCCCGACTCCCTCCCGTCTCCCTCGCGGCGTGGCTCCTGACGTGCTGCGCGCCGGTTCCTCTCCGCTCGCTCCCAGTGCGGCTGGCTGAGGTCCGCGAGGTACTGTCCGCCGCGCTCGGCCTGCCGGGCTGCGTGCAGCGCCAGGCGCTCGGGGTCCACGTGCAGGGGGACGGTCTGCGCGACGAACGGGGCTTGGCGGCCCTCGGGGGTGCACCAGCTGACGATCGCGTGGTGGCGGGGCAGGTGCAGGCGGGCGTCGGGGCGCGCGAGGGGGGCAAGACCGGCCACTTCGGGGCGCACCGTGTCCGAGTACTCGGCCATCATCAGGCTCGCCGCCGCGCGGGCGTCGCGCGCGGAGGCGGTCGCGAAGTACACGCGGTGGGCGAACAGCGCGTCGAGCTGCTCGCGCACCTCGCGGTCGGTCCACTGCGCGTCGGTCTGCCAGCACGCCACGGTCTCAAGGCCCGCGGAGCGCTTCAGCGCGAGCGTCTCGGCGAAGCCGCGGTTGAGCACGAGCGGAGCCTCGTCGACCTTCAGCGCCACCGCCACCCGCTGCTCTGCGGGGACGGTGTCCTGCTGGCGGGCCAGCGCGGCGTCGAGCATCCCCACGAGCAGTTGCATCAACACGGAGGTATTGCCCGCGCCCATGCTCCCCAGGGCGCCCTTGACGACGAGCACCTCGTGGCCGGCCACGACACGGTCGAAGTCCACCGCGAGGGACTCGTTGAGCAGCACGCGCTTGATCGAGGGGGAGTTCAGCAGGCGGGCAAGCTTGTTCACTGGGGCGTCGAGCTTGGCCGTGGTCGTGCTGCGCGAGTCCGCCAGCTGCGCGGCGAGCTCGGCCGTGAAGAACTGCGCGATCTCCCGGTACTGCGGTAGCGTCCGCACGTGCGCGCCGACGAGGGCGCGGTAGGCGTAGCCCTCCTCGCCGACGGACAGCAGCCGCGCGGCGTCCCACAGGGTGCTGCGGGGGTCGTGGGCGAGCACGGCGATGATCGCGTTGCGCAGGTACCGGTCCGAGGACGCGCGTATGTCTGCGTCGCTAAAAAGTTGCTTCAGCGCGCCCACCACATAGTCGGCGATCGTGTCCGCGGGGGCCTCCACGGCGAGCGGGTTGAAACCACACGTGGGGTGCGCGAAGTCCAGCAGCGTGCACGTGCGCTCGGGCGGCACGAGGCTCACCGCGGCCTCTGCGGCGTCGCCCTTGGGGTCAAGCACGACCACCGCGGTTCGCTCTCGGCACAGGTCCTCCGCGACGGTGGCCGCCAGGTAGCTCGACTTGCCCTGGTCCACTGCGCCCGGGACGGCGGTGTTCTGGCGGCGCACCTGCGGGTGCAGGGAGACGGGGCCAAGCGCGTCGCGCAGCAGCCCCCCGCTGCGGGGGCGCAGGATCGCGGGCGGCGCAGGGGCCCAGGGCAGCGCGCCGCGGGCGATGGGCACGGCGGCGTACTCCACCGAAGGCAGGTGCCACACCGCGGCGAGCTCGGTGGATGCGTACACCCCCTTGCGTACCGGTGGCACGGGGTTGCCCTCACCGCGCGCCACGCGCCTCGAGTAGAGGCCGCACAGGCCGTGGCGCACCGTGGTCCCGCGCTCCACCAGGCGGTTCTCCGCGCCCTCCGCGCGCAGCTCCGAGGCGATCCTCTCGCACGTCTGGCGCGTCGGGCCCGCCACGCGCAGGTCCGCGAAGTACAGCGGGCGGTGCTGCACCTCCAGGCCGCCGCGTAGCTCCGCCTCCTCCACGTGGGAGCGGTCGCGCACGAACACGTGCTCGCGGCGCTCGCGGCTCAGGTGGTCCTCGTGGCGCTTGTACCGCCACTTGGCGTACCGTTCGAACGCGGCCGGCGCGGGGGTCAGCGCGAGCTGCACGAACGCGTCCTGCCCGCACGCCCCCATCACGTTGATCAGCCTGTCGACCGGGGGCTCGCGCGCGAGCTCCCACCGGTCCAGCTGCTTGACGCGCTTGATGAAGCCCGCGTGCTTCTTCAGGCGCACCACCGTGAGGGTCCGGGCGGGGGTCAGCCCGTGGCCGAGCCCCTCGCCGGGCGCCGCCAAGCGGCTGTTTGGGTACGCGCTGCGCACGGCCGCCTCCACGACTCTCTCCAAGCCCGCCGGACAGCTGACGGCGAGCACCGCGCTCGCGGTCCCGGCGGCGGCGCGCACGTGGTGCACCTCCAGCGCCACCGAGGGCTGGCCGGCGTACAGGCGCCGCCACCACCGCTGCTGCAGGCGCTTGTGCAGCGCCTCGTACATCGACACGACCCCCTCCACGCTCGTGCGGTCGGCACGGTACGCCTGCACCGTGAGACGCACGTACCGCCGCCGGTGGCGCGCCCGTGCCCGCAGGCCAAAGAGCAGCGCAGCGGGCGCGAGCGCGAGCGCGGCGAGCTCCGCGATAGGCGCGAGCGGCACGCGGCCGGGCGGCTCCAGTCCCCGTGACGGAAGCGCCTCACGCGCGGCCGAGGCGCCCCGCAGCGCCGCGCCGAGGCCGCCGTGGAGCAGCCACGCGAGCACCGCCACGCCCAGCAGCGTGGCCCCCAAGCCCAGCAGTCGCCAGAGCAGTAGACGTGCGAGCACCTCTCCCTCTGCTCCGACGCGAGCCGCCAAGCGGGACAGCGTGGCAGCGCGGGACTACGGGTCTACGCGGGCGACGGGCTCACACCCACGCGCACGGCGGGCTCGCGGGTCCACGCGGACCGCGGGCTCACGGGTCCACGCGGGCGGCGACGATCGCGATGTCATCGCGCAGCCGCCCGCCGCTGCGGGCGCCAGCGAGCTCCTCCAAGCGCGCCACCAGCGCGCGTGGCTCGGCGGGGCCGCCTCGGGCGAGGTGGGTGCAGAGCTCCTCGGGGGCGAGGACCCTGCGGGGAGCTCCGGCGTCGGTGAGCCCGTCGGTGTAGAGCACCACGCTGGCGCCGGGCTCGAGCGTGACGCCCACGTCGCGGGAGCTGGCCTCGCGGAGCACGCCGAGCATCATGCCGGAGACCTCCGGACAGCACGTGCGGCCATCGGCACCGAGCAGCACCGGCGGTGGGTGTCCGGCGCTCGCGATCGTCGCGCGCACCGGGCCGGGGCGGGAGAGATCCAGGCGGGCGAGGATCACAGTGGCGAAGCGCCAGGCGAGCTCGTGGCTGAGCATCGCGTCGTTGACCGAGCGCAGCACCTTGGCGGGGCTGTCCTGGTGGAGCGCGAGCGCGCGGATTGAGTGGCGCACCAGCGCGGTCACCGCCGCCGCCTCGGTGCCCTTGCCGCAGACGTCGCCGACGACCAGCCAGCACCCCGAGGGCACCTGAAAGACGTCGTAGAAGTCCCCGCCCACCTCGGCGCCCTCCCCGACGGGGTGGTAGGCGGAAGCGAGCTGCACGCCGGGCACCTCGGGCAGGGCGTCGGGGAGCAAGCTGCGCTGCAGGGTGTGCGCGACGTGGGTGCGTTCGGCGTAGAGGTTCGCGTTGTCGAGCGCCATCGCCGCGCGACCTGCGAGATCCCGCATCAGCGGGAGGTGGTTGGGGTCGAGGTCGCGTCCGGCGTCGGTGCGCAGGAAGGAGAGCGCGCCCAGCACGCGTCCGCGGGCGATCAGCTTGACGACCACCCCGGAGCGGTAGCCGGCGTGGCGCATGAAGCGCAGGTGCTCCTCGCTCTGGGCGGCCTGCTGCAGCGTGGCGGGGTCGGTGAGGTCGTACACCGACACCGGCTCTGCGGAGCGCAGCGCGCGGGCGACGGGGTGCGAGCCCGCAATGTCGAGCGGCTCGCGGGCGCGCAGCTCCTCCAAGCGGCGTGTGAGTCGACCTTCGACGGCGGCGGCCACGGTGTCGCCGATCGTTCCATCCTCGCGGACGAGGTCGATGACGCACAGGTCGGCGAGCTGCGGCACGGCGGTGCCGGTGACGGTGTGCATCGTCTGCAACGGGTCCAGCGAGGCGTCGAAGGCGGCGCTGGCGGCGATCAGCAGGTCCTTCGCCTCGGCCGCCTCGCGCAGCTCTGCCACCTCGTGGACGAGCGCCGCCAACTGGGCTGGGTCCCGCGGGTCCGGCGCTTCCCGCGTGGCCGCCTTCGAGTCGGGCGCCTCACGCACGCTGTCCCGCGGGTCCGGCACCTTACGGGCGGTCTCTTTCGAGTGGGGCAGCCCCCGGGCAGAGTCCCTCAGGTCCGGCGCCTCACGCGAGAGGTCCGCGCCGGATGTGCCTGTCCCCTTTGCCATCGCCCCCCACGGTAGCCTTTAGGGGCGCTCACCGTGGCCTGGTGGCGCGCTCGACTTGGCCGCCACGGTCAGTGAGGTACCACTCGTTGGAGGCCCCCTTGATCTGGCCTTCCCCCAGGTTGCGCACGAGCCGCAGGCGCTCCAGCCGGGTGAGGAGCTTGGAGATCTGGCCCTGGTCGGCGATACCCGCGCCTTCGGCGATCTCGCGGTTGCTGGCCCCCGGGTGTTCGCCGATGAAGGTGAGCACGCGCACGGTGCGGTAGGTCAACCGCATGTCGAGACCCTCCAGCGGATCTTTGGTGGTGCGCCGCGCGGAGCGCCTGCGCCTCGGCAGGACAGGCGGCTTGCGGGTCAGCTCGCTGCTGGCGGCGCGAGCGCCGAGGTAGGGCAGCACGAGCATGCTCATCAGCGGCCCCAGCAGGGCGGTGAAGGGTTCGTGGCTGCGGGCGAGCAGCCGGGTGTGCAGGACGGCGAAGACCGCGCCCACGACCCCTTCGGCGGTGACCTCGGGCGATTCCTCGGTCGCGCGAGCGACACGGGCGCCGGTGCTCGAGCGGCCCTGGTCGACGACCTTCTTGACCTGGGTCAGGATCTGGGTGCGACGTTTGAGCACGCGGGGACCCGCCGCCAGCGCCTCGACGATGCAGATCCGGGCGAGTCCGGGCTCGTCGTCCATGAACCGCAGCAGCGCGAGCAGGCCAGCGCGCATGCCCTCGCGCCAGTTCGCCTCTCGCTCGTAGGCCTCGGTGACGAGCGCGCTCAACTGGTCGACGGCCTGGTTGAAGGCTGCGAGGAAGCAGTCCTCGCGATCTTCGAAGAGGTCGTAGAACGTCTTGCGGGAGACCCGCGCACGAGCGATCACCTGGGCAACGGTCAGCCGGGCGTAGCCGACTTCCTCAACTGCTTCCACCGCGGCCGTGAGCATCCGGCTGCGCTGGATCTCCGAAACCTGTCCACGCGGCAATCCATTGGGACCCGGACGAAGCCGCGGGGCTGTCGAGCGCGTCTTATCCTGTGAAGCCATCTTATTCCGCCTAGTCGGTCATCTTTTTCAGTTGGACTACATGATGGTCGCTGTAGTGCATTCGCGTCACGCCCCCGGCGAGGCTCCGGCGCCCGAGATCGCGGCGAGAGCCCCCGTGGCACTGCCCGCAAAGGTTCATGGGTTGACGCCAAGAAGTCGAGGCGCGTCTCCCACTCGCCCCACGAGACCTTTTCGACGGACTCTCAGGGTCCTGATAGATCAGACTTGGGGGGCTTGGTTGACTGGAGAATGGGACCATGCGTCGGGCGCATCGTCGGTACTGTGTCATTGACAGAGATGGAACGATCGTAACGTGATCGGCCGACAGACGATTGGCGACTACCTCCACCGAGCATCACCGGGCCCTTGGAACGACTTCAAAAGACTCGGCAGCCGGCGCCGCAACGAGCACGACAAGCGCAGCCAGCCCGCATCCCAGACCACGCCACGCGATGCACATTCAGCGAGTGCCCCGACCTGCGGGACACACGGTGTCCTCTTGGCACCCTGACATCGCTCCAACCCCGCGAATCGCCAGTGCCGGTGCGGTTTCCTAAAGTACCGCCAACGGGATTCGAACCCGTGTTACCGCCGTGAGAGGGCGGCGTCCTAGTCCCCTAGACGATGGCGGCGTATGCGAGGAGCGATGCCCGAGGCTAGCAAAGCGGGCCGGTACGCACCCCGCCAGGGGCAGAGCTGCCGGCCCATCGGACGCCCGTGCGATATCTTCGGCATCCCACCGCGCGGATGTGGCGGAATTGGTAGACGCGCACGGTTCAGGTCCGTGTCGGAGTAATCCGGTGGAGGTTCGAGTCCTCTCATCCGCATCGGGCAAAGTGCCTGCAAATCGGCCACTGTGAGGCCGGTTCGCGTGTGCGTGCTCGACCTGGGCGTGCGCGCGTCGCGGCCGGCCCCAAGGGTACGCCTCAGGCGCACCCCGCGGCCGCGGTGCTCACTGCGGCTGGGGCACGATCCGGATGTAGGGCTTGGGCGTCCGCCACCCGTTCGGGTAGGTCACTTTGGCCTCCTCGTCAGAGACCGACCCGGCGATGATGACGTCCTCTCCAGGCTGCCAGTTGACCGGCGTCGCCACCTTGTGGCCGGCCGTCAGCTGCAGCGAGTCGATCACTCGCAGCACCTCGTCGAAGTTACGACCGGTGGTCATCGGGTAGACGAGGATCAGCTTGACCTTCTTGTCGGGACCGATCACGAACACGTTGCGCACCGTCTGGTTGTCGGCCGGGGTCCGTGCGTCGGA
>Ga0308309_10001388_pt1 | contig 14466 bp, 14 predicted proteins | sample HubBroMetageWFT5_FD_192491 | JGI IMG/M metagenome (GOLD analysis project Ga0308309, IMG submission 192491) | Warmed and freeze-thawed soil microbial communities from the Hubbard Brook experimental Forest, New Hampshire - Hubbard Brook CCASE Soil... | ecosystem: Environmental > Terrestrial >...
GGAGGAGCGAGTGCGATTTCACAACCTGCTGAGCGTCATCGGGGAAAACATCATCGTTATTCTTTCCACTCACATTGTGTCGGATGTCAGTGATCTTTGTGGCCGGATGGCGATCATTCATCAGGGGCGCGTCATGCTGGCTGGTGAACCGGCCGCTTCGGTAGCCGAACTCGACGGTCGCGTCTGGAAGAAAGTGATTCAGCCGTCCGAGCTCTCTACCTATCGCGAGCGCTTCCATGTGATCTCGATGCGCCTGATCGCAGGGAGAACATTGATCCACGTGCTGAACAGCGAAAGACCCGAAGCTGGCTTTGAGCCGGTCACTCCCGATCTCGAGGATCTCTATTTCGCGACGATTCGTGGCTTCTTGCATCCCTCGACAGCCTCGGCTGTGAATTGATAAATATGGTGCTTAACATTCTCAGTTTCGAATTCCGCCAGCGGCTCGGCCGCCTTTCGACCTATGTATATTTCCTGGTGTTTGCCGCCTTGGGTTGCCTGTTCGCCGCGGTCGCCGGCGGGGCAATTCCGGAGGCCAGCGTCGATTTTGGTACCGGCGGCAAAGTTCTGGTGAACTCTCCTTTTGCCCTGAACAACATTATCAGTTTTGTAACGTTCTTCGGCATTATCGTCACCGCCGCCATCGCCGGACAGGCCACCTATCAGGACGTACACAACAACAGCACTTCTTTTTTCTACACCGCTCCCATCACCAAGTTTGACTATTTGGCTGGACGATACCTGGGCGCATTGGCCATCCAGTTTGTGATCTTCGCTGGGGTCGGCCTGGGCGTGTGGATTGCGACACATCTTCCCAGCATCGATCCTACGCGCGTCGGACCGCAGAACATTGCTGGATATTTCCAGCCCTATTTCATTCTGGTGATCCCCAATTTAATCTTCATCACTGCCATCTTTTTTGGACTGGGAGCTCTGGGAAGGAAGATGCTTCCGGTCTATGCTGCCAGCGCTATCCTGCTGATCGGATATTTCGTAGCGGCGCAGCTTTCCACCGATCTCACGATAAGTGTCCCGGCAGCCTTGGCAGATCCCCTCGGCGCCAACGCGATCCAACGCATCACGCAATACTGGACTGCCTTTGAACGCAACACGAAGCTGATTCCGCTCGCCGGAATTCTGTTGCTCAACCGCCTTCTTTGGCTCGGCCTGGGAGCGGCGATCCTCGCCATTACCTACGCGAAATTCAGATTCTCTTATCCTGAGCAGAGTCAGAAAAAGCGAAAGCAAGTCGTGACAGAAGACGACGCAATTGCCGCTCCGCCACGAGCCCTGCCGATTTCGCATCCCGTCTTCTCCGCGGGAGCATCCCTGCGCCAGTTCGTTTCCCTCACCCAGATTCAATTCACGGAGACGGTGAAGAATGTTTTCTTCGGCGTGCTGCTGCTCGCCGGCGGTTTGTTCGCGATCTTCTCCGCCAGCGGTATCAACAACCCACTCGCAACTCCAACCTATCCGGTGACAGCCCGGATGTTGGAGGATGGCGGCGGAGGCTTCTTCATATTCGCACTGGCCATCATCATCTTTTACGCAGGGGAATTAGCCTGGCGAGAGCGGGATGCGCAGCTTAACCAGATTGTGGACGCGCTCCCCATGCAGCGCTGGGTTCTGTTCGCCTCTAAGCTGGCGGCCTTGATGCTCATCCAGGTCTTGCTGGTGATGGTCATCTGGGCGGCTGGGCTGATTGTCCAGATCACTCACGGCTACCACCAGTTCGAACTCGGCGTCTATTTCAAGCAACTCTTCGGCATTCGCCTCATCCAGTTCTGGATCCTGTGCGCCTTCGCGCTGCTGGTACAGACCATCGTTAACCACAAATATCTCGGGCATTTTGTGGTCGTGCTTTATTTCGTCTCTACTATTGCCTTGCCTGCTCTGGGCTTCCAGCACTATCTCTACCGTTTCGGGCAAGCCCCTCCTTTCACCTACTCTGATTTCAATGGTTTCAGTCCTTTTGTGCGGCCGCTGTTCTGGTTCGAGTTGTACTGGGGGATTGCTGCCGTCGCGCTTGCGATCGTGAGCAGTTTGTTGTGGGTGCGAGGCACAGAGGGCAATTGGCGGGTAAGGCTGCAACTGGCAGCGGCCCGCTTGACAACACCAGCAGTCGCCGGGCTAATCGCGTGCCTGCTGCTTTTCGTGGGCGTGGGTGCCTACATTTTTTACAACACCGATGTCCTGAATCCTTACCGCACGACTTTCCGCGTCGACGACGCTCGCGCCCAGTACGAGAAGAAATACCGGCAATATAAAGATCTGCCCCAACCCAAAATCACCGACGTGAATACCCAGGTGGATCTTTATCCCGAGAAGCGGTCCGCAGTGATCAAGGGCACGATGATGGTGGAAAACAAAACTTCCACCGACATCGACCGGGTTGCGCTCACAGTGTGGCCCGTGGATCTGATCCCGGTGCCAATGCCGCACATTCAGGTCCGCGAGTTGGCTCTCTCTGATGGCCAAATGCCAGTCATCCAAGATGCAGCTCTCGGCCTCAACCCTCAAGGTTTGCCGAAGGCCGCCCCACCACGTCTCGCGGACGGTCAAACGCCCCTCATTCAAGATCCGGAACTCGGCTTCTATCTCTACCATTTGCCGAAGCCTTTGCCCCCACAGGGGCGCATCCGCCTGGAGTTTGCTCTGGAGTACGACAACTATGGCTTTGAGAATTCCAATCCCAATACCGACCTCTCGCACAACGGCACTTATATCGGTGAGCGTTACTCTCCGTTCATAGGCTACGCGCCGGATATCGAGCTAACCGATGACAGCACGCGCCACAAACACGGCTTGCAGAAGACCAAACGCATGCCCACTCTCGAAGATGTTGCCGCGCGTAACGAGAACATGACCAACACCGACGCCGACTGGATCAACTTCGAGGGAACGGTCAGCACCAGCCCCGACCAGATTGCGATCTTGCCCGGGTATCTTCAGAAAGAATGGGTGCAGGACGGCCGCCGCTACTTCCATTACAAAATGGATGCACCGATCCTGGACCTATACTCGCTCAATTCGGGCCGTTACTCGGTTCGCCGGGACAAATGGAAAGATGTCAATCTCGAGATCTACTATCACCCGGGACATGAGTTCGATCTCGATCGCATGATGGATGGGATGAAGTCGAGCCTCGAGTACTGCAGCACCAATTTCAGCCCCTTCCAATTTCGTCAGGAGCGCATTATCGAGTTTCCACGTTACCAGACGTTCGCCGCGTCCTACGCGAATACCATTCCGTTTTCCGAGGCAATCGGCTTCATCACTTATGTTGACCCCAAGAAGGCCGACGCCATCGATCTGCCCTTTTACGTTACCGCCCATGAGGTTGCGCATCAGTGGTGGGCGCACCAGGTGATTAGCGCCAACGTGGAGGGGGCTACCTCCATCGTCGAGACCCTCGCCCAGTACAGCGCGCTTATGGTCATGAAGCATCGTTATGGGCCGCAGTCGATCCGGAAGTTTTTGCGCTTCGAAGTGGACGGCTACCTGCGCGGCCGCGCCCAGGAGCGTAACGAAGAAGAGCCTCTGTACAAGGTGGACGTAAACCAGGGATACATCCATTACAACAAAGGCGCGCTGGTGATGTACGCCATACAGGATTACATCGGCGAGGATAAAGTCAGCCAAGCTCTGGCCGACTTTACCAAAGCCTTTGCCTTCAAGGGCCCGCCCTATCCTGTTTCTCTCGATCTGATTGCTTATTTGAAAAAGTACACTCCACATGAGTATCAGTACCTCTACGACGATCTTTGGGAGAACATCACCCTCTATGACAACCGCACCATTTCCGCGAACTACGTGCAGCAACCCAACGGAAAATACGACGTGAACCTTGTGGTTGGAGCAAAGAAGTTGCGAGCGGATGGAAAGGGCCAGGAGCACGCGATTCCCATTCATGACTGGATTGACATCGGCGTTTTAGATTCGGACGGGAAGTATCTCTATCTGCAGAAGCAGATGATCGACAAGGAACAGGCCCAGTTCACACTCACTGTCGACAAGCTCCCCGCTCAAGCGGGAATTGATCCACTCGACAAACTGATCGACCGCAACCCCGATGACAACGTGATGAAGGTGAAAAAACAATGAAGTATGCCGCGGGCAATGCGCTGGCCTCGAAAGTGTCGCAGTCAGCATTTCGTTCCCGCCGCTGACAGGTCAGCGACTGGCGGCTTCTACCACTAAGTCCGTAGACCCGACCCCCACCCTAATCGAATCCTGTCCCCAGCGTTCTTTTCGTAACCAGGCTTCAGTGCGAACGGATTGGCTGGCGACTCAGATGCTCTTTCTTAGTGTCTTCCCGAGGGCGCGCTCCGCGGCCGTTCGGAAGGCCTGGATCTCTTTGCGGTACAACGGAGAGAGGACAAGGGCTTGATAGCCGCGATGACCGGATGAGCCGAGTTCGACGGCCCTGCGCGCGGCCTGAAGTGCACGCTCCAGCGGATCGGGTTTCGGGTTGAATCCCATCTGGTACTCGTCGGTAATGACGAACGAAAGCATGGCCCATGCGTAGGCATAGCTCGGAGCCAGTTGGACGACCCGGCCCGCGCCATCGCATGCTCGCCGGGGGAGATGCGCTCGGCATAACTGAAACCCCGCAACACCCTTCGTACGGGCTGAGTTGATCGGGACTCTTGCCCCTGATGGCTTCGCTCATGGCATGGGGGAGAATCCTATGGGCATCGGCGACGGTGGAGTCCTGGGAGCAACGGCCATAGGTGGGAGCGATTGTATCCTTCATAGCGTTTGCGCAGTATTTTCAGCTTGAGGCAAAAGTGATTTTGTCGTGCGCATAAATGAAATCTTCGGAAATGGTGGCTCCCGATTGGTCCCGAAGTTGGGGGTCATGCACCGTGCGCGCAGGGTTTAGGGAGCTTCGGGTCTGCCCGCAACGAACCCTTGGTAAATGAACATCTTTGGGGTTGACGCGCTTCAATTCACTTGGGGCCGCTTGAAATTCCTGCGAATTTGCTGGAATCTGTCGAATGGGCTGCCTCCCATCCGTCATACCTTTAGGAGCACAGAGGTGCACAACTGATCCCAAGGAGAAAAGCTGATGCAATTCGCCCTGCTGATCTACGAATCACCAGAAGCTTTTGCAGCACGAAACAGCGACGGAACCGACCCCTACACCGGTGCTTGGCGCGCATACTATAACGCCATGGTCGAGGCTGGCATTTACGTCGGCGGCGATCCCCTTCAAGTGCCAGAGACAGGGACCACGGTTCGGCTTAAGGAAGGAAAGCGGCGTGTACAGGATGGCCCCATTGCCGACACCAAAGAGCAGCTGGGGGATTCACGATCCTGGAACTCCCGTCGCTTGACGCAGCCCTCGATTGGGCAGCGCGCTGTCCAGCAGCCGCGGCCGGTGCCGTCGAGGTCCGGCCACTCGCGCCAGAAATGAAGCGGTGGATCACGGGATGAACGGAAGCGACGAGGAGAGCACGCACCGGACCATCGAGTGGGTGGCCCGCGAGTCCTACGGTCGTCTGGTGGCCTACCTTTCCTCGCACACCCGCGACGTAGCCAGCGCTGAGGACGCACTCAGCAATGCATTGGTAGCGGCACTGACGGCTTGGCCGCGAGATGGCGTGCCGCAAAATCCGGAGGCCTGGCTGCTGACGGCGGCGCGCCGCTCCTTTATCGACTCTTGTGCGTCATCGGCGAGTCGCTGAAGCGAGTGAGCCTACTCTCCAGTTGCTGAGGGAGGAACGCGAGATGACCTTGTCGGCGGAGTTTCCAGATGAAAGGTTGAAACTGCTCTTTGTGTGTGCCCACCCGGCGATTGATCCGGCCATGCATACGCCCCTTATGCTCCAAACTGTTTGGGCTTGGATGCGGCGCGTATTGCCCATGCCTTCCTGGTCCCATCGACGACGATGGGGCAGCGTCTGGTGCGTGCCAAGACGAAGATCCGCGACGGCGGCATCCAATTCGAAGTCCCACAAGAAGTTGAATTGGCGCCGCGGCTCGACGCGGTGCTGGAAGCGATCTATGCCGCCTTCGGGATCGGCTGGGACGACATGGCGGGCGTTGACCAGCGCGGGCGGGATCTGGCTGAGGAAGCGATCTGGCTCGCTCGTGTACTTCTGCAGCTGATGCCGAGAGAAGCAGAAGTTCGGGGTCTGCTGGCTCTCATGCTCCACTGCGAAGCCCGCAGGGCGGCGCGGCGGGGGCCGGACGGTCGCTACGTTCCTCTCTCGGAGCAGGACTCACGGCAGTGGTCGCTTCCTTTAATAGAGGAAGCAGAACGCCATATCGCCGAAGCGGCAAGTCGCGGTGGCACCGGCCGGTTTCAACTCGAGGCCGCGATTCAGTCGGTTCACGCTGAGCGGGCGCGTAGCGGCCGGACCGAGTGGACAGCGATCACGCTGTTCTACGAACAGCTCGTCCGATTATCCCCGACGCTCGGCACGCGAACTGGATACGCCGCGGCGGCTGGCGAAGCAAATGGACCTGAAGCCGGGCTGGCAGTACTGGATGGGATCGACTTGGACGCCGTCTCCGCTTATCAGCCCTTCTGGGCGGTTCGCGCTCACCTGTTGCAACGGCTAGGGAAAACATCTGAGGCTGCGGATGCCTTCGACCGCGCGGTTGGCCTGGCCGAGGACCTCGCAGTGAGACAGTTTTTGCTTCAAAGGCGAGGCTAATTTTTTCTTATTTTCCCTGTCGAAGTAACCGCACCGTACTCGTCACCCCTGAGTAGTAGAGTTGTACATGAAGCATGAGGGTGTGAAATACGTTTCAAAACCGTCGCCTCAAGCACCTTGTTTATGTTATTGGCCTCGGCCTTCGGCGCTGGTGCGCAACAGTCTGAGCCGGCTGCGGCTCCCTTACCTCCATGGAATGACAATTCACTGATCAGCATTCAAAAAAACGAGGAGGACCCTACTCGTTCAGGCGATGTCAAGATTGAATTCTATGGACACGACGCATTCAAGATCACATCGCCGGCTGGTCTAACGGTTCTCACCGACCCCTGGCGCAACGATCCAACAGGCCTCTACCCAAAGTGGTTCCTGAACGAGTTCCCATCTCTTCGGGTCGACATCGTTCTTTCGACTCATGCTCATTTCGACCACGATGCAGTCGCGCGGCCGAATGGGCTGGTGGTGCTCGAACGTCTGGTCGGGCAGTTTAAGCTAGGCGACGTAGAAGTAACGGGCCTTGCCGACAAGCACCAATGCGATCGCACGTCGACAGATTCAGTTGCAAAGACTTGTCCGCCAAACAACGTGATCGAGTTCGATAACGCGATTCAGATCATTGAGACCGGGGGATTGCGGATCGCCATCTGGGGCGACAATCGCGGAGTGCCTGATCCCTCCCTGGATCATTACTTGAAAAACATCGACGTGCTCATTCTGCCGGTCCAGGCAATACTCACGCGCGCTGAGGTCGATGCAATCGTGCAGAAATATGACCCTAAGGCTGTGATTCCAGCCCACTATTTTGTCGACGGTTTGACGGGTAGCGTCTCGGGTCTGGAGTCGGCCGACGGATGGGTAAACGACCAGGAGAAGGTTCATCACGCGGATGTGCGTCGCCTTGATCATGCGGATTTGACCCTTAACAGAGCTGAGTTGAAAGGATCCAGTCACAGAATCTATTACTTCGGCAATCACTTTGAAAAGAAATAGAGATTTGACGAGCAAAGCCGTTCAGCAGAACTGCTTGGTCTGGCCGAAGACCCGGCACTGAAACAGTTTCTGCTCCAAAGGCGCGGCTAAGGTACCGCGGTCGGCTTCACCGCGGCGTTTCCTGTGCCTGCAAAGCTTCTTCAAAGTCCTTTTCCATCTCGGTAACGTGTCTGCGAAGTTCGTCAGGATCAACAAAGGGATTTGCCGCTCCCGGTTTCCGCCGCGCAGCCTTATCCGCCAGGGCAAAATAAAAGCCATGGGATGCAAGAAGGACATCGGCGCGCATGCCGCGAAGCTTTCGAAAGGTGTTTCGCTCGTCAGCAACGATGTTTGGATACTTGTCGTTGTTAGTCAGCTTGTAAGGCGACGCCGTGAGGCCGCACAGGAAGAGCACATCATAATCCTTGCCCGTCTCGTTGACGCGCATCGACCAGCTGGTGCATCCCTTCGTATGCCCGGGCGTCAGATGTGCCGTGAGGCTCACACCGCCAAGTTCGACGCTTTCGCCGTCTACAACGGTGCGATCAGGTTTCACCGGTTCGTACGCGAGGTCATCGCCCCAGTAGAAATCCCCTTTCCCGCCGCGCGCCATAAGCTCTCCATCCAACTTGCTGGCGACCACGGTTGCGCCGGTTCTGCGCTTGAATTCGGCAAAGCCGCCGCAATGATCGAAGTGGCCATGGCTATTCAGTAAAAGCTTCACCTCCTGCGGCTTGAATCCCAGCTTTTGTATATTTTCCATTACTTGTGGCAGCATCTCGACCGGTCCGGTATCCAAAAGAATGTGCCCTGCGGAAGTGACAATCAGGAAAGAGCTGATCATGTTGGAGCCAACGTAATAGATGTTTCCGGCAATTCTTACTGGTTCGAAGGGAAGCATCCAGTCTTTCAAAGTTTCCTTGATCGCTTCTTTCGCGACGTCTCTTCGGTCGACTGAAAACACCTTGCTCACAATTTTCCATTCCCCGCCACTCTTCAACAGAGCCACATGATCGGTGAACAAAACCTGCGGGTAATTCAAGGTGAGTACGGCACTGGCCGCTGTGCCACTAACGTCCAACCTCTGAATGCGGCGCACCCTGCGATATTCATCCGCTGCAGGTTGCTGGAATCGTGTCGCAAATTCGTCGCGTGTCCATTCCTTTCGTTGATCACCTTCGACGAATTGAATTTTGGCTTCGGGAGTGAAGGCCTGAGTAATGAATTCAGCTTTCCCCAGAGCATGCGCCTTGAAATAACTCTCGATGGCGGCTCTTGGGCCATCCTGGGATGTATCCGCCGGCGAGACCTGGGCCTGGGCAGATTCAGGCCTTGTGAGGCTTAGCAGAAGGAGGGAAAGCAGAAAAGATTCAAGGGAGATCGATAGAGAATTCATAGTCGTTTTTTCCTCTCTACCAGTGAAGCATTCCAGTGCGGTGGAAGGTGCAAGTTGAAATCACCGCACCCCCGCCGCAAGCGGTGGTATCTTATTTTTGATCTGGAGAAGACACCTCATGGCGCTGCAGTACCGCATCGGTGAGTTCTCAAACTTGAGCGGGGTCTCAAGAAAGACCCTGCGCTTTTACGACGAGATTGGGTTATTGCGGCCCGCCAGTGTCAACTCCCGCACCGGCTACAGGCACTATCGTCCACAGCAACTCGAGGAGTTGGCTTCGATCATCGCTCTGAAGAATTTAGGAGTCCCACTCGCCGAAGTTCGAGACCTGCTTAGCCCAACCGGAGCTGGGAAAGATCGGCGAGACATGCTCTCCGAACTTAAACGCACGATCGAGGAATCAATCCAGACCGCTACACAGACCTTGCAATGTGTCGATTCGGCGCTCGCCGAATTGGACGGGGCGAAGCGCCTGATTCCTGTGGTTGTGAAGCATCTGCGCTCTATTCCTGTCGCCTCTGTTCGTGCCAATGTAAAAAGCTATGCGCAGATTCTGCGATTCGAGCAGGAGTTGCTGAACGCACTTCCCCACGACTGCATAGGAGAGCTGCGTGGGGTCCTCTGGCATCGTTGCGCGGATTCAGGTGCACTGGAAGGCGAGCCGTTTGTCGCCCTCAAGCACAAAGTACCCCTTCGAAGCTATTACGATGTAAAGCAACTTCCTCCGACCACGGTCGCTTCCGCCTACTCCGCCTTGGATGACGACAGCGCCGAAAAGAGTTACGACGCAATTCGAAGATGGATGAGCGTCCGCGGTTATCAGGTAGCCGGCCCAAAACGCGAGCTTTCCCTCGGCCAGATGCTCGAAATCCAGTTCCCACTGAAATCAGCTTAGGTGCGCGACATACACGGGATTTCGGGGCAAGAGTTCTCAATATCCGCTTTGCCGACCATCTACCAGCTGGCGTTGGTTCCTGGTCACAACTGCTGGACTTTCAATATCCGCCTTCAACGTCGCTAATGGTTTCGACTGAAAGCAAGCGGGCCTCATAGGTGAAAGTTTTTCCGTCTGAGAGGCGACGTGACCACGCGGCTTGTGGCAGACACGCCCTGCTCCAGCCAAACACTTGCAGTCCTTCCCCACTGCGTTCTTTTTACGAGCCAGTACCAGAGGGCGTACATGGCGTGGAAACCGCATAGCCACTCCAAAGCGTCTGAAATGAATGCGTGCGCATCAATCGTAGCGTTCAAAGCTGGGCTGCTGGTTGTAAACCCTCTAACCTCGGGTATGAGCTCGGCACCCGGTCGAAGATACGCGATCAGAAGCCCCGAGACAACGGAAGCCGCCACGCCGAGATAGATCCCCCAATCGGTTATCCGTCGGATTCTGGACCGCGGCATTCGAACCGACGACCCGACCCATCGCGCGCCGCTTGAGTGCGTGCTCTGCACCCACAGAAACCGGACGAGGAAAATGAGGCCGACAACGAGGCCCAATTTTACTTCCCCTTCCATCGCGACAGGGTTTATCAGCGCACGCGTAGTCTCGCCATTGCTGATGAAGGCGTAAACGAGTACGACCGCGCTGGTCCAATGAACGCCTGCATTCAACCATCGAACGGAACGGAACGAACGAGTTGGCCGACGGGATACTTGAGGATGAGCAGATGTAGAAAGCGAACTCCCATGCTCCATATTCATAACGCACCTTTTTGATCATTCGGTTCATAAGAGGTCCAGCAGCTTATTTCCATGCCGTCTTCCACGGGAAAAGCAGCCGAAACGTATCCGTTGGCGGGATCGCGCACATACCCCAGATAGCCGCTCAGGGATGAAAGGTTAATGTCGTCCGCGACGATCAACGCACCGCTTGCAAGCCGAGATTCTAGCGACCGAAGAAGTGGCAGGTACAAGTCCTTCCATCCGTCGAGCAGCACGAGATCGATGGGCCCAGGGATATCGTTCAACGTTGTCATGGCGTCGCCGAGCAGAATCGTGACGTGATCGGCGAGGCCAGCTTCGGCCAAATTGACGCGCGCGGCAGCGGCCTTGGCTGCGTTTAGCTCGGTACTAACTACATGGCCCGAGCCGTTATCCGCGGCTGCGGCTGCCAAATAGATGGTGGAAATCCCATAGGACGTACCGAACTCAACCATAATCTTCGTGCGCTTCGCTCGAGCCAGGATGTAGAGCAGGTCGCCGCCCTGCGGGGAGATCGGCATGTAAGTGGATTCCGAGGCGTCGGCTCGCTCTTGCGCGTTCGCGGTTTCCCATGAGAGGCCCTGCTTCCGCCAGCGAGGAGTTTCATCATCGTGGGCCGCTGCCGTGAATAAGCGGTTGAGAACGGTTCTGACCTGACTTGTACGTAAGGTGTTCGCCATATTTGTACGGTGAATCCAGGAAGAACTGCTCAAAGGCTGTGATGGGTTCCAAGACTCAGGCTGTGGATCATCACGGCCACATCTCGATTCGATAAGGATTGTTGACTCCTGTTTATCTGGCATATTGCCTTCCCTCACCCTTACAATATGAGCAAATGCTCACAAATAAAACTCGCATTCACGATGGCAGAGGCAGGCCCCGCAAGAACACACTGAAAGTCCGTAAAGTGCCGGGTCAGGCCAGGTCGCAGGAGACGGTGACGGTCATTCTTGAAGCCAGTGCTCGCATTCTGGAATCGGATGGACTACGCGGTTTCAATACGAATGCGATTGCGGCGAAAGCTGGCGTAAGCGTCGGGTCCCTTTATCAGTATTTTCCGAACAAGGATGCCATCGTGCTCGCCTTGATTAGCGATTATGAAGAGGGGTTGCACAGTGCCGTTCTTGAGGCCGTGCAAGCGGGAAGAGGACAGGAACTGAAACCCCGCCTTCGGCTACTGGTGCGGGCACTCGTGACGGTGCATTATCGCCGCCCGCGGCTCAATCGGGTGCTGGAAGCTGAAGAGGAACGACTCGGAAGCGAGGCCGACAGTGCCGCGTTCCATGCAAGCGTGCTGCAACTGTTTCAAGATCACAAAAACGAAATGGCAGTGCCTGTTTCGGCAGCAACGGAGCGGGTCGTTATCGCCATTCTCCGCGCTTTGGTCGACCTAGGCCTCGCCTCCGGCGCTAGTCCGCGAGCCACAGAGCAGCGAGCCATGCGTGCCGCATGCGGGTACCTGCTCTATGCAGGCTAGGACCGGATGATCATCGACTACCACTCAACCGTTTTGACTTTGTCGCGAAGCGTAGAGAAAAAAGCCAGGAGCTCACCCTTCGCCTGCCCCGTGATCCCATGGGCGATTATTCCCGGATCAGGGCCAACCCGGAAATTGACCGCCATCTGACGTCCAGATCACCAGCGACAGCTTGGCGTGCAAGATTAAGCTCGCCGCCATCGCGGCTAACTTTTTTCTGTTTTCCCTGTCGAAGTAACCGCGTCCTACCCGTCATCCCAATAGAGGCGGCTTAACGGTCAAGTTGGCCACCGAGGAGGCGCACGATGTGTCCATTCTGTTTGGCAACCATGGGAACGGTCCTTGCCGGAGTCGTTTCTACCGGCGGGCTGGCAGCATTGGCGGTGAAAGTTTCTCGTAAAAAGAACGGAGCAGAAGAAATCATCCCGACTCTAAATAACAAGGAGAAATAAAATGTCGACCAACAAAGAGAAAGACAAGCAACACGGAAAAGAGCATATCGCGATGAAGACACCCCCGATCGTGTCGCAGCAGGAGTGGGAGGCTGCGCGGCAGCAGATGCTCGTGAAGGAAAAGGCCTTCACCCGCTCCCGTGACGCGCTGGCCGCGGAGCGTCGGCGGATGCCTTGGCTGGCTGTGGACAAGAAGTACGCGTTCGATGGACCCAAGGGTAACGTAAGCCTGCTCGATTTGTTCGAGGGTCGGCCTCAGTTGATTGTCTATCGCGCCTTCTTCGAGCCCGGGGTATTCGGCTGGCCCGAGCACGCCTGCCGCGGCTGTTCCCTGGGCGCCGATCAGGTCTCGCACTTGTCCCATCTGAACGCCCGCGACACCACCCTCGTCTACGCCTCACGCGCGCCGCAGGCGGACATCGCGTGCCTGAAGGCGCGGATGGGCTGGGAGATGCCCTGGTATACCATGACCGACAGCTTTGACAAAGACTTCGGCGTCGATGAATGGCACGGCCACAACGTGTTCTTCCGCGACGGCGAGCGGGTGTTTCGCACATACTTCATCAACAACCGCGGCGACGAAGCGATGGGGAGCATCTGGAGCTATCTCGACCTCACGCCGCTCGGCCGACAGGAGACTTGGGAGGACTCGCCAGAGGGTTATCCCCAGACTGCACCGTACAAGTGGTGGAACTGGCACGACAACTATGACGCCGAGGCCTCGCCTCACCCCAAGTGGGTCGACATAATAACCGACCCTCAAGGAGCCGCCAGAAGGCGCGACGCAGAGGAGAAAGCGAGCTAAAGAAGGGCGACCACTTCGCCGCGAGATGATAAGGATGGCCTGCCCTTTACGATGTCGTGCGTTGGCCATCACGATCACTACTCTGAATATTCGAGCGCACGCTTGCCATTTGCGTCGGTTGCTATGAGCCCAGATACTTAATGAAGATCACCTCATTTTGCGCTTCGTTGTAAAGCAGCTCATCGGCCAAGGCCCGAGTCATGAGGATGCCGAAGCCTCCGGGGCGGATCCCCATTTGATCTCGCAGAGCCACGTGGCCGACCGGCTCGTCGGCGGGCTGCCCGATGGCAGCATGGCCCAGTCCCTTAAAGCTGAAGCCTGCACCGGGGTCCGCGATGCGATACATCAACATGCGGGACGAACGCACCTGGGCAATGCGAACCTTACGATTGGGGTCTAACTTGCCGCCCCACTCTACGGCATTCAGTAGCAGTTCACGAAAGGCCATCGCAATACTATGGCGCAATTCGTCCGGCAGGTCAGCCTCCAGTTTCAGCAGAAAGTTTTGGATGCGCTCCGCCGCGTCGCGGGTGCAGGGGATGAGCAACTCGACCCAGTGCGGGAGCGCGGACACCACTTCGATTGGTGGCGAAGACCCTTCTTCCAGAGCTCGCTGTGCCACCTCGACAGCTTCCTTAGGCGGAAAGGGCTTGCTGATGTATTCGTAAGCCTGTTCACGAACCGCACGCAGTAACGACTGCGGAGTAGTATCTGAGGTCATGATGATGACCTTGGGGTGAGACTTCCCCGCGCGAATACAGGCGAGGACCTCGAGACCACTCATTCCCGGCATCCAGATGTCAAGAAAGACCAGGTCGAATTCTGCCTGCTGGACCTTGCGCAGCGCGTCAATGCCATCTTTGGCAGCGGTGACCGCGTAGTTTGCGTCGCGCAGCATCTGGCTTATCGCGTGCCGGGTGGTGCGGTCATCGTCGGCGACCAATACCTTCTGTCTTGTCGCGGGAGTGTGGCTCATCGATCCCACCTCGGGCTGGCGAATA
>Ga0308309_10001389_pt1 | contig 14461 bp, 11 predicted proteins | sample HubBroMetageWFT5_FD_192491 | JGI IMG/M metagenome (GOLD analysis project Ga0308309, IMG submission 192491) | Warmed and freeze-thawed soil microbial communities from the Hubbard Brook experimental Forest, New Hampshire - Hubbard Brook CCASE Soil... | ecosystem: Environmental > Terrestrial >...
ATGCGCCTCGCGCGCCGATTCCAAAATCTGACGGTGACTTTCCGGAGTCACGCGGTTCGGAAAGCTATCGAACGGAATCATATCGGCGCCCTTCGCGAAAATCGGAACGCCATTCACGACGAACTCGAAGCTCTTGCCTGATTTCGTGACTCCCCGTCTTACTTCGACCGACCTCAATCCTGTTCTTAACGTTGCCTCAGCCGCGACATCACGCCCTCGGCGCACTGCCACCGAAAAATGGTATCGATCTTGCGCTCCATAGCCTGTCGGATACCAGAGTTTTGGGTTCGCAATGCGAATCGGCACTGAGACTTGATTGATTCCGGAATCGAGTTGGACGGCTTGCTTAACGGTAGGCGCTGGAGCGCCGTTCAACTCCGCGTAGCTGATCTCAACGGTGGCCGGGACCGAGCGGCCTGCATCGATTGTGACCTCCGCTGTGACCGCCGCGGTTTCTTTGCCAATCCTGAGTTGGTGAACGTGAAAGTTCTCAATGCGCAGTGCATCCCACGCCTCCAAGCGCACCGGTTGCCAGATTCCTTCGGTCACATACCGCGGTCCCCAATCCCAACCATATTGATAGGGCGCCTTCCTTGTATAAGGCGCGGTGGCAATGTTTTCCTCGTTGCCAGTGTTGTGCGTTGAAATAGAGGGCAACTCGTACGGCAGCGCTTTCACCTGAGGTATCATTGACGTAATAGGGGAATGAAAAACCACTCGAAGAGTATTCGCGCCAGTTTTCAGAATGTTTTTGACAGGCACGCGCCAGCTTCGAAACATGTTGTCCGCATGAAGAATTTGTTTGTCATTCAAATAGACATCCGCGAACGTGTCCAGTCCCTCAAAAACCAGGTCGATGTGTTCGCGCGAGGCCGTCGCAGCATCCACGTCAACCCTGGTTCGATACTCCCAATCGGCAAGGCCGATCCATTGCAATCGCGTGTCGTTGTCCTGGTAAAAAGGATCGGGTATCAGACCGTTGTTCAACAGGTCGGTCTGGACGACCCCGGGCACGCGCGCTGGATGCCATTCCTTGATGTCCGCTCGGGTGGTAGTGCTGAGGGCGCGGAACTCCCAATTCGCGTCCACGGCGCGCGAAGAAGGCGCCTGCCCGGCGGTTTGTAACGTAAGGCTGAGAAGGAAAAGCGCCAACACAGCGGAACGCGAAGACTTGAATACGATGAGTCGGGGCAAGTTCATTCCCCTTTCAATGGCTGGCAGTCGCAAGCAGAATATCGTTATGCTACAAGAGAATAGATAACGCCTTCTAGCGAAGCAAGCGATTTTGGCTTTTGTTGATTCTTGACCCCAAGCGAGGTTCCCTTGGAAGATCGATCGAAAACGAAGCGCCCACTGAAAGTTGCGCTGATGGGCTATGGGTTTGCCGGCAAGACTTTTCATGCTCCGTTGCTCACCCACGTACCGGGCCTGCTGCTGACCCATATCGTTTCAAGCGACAGTACGAAAGTCAGGCAGGACCACGACGTCACCGTGCTCGCGAAACCTGAGGATGCCTTCGCCCTTTCGGAGATTGATCTGACTGTCATCGCCACGCCAAACTCCACGCATTTCGACCTGGCGAGCAGAGGAATTTCTGCCGGCAAGCATGTTGTTGTCGACAAACCATTCACAGTTACATCCGATGAAGCCGCCCAACTCATCTCGCTGGCAAAAAAGCATCAGCGTGTGCTTTCGGTCTTTCAGAGCCGGCGATGGGATGCGGACTTCCTCACTTTGCGCCAGATATTCAGAGAGGGCTCGCTTGGGGAAGTCATTCAATTCGAGTCGCGCTACGATCGCTATCGGCCGGAACCGCGCCAACGATGGCGGGAACAAGCAGTGCCTGGAGCTGGAGTGTGGTTCGATCTCGGATCTCATCTAGTTGACCAAGCTTTGCAACTTCTGGGCCCGCCCGATGCAATCTATGCAGACCTTGAACTGCAGCGCCGTGGCGCTCAAGCTGTCGACTACTTTCACGCTGTGCTCCGCTACGGCCGGAGTCGCGCCATTCTCACCGCCGGATGCCTTGTTGTATCTGAGACGCCTCGATTTGCGGTCCACGGCACGGCCGGCGGATTCACAAAATTCGGCATGGACACGCAGGAGGAATCTCTTAAGCGCGGTGAAGTCCCCGGAAGCCCCGGATGGGGACACGATCCGCGGTCGGGAACCCTGGTTACAGCGAAAGACGGCCGGGTTGAAACGCGGCAAGTGCCGATCATCCCGGGCAACTATCTTGCGTACTACGAAGCAATTCGCGACGCTATTACGCTGGGTGCACCCAACCCTGTCCCTCCGGAAGAGGGTTTAGCCGTCATCAAAGTTCTGGAAGCTGGTATCCAAAGCGCGTCCGCGCGAGCCGAACTTCCGTACCATCAGGCCAGCAATCGATCGAGCGCAATCTGATACGATATTTACAAAAAGGGAGGCTGGATTTCGTTTGGCACCCTTCGGTTCGGAAACATGATGACGATTGATCGAGATCTTGAAACGATTGCGCTCCAGGAAAAACTCCTGCAATTCAAATATTTTGATTCAGGATTGGCGTGGACTTTAGGGAGCAATATCAAGGCTGCTGCGGAAAAACGCAACGCCGCGGTTGCGATCGACATTCAAGTCAATGGGCACACCCTATTTTTCTTTGCGATGCCCGGCACAACACCAAACAACATCGACTGGATCCGCCGCAAACGTAATGTAGTCCTGCGTTTTCACCGGAGCTCGTACGCCATCGGTTTAACGTACGAGCGCGATCAGACCACGCTTCAGGCAAAGACGGGTGCCGAATTGCGCAATTTCGCAACGCACGGAGGAGGGTTTCCGATCCTTCTTGAAGGCACAGGTTGTATAGGGTCGATCACCGTATCGGGGCTTCCTCAACGTGAGGACCATATGTTGATCGTTTCTGTGCTGCAGGAGCATTTCCACATTCCTCCTGCAGAGCTGGCGCTCGATGCCGTCCCTGATATAAATCGAAAAAGTTCCTCTCGAAAGAGTTAGCGCCGCAACTAAAATAGTAGTGTCCAAGATTCCCCGGATCAGGAGACCACCCTCACGCTGGACCAGGAAACTGCAATGATGGCAACCTCGATATCAGAACCAGCCATTTCTCCGATACGGGCTGTGATGCTCGATTACGGCGAAGTCCTATGCTTTCTTCCCACGCCCGACGCCATCGCGCGTATGGCTCGAATCTTCCGCATCGATCCCGGGGCCTTTCTGCCGATTTACACTCAGAGCCGCGGCCCCTACGACCGGGGAGATCTTTCACCTGAAGAATATTGGCGCGCATTCGCGTCTCAAGCCGGAGTAACACTCGATCGCGATTTGATTGAGGAGCTACGCCGCTGGGACGTCGAGATGTGGAGCAGAACGAATGATCCGATGATCCTCTGGCTCGAGAGTCTCCATGCCGCCGGACTCAAGACGGCAATCCTATCGAACATGCCGTCCGATATGGTGGAGTACCTAAGGCGAAATTCCCCTTGGATGAAGAACTTCGACCATCAGATCTTTTCAGCCGAAGTCCGGCGGATCAAGCCAGAGCCCGCTATCTACGAACACTCCCTGCATGTTCTCAAGGTGCCCGCTTCAGAGATCTTGTTCGTCGACGACCGTGATGCAAATCTCAAACAAGCTCGCGCGGACGGAATGCGAGGCATTCGATTCCAGTCCGTCCACCAGCTTCGCGACGACCTTCATGCGCTTGGCTTTCAGGTACTCCCGCCGCGGATCGATTCTCATCATAATCTATAGTGGGTTGTCCCCCGGCTGGCACGTCAGTATCTGAATCGCATCGCGCGCAAGTGGATTCGAAGTGACAGCAAACAGTCTTCTATTTGTCTCGGCATCCACCAGGGAATTCACACACACGACCAAAACGGTTGCGGCGCTACACCGGGCCTGAACCGTTGCAACGTTGAAGAACCACCTGAGATGCGACATGCGTCGCTCCCAGTCTTCGCAGTTTGCAATCCTGTTGTTGACACCGGATATCGATTTCCGGTTACTTATTGTCGTTGCCAGCCACCACCCAAAGCCTGGTACAGCTGGACCAAGGCTTGGAGTTCGTTGAATTGGGCTTGGGCGAGCGTGAGCTCGTCGGAAAAATAGTTCGTTTCGTTTGTCAGCACTTCCAGGTAGTCTGTCGCTCCCGCGTCGAAACGCTGCTCGGAAAGCTGCGCTGCGTCGCGCGCTGCTTCGGTGAGCTTCTCTTCCTGAATCCGAAACTCACGATTCTTCCGATAAGCTACGAGCGCGTTGGAAACATCGCGAAAAGCGCCCTGGATGGATTGTTGGTAGGTCAAGAGCAGTTCCTGTTTTTGGGCCTCCGCCAGGCGGACGTTGGATTTAAGTCGGCCTCCTTCAAAGATCGGCTGCACGAACGAACCACCGAAGTTCCAAATGCCGGCAGGGCCAGTAAAGAGATTCGAGAGCGCCGAACTTTGATATCCCCCGGTTCCCGTCAACGAGATTTGCGGAAAGTACGCAGCCCGAGCCACACCGATCTCCGCATTGGCAGCGACGAGATTCTCTTCGGCCTCGCGCACGTCCGGGCGGCGTTCCAATAGCGCTGAGGGAAGGCCTGCGGGGACTTCGGGAGCGTGCGGCTGTTCCGTAAGTCTCAGTCCGCGGGGAATGGCGCCGGGATTGTTTCCCAGCAGAATGCTCAACGCGTTTTCCTCTTGCTCGATCTGCCTCTCAAGGTCGGGGACCTGTGCCCCGGCCGTGTAGACCAACTGCTCCGCTTGTCGCTGGTCTAGCATGGTGTCAATTCCGTGTTCTGTGCGCATGGTGGTGAGTTTCAGTGATTCCGAACGAGAGTCTAGAGTCCGCTTCGAAATCTCCAATTCGAGGTCAAGCTCGCGAAGCTGAAAATATCCGCTGGCAACATTCGCGACCAAAGACGAAATTACAGCCCGCTGCGCCCATTCCTGCGACAGCAGCCGGGCTCTCTGTGCTTCGGTGGCTCGGCGGTATCTTCCCCAGAAATCGAGATTCCACGCCGCGGACACGCTCAACGCACCTTGCGTCAGCTCGAATGCGGGGATTGGACCGGCTGCCGAATCACGCTGGCTGGTGATATTTCCGCCCCCGCTGAGTGTGGGAAATTGGTCTGCGCGCGTGATCCCGAGTTGAGCTCGAGCCTCTTGAACGCGCTCCGCAGCGATGCGCACATCGTAATTGTTCTGGAGCGCCGCGCGGATTAAGCCCTGCAGCGCCGGATCTAGAAAAACTTTTGACCATTCCTCATCGCCCAAGGCGGGATCGCTCTTCGCTGTCGGGGCGTTGGGCTGGTCATCCTGTTGCCCTCGATATGAGGTTGGCGCATCTACACTCGGCCTTGCGTAATTTGGGCCGACCGCGCAGCCGGAGAACCAAACCGCAATTGCGCAAAGACTCAGAAGCAAAAGCCGTCCTGGACGGGAACCGCTAAGTGGTCGTGGCATCGTGAAACTAGTCTCCAACTCCCTGTTCGACTGCGGAGGCATTCCCTGGAATCGATAGCTGCGGGCGTGACGCGCGAAAGAACGCATAGCGATCCAGGACCCTTTCCTGGAATTCCTCCAGGTACAAGTAAATCGCCGGCGTGACGTACAGCGTGATCAGCTGCGACACAACCAAGCCGCCGATAACCACTAACCCGAGCGGCCTGCGGGAAGCGCCATCTGCGCCAAAACCCAGCGCGATCGGCAACGCGCCGAGAAGCGCAGCCATCGTGGTCATCATGATCGGGCGGAAGCGCTCCATACTGGCGTCATGAATCGCTTGATCGTCCTTGACGCCGTGCTCACGCCTCTGTTGCGCGAAGTCCACGATCATGATTCCGTTCTTCTTCACGATTCCCATCAGCATGAACATGCCGATGTAGGCGTAGAGCGAAGCTTCCGACCCGAATAGCCACAGCGTTAGCAGTCCTCCGAAGAGCGCCACCGGCAGCGACGAGAGCACCGTGATCGGGTGCAGGTAGTTCTCATAAAGGATTGCCAGGATCACGTACATCACGAAGAAGGCCACCAACATCAGGATCGCGAGGCTGGAAACCGTGTTGCGGAAGGTCAATGCCTCACCCTGAAGGCTTCCCCTGACTTCGGGCGGCAGAATTTCCTTCGCTGAATCTTCTACAAACTGTGTAGCCTGGCCGATTGTGTAACCGGGCTTGAGGTTGAAAAACAGGGTGACGCTAGTGAACTGATTGATGTGATTCACTGCCTGCGGCCCGGTCAGCGAATGCCACGTGGTGAGAGCGTTCAGAGGCACCATTCGCGTTCCGTCGTCGCTCTTGATGTAAAGGCGATTCAAGTCTTCCGGTGCGGTGCGCCCCTTGTCCTCGACTTCCAGGATCACCTGGTACTGATCCGTGGGCTTTTTGATCAAGTAGCTATAGTTTTGCGAGTAAGCGTTGTGTAGCAACCCGAGGATTCGGCTCTCTGATACGCCGTAGAGCTTTGCCTGATCGCGAAGAATGTCCACCTGGACGTTCGGAGTGTGGTTATACAAATCCGAGTTCACGAATAGGAACCCAGGGTATTCGTGCATTTTCGCCATCAGCTTTCCCGCGACGCCGTAAACCAGCGAAGGGTCGATGCCGGAAAGCGCGTAGGCGAATTGCCCTTGTGTGTTGGCGGTGGCACCCGTGCTGATCTCGAGCACAGGGTTGGGCTGCAAAAACGTGATCGTTCCCGGAATGCTCGAGTTCAGCCCGCCCATCAATTGTCCCGCGACGGCCGCAATCGGCGGCCTCTTTGCCGGATCCTTCAGAAACGCAATGACAAACTCCTGGTTCGCGGGCAGGAACTGACTATTCCCGCTCATTGTGAACGTGGTTTCCACGGACGGATTGGCCTGCAGGACTTTCTCGACCTCAGTCTGGTAGGCGTGCATTTGATCCGGCGACGAGCCCTCCTGCGCCACGAGCACACCGCGGATGAACGAGCTATCGCCGACGGGCAGGAACGATTTGGGAACCACATAGAACAGGTACCCAGTTCCCGCAAGACAGACAGCCCAAGTGACGACTGAGATCCACCGGTGCCGGAGAAAAAACCAGAGCGAGCGCCCGTACCAACCGAGGATTCTGTGTTCAATCGCACCAGCGGCTCGTTCCATCCAGGTCTTTTTCGCACCGGCGCCGCGTTCTTCGAGCAGCCTGGAAGTCATGAGCGGCGTAAGGGTCAACGAAACGATTCCGCTGGCGAATATCGAAACAATGATCGTGATTGAGAACTCGCGGAAAATCCGTCCGATCAGACCGCTCATGAACGCGAGAGGAATAAACACTGCGGCGAGTGAGAGCGTCATCGCCAGAATCGTGAAGCTGATTTCTTTAGCCGACTCTAGAGATGCCTGAAGCGCATTCTGACCTTCTTCCATCAGGCGCACCGTGTTCTCCAGGAACACGATGGCGTCGTCCACGAGAAAGCCAATCGCCAGAGTGAGCGCCATCAGCGAAAGATTATCGAGGCTGTAATCCAGGATCTTCATCACGACAAACGTCAGCAGCAACGACAGCGGCAGCGCAACAGCGGGAATGAGCGTGTCCCTCGCGCGGCCGAGAAAGAGGAAAATCACCATCACAACCAACGCGAACGCGATGTACAGCGTCTCCTGCACATCCTTGGTGCTGTTCACAATCGTCTGCGACCGGTCGTAAATCGGCACAATCGCCACCGAGCTAGGAAGCTGAGCTTGAACACTGGGAAGGAGCTCGCGCACCGATTTTGCGACTTCGACGGCATTCGAACCAGCCTGGCGAAAAACGGCTAACACCACGGTGGCGGAAGGCACATGGTGTCCTCTGACCCAAAACCGCATGTCGATGCGCTCGTCCTGGACTGAGTCCTTTGCGATCGCGACGTCTTTCAAGTAAACCGGCTTGCCGTTGCTTTGACCCACAATCAGCTGCTCATACTGCTCGGCGGTGCTCAGTTGTCCTTGCGGTTGGAGGAGAAAAGTGCGATGCGGGCCATCAAACTGACCTGCGCCCGTATAACTCGTACCGTTCTTGATGGCAGTATTCAAATCGTCGAGCGTAATGTTGCGAATCGCCATCGCCGACGGGTCGGCCTTGATCCGCACTGCGGACTGAGTGCCGTAGACGGCAACTTGGCTAACTCCGGGTAGGATGCTGACGCGCTCGCCGACCTGAGTATTGGCATAGTCGTAGAGCTGACCAGCCGTGACGGTGTCGCTGGTAAGCGCCACGTAGAGGATGGGCTGGTCGTTGGGGTTCGTTTTCGTGAATGTGGGCGGGCTGGGCAAATCCAGCGGTAGTTGTCCCGTCGCTCGCGTGATCGCAGCTTGAACGTCTGTCGCAGCTGCATCGAGGCTCTTCGAGAGCGCGAATTGCAAGACGAAACTCGTGTGTCCCTGGATGCTGTTGGACGTCACGAGCTCCAGGCCGGGCATCTGCATAAATTGCCGTTCGAGCGGCGTCGCCACGTTGTTCGCCATCGTTTCCGGCGTGGCGCCGGGATAATTCACTTGCACCTGGATCACGGGATAATCGACAGCCGGAAGGTCGCTTACCGGCAATCCGAAGTAAGCAATCACGCCGAAGAGAAGGACCGACACGGTCAGTACGACCGTCATCACCGGACGACGAATGAATGGTTCAGACAGATTCACGACTGTCCTCCGCCAGCCTTACTCTCCTCGCCAGCCGATTTGCCACCCGGATTGGGCGTACCAGCCGCGGCGGGAACAACCCTCACCTTCAAACCAGGAACAACTGTAAGATGGCCCGTCAGCACAACGTTCTCGCCGGCAGCCAGTCCGCTGGTCACCACGACATTGCCGCCCTGGCGCTGTCCCAGCGTCACGATCCGCAGCTCGGCGGTTTGGTCCGGCTTCACCACGTAGACGAACGGCCCCTTCTGGCTGATTTGCGTCGCCTCAGTAGGAATCAAGACCGCACCTTTTTCGGTGGACAGAACGAGCCGGACGTTTACAAACTGCCCGGGCCAGAAATGGCGGTCGGAATTCGGGACTGTGGCGCGCAAGTTAACTGTGCCAGTTCCGTTTTGTACCGCGTTGTCGAGGAACGTCACTTTGCCCATGCGGGGACGGTCCGCGCCGTCGGAAGGAAGCCGAACCTGAGCTTGCAAATTTCCGCGCACCATTTGTTTTTGGACGTCCGGAAGATCGCGTTCAGTGACTGTGAAATCGGCATAGATTGGATCGAGCCGCTGGATGAGTAGCAGAGATGTGGTGTTGGCCTGCACAACGTTTCCAATATCAACCAGGCGCGCGCCCGCGCGACCTTCAATCGGGGAATGAATGAAGCAATATTCGAGGTTGAGCTTGGCGGTCTCGAGCGCGGCCTGGGCGGCTTCCACCTGTGCTTGGTCTACGTCGACGGTATTTTTCTTCGTATCGTAGTCCTGTTTCGAAATGGCCTTCGTTCCCACCAGACCCTCATCCCGAGCAAATTGGATTTTGGCGAGTTCAAGTGCGGCTTTCGCTTGGGCGAGATTTGCCTTAGCCGAATCAAGCTGGGCTTGAAAGGGGCGAGGATCGATTACGAACAAAAGCTGGCCCTTCTGGAGATTTGCGCCATCTTCGAAGTGTCGTTCGGTGATGCGCCCGCCCAGTTGGGGCGTCACCGTCACGGACTCGAAGGCGCCGTTCTTGCCGATCTCATCGAGGTAAACGGGAACGTCGCGCGAAATGGCGGTAGAAACGGTAACCGACGATGGCGGCTGCTCAAATGCCGCGGTCACCTTTTTTCCACAACCAACCGATAGGAGGACTACCAGGCAAGCCAATCCCAACGTGAAATACAACGTCCAGCGTCGAGCCTTACGAATTCCGCGATTCATATGGCTTCCTTCGTTATGATTTTTCAAAAGTTCACTTTGCAGGCCTCGGTCCAGCGATAGAACTTGGCCAGTCGCGGTGTCTCACGCCGCGCCCCTTCGCGTCGTTGCGCCAGTGCCAAAATACGAGGCCGTAAAAAATAACCAACGCCACAAAGCTTGCAAGAATCAGGAACTGCGCCCCAATGATAAGAATCTCCCTCACCCTTCACCTCCCGCCGCTTAACGTGACTGCTTCTCTCCTAACAAGACGAATTCAGCTGAGTTCAACGGCGGAGCCTGCGACTTATGTCACCGACTGAATCAGAAATGCATAGAAAGGCGAGAATCACGAGTATCGCGATCAATACCCACGTCATCACGGTCTCCTCGAATTTCTGACTCGGACCTGCCAGCGCAGCATCGCGCCTATCGAATTTTGCAAAGCGTTGCGAGATTTCGCAGCACGTGCTTCACATAAACGCCCCGACAAACAAATTCAGCCCCGTCACTTTTCATGTTGTTAAGAATGTGCGTGCCGTCCTGGCTGATTACCGTAACGCCCGTCAGGTCCACGAGCAGCTTGCGAGCGCCCAGCGAGTCGCGTGCGCTCTGCCAGGCCTTGTCGAGTTCCGCCGCCCAAGGCCCCACGATTCCGCCATCGAGAATGAGTCGTCGTTGAGCCTCGGTTTCGATTGTTGTGATCTTCAACATGCACTTTTGTTTGGGCTCTCGTGTAATCGCAATGCGGATGCCAAAGTCAATCGAACGCAAGTGGCTGAATTCAGGATGGATCTGGAGAACAGCGTGGCGAACTGTCAAGAGTGTCGGAGAGTGTGTCGACGAGTGACGAAGGTTACGACACTGCTTTAGGGTCTATGCCGAACTTCTTGATCCGCGAAATGAGGGTGGTTCGTTTAAGTCCCATACGAACGGCGGCACCGCCGGCGCCACCGACGCGACCGCCTGTCTCTTTCAAAATGCGCACAATTTCTTCCCGCTCATTCCACTCCCGCGTTCCGGCAGCGGGAACGGGCGGTGCGTCATCGCTTCTCAGTTCGCTAAGTGGAACTTGCAGCGTTGTGCCACGAGTAAGAATTACCGCGCGCTCGATGAAATTCTCAAGCTCGCGAATGTTCCCGGGCCAATGCCATTGAGTGAGCTTCTTGATAGCCGCGGCGGGAATCGATTCGATTTGTTTCTCCATCCGCTGCGCATATTTCTGCGCGAAATAACGCACCAGCAGAGGAATATCTTCCGGTCGTTCGCGCAATGGCGGGATCCGAATGGGGAAAACATTCAGGCGGTAATAGAGATCGCTGCGAAACTGGCGCTCGGCAACCATTTTTTCCAAGTCGCGATTCGTCGCGGCAATAAGCCGGATATCCACTTTCATCGTCCTGCTATTGCCCAAGCGTTCGAACTCCCGCTCCTGAAATGCTCGTAGAAGTTTCGGCTGCAGCTCGGGCGGTATATCTCCCACTTCATCCAGGAAGAGCGAGCCCTTGTCGGCCAGTTCCAGTCTGCCGATTTTTTGCGCGACCGCGCCGGTGAACGCTCCCTTCTCATGCCCAAAAAGTTCGCTCTCCAATAAGCCGGTCGGAATCGCTGCGCAATTCAGCTTGACGAGAGTGCGGCTGTTTCGCCGGCTGCGGTCGTGGATGGCACGTGCGATCAATTCCTTGCCCGTGCCCGTTTCTCCTAGCAAGAGAACTGTGGAATCGCTCGGCGCCACCGTCTCCACCAGCTCCAGGACGTGGCGCAGCGCGGTGCTCTGACCCACAATCCCTTCAAAATCCATTTCGCCGCGCATTTCATCTTCGAGATAGAGCTTCTCCTGCGCGAGACGATCTTTCAGTTTCGCGATCTCACCGTAGGCCATCGCATTTTCAACAGCAACAGCCACCTGACTCGCAATCTGCGTAAGGAAATCGACATCGTCCTGCGTGAAGAGGTTCTCTTCAAATCGGGCGAGCGCCAGGACACCGAGAGCATGGGTGCGGCTGATCAGCGGCACAAGGCAGCCAATTTTGAGGCCTTCGGCCTCACGAATTTCCATCCCTCGAAGATCGAGATGCTGTAACTCCCGGAGGTTGCCCGTGATCGGTTTGCCCGTGCTGAAGGCCACGCCAGGCCCCGTACCTTCGATGGGAACCAACTTCTCCTCTTTGGCGAACCCCTTGCTCTCGGGAAAATCCTGCGCGTAAACCCTCAACTGATCCCCTTCCGGCAACATGACAGCAACGGCATCGCACTTCATCACACGCCGAACGCTTGCCGAAATGGCTCTCAGCAAATCCCGAAGGTCGAGATTCGAAACGATATGATTCGTCAAATCAAGCAGCAGCTTGAGTCTCTCATTTCCGTTCTGAAGGCCTGCTTGCGCGCGCTGGGCCTCCTCGAAGTTGAGCGCCGCTTCGATAGTCAAAGTCACATGGTTGGCTACCAACGAGAGCAAACTGATTTCCTCTTCCGGATAGGCATCAGGGCGGGACGAACCAACCTCGATTACACCGAATCTCCGATGCACCGTGGTGAGTGGAAGCGTACAAGTCGACGAAATACCGAGCTGATTTAGGATTCGTTTCGTTCCCTGGAAACGAGTCTCGCGATCCCAATCCGAAATAACGATCGGTTGCTGGCGCTCGTACGCCCAGGCACTTGTTGTATCGTCATCTGGAAACTCGTCGTCATCGTCTGATATGGCCACGCCAGTTATTGGGGATTCAAACAGGCGCCATTCCACCGTGCAATCGGTCTCGTCAAAAATTAGGAAATTAAGGTAGTCAAAACTGACGACGCGGCGCAATTCACCGGCAAACAACTTCTCGAAGGATGCGCAATCACGAAACCCAGCAATTGTGGCCGTTGCGCGCAGCAGCGCCTCATAGCGCTCTGGTGACTTGATCGCCGCAAATTGCGTCGAAGCGCCCATTAATCCTCCGGGGTACACCTACCCCCTACATATATACGTATGAGATTCCGCAGGGTTACGGAGAGATTCAGGCCAACCTTCCACTTTTGAAATTCATCACGCAATACGTGGTGTGCGTGACGAGCGAGAACCAGGGAGTCCCGGCGAGTGCTGCGGTTTGCTTGGTTCACACCGGCGCTCTTTTCGGTGGGTGGCGATGCAAACGATGAGCGTACCCGTACTCATGATGTCCTTGTTTGGTTCCGCCTAGCGATTTCGGTCCGCGGATGCTGACCTCGCTGCAGAAGGCTAAGGACCAGGCCGCCAAGATTATCGCAGTGAACCCTCTTCGAAGTGAGCCTGATGAGGGTAAAGAATCCGAACCCGCAGGATTACCCGAATCCTCTGGAGCTGCCGCTTGCCCTGCTGGGTAAGGGGCAGGCGCTTGCGGATCTGTATCTGCCAGTGCGCGTCAATGGGGATGTGGCGGCGATCAAGGGGATTCTCAAGGAGCTCTTCGAGCGGGAGAAGGCGGGACTCCGCTCGGGGATTGACCGGGAGTTTATTCGATCGTTCACCGAGGGTTTTGAAGAACTCTGGCTTGCGTGGAGGCGGCAAGCTGGGAGGAAATCGAAAAAGAAAGCGAGCTAATACGAAACCAGCTGCATGCCGCCGAAATGTACGCGAATTCAAAAAAGACGATATGCGCATGGTGCTTAGGCGTTACGCGGCGGCCATCGAAACGCATTACAGCGAAAATGCAATGTAGTTTTATCCGCTCGGGAAGATCAGGGGGCGTTGCGATGAAAACGGAGAATTGTCCTTTGACGGGCAACGCATCATTGGATTGATGAAAGCATGGAAAAAACTCGGATCACCGATGGTGATAGGGATGGTATGGAAGAAGCCAGCCTTAATTCGGTAATTTTGGAAAGCAAAAGAGGAAGAAGATTCCGAAGGTGTGTCTGCATTGCCTGACATGCTCGCTGAGCGTGTTCATCAGCGTCGCCAGCGCTAAACAAGGTATTCATTTGCGAAATTGCACCGGCCGAAGCGGCAAAGATGAAGGAATCGCGAGCCAGATGAGCCGCCATTCACATGGATTCGAGGATTGAGAAGGTGCTCTCGTTGAGGCGGGGAAGATCGGCGGAGCGCGAAGGTCCGCTCGATTCGTATTTGCGGTTGTGATAGTAGAACTCGGCAAAACTGGGCGACAGATTCGAGAGAGAGATTTCGAGCAAGGGCGCAGCCTCGCCGACAGGCGTGAGGCTGGAGACGTAGCCGGTGCCGTGATGCATGAAGACCTGCCACTCCATCGCCGGGACGTTTTCGGCCGAGGGCGTGTACGTGAAAGAGGGGCCGCTCGTGGAGATTTGCAGCGTTTGATTTTCGGGAATCATCGGAGCGCCGCTCTTTTGGTAGGGCTTGCCGCCCGACCAACCTCGCAGCGGTACATCCGCGTAGGTCGCGCCCCAGCGCCAGTGAATGTGCAGACAATCGTGCTGGCAAATCGGCGCCATGTAGGCTTCGGCGCCTTTGTAATTCATGACGGGCGCGAGGTGAATATTGTCGAACATCCTCTGACGCTCGACCTTGAGGACCGTGGTGGGAAGATAACCGCCGGATGCGTAGAATCGCTGGCGTGCGATGGAATTGGTGCGTCGTCCAAACCGCGGCGAGACAACCGTGATGGACTTGCGCGGCGAATTGAGGCTGTAGTGGGCAAAGATCGCGTCCATCGCGGGCACGG
>Ga0308309_10001390_pt1 | contig 14460 bp, 8 predicted proteins | sample HubBroMetageWFT5_FD_192491 | JGI IMG/M metagenome (GOLD analysis project Ga0308309, IMG submission 192491) | Warmed and freeze-thawed soil microbial communities from the Hubbard Brook experimental Forest, New Hampshire - Hubbard Brook CCASE Soil... | ecosystem: Environmental > Terrestrial > Soil...
CATCACGATGCGGCTATCCATGCTTCGTACCAACACCTGAGCCCAGTCGAGAATGCTGGCTTTTTCGCGCAGGTCCTCTTCCACGCGCTTGTACTCGGTGATGTCACGAGCGATTTTTGAAGCTCCGATAATGACGCCGCTGCTGTCCCGAATCGGCGAAATGGTCGCCGAAATGTCGATCTTCTTGCCATCCTTCCGCAGCCGTGTAGTTTCGAAATGGTCCACGGCCTCGCCGCGTGCGACCCGGGCCAGAATGTCGGACTCTTCTTGCACTCGCTCCGGCGGGAAAAGCAGCAGCATAGGTTTGCCCATGACCTCTGACGCTGCATAGCCGAAGATCTTCTCAGCGCCACGATTCCAGGCGGTGATCTTGCCTTCCATGGTCTTACTGATGATGGCGTCGTCGGAGGAATCGACGATGGCCGCAAGACGGGAATTGCGCTCTTCCGCCTGCTTGCGCTCGGTGATGTCAGCGCGGATGGCAACGTACTGTCGCGGTTTTCCATCGGCACAACGAAGGGGACGATGGTCGTGTCCACCCAGTAGATGGAGCCGTCTTTGGCCCGGTTCTTGATCTCGCCGTGCCAAACTTGGCCATTGGCGATGGCGTGGTACATCTGCTGGAAAAACTCTTTGGGATGGTGCCCGGAGTTAAGGATGCGGTGATTCTGGCCAATCAGCTCATCCTTGGAATATTGGCTGATGATGCAGAACTTGTCGTTGACGTAGGTAATGGCGCCCTGGACGTCGGTCACCGCCACAATGGCATGTTGATCGAGGGCGAACTTTTGGTCGGCTAGTTCTTTCAGTGCGGCGTCGCTAGTAATGAGGCTTTCGTTCAGAGCTTGTTCCGCCCGCTTGCGCTCTGTGATGTCGGCGCGGATGGCGACGTACTGACGGGGCTTGCCGTCCGCACCGACAAACGGGACGATAGTCGTGTCTACCCAGTAAGTTGAGCCGTTCTTGGCCCGGTTCTTAATCTCGGCGTGCCAGACTTGGCCGTTGGCGATGCTGTGGTACATCTGCTGGAAAAATTCTTTGGAATGGTGGCCGGAGTTGAGGATGCGATGATTCTGGCCGATTAGTTCATTCTTGGAGTATTGACTAATGGTGCAGAACTTGTCGTTGACGTAGATAATCGTGCCTTGGACGTCGGTTACCGCCACGATGGCATGTTGGTCGAGAGCGAATTTTTGATCGGCCAACTCCTGGAGCGCCCGTTCATTGGCTTGTTGGGCTCGCGTGCGCTCGGCGATCTCGGATTCCAAGGCCGCGGTTCGTTGCTTTACCCGCTGTTCCAACTCAGTGTTCAAGATGTTGACTTGTGCCCGGGCACGGGCACTGATGTCGATCTCGCGATTAACGGCGATCCAGCCGAGTCCCCACAAGCCCAGCAGTAAAATGGCACCGACCATGCCAATGGCCCTCGCCAGCCGCTGCCCCGCCTGGATTCGTGGAATGCGCTGGCTCAATAACCGGCTCTCTTCGGCGTACATGTCTCGGGTAATTGCGCGCACCACATCCATGAGTCGCTCGGTCTCTAGCGCGTCGTCGCTCCCCCCATAGCCACGGGTGTTCCGGCGTTTGGCGACGATACTTTCGGCGAATGCGATTGCAGTTTGCACCTTTGGATCGAGGTCGTCCAATCGTCTTTGCTGACTGAGATTGTCTGCCGTCAAATGACGCAATGTATCCTCGTCCCGGTAGACGGCCTCTCGCGCCGTCTGGTAATGGGCCAGCAGCGGCTCTTGTCCACTCAAAGCAAAAGCCCGGGCACTGGTTTCGGCTTCGACCACATGTCTGGAGGTGCGCTGGATCGCCTCCATCACTTCATGAGTGTGGGAGACCCAGTACGCATCTTGTTCGGCCCGCAAGGTGCCCCGCCAGGACGAAACGCTGATGAAGAGCGTCAACGACAAGGCCACAATGAAACCAACGGTGAGCCGGCGCCGCATGGGCCCCTCGATCGGCCCGCCGAAGCGCTTGCGCTCGGCGATTTCCTGCGCCAGTTTTCGATTCACCTCCTGCAAATGCATACGGCCGGGAAGCGAAATGACTTTCGGAACCAGGGGTATCAGCATCGCCGCTGTGATCACGGACACAGCCGCGGTGATTGCTTTAATAACACCCGCGACCAGGTAACTGGCGTGCCAGATGTTCCAGATTTCCATCAAGTGAGTAGTGCCACAGGCCAGGATGAAGGTTCCGAACATCCAGAAAATGCGATTGAAGGGAATGTCTCGATTCTTGCGAATGAAGTAAATGAGGACGACGGGGATGCAGTAGTACGAGAGCGTGATCAGCGCATCCGAGAGAACGTGCAGCCAGACGATCCACGGATCCCAGAGATAGCAGTATCCGTGCGGCATGAAATCCAGCGAAAGCAATTGACGAATTGACTCCAAACTTCTCCTTCGGTCGTTCAGGCGGGGGACATGACTCATTGCAACACAGGCGGAAGGAGAGTCAGCCTTCCCAGAGGTGCTGTTACGTCGCGCTCTGGTCCATCGTGGGAGGGAGTTGCAGATCGGGAAACCGTGGACTGTGTGCTACGCTGACGCCAATGACGGCTTTTCGGGTTTTCTGCTGGTTATGTTGTTTGGCGACGGCGGCTGGGGCGGGGTCGGTCGCCGGGAAGACTCAACCTCCCGATGTCTTTCTAGTGACCATCGACACCCTGCGCGCCGACCACATCCATTGTTATGGCGATGCCGATATGCAGACTCCGGCACTGGACAGCTTGGCCAGGGATGGCGTCCGCTTCGAGCAGGCGTTTACTCCCAGCCCGATCACCAACACTTCGCACGCTACGATTCTGACTGGATTGCTGCCGACCGACCACGGTGTGACCGACTTTGCCGTGCCGCTGGCGACTGATCATCCCACGTGGGCGGAGCTGCTCAAGCCGCAGGGTTACCACACCGCGGCTTTCATTGGAGCTGTGATTCTGGACAGCAAGCAGCTCGCGCCCGGGTTCGACCGCGGATTTGATTTCTACGACAACTTTCCTGAGCACGCGACAAGCAAGTCGAGATGGGGGAGGGTGGAACGTCGTGGCATGGAAGTAGCGCAGCATGCGGAGGGCTGGCTCAGCAGTCATCGGTCAGGCCCGCGATTTGTGTGGGTGCATTTGTACGACCCGCATGATCCCTATGAGCCGCCAGAGCCGTTCGCGTCCATATATAAGGAGCGGCTCTACGATGGCGAGATTGCCTACGCCGACTCCGCGCTGGGTCATTTCTTAGCTTATCTGAAAAAACAGGGATGGTACGACAGGGCGCTCGTCGTGGTTGTGGGCGACCACGGCGAAGGATTGGGCGAGCACAACGAAGACACGCATGGGATCTTTCTCTACGACTCGACCACCCACGTTCCGCTGCTGGTGAAGCTGCCGGGGCAAGAAGCAAAAGGAAGGGAAGTGGCGGCGCAGGTGCGAACCACCGACATTCTGCCTACGGTTTTGGATCTGCTGGGCGCGAAGGCTCCGTCCCGACTCGATGGCGAATCTCTGAGGACATATTTTGCCGGTGGAGAAGCGTCGGGCCGCACCGCTTTCGGCGAGACTGATTATCCGTTGCGCTTCGGCTGGGCTCCGTTGCGTTCGGTGCGCGAGGGTGGAGTCAAGTTTATTGAAGCGCCGCGGCCGGAACTCTACGATCTGCATTCCGATCCGAAAGAACTGCACAATATTTATGAGCCTTGGGATGCGAACGTCCAAAGGGTGCGCTCTATGCTGGCCGAAGTCAGAAAGAAGGTGCCTGCGCCGACCCAGATCTCAAGGGGCGCAGTGGGTCAGAGCACGACTGACGAATTGCGGGCTTTGGGCTACCTGGGGCCGGCGGATGCTTTGAGCTCAACCAACGTGCCGGAGCCGTCGCTGCTGCCCGATCCCAAGGACAAGATCGAAGAACAGAACCTGCTGCACAAGGCGATGCTCGCAGTGGACGATGAGCGGACGGATACAGCGCGTGAGGCGTTCAGGAAGGTTCTCGAGATGGATCCGAAGTCGCTGACGGCTCTTGTGCAGTTGGGGCAACTTGAGTTAGCGGTGACCCACTACGCTGCTGCGGCGGATTATCTGGGTCGAGCGCTGGAAATGCGTCCAGGAGACGCGACCGCAGCATTTAGTTACGGGGAGGCTCTGCACATGACAGGCAATCTGGCTGGTGCGCGAGATGCATTGCAAGCCAGCTTGAAGCTGAATCCCAACCAGTTTTCGGCGCGATTGCTGCTGGGGAAAGTGTACCTGGGCTTGAAGGACATGACGGCGGCGGAAGACCAGCTCGACGCGGCGTTGCTCTTGCACCCGGCGAATGTGGAAGCTCAGATCAGCCTGGCCGAAGTCCTAATCGCAGAAGGCAAGTTCAGCGAATCCGTGACGCAGCTTCTGGCCATCACTCACTCACAGCCGGGCAACGGCGAGGCCTACATCTGGTTGGCGCAGGCGTATAGCGGCCTTGGACAAAAAGAAAAAGCTCTGGCAGCGGCGAACCGCGCTAGGGCATTAGAAAAGCAAGAAAAGCCCCATTAAACCTATTTTTTCAGCGCAACCTTCTTGTCCGAGTCCTCGAAAATCTGTGTCAGGACGTGCCCCCGCATCTGCTTGGGCTGCTCGATGCCGTAGATGTGGAAGATGGTCGGCGCTACGTCATACACGCTGGCTTCAAAACCCATCAAGCGCAGGTCGTGTTTGATTCCGGGACCCATGACGATGATCGAGCCGGGGACGTCGTCGCCATCGGCGAAATCATGCTTAGCGATCACCGGCGTGGTCTTCTCGTGGTCCATGTGAGCGTGCGGATCCGTCTCTTCAAACTCGCGCAACGGCTTAATACCATGATCGGAGACGATAAAAAGGTAGGTGTTCTCGTCCACGTGCTTCAGGATCGTGCCCAGCACTTTGTCAAAGCCGATGTACTGGTTGGGGAATGCATCTTGGCGAACGCCGTTGATAGCGGGATTGTAGCCGACATTAAAGGGTGTAATCGGATAGAGCCAGTGTCCCGTGCGATCCTCGCAGGACTGCACCATAAAGGTGAAGTCAGTAGGGTGGTTGGCGAGAAGATAGTCGAACAGTTTCGTTTGTTGGTCGCGAATGAGCTGAACCTTATTCAGCCAGGTGTTAATGACTTCCGCCTCATGACCCGTCAGATCAGAGGCGGCCGGCATGCGTTCGCAGTCGATGTAAAAGTCGCCGACGTTCTTTAGCAACTCAGCTTGCAGAGTGCGCGGGTAGACCGCATCGCCGCCCTCGACTTCGCTCAACTTGGGTGCGCAGAGGACACCGTCCTCGCAGTTCTTGCCGCGAGTCAGCATGCCACTGATCATGTAGCCGTTCACCGGCATCACCGGGAAAGTCGCCGGGACGTTCGCCATACCCACGGTCACGTTGTTCTTCGACAGAATCGACCAGATAGGTTCTTCCTTAAGCATATTGGTGTTGGCCGTGACTCCGCCGACAAGGAAGCCGGTGACGCCGTGCTCATCCGGGTTAGTGCTGGTGAAAATCGTGCTGTAGACACGGGGACAGTTGGGCATCGAGACCGTCCGCAACTTGCCGTGCACTCCCTGTTTGATGACCTTGGCTAGATTCGGCAGGTCGCCCTTCAGGAGCAGTGGCCGCAGCATGTCCCACTCCATGCCGTTCACGCCTACAACAATCACGCGAGGTTTTGGCTTCGCGGTGGACGTCTGGGCGTTGAGGATCGAGACACAGAGCGATAGAAGGCCAAGGACTACAAACAATCGTCGGGGAACCACCGAAGCACCTCTGGTTTGGAATTGTTAAACAATATAACACCGTCGTGCAAACCACCTGATCTCCCGACAGCGTGGCGGGCAAACATACCTGCTCTGTTGATGGTGGACTGGCCCAATTTGGATGGCTCGGAAGGAGGATGGGGCGAAGGGTCCCTCCGGTCTCAGTTCGAGACAAACTCGATGAAAAGCGAAGAGTTCCGTTATGGGTTTGCGGATGTGCAAACCACGATATTCTGAAATTCATAGTTGTTGCCACTGGTCAATCGTTTATAAAACACTACAAATAAACGACTTATAACAAGACACCGCTTGGCAACACGTGTGCAATGTGTGCAGTGACCACTTCTGTGTCGTGGTGTAAGGGGTACGGTTTCTGGCGGAGCATTCAGGCCGCAACCGACCACAACTTCTTGAAAGCGACTCGGGTTCGCGGAGGAAGAAATGAGCTTTAAACGTTTGGCGATGTTCACTCTCCTAGTTACATGCGTGCTGGCAGCGAGCACTGTGCTCCTGGCTCAGACGACCGTTTCCCAAGGCAGTATTCAGGGAACCATTACTGACCCATCTGGCGCCGTGGTTGGTGGCGCCAAGATCACCATCACTCATAAGGCGACTGGGCAGGTCATCACCACCGCCTCGACGAGCTCTGGCACGTACAACTCCGGTGGATTGATCCCTGGTGACTACACTTTGCGCGTGGAAGCCAAGGGTTTCCGCACGTCGGAACGGCAATTTGCCGTTCAAGTGGGCGTAACCTCCTCCGGCAACACCAAACTCGAAGTCGGTGAGGCCAGCCAGGTGGTTGAGGTGCAGGCCTCGTCGATCCAGGTCAACACCGAGCAATCCACCGTGCAGGGTGTCATTACCGGCGACCAGATTGACAAGCTGCCGGTTGACGGCCGCAACTTCCTTGATCTCGCGCAGCTCGAACCCGGCGTGCAGATTCAAGACGGCCAGACATTCGATCCCACCAAGGCCGGTTATTCCTCGATTTCGATCAACGGCGTCTTCGGACGCACACCGCGTATTGAACTCGACGGCGTGGACATCAGCGATGAGACCGTCGGGACGACCACGCAGAACGTCGGCATGAGTTCGATTCAGGAATTCAACATTAGCCGGTCGAACCTTGACCTCTCCACCGAGTTGACGTCGGCTGGCGCAGTCAACGTGACCACGAGGTCTGGGACGAACGACATTCACGGCCAGGCGTTCTATAACTTCCGCGGCCGCGATGCAGGTACAGCTTCCTTCCCGGGCGCTCAAGTCGGCTATTACCAGCGCAACAACTACGGTGGCCGCGTGGGCGGTCCGATCATTAAGGACAAGTTATTCTTCTTCATTGACGGCGAACGCATGAAGCAGGATGGACTGCTGCCCATCGTGGTGCCGGCTCCTTTCAATGCGCTCACTGGCGGTTTCCTCTCGCCCTTCCGCGATGCCGAAGTCACCGGCAAGCTGGACTGGCAGGCGACCAAGAATATTCACGTTTTCTATCGCTACACATACAACTGGAACAAATCGGAAGCCAACTTCGGCTATGACTACCAAGTGTACAAAAACCGGGACTACACTCCCTCCGATGCAGTGGGTGTCGATATCAGCCAAGGATCGTGGTCGCACAGCTTCCGCTTTGGCTATTTGAAATTTCACAACCTGATCGGCGACAGTACGCAGGGTGCCAGCTTCTTCAACCCCCTTCCCACGTCCGAGATTCTCGTCGCTGACCTAGGAGTTCAGTTGTCCGGGCCAAATCTTTTGGCGCCGCAACAGACGTTCCAGAGCAACAAGCAGATCAAGTATGACGGAAGCAAAGTGTACGGTTCGCATGTGTTCCGCTTTGGTGTCGGCTATAACGACATCAACGGCGGCGGGTTCGCAAGCTTCTTCGGAATTGCGCCGCTCGACGTTACAGTGTCGGGCGCATGTGCTAAGCCAGGGGATGTGACCAGTTGCGCGTTACTGCAGTCAATTCTGGGCAACGGCCAGGGCTTCTTTACCGAAAAGCCAAACTTTGGCTTCCCGGCTGGCGGGCAACTTGATCACCGCTTCCAGTTCTATGTGGGTGATTCGTGGAAGTGGAAGCCGAATTTCACCCTTACCTATGGCTTGAGGTACAACCGCGACACAGGCCGCTCGGACAGCGACCTCGCCTCTATTCCGTGCTCCGTAGTCACGGTTAATGCACCTTGCGCCGGCAGCACTCCACTCCTGGATCAGTTCGGGCCTGGATTGGGCGCACCCGTCAAGCAGCCCAATACACAGTTCGGACCGCAGGTTGGCTTTGCTTGGGATCCGACCAAGAAAGGCAAGACCGTCATTCGTGCAGGTGCTGGTATCTACTACGAAAACTCGATCTTCAACAACACTCTGTTTGATCGCCCGGCCAAGCTGGCCCAAGGGTTGTTCTTCCAGAGTCAAACCCTCTCCTGTGGTGGTGCGGGAACTACCTTCTTCCCCATCCCAGGTGCGCCTGGAGGAGGCGGTGCGCCTCCGGGATTCGTCAACTCGATCAATGGAGTTGATCTGGGATCTGGAGTTTGCGGACAGCCGCTCTCGATTTCCGGTCCTCTGGTGTTCGACTTGCAGCAGGAGTTTCAGGCGGCCGTGAAGGCGCAGGGTCCGACGTCGAACCCCAGCTTCATCGGCAATACCCTCAAGGTAAGTTCGCCAATCCAAGGGCTGTCGGCGTTTGATCCTAACTTCCGCAACGCGCGTTCTTACCAGTTCAACTTTGGAATGCAACATGAGATCTGGAAGGGCGGCGTGCTTACCGCGGACTACATCCGCAACGTCAGCACTCGTTTCATGCTGACGATTGACCAAAACCACGTCGGAGATGCACGGTTCCTGAGTGTAGGGGCCGCAAACACCGCTATTGCAAATACACTTGCGGCTTGCGGCGTTGCCACAATCGACCTGGCTATTGCGTCCTGCCCGGGCCTCCACGCCACGGGTGGTGCGTCGATCAACGACTTCGCTGCCAACGGACTGGATTCCGGCAATGCCTTCGGCGGCGGTGGTCCGGCGGGAGCCAGCGGCGCGGCTTTCGGTGGAATTAATCGCAATGTAGGCGTTGGGGACTTCGAAATGCCGGAAGGCCGCTCCACTTACAACGCGTTGCAGATGTCCTACAAACAACAACTGGCGAATCCGATGCCTGGGTTTACCTCGATGAATCTGACCGTCGCTTACACCTTGTCGCGCTTCGTTGGCGACGGTGGCAACGACCAGTTCTTCAGTGCCACGGCGGTTGACTTTAATAATCCCAGCTACTTCACTGGGCCGACGTCACTGGATCGTACTGACGCGTTCAAGTTCGGTCTGACCATGGAGGTTGCTCATCACGGGCCACGGCTCAGCGTGATCGGCAACTTTGGTACCGCACACCCGTCGACACCGTTCCTGCAAGCTGCGAACGGGGGATCGGCCGCGGGAGTCACGAGTACGGGTGAGATATTCCGCACCGATCTGACCGGTGACGGTACGGTACAGGACATCTTCCCGACAGCGTCTGGCCAGGCAGCCGGAAAGCCAGGGCAGTTTGGTCGCTCTGTCTCCTCAACTCAACTATCCAACCTGATCAACGGCTGGAATAGCACGACAGCGGGTTCGCTAACGCCAGCGGGACAAGCGCTGGTGGGAGCGGGACTGTTCACGACCGCACAGTTGCAAGCGCTGGGTGCGGTGAAGCCGTACGTCATAGCTCCGCCTCCGGGCGCAGTGGGCAACGGCGTCTTCCGCGAGGTCAGCACCACGCTGGCTTGGCCCATCAAACTGACGGAACGGTTCAGTCTTGAACCTTCCTTCAGCGCGTTCAACGTGTTCAACCTGGCGAACTTCGGGATTGAGAACGGATTCCTGACGAACTCGGTGACACCGTTCGCGCCGGGCAGCACCGCTCCCGCTGGGAACGTCAACGGAACCTCGGCGGGCTCGACTCGCGAGTCGTTGCGAGTCGGCACCGGCTCTGGCGTATTCTCGCTGGGTGCCCCGCGGCAAGTGGAGTGGGGTATCAGGCTGAACTTCTAGTCGGAAAGTTTCACCTAACCAGGGCCGCTGACCTTCGGGTCAGCGGCCTTTTTGTTTGTTTCCTAGTGAGGACTTATCTCGCTTCGCAGACGCTTAGAGAGCTTCTCGATTCGCTTGAGCTTATCTATCAGTCCCTTTGGCAACAGTCCACGGCCCAAGGACTCGATTTCCGGTTGCACGGACTGGGAAAGATCCATGAGTTCCTTGGCATCGCGCTGTAGGGCGGTTGCGTCGATCCGCGGGGCCGCAGAGCGGCCGGGATAAGGTGGAACGTAAATGGTGGGTGCGGATGGCCCATACCCCGGTGGAAGGGGAGCACCCGGTGGCATCGATTGTCCCCATGCCGGTAGGCAAAAGTTCAGCAAGACGAGCAGCAAGTAGGCGGGAGGGACCTTCATAGCGGCCTCCTGAGAATCCGATGCGGATTGTACACCTTGGGTCCGGCGGGAAGACAAAGTGTTCTTAACATCCGTTTAGACTACAGTTCGCTCCACGGCCTCGAATGCTAAACTGACGGCACCCCATGTTCTTGTGCCGGTCATTCTTGTATGTTCTGGTTTATGTCCCGATCTTGGCAGCCTGTTCGTTGCCGGGTTTGGCTGCGCCCAGCAACGTCATTCTGATCACACTGGACACAACCCGCGCCGACCGCATGGGTTTCCTGGGCTCGAAGCGGGGGCTAACTCCGAACCTGGATGCTTTAGCGAACCAAGGCGTGGTATTTTCACGTGCTTATTCCCAAGTTCCGTTGACGGCTCCATCGCACGCCACCATCCTCACCGGGACCTATCCGCAATTCAATCATCTTCAGGATATGGGAGATCCCTTGGGCAAGGATTTGCCGTACCTTCCCGACATCCTGCGGCAACATGGATATCGGACGGCTGCTTTCGTGGGCTCGCAGATACTTGATCCGAAGAGTGTCGCGGCGTCCGGTTTCGACCGCGGTTTTGAAGTTTACGACGCCGGGTTCCATAGCCGTGCGCCCGGAGAGGATCGTTATCAGAGTGTGGAACGCCGCGCTGGAGTCGTAGTGGCCCATGCCGTAGCCTGGCTCAACCGGAGCCGACACGATCCCTTCTTTCTTTGGGTACATCTCTACGATCCGCATGACCCTTACGATCCGCCGGCCCCGTTCAGCGGCAAGTACCGCGACTCGCCCTACGACGGCGAAATCGCTTATGCAGACTTCGAAGTCGGGAAGCTGCTCGCCGCGCTACGCACTCGTGGGCTTTACGACTCGACAGTCATTGCGGTTGCGGCCGATCACGGAGAGGCTTTCGGAGAACACGGGGAGGAGACGCACGGACTCTTTCTTTACGACGAGACTATCCATGTGCCGCTGCTGGTGAAGTTTGCTGGCGGAAGGCCGGCTCCATTGCTGATCGACACCCGGGTCAGTTTGGTGGATTTGGCCCCTACAATTCTGCAGGCAGTGGGGATCAAGCCGCCAACTACGATGCAGGGGAAGTCTCTTATGGAGTTAGTGAGTTCCGACCCCAAGAGTGGGACCGCGGACCGTCCGGCTTACGCCGAAACCGACTATCCCTTTCGGGCGTTCGGCTGGAGTCCGTTACGCGCATGGCGGGCTGGAAAGTATCTTTATGTCGATGCGCCGCAGCGCGAGCTCTACGATCAGATGGCAGATCCCGGGGCAATGCGCAACGTGGCGGGCAATTCAACCGCGGTTGCGGACACCATGGCCTCGCAGCTCGATGAGTTCCACCGGAAAACCAGCAGCTCCGCTCCGGCGCAAGCTGGGATCACACCCGATCAGGCAGAGCAACTGCAAGCTCTGGGCTACATTACCTCCGAGTTCGGCAAGTCCGAAGCAACCAAGATGCCGACTGGTCCAGATCCCAAAGAGAAAGTCCAGATCGCAAATCGCCTGCACCAGGGCCTTCTCGACATGGACGATGAGCGTTACAAGGACGCCATCCCGCAATTGCAGGAGGTGCTCAAAGATCAGCCTAATGTAGGGCTGGCGAACCTGGAACTGGGCCGAGCCTACAATGGGCTTGGAAACTACTCGGAAGCGCTGCCATGGTTGCGGAAAGCAGTCGCACTCACGCCGGAATCCGGCCGCGCACATTATGAGTTGGGAGTGGCTCTGGCGGAGACCGGGGACTGGACGGGGGCAGCCACTCAGTTGGAGATTGCGGTGGCACACGCTCCCGACTCCGACGACATGCAGTTTTACCTGGGGATGGCGTACGACGAACTCGGTCGTGCGACGGAGGCGGCAAAGAGCCTACAGCACGCGCTCCAAATCAATCCCGACCATTACCAGGCAAATCTGTTGCTCGGACGCATCTTGGGCATGCAGAACCGTCCCCGCGAAGCTCTGCCCTATCTACAGAAAGCTGTTAAACTGCAGCCGAAGTCTCCCGACGCACACAAGTTTCTGGGTAATGTTTACACCGAGCTGGGGCAAGAGGACAACGCCAGGCGTGAGCAGGTGGAAGCGAATCGCCTGCAAAGCACGCCAAATCGCTGAGCCGTTCAGGGCGCCAATTCACCGCGCAGATGTTTGGAAAGTTTCTCAATGCGCTTGAGTTTTTCAGCGAAGTCTTTCGGGAGCTTGCCCTGCGAAAGCTGATCCAAGTCCGACGGGACCCCGCGCGCGAGCTCGGCCAGTTCAGTCGCCTCGGCATGAAGTTTCACCGGATCAAGACTTCTTCTTGGCGGGGGCGGCGGCGGCTCGAGTTGCAGGGGATATTTGGCAATCTCCTGCTTTCCAGGACGTTCAAACTGTCCCGGAGATTGAGTTGATTGTGCGCCGACGGTTGGCGTGACGATCATGGCGCCAACAAGGCAAAGAAATAGAAGGTGGAGTCTCATGAAAGACCTCCTAATTCTGCCGATTGTACTCCCGCTTGCGAGGTAGCGCCTAGCCTAATGCACAATAAAATCCGAAGGGGGCATGGTTCGAACCGGCGAGCAAATCAAGCCATGCCGCCCGGATGATCAAGCTCGGACTGACCTATCGGCCTCCAAAACTGTAGCCCAGAGATCCGCCATAGCGCACCACGGTGTTCGAGCTAAATTCGTTATTGTTGTTGATCAGATAGAGCCTCACTTCGGGGCGAATGAAGACGTTGTGCCAGATGTAAGCACGGATGCCTCCTCCGAAGTCCCCCATAAAGTGGTTGCTGCTGGTATAGCTGGTGCATCCGAAGAAGTTATTGCAATTGGTGAACCCGTAGAATCTGACGTCTTCGCCGCCAATTCCCGCCAGCAGTTCAGCTGTAAAATTCTTGCTCAGCTTCGGGGCCCAGATAGCATTGAAGGAGTAGAACACCGGGCGATAGGGTTGGGATCCGCCATACAGATCTTGGCTGGCTCTCCAGGACAGTTCACCCTCAAACCCGAGGCGATGACGTAGGAGGAGGTCGGCGCTAAAACCAGGGTAAGCGCCGCCCCTGTCGGACGGGAACAGAAGTCCGTTAGTTATTGTCGACGAGGAGGACGAAATTGTGCTTACGCCGAAAGCAGCGTCGAACTGCTGACCGTGGGCGCCTGAGGCGAGCAGACAAAATGCGAATGCGAGAACGACAACCGCTAGTTTTTTCACTTTCTTCTCCGTGGGTTGAGGGTACAAACTTGGATGTTTCACAGCCGCGTTGGGTTGGATTCACGGCCTTACGACTCTGCTCCTGAAATCCAATAACTACTTCTTTTTCAGTGACCTGCAAGAGACTCCCATCCATTATACAATCACCAACCGGGCCAGCCGTGAGTGATAAAGAATGTTCCATCCCGCGACCGGAACAAGGTGCATCGTCGCTTTTCCTCATAAAAACCTCTGTCGACGGCAAAAGTTGCGGTTTGGGGCCTAATCGTCCACAATTACCTTCGTTACCTGCGACATCTTGGCTTATTGAGGTGGGTTGAAATACGGTTGACTGCGCAGCCTTTTATGACCATTCTGGAAAAAATTCCCACCGTGGTAACCGTGGCTGTGCTGGTCGGCATTTTTGCCGGACTGAAACGCCACAGCCATTCCGCCCGCTTACAACTTTGGCTGGTCGCTTGGTTTCTGGTCTTCACCCATTTTGTGGCACAGATGTTCGAACCGGCATCGGGAACGGCTAGTCCGTGGCTCGTAGCGATCGATCTGGGTTCGCTGCAAGCCTCGGCTGTGGCCTTCGTCGCCTCCGTGGCGTCAGTGGTCGATGACCGAGTGAAACGGAGCCTGATGCTGACGGTTACCGGGGTGCCGTCGGTTGCCTACGCCGTTCTTGCAGCCTACGACGTTCATTCCCGCTGGCCGTTCGTAGTGAGCCTGGCAGCGGCGATTGGCGGAGGCATCGTCTTTCTAGCATGGGTAAAGAAGTCGTCGTGGTTATATGTGCTTCTGCTTGCGGCCCTGGGCGTCGGTGTGGGTTCCTGGGCTATCGACGCCGCGTTGCGAGGATCCTTCGATGAAGGCCTGATCGCTTTGCTGGGTCTGGGGTTCGGACTGCCGGGGATTTTGATTTGCCGAAACTACTGGAGAGCCTCGCCGGGCATTCTGACGATTGCTGCAGGATTTTTTTGTTGGGGCGCGGTATTTCCCGTGGCTATAATCCTGGCTCACTTCGCCCCCACGCTGAATATCCCCCCCGAGCTGTGGAATACACCGAAAATGTTTGTTGCCTTCGGCATGATCCTGGCCATCGTCGAGGA